>Ga0310123_10002045_pt1 | contig 16298 bp, 13 predicted proteins | sample CB6_AW_1057_MG_FD_203505 | JGI IMG/M metagenome (GOLD analysis project Ga0310123, IMG submission 203505) | Marine microbial communities from Western Arctic Ocean, Canada - CB6_AW_1057 | ecosystem: Environmental > Aquatic > Marine > Oceanic | place: Canada: Western Arctic Ocean | collected... | reverse complement strand
TGATGGAGACGGGCGTATGCCTCGCGGGTGGGGTGGCGCAGCTGCAGGGCCTCGCGCAGCGATTGCAGGATGAGATTAAAGTCGAATGCTGGGTGGCTGAAGATCCGCTAACGTGTGTAGCGCGCGATGCGGGATATATTTTGGACGACATTGACAATCTTGCGCGTTTTCTGGTGGGGCTGGAGCGCGGCAGCACTCGTCATCGCTGATAACGTTAACGTACATGGCACTGGATTCCTGGGCCACAAAGCCGTTAAACGCCTACTTTACCCGGCAGATGCTCGGGTTTCTGGTTCTGGCGGGAGGTGTGGCCGTGTTGCTGTCACTGGCGCCACTACGCTGGGGGATTTTGATTCTGGCTGGAGCAATTGCGGTCGCGGCGGCGTTGTTCGAGCCGCTCACAGCTCTAGTGCTCGTCCTGTTGTTCGGCCCTGCGCGCGCCCTGTTTGCAGCGGTGTGGCCTGGGGCACCGCTGTACCCGGGTCAGGTTCTGTTCGGGTTATTCGCGGTGGCATGGTTGCTGCGCGGGCTTTTTCGGCGCAGGCTGCGTTTGCATCTGCCTAGTTTCTCCGTTCCGATGCTTCTTTACGTGGGTGTTGGCGCTCTATCTCTGTGGGGTGCTGCAGACCTGTTGAGCGGACTCGCCGAACTGATCAAATGGCTGCAGATGCTTGTGATGGCACTACTGGTTTCAGACTGCTGCCGGCGGCGCCACGTGGGGTGGGTGCTGACAGCGGCGCTGGCCTCCGGAGTGCTGCAGGCGGTGATTGGTATGTGGGAGTTTGGCCTGCGCGGTAGCGGCCCCGAGGCATTTCAGCTTGCGCCGGGATTGTACCGTGCCTATGGCACCTTCGAGCAGCCTAATCCCTTTGGAGGTTTCATGGGAATGATATGGCCGCTGGCTGCCGGGATTTTCCTTGAATTGCTTTCAGAAGCGAGGCGAGAGAGGGAGAAAGCGCCTCGTATCTTTCTAACGATGCTTGCGCTTGGGGCTACGGTGCTCGCGTTGGGCGGTCTGGTGGTTTCATATTCACGCGGGGCATGGCTTGGTGCGCTGGCCGCGGCAGCGGTCATGGGAGTTTTATGGCCGATGCGGCGCGTGTGGGGAATTACGGTTGCGGTGGTTGGGTTGGTGGCCGTGTTTTGGGTGGCACGTGTTGGTGCTCTACCAGTGGAAATTGCCGAGCGCTTTGCCTCGGTCGTGGAATTTGCAAGTGTGCAAGATGTGCGCGGCGTAACCATTGATGCTGCGAATTTCTCTCTAATTGAACGTATCGCACACTGGCAGGCGGCCAGTCGCATGGCGACTGGCCGCCCGTGGCTGGGTGTGGGGTTGGGCAATTTCCAGGCCGCTTATCCTAATTATCGACTGCTCAATTGGGAGCACGCGCTGGGTCACGCGCACAACGTTTATCTCAATGCTGTGGCAGAGACCGGGTTGCTGGGTCTGGGAGCGTACTTGTTAATGTGGGCAAGCGTGTTCATCGTCACGCTGCGCGCAATTGGAGGCAGTATCGGATGGCGGCGTGGGGTCTCGCTGGGGTTGCTGGGTGTGTGGACGCATCTGGCGGTACACAATCTAGTGGATTATCTTTTTGTTAACAACGTTCATATGTACCTGGGGGCTTTGCTTGGAGTTCTGGCTGTGATTGCCGCGCGCACCAGTACGGACAGCACGCACTACGGTGAAATGATTGTCTCTTAGTCTAGTGGGTAAGCGCGTGGAATCCATTTTGAGAAATGCACGGCTTAATCGTAGGGAGTTGAAGCATTTCGCTAAATTCAGCGTGGTCGGTGCGATCGGATTTGTGATAGATACTGGCGCGCTTAACATCATGGTGGGGATGCTCGGTATGTCCACGGGCCCACTACGCCTGTTGGCTAAGACTATTTCATTCCTGGCTGCGCTGACAAGCAATTTCATCTGGAATCGGTATTGGATATACCCGGGATCGCGTTCGAAGCGGTTGCGCGTACAGGCGGCGCAATTTGCGTTGGTGAACGTGGTTGGATTGGCACTGAATCTGGTAATCTTTGGTGGCGTTAGCTCATTATTAATTCCGTTGCTGCAGGGGCCGTACGGCATCCGTTCCGGGCTTTTATTGGGAATAAATGCCGGTCAGGTGTGCGCGGTCGCGGTGGTGCTTTTCTGGAATTTCTTCGTCAATCGCTACTGGACTTTCAGCGATGTCGATTGAAGGCTGACTGGTGAGAATAGGCTTGGAGGTCACTGCCGCCGTACGTCAGAGGGGCGGCATCGGTCGATATGTGCGCGAGTTGTTGCGTGCGCTGGCTGCGCTTGACAGCGACAATGAATACCGTCTTTTCTTCGCAGCGAAAAACGATGACGGGCACGGGCTGCCTGATCTGCCGGCCAACTTCCGCGCCCGTCGGCTTCCCTTCCACGATATCTGGCTAGCGCGTGTGTGGCAGCGCCTGCGCGCTCCGCTCCCGGTTGAACTAATTACAGGTCGGGTGGATGTCTATCATTCGCCTGATTTCACCCTGCCGCCAACGCTTTGGAACACTCCCACGTTGTTAACTGTGCACGACCTCTCATTTGCCCATCATCCGAGTTCGACTGCTCCCGGATTGCGTGGTTATTTGGACATCGTGGTACCACGTTCCGTGCGTCGCGCCACGCATCTGCTCGCGGATTCTCAAGCTACCAAAGATGATCTGATGGCACTGTACCATACTCCCGAAGAGAAAATAACGGTGCTGTACGCGGGAGTGTCAGGCGGTTTTAGTCCTGTGGCGGATCCCGGCGCACTGGCGAAAGTGCGTGAGCGATATGGTCTGGGAGAGCGACCATACGTGCTTTCAATCGGTACTTTGCAGCCGCGCAAGAATCACATCCGGTTAATAGAAGCCTTTGACCGCGCACTTCGCCATTCTGAGTACAATCTGGTGCTGGCGGGGGGCGAGGGCTGGTTGTACGATGAGGTCCGCGCGCAGGTTACTAAGCACGAGCTGCAGAACCGGGTGATTTTTCCCGGCTTCGTGGCGGAGGAACATCTTACGGCTCTGTACTCCGCGGCGGCGGTCATGGCTTTCCCGTCGCTCTACGAGGGTTTTGGTCTTCCGGTGTTGGAGGCTATGGCCTGCGGGGTACCTGTGCTTGCATCCACTGCTCCCTGTCTTCCGGAAGTGGCCGGAGATGCGGCCTTGATGGTGGATCCGCGCGATGTCAGCGCGATGGCAGCCGCGATTGAGGCACTGGTATCCCAGCCAGAACTCAGAGACGCGCTGCGGGCAAAAGGGCTAGTGCGCGCCGCACAGTTTCGCTGGGATAAATCGGCAGCAGAATTGTTAAGCATTTATCGATCAATCGGAGTATATCCATGAGCATAGAATCCGGACATGCAGATAACTGGGAGAGAAGCGAGAGCACTATCTGTTGTCGCTGCGTCAATCTTGAGCGCTGCTGGGCATTGGGGTCAGTGCTGAAACCGACGGTAAGAGAGTGACAATGGCTGCGAAAAAGGATCAACCGCAAAGCGCGGAAACACAAGACATAAAAACCGATTTTGTGCGCGCTGCAGTCTTAGAGGATATGCGCGCGGGCAAGTTCGACGGGCGCGTGCAGACCCGCTTTCCTCCGGAACCGAACGGATATCTACACATCGGCCATGCCAAATCCATCTGCCTAAATTTCGGCATTGCCTCCGAACACGGTGGGGTGTGCAGCCTTCGCTTCGATGACACTAATCCGGCTAAGGAGGAAGCCGAGTTTGTGGAATCCATCATTGAGGATGTTCGTTGGCTCGGACTTGATTGGGGCCGTCATCTATATTATGCCTCCGATTATTTCGATGACCTATATCAATTCGCGCTGCAGCTGATTCGGGCCGGGAAAGCTTATGTTGACAGCCTAAGTGCTGAAGAAATCCGCGCACTTCGTGGTACGCTCACCGAGCCGGGCAGTGATGGTCCATACCGAGAGAGGACAGTCTCTGAAAATCTGGAACTGTTCGAGGGTATGCGCGCAGGCGAGTTCACCGAGGGCAGTCACGTGCTTCGCGCCAAAATAGATATGAGCAGCGGGAACCTCAACCTGCGCGACCCGGTGATGTATCGGATCTTGCACGCGCGCCACCACCGCACCGGCGACAGGTGGAGTATCTATCCTCTGTACGATTTCGCTCACGGGCAATCTGACTCGCTCGAAGGCGTTACCCATTCCATCTGCACACTGGAGTTTGAAAACAATCGTCCGCTTTACGATTGGTTTCTGGATGAACTCGGCGTTGTGCATCCACGCCAGATTGAGTTTGCGCGTTTGAATCTGAGCCATACCGTCCTGAGCAAGCGTAAACTAGCTGCTCTGGTATCGGGCGGGTATGTGACCGGGTGGGACGACCCACGGATGCCCACAATTTCCGGGATGCGTCGCCGCGGTTACACTCCTGAGGCCATGCGCAATTTCTGTGATCGGATTGGAGTGGGAAAGCGCAACACCACAGTGGATATGGCGCTGCTGGAACATATCCTGCGGAAGGACCTGAACCGCCGCGCGCAGCGCGCTATGGGAGTGCTGCGCCCGCTGCGCGTGGTGCTGCTGAATTATCCCGAGGGTCGGGTTGAACAGATAGAGGCGATCAACAACCCTGAAGATTCCTCAATGGGCACACGCACTGTGCCGTTTTCGCGCGTGCTGTATATTGAGCGCGATGATTTCCGCGTAGACCCACCGCGGAAGTTCTACCGACTTGCGCCCGGACGCGAGGTTCGTCTGCGCTATGCCTATTTCATTCGCTGCGAGAGCGTGGTGAAGAATGCGGTAACTGGGCAGGTGGAGGAATTGCATTGTGTCTATGACCCGTCCACACGCGGCGGCTCCTCCCCGGATGGGCGCAAGGTGAAGTCCACATTACACTGGGTATCTGCCGCGCACGCCGTGGATGCGGAAGTGCGTTTGTATGAACGCCTGTTTTCGGTCGAGGATCCCAGCGTAGTGGCTGCAGAACATCTGGCTTCCAGTTTGAACCCGAGCTCTCTGCGGGTTTTGCGTGGATGCAAATTGGAGCCTGGTCTTGCAAATGCCGATTCTGGAATCAGCTTTCAGTTTGAGCGCCAAGGTTATTTCTGCGTTGACAGCGTGGATTCTTCTGGGCAGCAGCTAGTGTTTAATCGGGCGGTGGCGCTGCGCGATACGTGGGAGCGCCTTGAAAGAGCACGGACGCAAGGGATACCAACCAATCCCTGACGGGAATCAAAACGCGGCGGCCACTTCCGACAAAGTGGGCCGCCGCGGTCTCCAAGTGATGTCTTGGTACTGCTACTGCTAGTGTCCCCCAGATAGACGACAGGTCTTTTCAGGAAAACTTAGACGATTGTCACATCAATGGCTTTTGGGCCTCTGTCTGATGGCTCAACAGTGAATTCAACTTGTTGGCCTTCGTGCAGTGACCGAAAACCATCCGCATTGATAGTACTGTAGTGAACGAAACAATCATCGCCTCCTTCACGAGCGATGAAACCAAATCCTTTGGAATCGTTGAACCACTTCACAGTGCCGCTCTCGCGTTCAGTCATAAGACTTATTGCTCCTTTTGGCTTTGCCAGTTTTCCTATGGTTACGGGTACCGCTTGGGGATACTAACGTGGTTTTGCTAACAAGCCTGTCGTCTGTATACTCCGTTCTCTAGTTCATCGTACAGTGGCGGGTGGGCGTTGTTAAGTCTATGTTTACAGCCGAACTACGCCCTGGTGATGGCTAATAGCGGTTCCGCATCACAAACATCTCTGCTTCTGCCACTTTGGATTTCGTTTTTTTCTGGACTGATTTAGCTTGCAGCATACTTTTGTTCAACCGGTCGAGTTCCTTCCGATTCGCTTCGGTTTCATCCGCTGAAGCTTTTGCCGCAAGCGCTAGCTGCACCCTCTCATGTTCGGCCTGCAGTTCTTCAAGTCTTGCAGTGGCCTTTGCGAAGTCTCGTTCCGCCTTCTTCAGCACACGCGTGTGTTTGGTCATAGCCGTTTTACTCCCCATGCCGTTGAACCGCGTAATTCTGGTGTGCGGAAACGGTATGCATCTGAACTAGCAGTATAACACAGAGAGCTCTTCAAGTTGTATATGGGTGTGCAGGCTGGGGGACCAGGATTCGAACCTGAGCTGGCGGAGCCAGAATCCGCTGTTCTACCAACTAAACTATCCCCCAGCGCTGGGGGAATTCTACCATAGCGCGTGGAGGGATTACAGATCTTTGAGTAGTCTTGCAGCGTTTTCCATGCGTTGAAGCGCGACCTGGCGTCCGAGAATTTCCAATGTCTCGAAGAGCGGCGGGCTGATGCGTTGTCCGGAAATAGCCACGCGTACAGGGGTGAGCAACTGGCCCAGTTTTAGCTCGAGCCCCTCCGCAAGCGTGCGCAAAGCTTGCTCGACCGGCTCACGCTCGAAGGTGTGCAATGTTGCCAGAGTTTTCTGCACCTGCAGCAGCGCCTCAAGTGATTCGGCCGGACTGAGTTTTTTCGCCACGAGATCCGCGGGGTCGGGCGAGACGTCCTGCCGAAAGAAAAACCCGGCCCATTGCGGTGCTTCCTCGAAGGTGCCGATACGTTCCTGAATCAGCGGCGCGATTTTCAGCAGTGTGGCATCGTCTGGCTGCAATCCCGCGCTCATGAGATGTGGCTTGATGCCTGCTGCTATTTCCGCGGCCGAGAGCTGGCGCATGCGCTTGCCCTGAAAATAGTCTAGTTTGCTGAAATCCACTGTCGCCGGAGAGGGATTAAGGCGCTGTAGAGTGAACACCTGCTGCAGCTCCGAAATGGTGAAATCCTCGCGGCGGTCATCCATACTCCAGCCCATAAGCGCCATCCAGTTGACTACCGCCTCCGGGATATACCCGAGGGCCCGTAATTCGTGGATGAAGATTGAATGACCTTCGGTTTTACTGCGCTGCTGCGAATCGCGTTTGCTCATCTTGCCTTTGGCGCCGGGTTTCTTCAGCACGGAAAGATGGCACCAAATCGGCTCCCTCCATCCGAGTGCGCGCATTATCAGGGCGTGTTTTGGCAGGCTAGGCAGCCATTCCTCCCCACGAATCACGTGTGTGATACCCATGGCGTGGTCATCAGCCATGGCGGCAAGATGGTAAACGGGAAACCCATCTGACTTCATCAGCACGAAATCATCAAGCTGTACGTTGCGGACGGTTATTTCGCCGCGGATCAAGTCATGCACCGTGGTACTGTCATCCTTAGGGCTGCGGAAGCGGATGACGTGCTCTTCGCCGGATTCGGCACGCTGGCGAGTAGCAGAGGGTGCGAGCTCGCGGCAGCGCCCGTCGTAGCTCTTGCGGCTACGCTGCAGTTCCTGCAGCCTTTCTACTTTGCAAAAGCAATGATATGCCTGCCCTATGCTTACCAGCTTCTGGCCGCATTCGCGATGCCAGTCGGCGCGTTCAGACTGGATATAGGGGGCGAATAGTCCGCCTACGTCCGGTCCCTCGTCCCAGGATATCTCGAGCCATCGTAGGTTGTCCATCAACTGCTCTTGCGCATCCGGCCGGTAGCGTTTGCGGTCGGTGTCTTCTATGCGCAGCAACATCTGTCCGCCGGTATGCCGCGCATACAGAAAATTGTACAGTGCTGTGCGCGCCCCACCTATGTGTAGGTAGCCGGTAGGGGAGGGCGCAAAGCGGACGCGAGTGGTGTCAGAACTCATACTTTCGGTGGCGCAGTACGACGCTTTGCACCAGACCAACGCCCACGCTGAGAGTTAGCAGTGCACTTCCGCCATAACTCACGAACGGAAGTGGCAATCCTATTACCGGCAGAAGATTGAGATTCATGCCGATATTGAAGAATGCCTGAGCGAAAATCATAGTTGCCATGCCATAGCAAAGATATGCTCCAAATGGCTCTCTGGCGATGGTGGCAATTCGCAGGATTCGTGCGACCATCACTATTAACAGAATCATGACGACTAAAACACCCAATAGGCCGAACTCAGCAGCCGTTGCGGAGAAAATGAAGTCTGTGTGGCGCACCTTCAAGAATCGCAGCTGCACCTGCGAGGCTTGATTATAACCCTGGCCGAACCAGCCTCCGGACCCAATGCTAATGAGCGCCTGACGCACGTTGTACTGGGCACCGGGGTCTGCGGCGGGGTTAAGGAAATTGGCGATGCGGTCGCGCTGGTATTCTTGCATCAGCAGCCATATTATGGGCAGTCCGGCCAGGCTGGCACCGGACAGAAATGCCAAATGGCGCCAGCGCAGGCCTGCCGCCCAGAGAATGCTCATCCAGATTATAATTATCATGACAGCCGCGCTCAGGCTGGGCTGTGCCATCACCAGCGCGGCCGGGATGCCAGCGTGAACCATGGAAATCAGCACCCATTTGAATTGAGTCAACTTCTCGCGGCGGCGCGCGAAAAAACTGGCGATCCAGATGACGCTGCCGATTTTTGCTAGTTCTGATGGCTGAACGAAAAACAAGCCGAAAAAGTCGAACCAGCGTTGAGCTCCGCCAGCGACGACGCCGGTAACGAAAAGACCTGCGAGAAGCAGGATGATCCCAACGTAAAGTATCCTAGAGAGACTTTGCCAGTACCGATAGTCGATGGAGGCAACCAGGAAAAGGAGCACGGCACCCGCCAAGGCAAACTGAGTCTGTTTTGGAGCAGTGTCCGCTAGGTTGGGATGTTCGAAAGTGCTCGAGCGAATCATGGCAATCCCGAAGGTGACCAGCAGCACCATCGCGACGAGCAGGCTCCAGTCTAGGTTTTTCCACGCGCGCCGGTTGGGAGCGTTCATTCGTGCGCGGGACGTGCTTGACTGCAAAGTTGTGGACATTATCTAAGCACCGGGGCACATTCTTATCCGGATGTGCCCCGGTCGATAGCCTGAAGTTCGAAGTATGCTCCCAGGACTTCCATCACCACTGGTCCGGCTACGGTGGCACCTTCTTCGCCGCTGTAGATAAAGGCCAGCACCGCGATTTCCGGGTCTTCGAACGGCCCGTAGCCCACGAACCAAGCGTGGGCGGGCCAGGAACCGAATTTGCATCGCCCGGTTTTTTGGGCGATGTTGTCGCAATATTCAGCTGTTCCAGTTTTTCCAGCCAGTGCAACCCCATTGATTTCCCCGAGTCGTTTCCCGGTGCCGTCCGTCATAACTTGTCGTAGGCCCTTGGCTACTAGGTCAAGCACCGTCCGTTTCAGCGGGGTCTGGTGGATGATTTGAGGTACGAAGGGCTGCACGATATTGCCCTCACCATCCAGAACTTCGCGGATGATTGTTGGTCGTACCAGTGACCCGCCATTGATGAACGGGGTAAACGAATTGAGCACTTGCAGGGGAGTGGCGAGCACGTATCCCTGGCCTATGGATGCGATGTAAGTATCACCAGTGGACCAGTTTTCGCCTACGTTAAGCCGTTTCCAGTCCCGATTGGGGATTAGCCCTCCCAATTCGCCCGGCAACTCTATGCCGGTGGGCTGGTTGTATCCTAGCCAGGTGGCGTATTGGTGGATGAGATCAATGCCTAGCCCAGCACTATCCACGCCTCCCTCTTCGAATCCGCCGCCGAGCGCATAGAAATATACGTCACAGGATTGCGCAATGCCGGTGATGAAATCCACATAGCCGTGCCCGTCCCGCTTCCAACAGACCACCTTGCGCGTCTTTCCAGGGTCGTTCGGGAAATAACGGTTGACGATTTCGATTTCGCCCGGGTCGAAGACGCGTTGCTCCGGGGTGATAATTCCTTCTTGCATCGCACCGGACGCTACTACCAGCTTGAACACTGATCCGGGCGGGTGTTCGCCGCTGATGGTCTGATTCAGCAGCGGCCGATGGGGATGATCGTGCAACTCAGTGTAATAATCCACGGGTATGAAGCGGGCGAACTGCTGGTTGTCGTAGGTTGGCAGCGAGATGAGCGCAAGGATTTCGCCCGTATGCGGGTTCATGGCGATGACTACCCCGTTTGTCACCGGCTGCCCGCGCCGCACCTGGTTCTCCAGTTTCATGCTCTGGCGGAGTGCGCCTTCAGCGATGGCCTGCAGGCGCACGTCCAGTGTTAGCACCAGGCTGTTGCCTGGTACGGCTGGTGTTACTTCACCTACCGCGCGTAATTCCAAGCCGGCAACATCATGTTCGACGACTTTTGAGCCGTTCTTTCCGGAGAGGGTGTCCTGCATGAATGCCTCGATGCCCGCGTATCCGATTTTGTCGCGCGATGCGTCGAATCCCTTATCTACGTAGAAATCCTCCACCTCCCGGGTAATTGGTCCCATATACCCAACCACGTGCGAGGTAAGTGCCCCGGTGGGGTAATCGCGGGCTGGCGCCACTTTGATGTCGACGCCCGGAAGGTTGCGCAGCTCCTCGCTTACTGCCATCGCTACCTCGCGTGGGACGTCCAGAGCGACCACCACTGGGTCGTAGGGTGCAATGGATTGCTGCAAATAGACCACGTCGGTGATGCCTGCCGGCGGCGCCTCTTCGCCCAAATGGTTTGCGCTGGCGCTGCCGGCATCTTGCGGAGGGGTGCTGATGGGCGTGCCAGTCACTGCAGAAAGGTGTTGATAAATCTCATGCAGACGTACGTCGTCATCCGGAAGGTCGGCCGGTGTAATGGTCACGTTAAATGATGGGAGATTGTGAGCGAGAATGACGCCGTTACGGTCATAAATCACGCCGCGTGGTGCAGGCTCATTCACTTGGGACTGTCGGTTTTCGATAGCCAGTTCGCTGAGTGAAACGTGCTCAATCACCTGCAGCCGGACGAGCTGACTGACAATGGCTATCATGCTGACAACAATGAGGGCGTAAAAGGTGCCCATCCGCTCGGGTGATATGAAGGGCGGGGAGTTCATCTTACATGCCCATAGTACGCGGCGCTATGCGATCCGCCAGCCAACGCGCTGCGGGAAAGAGAGCCAGCATAAGCACTGTGTTTAGTGTTGCGGTGGGTAAAAAGATGCTGACAAGCGCGCTCATCCAGTCTGTCCCCCATCCGGAAAATGTTAGCACCAGTGAGTATATCAGGTAGAAGAGAACGCTCCCGGAGACTGCCACCGCGATACGCAGGAAGATGTGGCTTTCCCAGACGCGCGCGCTGGTGAAGTTTGCCAGTGTGCTGGCGGCGAGCAGTGCCAGAACGCTGGCGCCCATTGGGCCGCCCGAGACGGTGTCCACAGCCAGGCCTCCGATCAGTGCCCACAACATGCTATTAGCGTGAGGGCTGGCTAGATTCCATGCCAGCACCACCACCAACACCAGGTCGGGTTTGGCCCCCGCGGCCCAGCCCCACGAGGGTATTAACGTGCTCTGGATGGCTGCCAGAACCGGCAGCAGCAGCAGGGCGAGCAGCAGGTTTCTCACGGGATACCCATTTCCGGGGTGGCTAGCAGGGGATCGAGGTCTGTCGGAGTGAATTTGGTGATTACCAGCACCACTTCCAAAGTGCTGAAATCTACCATCGGCAGCACCTCTGCTTCTTGAAAAACATCATAGGCGCGCCGGCGTACTGAGGCCACTTCCCCCACCGGTATGTCAGTCGGCAGCGTTCCGCCCAGCCCGGACGTGACCGCGATGTCTCCGGCTGCCAGCTCGGTATCTAGTGGCACGAAGCGAAGGCGCAAGTCGCTGGATGCTTGCCCAAAAAGTACTCCGGTAGCCCGTGATTGCTGCAGGCGTACGTTCACGGCCATCTGCGCGCTGTTGACCAGCAACACTTTACTAGCACGCGGGGTTGCCTCGGTGATTACTCCCACCAGTCCGGAGTGGGTGACAACAGGCATGCTGCGCTGCACCCCGCTGGTGGTGCCCCTGTTAATGATGATGAACTGAAGAAAGGCGCTGGGATCGTGGCCGATGACTTCGGCAGTCAGGTAAGTATGCTCGTAGTTCGCGCGCTCAAAGTCAAGCAGTTTCGCCAGCATGTCGCGTTCGGCGTAGGCCTCGTGTAGGCGCACTGCCTCAGAACGCAGGAGCTCGTTTTCGGCTACCAGTGTGGCGTTACGGTCAAGCAACACCTGTGGTGAGATCAGTGCAGCCTCGGGGATAGTAGGCCGCATTTCGGCAAGACCCTCCTGCAAGGGTGTAATCATGGTGCTGAGCAGGTTACGCAGCGGGGTGAGCTCCCCCCGCTGCCCGAGAGCAAGTAATAGCAATGCGGCCGCCATAATAAGGACGGCGATGGCGGTGCGGCTCAATGATGCGTTCCTGCGCATGGTAACTTACCGTCGAGCAGTGAGGACAGGCCGCTTAGGCGCTGGACGCATATTTCTCCTTGAAGAACTCGATGGTGCGCTGCAGGCCTTGCTCCAATGGCACCTGCGGCTTCCAATTTAGCCGCTCTTTTGCCTGCGAGATGTCAGGTTGTCGCTGCTGCGGGTCTCCGTGCGTGCGCCCATCTTCGAAAACGATCCCGGCGGTGTTTCCTGTGAGATGATTAATTGTTTGTGCGAATTCCAGAATAGTGAGTTCGTGCGGGTTGCCAAGGTTTACCGGCGAGCTTTCCCCGGAGTGCAACAGTCGCATAATCCCATCGGTCAGATCGTCAACATAGCAAAAACTGCGTGTCTGCGCACCATCGCCGTAAACAGTGAGTGCCGTACGGCGCAACGCCTGACCGATGAAGTTTGGTACCACGCGGCCGTCATCCAAAGCCATGCGCGGCCCGTAAGTGTTGAAAATGCGCACGATGCGAGTATCAACCCCGTGCGTGCGTTGATACGCCATGGTGAGTGCTTCTGCGAAGCGCTTGGCTTCATCGTATACCGAGCGCGGGCCGACTGGATCCACATTGCCCCAGTATGTTTCGCTCTGGGGGTGTTCAAGCGGATCGCCGTAAACCTCGGAGGTGGAGGCTAACATGAAGACGGCTTTGTGTTTCTTTGCCACACCCAGTGCGTTAAGAGTTCCCAAAGCCCCGGCTTTTAGTGTCTGTATGGGGAGCTGCAGGTAGCTGGTTGGGGCAGTTTGAGAGGGACTTGCAGGTGAGGCGAAATGCATGACGGCATCCACCGACTCAGGCGAGTTAATGTAATTGGCAACATTGTGGACAACGAAACGGAATCTCTGGCCACTGGTGATGTGGGTTATGTTCTCAGTGCTGCCGGTGATGAGGTTATCCATGGCGATGACGCTGTGGCCATCTGAAAGCATGCGATCGCACAGGTGCGATCCGATAAAACCTGCACCACCGGTGATAAGAATGCGCATTGTGGGTGCCGTGCGCCGCTTGTGGACGCACTATGATTCTACCATAGCGACTGGTATGCAATCCCGGATCAAGTTAGATCTGCGTCGCGCTGGTCTGCTAGGTGCTGTGCGAGTGCGACCGTCAACATAAAAGCGAAGGCCAAATCCACGAACCAATAGGAGGCATCCACCATACCATGGGCGAGGAAATCCATCATTGAAGCCACCAATCCGACCGCTAGGGCGCGCAAGCCGGGGTTGGAAAGTGTGCGCAGGGCGCGCGCTGCCGTGCTGAAGAATGCAACCAGCAACCACAATGCGACCGCAAGCCCGGGCAGACCGAGCCGGGAGGCGAAATCCAACACCCAGTTGTGGGCGTGGGAAAGATGCGGGTCTTGCCACGCGGTCGGTGCTATGTAACGCCCGCGATATTCATAAAGGAAATTGTCCAGTCCGACGCCGGTAAGCGGGTGGTCGTTGATCATATTGAGCGCGCTGCGCCAGAGATTGAGACGGAAAAACGTCGGTCCAGTGGTACGGCTTAGCAGACTGGCTAGGCGTGGGTGGCGTCCGAAAGCTAGCAGTGCCGCGGTCGCTGCGGCCAGCAAAGCTAGCAGCGCCGCGGTAGCGCTTTTGCCGCCACGGAAGAGAATGATGATCGTTAGCGCCGCTGGCACGCCGAGTAACAGCGCTCCGCGGGAGAAACTGAGCACCAGTGCCGCAGCCATCAGCAGTACAGCCCCTAAGTAGCTCAGGCGGCGGTTGCGCTCGTCTCCTAGCAGTGCCACTGCAGCCGCCACTGGCAGCGCGCGTCCGAGGTAAAGCCCCACGTTGTTTGGCGATCCGTACACGCTCCGTATACGCAGCAATCCACCCTCGGCAGTAATCAAGTTGATGCCTAGAGCATATTGAATCAGGCCAATGGCAGCCACTAGAGAAGCACCGAGGATGAAAAAGTCAACTATGCGCCAGAGTTCCTTTTTTTGCAGTGGCAGGATGCGCACAAGTCCGTAAAACAATACTGGTTCCAGCACCATCACCCGCAACTCGTTGAAAGCCACCGCGCGCATCTCAGCGCTGAAAAGCGAGATTGCGGCGAGCAATGCGAATATGAGTACCGCTTGGTCTAGTGAATTGAGAGTGATCCGCGGCTTGGCGGATTCGGTGCGGCGGTTGCGATGCTCAAATATCCAGCGCAGTGAAATGGAAGTGGCGGCTAGCCAGGTGAATACCTCCACCGCAGAGAAAACGCGCTCAAACATGGGGCGTGGCTGCAGGTAGAATGGCGTTGCCAACGCTATCAGTGCCAACGCAATTGTCGGGCGCGCGTAAAAAAGTACTAGCAACGCTAGCAGGCTGCCGAGCGTGAGTAGCAGCCACGGCGAGAAATAAAACAGGCCAGCTGAGAGCACTGTTACCGCTAGAGGGAGAGCGTCGCTCTGACGGCGGAAAACCTGTGGGAGGGTTTGTCCCCAGGTCATTCCGGCGGAGAGCCAGAAAAGCGCCGCTAGTCCCAGGGCGAGCAGCACATTTGCGCGTTTTCCAAGGGCTAGCATAGAAACGCGCAGTTGCGCTGTATATCTCCGGAAGCTGATGATCAGGCCGAGCAGAGCGATCAGCGCCAGAGCCGCGAGCGTCGTCAGATTGCGTACAAGCGTTGCTCGGGGCGGAGCGTTGCCGACTGAGAAACCGACAATCGCCCATTGCTCCCAACCGCGCTCGGCTCTGATTGTGGCGGTGTGACGACCGGGGCGCAGGTCAGCTGCGAGCGGCAGTAGTTCGACTCGAGAAGAGAGATCCGGGGAGGTAAGAACCTGATAGGCCTCGCCCTGCAGGCTGCGCGGCAGCTGGTTAGCCGGTTCACCGTCTACTTGCACAAATAGGGTGGCGCGATAATCACCGCGCCGGGCTATTATCCCGAGATCTGTGCCCTCAAATGTAAAGCTGATTTCGGCCGATCCGGATTGCGGGATATCAGCTCCCAGATCGGAAAACTGCCAAGCGCCGTGGTATCGTGCAAATGGTGTTGCCGCGGAGTGCACGCCGGGCGGAGCAACGGCGCTCTCTGGAGCGGTAAGGCTCTGGCGCAGATTCAGTAGAATGGCGCGCGGGCGACCTTCCGGCGTTAGAAGAGAAAATCCCCATCGCGGGTCGCTCAGGTCTTCGCCGGGCTGCAGGTTTTCCAGTACCAGTACGCCTGCCCATGGCCATTCGCTCCGGGCGCGCTTGAAGGCGACAGCGGTGAACTCTGCCTGCTGACTTGCGTTCACCCCGCCCCAAGTGGCTCGGGCGTTCGCAGCTGCCTCCGGGTTATACCAGCCAAATTGGGTGCCCCAGAGCAGTTTGTCTTCGTCTCCAGCGCGTTCCATTTCGGCGCGCAGCAGAATGAAACGCGAGAAGTTTAGGGTTTTCGGGTGCGGGCTGCGTTCGTCCGGAGTGCTGTTGAATGCGTATGGCTTACCGGCGGCCGCATCGAAAAAAGGCGCGGCGCCGACGGCGTACAACTCGCGGAGGAATAGCAGGTCGCTTATGTTCTCTGGTCCAGTTTCAACCGTTGGCGCAAGGCCTGCTAGCAGCACTGTTGAGTGCGTATCGGCTTGATGAATTGCCGGATGGCTGGCAACCAGCAGGCGCCCATAGGCTGCCGCCGAAGGCGCCTCGCCCCAGGCGCTTTGCAGGTTGGGTTCGTCCCAGATTTGATATACGTCGATGGCGTCAGCGTAACGGTGGGCGAAGCGAGCGGCGAATTCCGCGAATGTGACCGGGTCCTCCGGCGCCCTTTCGCCATCTAGCACCGCTATCAGTCTCAATTTGTGGGCGATGACGGCATCGACAAGTTCATCAGTGGCTTCCCAGTCGAAGCCGTACTCACGCCATTGGAAGGTTTGCCGCACCCAACCGAAACCGTTGATCGCGGCTATTTCGAGCGCGGCATCTCGGCTTGATGGCTCTGTCGAGAGCAGCGCGATGTTCACACCGTAAAGGTTGGCGGGGCGTGGAGTTAATCCGGCGGTCGGAAGCTCGAATGGCTGCCCACGGCTGCGCTGGTGCTGTTGTGCCAGCAAAGCGGCGGCGCCCAGCAGAGTTGCCACTAGTGCTAGCGCGCACAGGCTTGTCAATATGCGGCGCATGTATTAC
>Ga0310123_10002044_pt1 | contig 16299 bp, 16 predicted proteins | sample CB6_AW_1057_MG_FD_203505 | JGI IMG/M metagenome (GOLD analysis project Ga0310123, IMG submission 203505) | Marine microbial communities from Western Arctic Ocean, Canada - CB6_AW_1057 | ecosystem: Environmental > Aquatic > Marine > Oceanic | place: Canada: Western Arctic Ocean | collected... | reverse complement strand
ACGTGAGTCGTTCCTTTTTCACCACGACAACTAGCCCTTTCCCTGCGTGAAACGTACATGCCACGTACGAACCCTGCAAGCCTATACCGCTAATCCATCGCCGACCCAGACCTCCCACAGTGTATCAATTCGACCGCCGCCCGCAAACCGTCTGTAGTGAAAGATCGGACACTATTGCGCGTAACCGCATCCGGTTTTCATAAGTCTGCGGGCCACAACGAGTAGCACCGGCTGCGATCGTTCGAAGAATCGACTGAATCCCCTAAATTACCGAGCATGGTGCTGCGAAGTCCCATTTTGGCGCACGGTCATTTAGGTCTCCGCGCCGACATGCGACACAACTGGAATCTTGGCACACACCGAATGGCCGAACCGTTAAATGGTCGCGCTGTCACACACACCGCATCGCCGTTGCGCCCCAACCAGCTTTCACGACCGACTGTCAATGCACCGGAATTCATGTACGGAACCCAAGCGGCGGCCCAAAACGATGCTCACGAGGTTGCCAAACATGCACGGCACACATGATTGACTCATCCCACCCGCACCGGCTATACTGCCCGCAGTTCAGATTTCGGCAGCAAAGCAAGTCGAAATAAGGATAGAACATGACCGATTTGAAGAGAATACCTGTCGCCGACATGGCAAACGTACTGGAAAAAGCAGTGCGTTACCGCCTGCTGAATGAGCTGCTGCAAACGGCAAGCATTTGCCGGGACATCCTGACGGTGGACCCCCACAACCAATCGGCGCTGGTTACGTTGCTGCTTGCCCTGACGCACCAGTTCGACACGAAATTTACAGATGCTTTGGACGGCGCCTACGAGGCAGCTTACTACGAGGGGATTGTCCACAAGCACTGGGCCAACTCACAGCACTTGCAAAGCATGCCTCCGGAATTCGTCTCGGGTTGAATCAACAATGCGATGCGCTGCCACGAAACTGCAGAACAGGTTAGCCCTTCCGACAATCCGGACGCCATTCTTCGTTGGAACACGTGTGCCCGGTTTCTGTAACAGGAACTCCAATTCGAAGAACGACGGGCGAGCATGATGTCCGACGTGCAAGCCGGTTTCGGCGACGACATGCCGCTGCGGTAACGATTTACCCTTTGAGGGGCGACTCGGTCGATGGAAATTCAAAACCACGACATCTTGATTGTCGGCGGCGGCGGCGCTGGTTTACGGGCCGCCATCGCGATCGGCGAGGAAAACCCGAATCTCAGTGTCGGGGTGATCTCGAAAGTCTATCCGATGCGCTCCCACACGGTTTCGGCCGAAGGAGGTGCCGCGGCGGTCATCAAGCCGAACGACAGTCTCGACGATCACATGTACGACACCATCTCGGGCTCGGATTGGCTGGCCGACCAGGACGCTGTCGAGGCGTTCGTCCATGAGGCCCCCACAGAATTGGTCCAGTTGGAGCACTGGGGCTGTCCCTGGAGTCGCGAGCCCGACGGATCGGTGGCAGTGCGGCCCTTCGGCGGGATGAAGATCGAACGGACTTGGTTTGCCGCCGACAAGACTGGCTTTCACATGCTACACGCGCTGTTTCAGACGGCGTTGAAATACAACAACATCACTCGTTACGACGAGTGGTTCGCCACTAGGCTGCTGGTTCATGACGGACGTTGTCAGGGCGTGGCAGCTTTGGAGTTGCGATCGGGCCAAGTTCGGGCGATCGCGGGCAAGGGGACTGTGCTCTGTACGGGGGGAGCCGGACGGATCTTTCCCTTTACGACCAACGCGGCAGTCAAAACCGGTGACGGAATGGCTTTGGCCTATCGGGCCGGCGTTCCGTTGAAGGACATGGAATTCGTCCAATATCATCCGACCGGCCTGCCGGGAACGGGCATCCTGATTACCGAGGCTTCGCGCGGTGAAGGGGGAATCCTGATCAACAACCAGGGATACCGGTACCTGCAGGATTACGACCTGGGCGAACCGCTGGATGTGAATGAACCAAACCACCCACGAAAGCGGACGATGGAGTTAGGGCCTCGTGACCGTCTTTCGCAGGCGTTTGTGCAAGAGCGGAAAAATGGGAGGACGATCCAAGGGCCTTATGGCGATTACGTCTATTTGGATGTGCGGCACATGGGCGAGAAGAAGATTGACAAGAAGATTCCCTTTGTACGCGAGCTTTGCCGCAATTATGTCGGCATCGATCCCGTCCACGAACTAATCCCTGTGAGGCCGGTGGTTCACTATGTCATGGGCGGCGTGCACACGAACATCGAAGGCGAAACGCCGCTGCCGGGATTGTTTGCTGCGGGCGAGTGCGCGTGTGTAAGCATCAACGGGGCGAATCGCTTGGGGTCCAATTCGCTCACCGAACTGTTGGTATTCGGAGCACGGGCGGCGCGCGCAGCCGTCCGTTTCGGCGCGCAGGCCGGCGACATTGTCATCGACCAGATCATCGCTCTGGCGGAGCAGGAACAGCGACGAATCCGAGAACGATTCTTCCAACCCAAAGGTGGCACAGAAACCATTGCCGGGCTACGGGTGGAATTGACTCACACCATGGAACGCGCGGCCGGCATCTACCGCAGCGAAGAGTCGTTGAGGGCGGGTTGTGACGAAATTCGAGAACTGAAACACCGGTTCAACCAGATCGAGCTGGCGGACCACAGCCTAACGTTCAACACGGAATTGACCGCGGCCTTGGAACTCGAATACATGTTGGACGTTTCCGAGGCGCTTGCCCATAGCGCTCTGGCCCGCACCGAATCGCGCGGCTCCCATCAGCGGACCGATTACCCCGATCGCGACGACCAGCGGTTCCTCAAACACTCATTGGCTTATCGGAGCGACGGCGACCCGCGCATCGAATATGTGGACGTAGCTATTACGCGATGGCCTCCCGGAGAACGTGTCTATGGCAGTAAATAAAACGGAAGCAAACGAAACGGGTGGGTCCGAAGCGACCGTCATCCTGGAAGTGTTCCGTTACCATCCTGAGCAGGACGATGCGCCCACCTTCCAGCGCTACGACGTGCCCTACCGTGAGGACTGGGTGGTCCTCGATGCATTGAATCACGTAAAGGACCAGATCGACGGCACACTCACTTACCGCTGGTCATGCCGCATGGGTGTGTGCGGCAGCTGCGGGATGATGGTCAATGGTGAACCGAAGCTCACCTGCGCCGCGTTCCTGCGAGACTACTATCCAGACGCAATTCGAATCGAACCGCTCAACTATTTCCCCGTCATCCGCGACCTCGTGATCAACATGGACGACTTCTTGCACAAGCTGTCTGAGGTCAAGGCATGGCTTGTGCCAAAAGAAGAGAAACCGGTTTCCGACGGCGAACATCTGCAAACGCCGGCCGAGCTGGCTCACTATAAGCAGTTCAGTATGTGTATTAATTGCATGCTCTGCTATTCGGCCTGTCCGGTGTACGGCCAACATACGGAATTTGTCGGACCGGCGGCCATTGCACTCGCCCAGCGCTACAACCTCGACTCGCGCGACGGGGCTGCGGATACACGGGCAGACGTGATATTCAGCGACGAGGGAATCTGGGATTGCACCTTTGTGGGCGATTGCACGCGCGTTTGTCCGAAGAACGTAGACCCGGCCGGCGCCATCCAGCAAGCGAAGGTCGCCGCGACCAAAGATTGGTTTCGGTCTGTGCTCGTGCCATGGGGAAGCAAATGACTAATGACGAAGCCCCATCTCGTGGGACGAAGTCATTAGCCACAAGTCATTTACATCTTCTCACAATTCCCGATGAAACGAAAAGTAACGTAATGTCAGAACAAACTTCAGCTCCAAGGAGCAAAGAGTATATTCGTCCCATGCCAGCCAACTGGTGGATGATGAAAAAGACGTATGCTTTGTTCATCATCCGCGAGCTGACGTGCATCTTCGTCGGCGGTTATGCGCTATTCCTGCTGGTATTGGTGGCGCGACATGACCAACCGCAGGCATTTGTTGCATGGCTCAATTCCCCACTGCTGATCGTCTTGCAGATCATCGCTCTGCCGATGGTCTTGTATCACAGCGTCACTTGGTTCAATTTGACGCCGAAAGTGATGGTCGTTTGGCGGGGCGAAGAACGAGTCAGCCCGCTCCTGATTGCCGGCGCTAATTACGTCGTCTGGGCCATACTCTCAATTGCAATTTTTTGTATTGTTTGTCTTTAACAGGTAGAATGCGTGGTCAGATCCAACGAACCCATCTGGTGGTCGCTGTTTTCGGCCGGAGGCGTCGTTGCCGCCTTCTTGATGCCAATCACAATTTTTCTGACCGCCATTGCGATCCCGGCAGGCGCGATCTCCGCAGAGGATCTTCGCCAGATCGTCGGACATCCGCTGACCCGGCTATACCTGTTCGTTCTGATCTCGCTGCCGATGTTTCATTGGGCGCATCGTTTTCGCTATGTGGCTGTCGACTTGGGACTCAAGAACATTTCCAGCATCCTCCCTGTGGTGTGTTACGGAACAGCCCTCGTGGTAACGCTTTTGGCTTTATTCTACTTAGTGACGTTTTGATTCTTTGTACTGTACGAATTGCAATTAGGACCCAATGTTGATCCGTCCAAGACACATAAGTCCTGCCATCAACAAATGGACGGATTAGCAATCCGTCCTAATTTTTTCACCAGGCGGTCCAGCCGCCATCGACCGTTATGTTCTGGGCAGTGATGTAGCTTCCCGCGTCACTGACCAACAGTAAAAGCGCGCCTTTCAGTTCATACGGCGCGCCCATTCGCTTCATGGGAAGCTTTTCGCAGAGTCGGTCCCGCATGGTGGAATTCACTTTGTCGTTAGGAAACGGACCGGGGCTAAGGCAGTTGACGCGGACATTGTCACGGGCATAGTAAGCTGCCAGATGTCGGGTCATGTGGATCACACCCGCTTTGTGAGCATGATAAGCCACCGGGCTGGCCGTTGCGACTCCTTCGTACGTCTCGGGATACGACGCCACCTGGCCGTACATCGATCCCAGCATGACAACGTTGCCGTTGCCTCGGCGTTCCACGACGTGATCCCGCAGCTTGCGAGCCAGCTCAAAATAGCCGGCCGTATTCACCTGCTGTCTGGCAAACTCTTCAAAGGTACAATCAGTCAGATCGTGTCCAATCGGGTCCAGTCCGTTATTCACGAGAATATCGATCCGCCCGGCAGTTGCGACCGCTGCGGCGAATCCGTCGGCAATGGAACCAGGTTGCGTGTGATCTAACTCAACGCCATGGTGTGTGGCGGCGCCGGGCGTCGACAGATTGCGCGCAGCCTGTTTCGCCCGGTCCGCGTCCCGACTGGATACGACGACCGACGCGCCCGCTTCGGCTAGGGCCTGGCTCAGCGAAGTCCCCAACCAGCCGGTCCCGCCGGTGATGAGTGCGGTTTTGCCGCTCAAGTCGAACAATTGTTGAATCGTCGGTTCCGTATTGGTCGGCATGTTGTATTCTTTGTTAAGAATTTTAAGACGGAAGGAGAAAACTTTGTATTCAATTGGTTATGTAATGAAACTGAAACCGGGCCAATATGACGGCTATAAAGCGGCTCACGATGACTTGTGGCCCGAAATCGCGAGTTCCATGAGCGACCATAACGTCAGCATGTCGATCTATCGTTTCGAAAACCTGTTATTCCTGCACGCGGTGGCGCCCACGGAACAGAACTGGCAGCGGAGTCGCGAATATCCCGAACTGGAGCGTTGGGCGGAATTCATGTCTGACTTCCTGGAGCGTGACGAACAGGGGAATGTGGTCTTCGAGCAGTTGCCCGAGGCGTTCGGTTTCGGGGATTTCAAGTAAGCTCGTTCATTCACTCGACCTGCCAGCCCTCGCCATCATGGACCTGCGCACAACGCATCGTGACCGGTTTTTTTCGGTTTGACAACCACCCTCTCCTGCCAGGCGCCTGGCGACTTGCTATGATGCGAGATTCTGAATTCGTCAAGCAAGCACCGTCGGGCGGATGGCCTCTTCAACGTTCTGCGCCGACTTCGAAACAGGAAGTACTTATCAATGCGAAACATTATCGACAGCCATCTTGATCTGGGATGGAATGCGATGTCATGGAAGCGTGACCTCACCTTGCCGCTCAACGAATTGAATCGAATCGACGGCATGAAAACCGACAAAACATTTCGTGGCCGGGCGACCGTGAGTTTGCCAGAAATGCGAAAAGGTCGGATCGCAGTTGGTTTTTCGACACTGATGGCACGCGTGCCATATGCCGATCCTGCTGGCATCCACGACGTCACCCTTGACTTTCCCAACCACGATATGGCGTATGCGTTTGCGCAGTCTCAACTGGCCTATTATCGACGACTGGAAGCGCGCGGTGAGTTACGTATCATTCGCTCGTCGTCGGACCTGAAAGTGCATTGGCAGGCGTGGAACGGCACCGATGCCAATGGCGAAGAGCCACCGACAGAACCGATCGGTGCGGTGATCGCTATGGAGGGCTCAGACGGTATCGTGGAGCCGGACCAGGCCGAAGCATGGTTCGAAGACGGCCTGCGCTGCGCCAGTCTGGTCCATTATGGATGCAGCGCCTATGCCGCGGGAACCGGCCAGGAGGGCCCCGTCACAGTTGCGGGGCGCGAGTTATTGCAACAGTTCGAGCGGCTCGGTGTCATTCTCGATACGACGCACTTGTGCGATACCAGTTTTTTCCAGGCGCTGGAGCACTTTGGCGGAGTCGCAATTGCCAGCCACCAGAATTGCCGTGCCCTGGTGCCACATCAGCGCCAGTTTAGCGACGAACAACTTAAAATGTTGATCGAACGGGACGGTGTCATCGGAGCTGCACTGGACGCTTGGATGCTCTCTCCTGGTTACGAACGCGGGACGACGACACGAGACGTGGTCAATATCGAGGAACTCGCCGACCACATCGATCATGTCTGCCAGTTGGCGGGCAATGTGCGGCATACCGCAATCGGCTCTGACCTGGACGGAGGATTTGGTACCGAACAGTGTCCCAGCGGGCTGGACCGTATTTCGGATATACAGTCGCTGGACGAGATTCTCTCGTCACGCGGCTACCCGACAGAGGACATCGACGCCGTTTTTCACGGCAACTGGCTGCGTATTCTGAAGCAGGCGTTGCCGGCCACTTGACCTTATTTGAACCCGATTTCGCATCAGGACTTACCCATGTCTCATCGTCCAGCCATCGGCGTATCGGTACAAGAACTGGATACGCCTGCCTTGCTGTTGGACCTCGAAGCGTGTCGCGGCAACCTGCAGAAAATGGCGTCGTACTTTGCGGACCGACCAGCAAAACTTCGACCGCATTTCAAAAATCATAAATGCACCCGGTTAGCGCGCCTCCAACTCGATGCAGGATCCGCCGTGGGGATGACCTGTGCACAGATCGACGAAGCGGAAGCACTGTCGCGCGCCGGATTTGACGATCTGTTGATCGCCAACCAGGTCGTAGGAGCGGGAAAAGTCAGACGTGTGGCCCGCATTGCCGAAAAGTCTAACTTGGCAGTGGCAGTGGACGACGCGTCCCAGGCAAGGACGATCGCTAATGCCGCGCAGGAGATGGGCGTCACCATTGGCCTGCTGCTCGAGGTCGACATTGGCATGGGGCGCTGTGGTGTGCCTTCGGGGCAACCAGCACTGGACTTGGCCAGGCAGTTGGTCGAATTGCCCAATGTTGAATTTCGCGGACTGCAGGCATATGAAGGACACCTGGTGGGAGTCAGTGATCGTCCAGAGCGTCAGACCAAGGTGCGGGACTCGATGGGACGGGCCCTCGAGACTCGTGCGCTACTCGAACAACATGGCATCCCCGTACCGACAGTGAGTGGTTGTTCGACGGCGACGTATCAGTACAGCGGCACGCTCGAAGGCGTGACCGAGGTCCAGACCGGCAGCTATGCGACCATGGATTGGCACTATCATCAGTTGGCCCCGGAGTTTGAAATCGCCCTGTCCGTGCTGGCCACGGTCGTCAGCCACCATGACGACCGGTCCGTGTTGAATGTAGGCGTCAAGTGTCTCGGTAACGAATTCGGCTTTCCGCGGATCAAGGACATGCCTGACCTCGAGATCCCTTTTTTCGGTGCTGAGGAACATTGTGTCGTTCGCAACGCATCCCATTGGAAAGTGGGAGATACGACCGAAGTCCATTCCAGCCACGGTTGTACCACCTGCAATCTCCACCCACGAATGTACGTACACCAGAATGGCACGGTCGTCGACGTCTGGCCGATTGATGGTCGGACTGGCGCAATGTGAGCAAGACGATAGAGTGTTTGCACAGGAGGTAACAGATGTGACGTCGATCCGCGCGTAACGACCGACCTCTGTCTTCTCTGATTCCCCCTGTTTAAGCGAAGTTTACGACGGGAGAATACCAACCGTCGCGTCTGGATGCCTCGGAACCAACACACGCCACAGCGTGATCCACACTATATCTTGGTGGGCCAACGCTCCTGCCTTGGCCCACCAAGTCGCACGACGGCATTTACCGCGTCCTGCCGATTGCCAATCTGAACAGCGACATAAGTTCCATGGCCAACAGCACGGTCGTGGATGGTTCGGGGACGATCCGATTGAGTAGATTGCTCGAGGCCATTGCCGGTCCCGTTAGCGCGCCGGGTCCGCCGATTTCCGGGTGCTGGGACAAGCGTGAAGGGAGGATCGGTGGTCACATCGACCACGGCGCCCTCCACGAATGCGGCCGAATCGAATTCGTCCAGGACTGTCCCATCGGGCAACACTACGAAAGTATGGTCCCTATCGCCGGCCGTATGGCTGGCCAATGTAAACTTGGTCTTGTCGTCTTCACCGTTGCCGTTAATGGTCCCACCCAGTGGAATCTCAATCTTAAAATGACCAATGTAGGGGTCCGACTGCGGAGGTGGAAGCAGACCGAAATTGAGGGTGTTTTTGTCGAATGTCACGGTAAGTCGCGACTGCGACTGCATAAATGCAGGTCCGTTGCCTATCAACGTAAACGAAGCACTATCCGGCTGGCCGGCATAATCGCGGCCCGCACCATCATCCACATCGGTCACCCTGATGTCAAAGGAAACGTCAAAACAACTGGCTACAAAGAATTCTTGTCCATCCCATTTCACCGGGTCGATTGGCTTAATGAGACTACCAGACCCATCCGTTGGGCCCCGATGGCTCCCTGGGAGAAGGCGCAAGCTTGACCCAACAACGGAATGCCCGACGTAAGCGACAGCAACTCCGTGTCAAACTTCAAAACTGTGAATCCACTGCCGCCGTTGGCGACGGACGAGAGCAAAAAAAACAAGACGCTGCAACAAACAGATGATACCCAGGTCGTTTTGTTCATATTCAACATTTAAGAATCCTTTGTTCGCCAATTAATTTGTTTTTTGCCGAATTGTCAACTCGATCGGGTGACCATTAGATGAGATTTACTGGTAGTGAGAATTGGCACGTTATCCCCCGGAAAATCAACGAAAAAACGCCTTATGAAATCTCGCAGTCCACGGCGATTGCCACAAACGATCGAAAATTCCTAAGACGTTTGTTTAACGCGTCAGTTCTCTCTCCAAGTTTTGGACAGCCTTTAATTTAAAAACTGCTTCTCGCTTGTTAAGTCAATTTCTTGCCGGTATCACAATTCGACAGACAAGTTACACGAGAAAAAGTCCTAACTCCTTGATATGAAGCAATTTACGATATCACCCCTGCTGCGTGTGGCACGCTCAGAGCCATACATCGATTGTTGAGCGTGGCACACATTGGTTAAATCCACATCACCGGCGTCCGCGGCGTAACGGAAACCTTGTTGAACGTGTAAAGTATTGGCGTTGTTGTTTTTTTCACGGAGGTGACATGCAGAGCAAGAACCGGTGGGCGTTGTTCGCCGGACCAGTTTTCGCCTTGGTCATCGGTGTGTGGTTTGCCATTGGGGTCGAGCTCCCTTGGCCAGCGGTCTGGTGCGCGGGGATTACCTCGCTATGTGCTTTCTGGTGGGTGTTCGAACCGATACCGATGCCAGTGACTGCCGTGATTCCGTTTGCCGCCTTTCCGCTCGCGGGCATACTGACGCATCAAGAAGTCGGTGCGAACTACGGCCATACGCTGGTGTTACTGATGCTGGCCGGCTCCATCGTGTCCAAAGGCCTTGAGAAAAGTGGAGCCCACCGGCGAATCGCCCTCGGCATGGTACGACTCGTGGGAGGGCCGGGCGGTCGTCGCCTGGTGCTTGGGTTCCTGCTCGCATCCGCGGTCCTCAGCATGTGGATGTCCAATACGGCAACCGTGCTCATGTTGTTGCCCGTCGCACTCGCCGTGCTGGAAGGGGCGGATAACAACAACAGCCTCACCATCCCGCTGTTGCTGGCGGTGGCTTATGGCGCATCAATCGGAGGCAGCGGCACTCCGATTGGGACACCTCCCAACCTGATCTTTCTGGACACCTACCACCAACTGCTGGAGAGTCAACCAGGTGGCGGCAAGGAAATGACATTCGCCGGCTGGATGTCGATTGGGGTGCCAATGGTCGTTGTACTGGTACCTGTCGCTTGGTTCTGGTTAATTCGTGGGATCAAGAGCGGACAAAGGGTTGAACTGCCACGACTGGGACCGTGGCGGCCCGCCGAGCGGCGCGTCCTGGCTGTGTTCGCAGTGTTGGCATTCGCCTGGTTGACGCGTACCCAGCCCTCAGGAGGTTGGAGTCAACTCCTGGCCAGACTGGTCCCCGGCGCCGACCAGACGGTAGGAGACAGCACGGTGGCGCTGGTGGCGGTGGTGATGATGTTTCTCATTCCCAGCGGCGAGCGACCTGGCCAGCGGCTGCTCGACTGGGAGACGGCGATAAAGATTCCGTGGGGTGTGTTTATCATGATCGGGGGCGGCCTGACGATCGGCCAAGCGTTTGAAACATCCGGCTTGAGAGAGTACCTTGGGGATTCGCTGTCGATGCTGGTAAGTCTTCCTCAAGTTCTGACGGTATTCCTGCTTTGCCTGATGGCCACGTTCCTGACCGAAATTACAAGCAATACGGCGGTCTCCACGATCCTACTGCCAGTTCTGGGAGCGGCGGCCGTAAAAGCCGGTATCGATCCGCTGCTGCTCATGGTTCCCGCGACGTTGGGACTGAATTGCTCATTCATGCTGCCCGTGGCCACCGCCCCCAACGCGATCGTCTTTGGCACTGGCCAGGTCCCAGTGGCCCGCATGGCCCGGGAGGGCCTTGTGCTGAATGTGCTAGGCACATGCACGATTACGATGATGACACTTTGGTTGCTGCGAGGGTAGGGATTAGGTCTTGACTATTAACTTTTGTGCGCGGTAGCGTAAGCGCACCGCGGCACCGTTAACGCCCAAAAGTTAATAGTCAAGACCTAATCCCAGCCACTCCAATAACAGGTCCGAAAACCAATGACGAAAATCCGTTGGGGCGTGCTTAGCACCGCCAAGATTGGCACCGAAAAAGTCATTCCTGCCATGCAGCAAACCGAGTTCTGCGACATTGTGGCGATTGCCTCGCGGAATCTCGGCCGAGCGAAGCATGCTGCTGATCGCTTGCAGATTGCCAAGTCGTACGGTTCCTACGAAGCGCTACTGGCCGATCCCGATATCGATGCAATTTATAATCCGCTGCCAAACCACCTGCATGTGCCAGTTTCCATCCAGGCACTGGAAGCCGGCAAGCACGTGCTCTGCGAAAAACCGATCGGCCTTTCGTCAGACGAGGGACAACAACTTGTGGACTCCGGCAAGAAGCACCCACGATTGAAACTCATGGAAGCGTTCATGTATCGCCATCACCCACAATGGCAGCGGGCACGGCAATGGGTTGACGCCGGTCGGATTGGCGAGCTACGCACAATCCACTCGTTTTTTTCCTATTACAACACCGATGCGGACAACATTCGCAACAAGGCTGACATGGGCGGTGGCGGATTGATGGATATCGGTTGCTACGACATCTCATTGTCCCGATTCATCTTTGCCGCTGAGCCTCGGCGTGTTTGCAGTGTCGTGGAATACGATCCAGATTTCCAGACTGACCGCGTGGCGTCCGCCATGTTGGATTTTGGCTCGGGCACGGCAACTTTCACCTGTTCGACTCAACTCGCGCCCTATCAACGGGTCAACATCTATGGCACCGCCGGCCGTATTGAGATTGAGATTCCGTTTAACGCTCCCGCCGATCGGCCATGCAAAATGTGGTGTCAGGTCGGCGACGACATCGAACAAGTCACGCTAGAAGTCTGTAACCAGTATGCCATTCAAGGCGACATATTCTCGCAGGCGATCTTGAACGATACGGCAGTTCCCACACCCATCGAGGATGCCGTTGCCAACATGCGGGCGATCGAAGCGATCGTCCGCAGTGGTCAATTAGATAAGTGGGAGGTCGTTTAGCGGATTGTGGGATGATACCTGATTTCGCTCTCAACCAGCTCTATCTCCTCAACAACCACCGTGCCAACCAACCGTATGGCTGGTCCGTGACGAGCACGCTGGGGCGGTGGCCGTGGGCCCGGAGCAGAACTTCGGCGGCCAGATACCCGCTGCGCACCGCGCCTTCCATCGTCGCTGGCCAACCTGTATCGGTCCAGTCTCCGGCCAGCGCGAGATTGTCTAGTGGGGTTCGTTGGGCCGGTCGGCAGCCAAACACGTCCGGTGGGATCACGAATACAGCGTCACGCTGGGTAATCAGGCGCGAGTGAATCAGATTGGCACCGCGGGCAGCCGGAAAAATGCTGCGCAAATCGTCTTGGACCTGTGCGATCACCGCGTTTCGGCTTTGAACGTCGAGATTCCGCGAAGCGCTGATCACAACCTGATAATAGTGCCCCGCTGGACTCCGCGGGTCAGCGGCCGTCTGGGCGCCGTGATTGAAGAACCACTGGCTGAGCCGCCCCACGATGACGGCATGCGGCAGATCGGTGATCGGTCGGTCAAACCGCAGATGAACCCCCGTGATTGGAGACGACTCGATCTGGCTGATCCCCGCCCACTGTGCGGTGAGCTGCGACGGTGGCTCTAGGATGACTTCCCTGACTCGTCGCCAGGGAATCGCTAGGACGTAACCATCGAAGCGTCGCTGGCTCCCATTGTCCAGCTCGACGGCTTGAACCGCCGACTTGTCAAGGATGATCCGTCTCACAGGTGTGGCCAGTTGACAAATCGCTGCGCGTTTTGCCAGCCATTGCACTAAGTGCTCTTGGTATATTTTTCCCAACGGGACGGTCGGAATCTGCAGTTCATACCCTGACGTGTTGGCCATGAATCCCTCGACCAACACTTTGCGCCCGTCTGCCAAGGATATTCGGTCGAGTCGTTCGGCAAGCGCACTGACCAGGATGACCGACCAGAAGTCATCCTGGGCGCGGCGTGTCGCGCCTTGCGACTCGAGCCATTGCTCCATGTTGCCAGCTTCTGGAACAGCAGCGAGCGGTATACGTGCCAGCCGCCAAAGCGTCCGCGCGATCGCGATCCGTTCAGAAAACGGCAAATGGCGCAACTGCAACAGGCCTGGACCCAGATGTAGCGGCGCCGGCAACCATTGGACAGCGCGGACCGTTGATCTTTTGCCGGCAGGACCAATGAACGTCAGCTCACGGTCACGCCGAAAAAATTTCGTCATGCCCGTGCGTCGACAGAGATCCTGAAAGTTGGTGCAGCAACCAAGACTGACGTGCTGACAGTGATCGGTGACCTCCCCAGTAGTGGAATCGTAATATGAGCCCGCGCGGCCCCCCAGCTGACGGCGAGCCTCAAATAAGTCGACTTGCCATCCGTGCTCGCAGAACGCGACAGCCGCGGCCAAACCAGCCAAACCACCACCTACCACCGCCACATGACGGGAGGGACCTTGATTCCGGAGAGTCATCGGGCGGGTACGTTCCAAAGCGATGAGACCATGATCCATGTTTGGCGCCAGCCGGATAAACGTAAGCGTTGCTGGAAAACGTCACCACGGGATCGTTTGATTTTCTCCAGAATCGCGCGGTAGGTCCTCACCATGGCCTGCAGTACGCGCCGCGCGTCGGGGTGCACGTCGTGAACCAGCGAGCTGGACCGCTCGTAGAAAGACTCGGCTCGACCGATTTGAAAATCTATCAGCCGAAAAAACTGGGCGTTGGTTCGGCCCTGTCGCAAGTCGTCTAAGGAATAGCCGAAACGCTGCAGGTCTTCCAATGGCAGATAGACTCGACCTCGCCGCGCATCTTCCTTGAGATCTCGGAGAATATTTGTCAGCTGGAAGGCGATGCCACAGTTTCTGGCCGATTGGAGCGCGTCTTGGCCGTCGAATCCCCAAATATGAATGCATGCCAAACCCACCGCCGATGCGACGCGGTAGCAATACTTTTCGAGTTCGGCAAATGTTTCCATGACTTGTACGTTGAGATCCATTTCCACGCCGTCCAGGACATCGTCCAGGTATTGGCGGGGAATGTCGTACCGCCGAATCGTATCCGCCAACGCCGGAAAAATCGTGTGATGAGCGTCTCCCGACAGCCCCTGGTTCAGCGCAACCCGCCAAGCGGCAAGCGCCTGTCGGCGTTGTTCCTGGGAGGTATCGGCATCCGCCAAGTCATCGCTATGGCGCAAGAAAGCGTACAACGCGTACATCGATCGCCGTTTATCGCGCGGGAGTAGCAGCATCGGATAAGAAAAGCTCGATCCGGCTTGCCGCACCACACGTCGGCAGTGAGCGTAACTGACCTCTAACGTTATCTGACCAACGCTCTCCACCAAGCACCGATCAACAATTGTGTCTTTTTCCATTTCCCGATGGTCGGTCGTTTGCGCCAAACGTTGTATTCGGCGCGGCGAATGGCATCCAGTACGGCCAATCCGCCACGGACGAACAGTTCGATGTCGACACGTAACGGACTCGGCACGCGGTCGACCAGCGGCACGCCCGCTCGCAAGTAGGCTTCCGCCCGATCCACCTCTGACTCGAGCAAGTAACGAAACGATGCATTGTACACCCGCGCGTCAAAGTCTGCCTCAGAGTAACCAAATTCTCGGCAGCTTTCGAGCGGCAAGTAGATTCGGCCCCGCACATAGTCCCGCCCGACATCCTGGCAGAAATTTGCCAGTTGCAATCCGGTGCATATCAAATCAGACAAGATGGCATTCTCGGCGTTGTGACTGCGTGCAAGATGCAGGACAATCCGCCCCGCCGGGTTGGCCGAACACTCGCAATAACTTAACAAGTCATCCAGTGTTTCGTAACGGGTTTGTCGCTGGTCGCGGCGGAATGCCCGCAACAACTGGCGAAAAGGTTCGATCGGTATGTCAAATGATTCAATCGTTGGGCCCAGAGCGACGAATACAGGGTGCGCGGCACGACCCGCATAGCGTGACTCGAGTTGCTCCTCCCACCAATCGAGCATCTGTAGACTCTCGTTGGGGTCGGCTAGTTCGTCCGCCAAATCGTCAGCCCAGCGACAATAGGCGTAGATATTGTAAAAATGTTGTCGCAGGTCCGCCGGCATCAAATAGCTGGCGACGGTAAAGTTTTCGTAATGTGACCGCGCTAGCTGGCGACAATACGTGTTGGACTCGCCCAGCGACACGGGCCGGCAACTAGGCGCCTCGGGGCCGTAATGGATCAGGTCGACGCATGATTTTTGGCCAGTCATCGGTTGTCAATCTGCCAAATTCACGGGTATAAAGTAGTTGTGAAGAGTGGTGAGTGAAAAGTGAGGAATGAATTCACTGCTCACTCCGCACTTGCCACTTCTTACTCACCACTTTTCGAGGGTTTTGCTTCATGAGAGTCATATTGGCCAGTCCCCGGGGATTCTGTGCTGGGGTGAACATGGCGATCGAAAGCCTGGAGTTGACCATTGCAGCTTTTGGGACTCCAGTCTACGTGTACCACGAAATCGTGCACAACCGCTATGTCGTCGACGCGTTTCGCGAGAGGGGAGCCGTCTTCGTTGATGACTTGCAGGAAGTTCCGCCTGGGGCGCGTTTGCTCTTTTCGGCACACGGTGTTTCTCCGGAAATCCGCCGTATTGCACGCGAGCGTGGGCTGCACGCGATTGATGCAACATGCCCGCTGGTCACCAAAGTCCATCTGGAAGCGGTGCGCTTCGCTAAGGCCGGATATACGATCATTCTGATTGGCCATGAAGGCCATGATGAAGTGCTCGGTACGATGGGCGAAGCACCGGAGGCCACCGTACTGGTAGAATCTGAGGAGGAAGTTGACCACTTGGAGTTTCCCGAAGCTACGCGGCTGGCCTATCTGACGCAAACGACACTGTCGCTGGACGATGCCAACCGTATCATCCACCGTCTCGAACAGCGATTTCCTCAGATCGTTGGTCCTCCCAAAGAAGACATCTGCTACGCAACACAAAATCGGCAGGAAG
>Ga0310123_10002043_pt1 | contig 16305 bp, 12 predicted proteins | sample CB6_AW_1057_MG_FD_203505 | JGI IMG/M metagenome (GOLD analysis project Ga0310123, IMG submission 203505) | Marine microbial communities from Western Arctic Ocean, Canada - CB6_AW_1057 | ecosystem: Environmental > Aquatic > Marine > Oceanic | place: Canada: Western Arctic Ocean | collected... | reverse complement strand
TTCCCAGTTCGCTGCCGCCGCCGGTGACACCCGGCAGCCGGTCGAGTTCTGTGTCGACGAGTGTCTTCAGCGAGAGGGTCTCGACCCCAATGCGTTCAAACAGCATGGCGACCACGCCGCGGGGATCATCGAAGAATGCGGCCAGGAGGTGCAGGGGAGCGACGAATTGATGCTGCCGCTGTTGGGCGGTCTGCTGTGCCCGCAGCACCGCGTCGCGGGCCTTGATCGTCAATTGGTCCAGTGGCAGGCTCATCGTGCTCCTCCTTGTCTAGTCGTCCTTGGCCTCCTCGGTCGATGCCTCGTCCTCGGCCGGTGTCTCGTCCTCGGCCGGTGTCTCGTCCTCGGCCGGTGTCTCGTCCTCGGCCGGTGTCTCGTCCTCGGTCGGTGTCTCTTCGTGCGGGTCGTCGGCGGGCTTCTTCTCGAATTCCGCGTCGATCACCTCCTCGCCTCCGCCGTCGGCTGCGGCCGAGTCGGCAGCAGCGGGTCCGGCGGCGGCTTCCCCTTCGGCCGCATCGTACATGTGTTTGGAGAGTGCGTGAGCGGCCTGGTTGAGTTCATCGACGGCCGAATCAATTGCTGCAGCGTCGTCGTCGCTGGCGGTCTCGTTCACCTTTGCGATGGCTGCTTCGATCGCCGTCTGGGAGGCCTCGTCGAGGGTCTCGGCATGCTCGGTCATCAGCTTCTCGGTCTGGTAGACCAGGGTCGACGCCTTGTTCCGCGCCTCGGCCAGTTCCCGCTTCTGCTTGTCCTCCTCGGCATGCTCCTCGCCGGCTGCCCTCGCCTCTTGGATCTCGTCTTCGGAGAGCCCACTGGACTCCTCGATCCGTACCGACCGCTTCTCGTTGGTCGCCTTGTCCTGGGCGGTGACATTCAGGATGCCGTTGACGTCGATGTCGAAGGTGACTTCGACCTGGGGGACGCCACGAGGTGCCGGCGGGATGCCGTCGAGGTTGAACTGTCCGAGCTTACGGTTGTCCGAGGCCATCTGGCGTTCGCCTTGGAAGACCTGCACCGTGACGGCGGTCTGGTTGTCGATGGCCGTCGAGAAGATCTCGCCCCGCGAGGTCGGGATCGTGGTGTTCCGCTCGATCAGCCGAGTCAGGATGCCGCCCTCGGTCTCGATCCCCAACGACAACGGGGTCACGTCCAGCAGCACCACCTCGTTGATCTCGCCGGCGATGATCCCGCCCTGGATCGCAGCGCCCAGCGCCACCACCTCGTCGGGGTTCACTCCCCGATGCGGCTCCTTGCCGAAGAGCCCCTTGACAAACTCCTGCACCTTGGGAATCCGCGTCGAACCACCCACCAGCACCACCTCGTCGATGGCCGAGGGGTCCAGGCCCGAGTCGGACAGGGCATCGACGATCGGCTTGCGGCATCTCTCGACCAGCGAGTCGATCAACTGCTCGAACTCGGAACGGGTGATCGAGAGCTGCAGGTGCTTGGCACCGCTGTCGTCGGAGATGATGAAGGGGAGATTGATGTCGGTGGTCTGCGACGTCGAGAGTTCCTGCTTGGCCTTCTCGGCCGCTTCCCGCAGACGCTGCAAGGCCATCGGGTCCTGCCGCAGGTCGATGCCCTCCTCGGTCTCGAAGGCGTCGGCAAAATGATCGATCAGGACCAGGTCGAAGTCGTCTCCACCCAGCTGCGTGTCGCCGTTGGTGCTGAGGACCTTGACCCATTCGCTGTCGACTTCGAGGATCGAGACGTCGAAGGTGCCGCCGCCGAGATCGAAGACGGCGATCTTCTGGTCTTCCTTCTTCTCCATGCCGTATGCCAGCGAGGCCGCGGTCGGCTCGTTGATGATCCGCTCAACCTCGAGACCCGCGATCTGGCCGGCGTCCTTGGTCGCCTGTCGCTGGGCGTCGTTGAAATAGGCCGGCACCGTGATCACAGCCCGGTTGACCTTGTGGCCCAGATAGCTCTCGGCCGCCTCCTTCAACTTTCTCAGAACCAATGCCGAAATCTCAGGCGGCTTGTACGACTCACCAGACGCCTCGACCTGGACGTACTCCTCCGACTTCCCCACCACCGTGTACGGAACCGACTTCTCGTCGGCAGAGACCTCACTGTGGCGACGGCCCATGAACCGCTTGATCGAATAGACGGTGTTCTGCGGGTTGGTCACCGCCTGCCGCTTGGCCGGCTCGCCCACCAACGTCTCGCCCTTTTCTGTGAAGGCCACCACGCTCGGCGTCAAACGGTTTCCTTCCTGGTTGGCCAGAACCTTCGGCTCACCACCCTCCACAATCGCAACCACCGAGTTGGTCGTGCCCAGGTCGATTCCGATTACCTTCTCGTTTTCCACTGCCATCGCTCGCGCCTCCTCGAGTCTCCTCGAATCTCCTTGAATCAGGTCCGATCCTGTTCGGATCTTCAACTCCTGTGAACGGCAAACAGTGTGCCAAGCCACCGGCTGCAACGACTCACAACACGTAAAAACAATTATAACAACAGGTTATGACATGTTGTCATATGTTGTAGCACGAGTGATTGTGGAAGATCGGGACTGAAACTGCCAGATTGGCACGTATGGAAGGCGCCCGGACGGGACCCGGAGGTGCCAAAGTGGCAGCGTGCCGTCAAGCGATGTGAAACCGCTTGACAGTGTGGACGGCGAGCGGGTACAACACGCGAAAAACCGCGGCGGTGATCGGTTTTTACGTCGGGCAGCAGGTGGCTGCGGGTCGACGTTTTGGGAAGTTGGGGCGTCGTCGATGGCTGGGAACGGCCGCGAGTGCGGTTTTTTCGGCTCGGCACGTCTGTTGATCGGCGGTTTTGCTGATTTCAGCGATTTCGGGGTGGTGATGGTCGAGGAGACCAGTTCGGGAGTCGTCGGGGAGCGGAGCTGATGGCCAGGAAGTCGACGAGCCGCAAGGCGACAGCGAGTCCGGCGTCGAAGTCTCGAGCGCGGTCATCGAAGGCTCTGGCGTCGTCCACGGCGCGGCTGAAGAAGCTGGACCTCGAGTTGGTCAAGCGACTTCATGAGCGGGCTCGGTTGACGATCGAGCACCTGTCGTTGCTCCCGGACCCTCAGCGTGCGATGTACGACCCGGTCTCGGATGACGCTCTGTGGTCGCAGTTGGAGAAGCAGCCGGGTGCGTTGCCGTTCGCGGCCTTGCGTGGGATCTACCGCGAGTTGCTCAGTGCATCGCGTCGTTCGATCAAGGCTTCGCGGGTTGCGTATCTCGGCCCCCAGTTCAGCTACACGCACCTGGCCGCCATCGAGCGATTCGGCAAGTGGGCCGACCTGATTCCGGTCACGACGATCTCGGCGGTTTTCGAGGAGGTGCACCGTGGTCATGCCGAGTTCGGCATCGTGCCGATCGAGAACAGCACCGACGGCCGGATCATCGACACTCTGGACATGTTCACGCGGATGCCGTTGCGGATCTGCGGCGAGGTTCAGATTGCGGTGAATCACAATCTGCTGGCCCGGTGTCCTCGGAACGAAATCATCGAGGTCTACAGCAAGCCGCAGGCCTTGTCGCAGTGTCGGGACTGGTTGAGTCACAACATGCCGCAGGCTCGACTGATCGAGGTCGCCAGCACATCGACGGCGGCGAGCCTGGCGCGGGACAAGCCGGGAGCCGGGGCGGTGGCGAGTCACGAGGCGGGGATCGAGTACGACATCCCGGTGGTGGCGGCCAGCATCCAGGACAACGAAGAGAACGTGACGCGATTCGCGGTGATTGGTGACCTGGTGCTGGCTCGCACCGGCCGCGACCGCACCGCGATCCTGTTGCAGGTCCCCCACAAGCCCGGTTCCCTGGCAGACGCACTGGGCGTTTTCAAGAAGAACCGGCTGAACCTGACCTGGATCGAATCATTCCCGTTGCCGGGACCGGTGGGTGGTTACCTGTTCTTTCTCGACTTTGAAGGCCACTCCAGCGACACTCGAACCAAGCGGGCTCTCGAGGCACTCCAGAAGCAGGCGATCCGTCTGGAAGTTCTGGGCTCCTACCCCCGTTGCAAACTACCCGACTGATCCCCACCCCGCCGCCCCCCCCTACCCTGCCCGACCCTGCTCCACAACCTCTCGCTGTTGACTCACAGTTCATGCACCAGCCCGCGCTGGCGGTCTCACGACTGTCCCGGGCGCCACGACCAGAGGCTCGGCCGTGATCATCGTTCTCAAGCCCGACTGCACCGACGAGCAGATCGCGCACATTGAAAAGCAGATTGTGGCCCTGGGTCTGAAGCCGGAGCTGAGTCGAGGCGTGCAGCGGACGCTGATCGGGGTGATTGGCGAGGAGGATGTTCTGAGCAACTCGCCACTGGGAGCGTTTCCCGGCGTCGAGAAAGTGGTGCCGATCCTCAAGCCGTACAAGCGAGCCAGCCGCGACTTCCAGCAGGAGGACTCGGTGATCGACGTCGGCCGGGGTGTGTCGGTCGGCGGCGGATCTCTGGGGATGGTAGCCGGTCCGTGTGCGATCGAGAGCCGCGAGGTGTTACTGGAGATTGGCCAGGCGGTCCGTTCAGCCGGCGCCAACATCCTCCGCGGCGGTGCCTTCAAGCCACGCACCAGCCCCTACAGCTTCCAGGGCCTGGGCGAGGAGGGACTGAAGATTCTGCAGGAGGTGGGTGACGAGCTGGAAATGCCGGTGATCACCGAGGTGATGGATCCTCGCCAGGTCGAGCTGGTCGACCGTTATGCCGATGTGTTTCAGATTGGCGCCCGCAACATGCAGAACTTCAACCTGCTCAGCGAGGTCGGCCAGACCAGTCGCCCGGTGATGCTCAAGCGGGGCATGAGTGCCACGGTGGGAGACCTGTTGATGTCGGCCGAGTACATCCTGGCCCAGGGCAACAAGCAGGTGATTCTCTGCGAGCGGGGCATCCGCAGCTTTGAAGACTCGACCCGCAACGTGCTCGATTTGGCCATGGTGCCCAACGTCAAGCAGACCTGTCACCTGCCGATCATCGTCGATCCGTCGCACGCGACGGGTCGTCCCGAGCTGATCCCCGCGATGGCCCGTGCGTCGGTTGCCGCCGGAGCCGATGGCGTGCACATCGAGGTGCATACCTGTCCCGAGGAGGCGCTCAGCGACGGGCCTCAGGCGCTGTTGCCCGAAGAGTATGCCGAGGTGATGACCGGCCTGGCGCAGTTGGCCGAGATGTTCGAGAGGGTGATCCCGGTCGCGTCGGGCGGATCCGCTCGATCGGCTTGATCGGCTGGATCCGCGGCTGCCAGCAGCAGGGTGCGGGTTGGCTGGAGGAATCGGGCAGGGGAGCGTGTTGGGGACAGAGAGGGGTGTCATGAGGCGGATTTTGGTTGCGGGCAACTGGAAAATGAACACCGGCCGGGCCGAAGCGCTCGAGTTGGCTGGTGGTCTGGTTGAGCGGCACGGTGAGGCGGGCCCGGTCGACGTACTGATCGCTCCGCCGTTCGTCTGGCTCGGTGAGATCGCCGAAGTGGTTCGCGGCTCGGCCGTGCAACTGGCCTCACAGAACGCCTGGTGCGAGTCGTCGGGAGCGTTTACCGGTGAGGTGTCGGCCGAGATGCTGGTCGAAGTGGGTTGCGGCTGGGTGATCCTGGGCCACAGCGAACGCCGGCAGCTGATGGGTGACACCGATCTGCTGGTCGCCAGCAAGGTGACCGCGGCGCTTTCGGCGGGCCTGCAGGTGATCCTGTGTGTCGGGGAGACCCGCGGGCAGCGGGAGGCGGAGGAGACAGAGGCGGTATTGTCTCGGCAGCTGCTGGCCGGGCTGGGCGAGGTCGACGGCGAGGCGGTGGATCGGCTGGTGGTGGCCTACGAACCTCTCTGGGCCATCGGCACCGGCCTGACCGCCACCACCGAGCAGGCCGAATCGGCTCACGCTCACCTTCGCAACCAACTGGCGGTTCGCTACAATTCCGATGTGGCCGAGGCCACGAGGATTCTGTACGGGGGCAGCGTCAAGTCGGACAACGCCGCTGACCTGATGAGCCAGCCCAATGTGGACGGGGCTCTTGTCGGGGGAGCCAGCCTGTCGGTCGAGTCGTTTCTCGCGATCATCGAGGCCGCCAGCGGCCTCTGAATCCCTCGAATCCTCGCCCACCCACGACTCAATCCCTCGCTTCGCGTGATGCAGTTGACGGAGACGACCTGGTGAAGGACCTGCTCGAACACCTCAAGAACTACTGGAAGGTCTACATGCTCTTCCTGGTTCTGACCGCATTGTGCTTCCTGATCGGTTGGCTCATCGGAGGCCCCAGCACGGGACTGGCCTGGGCGCTGACGGTCGATGGCTCGCTGATGATCCTGATCATCCTGCTGCAGCAGGGCCGTGGTGGGGGACTGGTCGGAGCGCTGGGTGGCATGGGTGCTCAGAGTGCCTTCGGGGCTCGAGCCGGGGATGCCTTCACCGGCATCACCGTCGTGCTGACCGTGCTCTGGGTGCTGCTTGCCGGATTCGGTGGAATCACACTGCGGGCCGATCGCGGCAATTCGACGTTCGATCAACTCGAGGTGAGGTTGCTCACGGCGATCTCGAGGTGGGAAGGTGACGACAGCAGCATGAAGCTGTTGGTGCCCATCCACCTCAGCGCAACGCCGTCCGAAGACGTCGAGGTGTCCCTCAGGGCCAGCGTGCCCGCCTCGGTGCAGGCTTTGCATCGGGTGGATCTGAAAGACAAGCCCTTCACGTTCAAGGCCAACACGACCGATCTTCGTGCCACCGTCGAGATCGAGTACGACGGCGGTACGATCCCCGACGGCGACTGGAGCTTCACCGTCCAGATCGTCAAGACCTCCGAGAACGCCATCCGTAAACTCAGGGAAGCGTCGACCCTGGTGACCATCATGGACGACGACGTCGGCACCGGACTCCCGGAACTCAATGCTCCCGGAGACCCTGCAGGCGATTCGACCGACAAGGACGTTGAGGGACCGGCCGTGAAGAAAGAGCCGGCCGTGAAGAAAGAGCCGGCCGAGAAGAAACCGGCTGCGAAGAAACCGGCCGTGAAGAAAAAGCCGGCCGAGAAGAAACCGGCCGAGAAGAAACCGGCTGCGAAGAAGTCTGGCGACTGACGGCACGAGTGGATCAGCAGGCGAGACGATTGTGCTGTTGAGCATGACGGGATTTGGTGCTGCGACACACCAGGCTGATGACGATCTGTTCACCGTCGAGGTACGGACCGTCAACAACCGTTACCTGAAAATCGTCTCGAAGCTGCCCGACTCGTGTTCATCGCTGGAGGGGCGGGTCGAGCGAGTGGTGCGGGATCGGGTGGGCCGCGGCACGGTCAGCGTCTTCGCCCGCATCAATACACCAACCGGCGTTTCGAAGACTCTGGCCGACGAGCGGTTGCTGGGTGAGTACGCGGTGCAGTTCCGCGAGGTCGCCGAGCGTCTGGATCTGCCGGGCGAGGTCACGCTGGAGACACTGTTGAGTTTGCCCGGTGTGATCCGGGACGACCGGGGTAGCTCGGCCGGCCCCGACGAGTTGTGGCCGGGCCTGGAGACGTGCTTGCAGGGGGCCCTGGAACACCTGGCCGGTTTCCGTCAGCAGGAGGGTCTGGCGATCGAGGCCGATCTGCGGCGGCAGTGCAGCGTGGTGGTCACCGAACTCGAAGCGGTCCGGTCCCTGGCTCCGCGGGTGGCGGAATCGTATCGCCAGAAGCTGCTCGAGCGGGTGAGCAAGGCGTTGGAAGGGATGGGGGGGGTGATATCCGAGTCGGACGTGATCCGCGAGGTGAGCCTGTTTGCCGACCGTTGTGACATCAACGAGGAAGTCTCACGGATGGACGCACACTTGGAACAATTCCAGCAGATCCTCGACGCCGAGGCCTCCCAGGGCCGCAAGCTCGAGTTTCTTGGCCAGGAGATGTTTCGTGAAACCAACACGATCGGATCCAAGGCCAACGACATCGAGATTACTCGCCGGGTGGTCGAGATCAAGTTGGCGATCGACCGGATTCGAGAGAACCTGCAGAACGTGGAGTGAGCCGAGGTGGCGATCGAGGTTCCCGATACTGTCAGTCGCGTGCTGGTCCTTTCGGGACCCAGCGGCAGCGGCAAGTCGACAATCGTGGATCGGTTACTCAGCGAGAGTCCGGTGCGGGTCCGCGAGACGGTTTCGGCGACGACGCGACGGCCGCGTCCGAGCGAGGTTGACGGTAAGGACTATTTTTTTCTCAGCCACAAGGAATTCGCGGCAAAGCGGGAGCGGGGCGAGTTTGTCGAGTGTGCCGAGGTGTACGGTGTGGGCGACTGGTACGGGACGCTGGCAGCGGAACTCCAGCGAGCCCACCTCGAATCGGCCTGGGCCCTGCTCGAAATCGACGTCGAGGGGGCCCTGGCGGTGATGGATCGATACCCCGATGCCTTGACGATTTTCCTGCTAGCCCCGTCAATGGAGGAATACCGCAGTCGATTGGAGTCACGGGGGACCGAGTCGCCCGAGGCGATCTCACGTCGGATCGCCACGGCCAGCGGTGAGGTCGAGCAAGCTCGGAGGTATCGGTACCGGGTCATCAACGATGACCTGGACAAAGCGGTACTGGAAATCACGGAAATCCTGTCAGCGTGGGAGGCACAAAGCCATGCTTGATGCGTTCAGAGAAGAAGCGATTGTTGAGAAGGTCGGTGGTCGGTTCAGACTGTCGTCCCTGATCCAGAAGCGGATGGTGGCACTCAATCGGGGAGCCCGTCCGTTGGTCGATATCGTGACGAACAACCCGATGGAGATCGTGGTCGAGGAGATTCTCAACGACAAGATCTACCTCGACATCGCCGGCAACGTCGCCTTGGCCGACGGGGCGCCCGACCTCGACCAGATCCTGCAGGATTCGGGTCCGGACTTCAACAAGTTGTAATCCGAGACGACCAGTTGCCGGAGAGTGACGGGGATGCGGGGCCGCGAGATACTGCTGGGTGTCAGTGGTGGCGTGGCGGCCTACAAGGCCGCCGCACTGGCCAGCGGCCTGGTCCAGGCCGGTGCCGCCGTCTCGGTGATCATGACGCCCTCGGCCGGGCGGTTCATCGGAGCGACCACCTTCGAAGCACTCACCGGTCGAGAGGTCTACTGTGACCTGTTCTCACCCCGCGAGCACCACCAGGGCGAGCATATCGGCTTGGCACGGCGGGCCGAACTGGCGATTGTCGCTCCCGCCACGGCCCAGACACTCGCCCGGCTGGCTCACGGCCTCGCCGACGACCTGCTGGCCACGACGCTGTTGTGTTTCACCGGTCCGGTGCTGTTGGCTCCGGCGATGAACTGCGAGATGTGGGCCAAGGCCTCGGTGCAGCGAAACGTCGCCACGCTGGCCGCCGACGGGTTCGAATTGATCGACCCCGGCGAAGGCTGGCTCAGTTGCGGCCAGGTCGGAGCCGGCCGGATGGCCGAGCCCGACGAAATCCTCGAACGGATCGCCACGATGTGCCAGTCGCTCGAGGCACATTCCGAGTCCGTCGACGAGGCACAGTGATGCGGATCCTGATCACCGCGGGACCCACCAGAGAGTACCTCGACGATGTCAGGTACCTCTCCAACGCCAGCAGCGGCAGGATGGGCTTCGCGGTGGCGGCGGCCGCGGTGGCTGCCGGTCACGAGGTGGTCCTGGTGGCCGGCCCGGTGGCCTTGAAGCCTCCCGAGGGCTGCCGCGTGGTGAATGTCGAGACGACCGAGGAGATGGGGCGTGCCTGCGTCGAGGCGTTTGGCGACTGCGATGGCGTGGTCGCGGCGGCGGCGGTGTGTGATTACCGGCCACTGTGTCGCCACGAGGGCAAGCTGACCAAGACGGGTGAGGCGGTCTCGATCGAGATGATCGAGACCGACGACGTGCTGGCCACCCTCGGAGCGGGCAAACAGGGCCGCTTCGTGGTCGGCTTTGCGCTGGAGGCCAGCAACCCGCGGGAAGGGGCCTTGCAGAAACTGAGGGCCAAGAACTGCGATGCGATCGTGCTGAACGGGCCCGAAGCGATCGGGTCCGAAGAGAACTCGATCGAGTTGATCGACATCAGCGGGTCGGTGGTGGCCAGTTGGGACGGCTCCAAGAGTGAACTCGCGAGACGCCTGATCGAGTGGATCGATCAGCGGTGGTCGGGCCGCTGAGTCGGCTGACTGCGGTGGGCTGGCTGCGGTGGGCCCTCAGAGTCGATGCAATCGCCACAATCCTCCGGGTCGTGTGGCCGCGTTGACAAAAGGCGACGACCACCCCCGTGGTGTCACTTTTCCCAGCGTCCCGAGGTGCTAATCTTCCGCAGGAGCGGCCCTTGGGGGCCCGCCGCGAGCCGGCTGCTCGGCGTCGGGCGCGCCGGTGGGGCTGACCCCGGAACACTGGAGATCAAGACGTGGACAGACCATCCTGGAAGACCCGCATGACGGCGATGCTGGTGCTGGGACTGGCCGGATTGCTGGTCGTCAGCCTCGGTTCGGCCGATCCGGCCGACCCGCCTGGCGTCGGTGTCCATCCTCAAAACGAATCGGTCCGCAACCTCGCGGGTGCCCCCGGCGCCCGGATTGCTCACGGGCTGTTGACGGCACTGGGGGCCGCCGGCTGGCTGGTCGCCGCGGCTGTGCTCTCGTTGGGAATCGGACTGGCCCGTGGCAGGACCCGGGTCCCCCCCTGGCAGTGGGTGTGTGGTTGGAGCCTGCTGCTGGTCTCGGTGTCTGCTGCGTTGCACGCGGTGGTGCCTGGCCTGGCCGGAGGACTGGTTGTCGGCAGCGGTGGCTACGCGGGGGCCTGGTCGATGATCTGGCTCTCGGAGCAGCTGACGGTGCCTGGATGCCAACTGCTGATCGGTTCGATGGCCGTCTCGGGGCTGTTGCTCAGCGGCGAAGCACCTCACGCCTGGTGGCTGCTGCGGATGGTTATCGCACCTGCGGTTGGGATCGGACGGTTGTTGACGCGGACTCGAGGCCTGGGAAGCAGGCACGAATTCGGGGATGGTGACCCACTGCGGGCAGTCGGTTCGCGGGTGTCGCATTCGCTGGCGAGCGAAGTGCCGGTGGTGCGGGCTGGCGGTCTGGAGATGCAGGAGGAGGAGGAGGATGAGGAGGAGCGGGGTGCCGAGGCCGAGATCGATTTCCCGGCGGTGCATCGCGTCGACGCCGAGATCGACGCTTCACCTCGTCAGCCGGTGCGGGTCAATCCGCCGACGGTTATTTCGGTTAAACCCAGCGAGCGAGAGGAGATTTACGAGCGGCTCGAGGCGGTCGCTCACGAGGACGACGACGAGCACGATCTGCCCGATCTCGATCTGCTCGAAGAATCCGAGGATGTGCCCTACGCGCTGCTGGCCAAGAAGGCCCAGGTCGCCGCCATCACACTCGAACAGTCATTCCGCGAATTCGGGCTCTGCGTACGGGTGGTTGCGATCGACACCGGTCCGGTGATCACCCAGTTCGAACTCGAACTCGAAGCCGGTCTGCGGCTCTCGAAGGTCAGCCGCCTGGCCGACGACCTGGCGATCGCGTTGCGGGTTCCCACGGTCCGCGTCGTGGCTCCGATCCCCGGCAAGAACACGGTGGGGATCGAGGTGCCCAACGAGCGGCGGGTGATGGTGCGGCTGCGAGAATTGATCGAGACGAGTCCACGGGACACTCTGAAAAAGCGCCTGCCGGTCTTCCTGGGCAAGGACGTCAGCGGCCGCCCGCTGACCATCGACCTCGCCGAGATGCCTCACCTGCTGATTGCCGGTCGGACCGGGACGGGCAAGAGCGTCTGTTTGAACTCGCTGATTCTCTCGCTGCTGATGACCCGTCGACCCGATGAAGTGCGGATGCTGATGATCGACCCCAAGATGGTCGAGCTGAGTCCCTACCGCCGGATTCCTCACCTGATGCACCCGGTGATCACCGACATGAAGAAGGCCGAGGCGGTGCTGGGCTGGGCAGTCGACAAGATGGAGGATCGCTACGACCTGTTGGCCCGCTGCGGAGTCCGGCACCTGGACAGCTTCAACGCCCTGAGCCGTAGCGCGATGCTCGATCGGATGGGGCTCGAGGAGGACGACTTCGAGGCCGAAGAGATCCCCGAGCGGATGCCCTACATCGTGATTGTCGCCGACGAGATCGCCGACCTGATGATGTCGGTCGGCAAGGATGTCGAGCGGCACATCATCCGGCTGGCCCAGAAGTCTCGAGCCGTGGGCATCCACCTGGTACTGGCAACACAGAAACCGACCGTCGACGTGATCACCGGCCTGATCAAGTCGAACCTGCCGGCACGCGTCTCGTTCCAGGTCGCCAGCCGGACCGACAGCCGGGTGGTGCTGGACGAAATCGGTGCCGACAAGCTGCTGGGACACGGCGACATGCTCTACCTGACACCCGGCACCAGCCACCTGATCCGGGCCCAGGGGACGTTTGTCAGCGACGAGGAAGTCAATTCGGTGATCGATTTCTTCAGCGATTGCGAGCCGCGGTATTCCGATGAACTGTCCCGGATCAGCTCGGCCGGCGGAGCCGCTGGATCGGGTGGATCGGGCCTCGAGAGTCTCAAGGACCGCGACGAACTGTACGAGCAGGCGATCGAGGTGGTGATCCGCGAGGGTCGCGGCAGCGTATCTTTGTTGCAGCGGTGCCTGGGCATCGGTTACGGCCGAGCGGCTCGCTTGATCGATTTCATGGCCGAAGACGCGATCGTGGGCGATTACAACGGCTCGCAGGCCCGCGAAGTGATGTACACCTCCGAGGAGTGGGAGGCATTCCGGGGAGGTGAGGAATCACTGCATGAGAGTGCGTATGAGGTCGGTTCCGGCGGGGTTTGACGGTTTCTGGCCACTGACCTATCATTGACCCTCCATGGCATTCGCCTCAGGCCATTGCTCGCCTGGGGAGTTTTCGTTGTTTCCGAGTGCACGGAACGTCCCGATGCCGCGGATCGAGATCTACGACACGACGCTGCGAGACGGCAGCCAGGGTGAGGGAGTCAACTTCTCGCTCCAGGACAAGCTGCAAATCACCTCGCGGCTGGACTCGCTCGGCTTCGACTACGTCGAGGGGGGGTATCCGCTGTCGAACCCCAAGGACGCGGAGTACTTCCACGCGGTCCGCGATCTTGATCTCGAGCACGTGCGGGTCGCCGCGTTCGGCATGACCCGTCGTCGCGGGGTGTCGGCCGAGGACGACACGGGGATGCGGGCATTAAGGGATTCGCTGGCACCGGTCTGCACGGTGGTCGGCAAGGCGTGGGACCTGCACGTGAGCGAGGTGTTGCGGGTGGAGTTGGCCGAGAACCTCGCGATGCTCAGCGACTCGGTCGCCTTCCTGGCGGGCGAGGGTCGTGAGGTGATCTATGACGCCGAGCACTACTTCGACGGCTGGGCCGCCAATCCCGACTACGCCCTGTCGAGCATCGTGGCGGCCGCCGAGTCCGGCGCCGCTACGATCGTGCTCTGCGACACCAACGGGGGTCGGTTGCCCGAGGAGATTGCAGCCGGCGTCGAAGCGGCACAGCGTGAGTTGAATGTCCCGTTGGGGATTCACTGCCACAACGATTCGGACGTCGGCGTCGCCAATTCGTTAGCCGCGATCGACCTGGGGGTCGGGCATGTCCAGGGCACCATCAACGGCATCGGAGAACGCTGCGGCAACGCCGACCTGATCAGCGTGGTGGCCAACCTCGCGCTGAAAAAGACCGGCTACGACGTGCTCCGCGACGGCGGTGTCGAGCACCTGGCCGAGTTGTCTCGATACGTCTACGAGCTGTCGAACATGAATTTCCGGCCCGGGCAGGCGTTTGTCGGCCAGAGTGCTTTTGCTCACAAGGGCGGCATGCATGTGCACGCGGTCAACCGCGTGGCCGCCAGCTACGAGCATGTCCCTCCCGAATCAGTCGGCAATGTCCGACGCGTGCTGGTCAGTGAACTCTCGGGTCGATCCAACATCGTGGCCGCGACCACCCGGCTCAGGATGCAGCAGGACGACGAGCTGATGGCGAGTGTGCTGGCACGGGTCCAGGACCTGGAAAACGAGGGTTATCAATTCGAGGCGGCCGAAGCGTCGTTCGACTTGCTGGTCAAGAAGGTGGCCGGGACCTATCAGCCCTTCTTCGAACGGATCCATTACCGGGTGAATGTCGAAACCGATGCGGTGGAGGATCCGGCGACCGAGGCGACGGTGAAGTTGACGGTCAACGAGCGTGAGGTGCACGTGGTGGCCGAGGGCGATGGCCCGGTCAACGCGTTGGACACGGCGCTCAGGAAGGCGCTCAGCCAGACCTTCCCAAGTCTCAAGACCATGCAACTGGTCGACTACAAGGTGCGGGTGATCAACTCGACCGAAGGCACCGCCGCGCGGGTGCGGGTCTTGATCGAGAGTCGTGATCCCGAGGAGGCCTGGAGCACGGTGGGGGTCAGCGAGAACATCATCGAGGCCAGTTGGCTGGCGCTGGTCGACAGTGTCGAGTACAAGTTGTACAAGGACGCGGCCGATTCCGCCGTGGCCCGGGACGACGCCTGATGCCCGAGGAGATCCCCAGGCAGTATGACCCGGCCGCTGCCCAACAGCGGTGGTACGCCGAGTGGACCGAGCGGGGGTATTTCGACGCCGAGCCGAACTCGGAGCGGCCCGCACACACGATCGTGATCCCCTTGCCCAACGTGACCGGCGCCCTGCACATGGGGCACGCGCTCAACGGGACGCTGCAGGACCTGATCACTCGCTGGAAACGGATGCAGGGTTTCGAGGCGTTGTGGATGCCCGGCACCGACCACGCCGGGATCGCCACTCAGGCGGTGGTCGAACGCAGGATGCTCGAGGAGGAGGGTCTGACGCGTCACGATGTGGGCCGCGAGGCCCTGGTCGAGCGGATCTGGGCGTGGAAGGACGCCTACGAACAGAGGATCCTCTCGCAATTGAAACTGATGGGGGCCAGCTGCGACTGGCGACGGACCCGCTTCACTCTTGACGACATGTGCTCGAAGGCAGTCCGCCGCACCTTCTTCAAGCTGTTCGGCGACGGACTGATCTACCGGGGCAAGCGGCTGGTCAACTGGGACTCGTTCCTCCAGACCGCCGTCGCCGACGACGAGGTATTCTACGAGCAGGTCGAGGGGGGCTTCTGGACATTTCGGTACCCGGTGGTCGGTTCCGAGGAGACGATCGGGTTCTCGACGACGCGGCCCGAGACGATGCTCGGCGATACGGCGGTCTGCGTGCACCCCGGTGACGAGCGATACGCTCACCTGGTCGGCCGCTTTGTGCACGTACCGCTGGTCGACCGCGAGATCCCGATCATCGCCGATGCGTTGTTGGCCGATCCGGAGATCGGCACCGGGGCGGTCAAGGTCACCCCGGCCCACGATCCCAACGACTACGCCTGCGGACTTCGCAACGGCCTGCCGATGATCAACATCCTCAATACCGACGGCACGATCAACGGCAACGGCGGGACGTATGCGGGGCTGGACCGCTACGAGGCCCGCACCCGGGTCGTGGCGGCGATGCAGGAGCTGGGTCTGTTTGACGGGGTCGAGGAGCGGGTGATCGACCTGGCCCACAGCGATCGATCCAAGACACCGATCGAACCCTGCCTGTCGGACCAGTGGTTCGTGAAGATGGACAACCTGGCCCAGGCCGCCATCGATGCGGTCAAGGACGGACGCGTCACCTTCTTCCCCTCACGCTACAGCAAGACCTACCTCGACTGGCTCGGCGAAAAACGCGACTGGTGCGTGTCGCGTCAATTGTGGTGGGGCCACCGGATCCCGATCTGGTACTGCCGCAGCTGCCGGGCCGAGGATCTCGAGGCGGCGTTTGCCGAGCGAGACGATGTGTGCTGGCACGAGGACCTGGAAAACGGCGGGTGGCTGATCTGTGCCGAAACGGACCTGGTGGGCGATGAACTGGGGGATCCGCACGAGCTGGTCCAGGACGAGGACGTGCTCGACACGTGGTTCAGTTCGGCGCTGTGGCCGTTCTCGACCCTCGGCTGGCCCGAAGCCACCGAGAGCCTCGACTACTTCTATCCCGGCAGCGTGCTGGTCACCAGCCGGGACATCATCACGCTGTGGGTGGCGCGGATGGTGCTGAGCGGCCTGTACAACATGGGCGAGGTCCCGTTCTCGCACGTCTGCGTGCACCCCAAGATTCTCGACGGCTTCGGCCAGACGATGTCGAAGTCGAAGGGGAACGGGGTCGATCCGATGGACCTGATCGACCGCTACGGTGCCGATGCGGTGCGGTTCACGATCGCGTCGTTCGCCGGCGAGACCCAGGACATCCGCCTGCCGGTGGGGTACGAGTGTCCCGAGTGCGGTCACGTGACGCCCCAGGAAATCAAGCACCAGCAGGCGACTCCCGGTGGCGGCGAGAAGCCGCGGATCGACTGCGGCGGTTGCGGAAAGGCCTGGCAGTACTCCAGCCCGTGGTACG
>Ga0310123_10002042_pt1 | contig 16310 bp, 13 predicted proteins | sample CB6_AW_1057_MG_FD_203505 | JGI IMG/M metagenome (GOLD analysis project Ga0310123, IMG submission 203505) | Marine microbial communities from Western Arctic Ocean, Canada - CB6_AW_1057 | ecosystem: Environmental > Aquatic > Marine > Oceanic | place: Canada: Western Arctic Ocean | collected... | reverse complement strand
TATCGAAAATCTTTATGAAGGACCATCGAGAGGGCGGGTGCGGCCCGAGGATCGACCAAACATTGTGGTGGATTCCCGGACCAACGCCCTGATCATTGCTGCCTCCCAAAAGACGTTGGCCATCGTCGATAGCTTGATCATGCGTTTGGATCAGAAACCCGAAACCCCCGGAATTTTGATTGAGGTATTACCGCTTAAACATAATGACGCTTCGCAGGTTGCCGGCATGATTGACGATGTGTTTAGTGCACGACGGCGCAATTTGCTTGTGCCGGGACAAACGTCTCAGCCGCAGGAACGGGTTAATGTCGAGGCGGATGGTTTGACCAATTCGCTCATTATCACTGCCAGCAAAGAAAATGTCGGATTGATTCGTGAGTTGGTCGCAAAGGTGGACTTGGAACCCACGGCTGAAACAAGTCAATTAACGATTGTTTCGCTTGAGTACGCCGATGCGCAGCGAGCGGCGGCCATGTTGCGCTCCCTGATAAAACAGGGGTTATACCGCCCGGGCATCTCGCGGTCGGGACCAGCCCGTGCCAGCCGTGAGAGTATCGCCATCTCTGTGGATCATGCCACAAACACGCTGATCATTTCGGCTAGCCCAGAAAACCTTGCCGTGGTGCGGGAGGTGGTGGCTCAGATCGATACAAAGAATTATGCCAAGACTGGATCGTTGAAGATTTATGAATTGAAGTACGCATCGGCGCCGCGCCTTGCAACAACCCTCGAGTCATTCTTTAAATCCAAGCGGGCAGCTGAAGCTTCGTTGGGTGAGCCGGATGCGATTGTGCCCATCACGGTCACTCCAGATGAACGAACCAACACGCTGTTGGTCACCGGTGGCAAGGAGAGCTTTGCAATCATAGACGAACTGCTCGGCAAACTCGACGCCGATGCCGTTGTGGCGCAGAACAAGTTCGAAGTGTTCCCGTTGAAGAACGGATCGGCGGCTAAGTTGAAAACGATGCTTGATCGCTTGTTCACCGGCCGCACCACGCCTCCGGGCGGCCAAACCCCACAACCGGTGACGATCATCGCCGACCCGATTTCAAACTCGCTGATTGCCGGTGCGGCGACTGAGGATTTGCCAATGGTTAGAGACCTGGTCGAGCGGTTGGATGCAGAGCAAACCAGCCCAAACATCAATGTGGCAGTGTTCCCGCTGGCAAAGGCCAACGCGACAAGCGTATCGCTGATCATCCAGAGTCTGTACCGAGATACAGGCACCGCAGTCGGCCCGTCGGTTGCCATCAATGTGGATGACCGCATCAACGCGTTGGTGGTTTCTGCGGGCGAGAACGATCTCAAGCGCATCGAGGCATTGGCCAAGCAGCTGGATACAGATGAGGTCAAGAGGGTCTCAGAAATTCGAGTGTTCGGGTTGAAGCACGCCAGTGCGACCGAACTTGCCCTGCTACTGAACACGGCGCTGAACACCAAGCCGGAGAGCCTGACATCGCAGAGCGCGGACAGACAGGAGTTGCTCCAGTTCATCACTCGAACCAATGAGGAAAACGAATTGATTACCACCGGCCTCAAGGAAGGGGTGTTAATAACTCCTGATCCGCGTACCAACTCTCTGGTTGTCTCTGCGCCCGTGGATAATATGCCACTTATTGAGCAAATCATCTTTAAACTAGATTCTAGTTCACCACAGATTGCACAGATTAAGGTTTTTCAACTGATCAATGCCGATGCCCGTCAGATGTCTGATGTGTTGTCCAACTTGTTCCAGTTGCAGGCCGCGGGTGGGCAGACCAACACCCGATCCATCCGTTACACGCTGGTGATGCCCACCGCAGGTGGCGCGGCAAATGCAGATGGCGTACCAACCATTGGTACCGCTGAGCAGAACGCATTGACTGTAACGGTCGATGTCCGAACCAACAGTCTGCTTATCGGGGGATCGCAGCATTACGTTGCATTGTCCAGCCAGATCATCGAGGAACTGGACTCCAGTCCGGCTCAAGAGAGGATCACCAAGGTTTATCGTCTCAAGAATTCTCAGGCGTCGGATCTTGCCGAAGCGTTGCAGGCTTTTCTGGACCAGGCAAATCAGAGGGTGACATCGGTACTGGGTGCTGAAGCCGTGGGCACGGCCCAACGTTTGCTGGATGAGGAGGTAGCGATAGTGGCCGAGCCTATCAGTAACGCCTTGCTGGTTTCAGCCAGCCCGCGCTATTTCGAGCAGGTTCAGACGATGATCGAAGAATTGGATCAACCGCAGAAACAAGTTTTAATTCAGGTGTTACTGGCTGAAATCACATTGGATGGGAGCACGGAATGGGGGATGGAATGGAAGACGGACATCGATTTGACGGAAAGGGATATCCCCGGAAATACGGCAAACATTAATTCGCGTTTTGGATTGGATCCCTCATCTGCCTTGGGAGGGTTGACGGCGGTTCTAACTGGAGATAATTGGGGGTTCATCCTTAGGGCCATGCAGAGTGACGGACGTCTGGAAATTTTGAGCCGCCCCCAGATTTTGGCTGTTGATAATATGGCGGCAACGATTGATGTAGGGCAAATGGTGCCGGTTGTCACCGGTAGTCGTGTCACTGAAAGAGGGGATTCGATTAATACTTTTGAATACCAAAATGTTGGAATTCAGTTGGAAGTAACGCCTCGAATCAACCCTGACGGGATAGTCAAAATGGACGTGTCTCCAACCATCAGCTCACTGTCGTCTTCGAGTGTGGCGATTTCATCCGGCTACTCGGCGCCTATCATAAATAATAGGAGCGCCACCACTACCGTGAGCGTTCAGGACGGTCAGACGATTGTGATTGGCGGGTTGATCAGTACGGAGGATAACGAACGGATCACAAAAATCCCATGGCTGGGTGATATCCCCTACATTGGAGCTGCTTTCAAAAAGACAAAAAAAACCCGTGTGCGAAGTGAACTGCTGATTATTTTGACACCCCATGTCATTGACAATCCAGGTGAAGCCGAAAAGTTCAGCCGCGAGAATATTGATAGTTCAAATATCTTCGAACAGTTTCAAGATACTGAAACAGAGCGGAACAGAACTCAGCGGCGGATTCTGGACAGCATCAAGCCGAAGGCACGGGAGGAGACGGAGGTTGAAGTTCCTCAACCAGGCAAGGAGAAGGAGCCTTTGCCGTCAAAAATATAATGTTCAGTGACGGGAGGTATAAACCGTCTGTTTCCATTTGTTCAGGGTTGGTTATTTGCCTGGTATGGATCGGTATTGCCGGAGTCGGTTGTCGGACAGATGGGCTTGATGTCAACCTGGGGGGAATCAGGGCCTTTAATTCAGGAAAGAAGTCAGTAGATTCCATCCGGCTTTTTACTTCCTCGGCATTGTTCAACATAGATGGTGAACCAGGGTCCAATGGGTTTAGTGCCCGTGTTTTCGCTGTTCATAATAGCATTGCCAAGCCCATTCAAATAACAGAGGGCACATTGGAGATTATAATTTATGATGGGGATGCAAGCCGGGATCAATCGCTCAAACCCCGTCAGGTTTGGTCGTTTTCCGGAACGGATCTGCCTCGCTACTTGCGCCAGACCAGCATTGGCTTCAGTTACGATTTTACCTTGAAAATCGACAACTCGAAGCCTTTGCCCGGCAAGGTATCCATTGGGGCGAAGTACACTCTCCCCGAAGGGGATTCAATTTTCGCAAAGACGGTGAGCATTGCCATCGAGCCTTGAGGCTGTATCTGGATTTGGCTGGCGGTATGGAAAACCAATTGCCCCGGTTTTTATCTCTTCCACAGTCGGCAGTTACCGTAGATTGAGCTGTTGATGAAAGGAGGATTTGGGTTTTCCATCAGTGACCACATGGAGGTACCGCAAACCGGCCAAGCCAATGTGTACGCTTGCGATTCTCGGCCAATCAGTTTGAATAGCGTCTCGGCAGGAAGGGCCGTTGGTTCGGCATTGGCCAAGCGCAGGGAATGAGCAGTTATCAACAGGTTTTGGTGGAGAAAGGGTTGGTGTCCGTGGAGGACATTGATGCCGCCGATCGTCTGCGCGAGGAGAAGGGTCTGCGCTTGGACCGGGCGCTGATCCAAAACGGTGCGATTACTGAGCGTGCATTTCTTGAGGTAATGGGGGAGCGGCTTGACTTCGACGTGATCGACCTGCCCGGTGTGGCCATCGAGCCCGAAGCCATCCAATCGCTTCCATCGCGTTTTGTGAATCGCAACCATCTTGCGCCCATCGCTCGTGAAAACGGTATACTTAAGGTGGCCACAAGCGATCCGTTCGATCTGTATGTGTTCGACGAGATCAAGCTGCTAACCGGGTTGGAGGTGCGCCCCGTGCTTGCCCCGCGTGATGAGATCGACAAGGTCATCAAGGAGCACTACGGCGTCGGTGGCGACACGGTTGAGGAAATGACCGGCGGTGAGGACCTCTCCCTCACCAGCTCGGAGGACGATAGCCAGGATCTGTTGCAGATGGCGCAGGAGGCCAGTGTCATCAAGCTTGTCAATGAGATCATCCTCGAGGCGATCAACGAACGTGCGAGTGACGTTCACATTGAGCCGTTTGAACGGACGCTCTCCATTCGCTACCGCATCGACGGTGTGCTGCACGAAGCCGCCATGCCGCCGCAGATTAATCGCTTCAAGGCGGCCATCATCAGCCGCGTCAAGATTCTTTCGAACATGAACATCGCCGAGCGGCGATTACCGCAGGACGGGCGCATCAAGTTTTCTGTTGGCAGTCGACAGGTGGACGTTCGTGTGAGTGTCATCCCGATGATTTTCGGCGAGGGGGTCGTGATGCGCATCCTCGACAAGACAATCGTCCTCCACAGCCTCACCGAGCTGGGGCTCGACGAGGAAACGTTCGAGACATTTCAGACCCTCATTAGCAAGCCGCACGGCATCATCCTCGTCACCGGCCCGACCGGCAGCGGCAAGACAACCACGCTATATGCCGCGCTCAACGCCATCGTCGGCCCGGAAAAGAAGCTGATCACCACCGAGGATCCGGTGGAGTACAACCTCGACGGCGTGAACCAGATCCCGGTCGACCACAATGTCGGCATGTCGTTCGCCATAGGTCTGCGCGCCATTTTGCGCCACGACCCCGACGTGGTGATGATTGGTGAGATCCGCGACCTCGAGACCGCGCAGGCGGCCACTCGGGCGTCGCTAACCGGCCACTTGGTCTTCTCCACACTACACACCAACGACGCCGCCTCGGCCGCCACTCGCCTGATCGACATGGGCGTCGAGCCGTTCCTGGTCAGCAGCACGCTCATTGGCGTGATGGCCCAGCGCCTGGTTCGCGTGATCTGTCCGGGCTGCAAGACCGAACTGAGTCCCAGTGAAGTCAAGCTTCCCAAGGCCGTCAGGTTTTCAAAAAGCGACAAAATGTTCCACGGCAAAGGTTGTCGCCAATGCCGCAACAGCGGATACCATGGACGCATAGGCCTTTACGAGCTGCTGCTCATGAACGAGGAGCTGGGCGATAAAATCATCGAGCGGGTGGCCGCCAGCGAGCTGGTGCGCATAGGCCGCGCCAACGGCATGCGCCTGCTCAGCGAGGACGGCTGGCTCAAGGTGAAGGGTGGGGTAACCACACCGGGGGAAGTGATGAGGGTGACCGCTTCGTAGCCGCAGCATGCCCAAGTTCCAGTACACAGCTAGAAACCTGAGTGGCGGAAAAGTTTCCGGCAATGTCGAGGCCGAAGGCGAAATTGCCGCAGCCCGATTGCTGGAGAATCGCGAGTTGTTTCCCATCGACGTGTGGAGTCCCGAGGCCGGGGGAAGCGCCACCTCGTTCCGGCGCCGCATCTCCTCGCGCGACCTTGGCGTGATGTATGGCCAACTCTCCGACCTGCTCGCCTCCGGTGTGCCGTTGTTGCGGTCGCTCAAATCGCTCGTCAAGTCCACCGTCAATAAGCGCCTGGCCGTCGTGCTGCGCGAGATTCACAATGAAGTCGCCGACGGCCAGTCGCTGCACAAGTCGATGGCCGGACATCAGGACATCTTCCCCACGCTGCACACCGTCATGGTGCAGGCTGGCGAGCGGGCCAGCTTCCTCGATGACGTGCTGGAGAGCCTATCCGTGTTCCTCGAACGGCTCGATGAGCTTCAAGGCAAGGTGCTGGGTGCGCTGGTTTACCCAAGCATGTTGGTGCTTCTGGGCGGCTCGGTGATGATCGGGGCGCTGGTGTTCTTCGTGCCCAAGTTCGAGCCGATGCTGGCCGGCATCGACAAACCGATGCCAACTGAGATCGTCTTCCTGCTCAGTGAGAGCGTCCGCCGCTATTGGCTGATTATTGCAGCCGGCATCGGCGGACTAATTGCGTTTTTTTGGAGCGTCTTGCAAAGCCAGGCCGGCAAACAGGCCATGGAACGGTGGCGGCTAAAGATACCTGTGGCCGGCAACGCGCTGCGCATGGTGGCGATCACCCGGTTCTGTCGCATCCTCGGGACCATGCTGGCCAACGGCGTGCCGATTCTGCAGGCCTTGGCCATCAGCCGCGATGCCACCGGCTCGGTATTGCTCGCGAAGAACATCGACGAGGCCATCGAGAACGTCCGCGCCGGCGAACCTCTCACCGAGCCGCTCAAGGCCGGCGGCATGTTCCCCGACCAAGTCATTGCGATGATCTCCATCGCCGAGGAATCCAACCAAATGCAAAAGGTGCTGCTGCAGATCGCCGACTCGGTGGAGCGCCGCACCAACCAACAGGTCGATCAGGCGGTGCGGTTGATCGAGCCGGCGATCCTCTGTCTGGTGGCAGCTGGCATCGGATTCCTCGCGCTTGGCCTGCTGCTACCCATCTTCACCATGGCCAGTTCACTTGGCCAAAGTTAAAACCGCTTGGCCAAACCAAATAAAATGGCGTGGGCGGGGTTGACTTTTTGCTCATAACAGGTGAGATTTTCCCCCGTCAGCCAGACGCCACACGTAGTGGTTGGAGAAAGAAAGAGTACAATATGCGGCAACTATTGTTGCGACAAAGTTGTTTTGAATGCTTCCGCTCGGTCAGCGTCCGTTATGGGGTTTGATTTGAAATACGACTTTTACTTAACGAAAAAACAATGAAACTAAAATCCATCACCGGTAAAGCCCACCCGGGCGCCTTCACCCTCATTGAGGTTCTATTGGTCATTGTCATCATCATGCTCTTGGCGGGATCCATTGTGGCCTTTATCATTCCCCAGCAGGCCTCCGCCGAGAAAAAAACTGCCAAGATGCTGGTCAACAATGTCAAGGGTTCGCTTGATAATTATCGGCTCAATATCGGCCACTACCCTACGGAGGAGGAAGGGGGTCTTTTGGCCCTGCTGAAAAAGCCGGAGTTCGAAAACGAGAAACTCGGCACCAAGTGGGCCGGCCCGTATGTCAAGGCGGACACCACATTCGAGGATGCCTGGTCCAACACCTTGGTTTACGAGCCGGCAACCCCGGAGTTCATGCAAGCCGGCGATCCCCCGTACCGCCTTTACTCCAAGGGGCCGGATGGACTGGAAGGAACCGATGACGACATCGGTGACAAGGAAGTTCAGGAAGAAGTGGACAGCTTGGAGGAATTGAGCGAAGCAGCAGATCCGGTCACGACGGGGGGATGAATAACCGGCCGCAGCTCGCCGGCGCCTCCAACCACGGGTTCACGTTGTTGGAAATTTTGTTGGTACTGGTTTTGCTGCTGCTTTTGTTTGGTGCCGCGGTTTTTGAGTTCAACTCAATGGGCCGTGGCGCTTCGCTTTCTGATGGAGCCGACCGGTTGGAGTCCCTTTTCCGCTTTGCCCGAAGCGAAGCCGAGCGCACCGGCAGGAAAATTCGCATCCGGTTTGCCGCACCTGACAAACTGGCTCTCCCGGACAGTACGCCACTTCAAGCGGCTTCACCCTCAAGTTCCGCCGGCCCGGTCGCCGAGTGGGAACCAAATCCGCTTGGGCAACCGGGGCAGTTTGCACGACTACCGAACAGCGTCCATTTCACCCAGGGCGTGGACAATCTCGTCATCGTCGAGTCCGTCGAGTTGACTGATTTGGACTCTCAACTGTCCGCACAACTTTCAGCCAATGCAACGCTCCCGGACAGCGACTCCGGCGCATTCTTTGAGTTGGATGAACCTCCGGCAATTCACTTTTATCCCGATGGTTCCTGCGACTCAGTCAGGGTGCGCTTGATTGATCGCAACCGGGACAACCCCAACAAGGCACTTGTCGAGTTGATCGGGCTAACCGGCACGGTGCGCCGGGAAATTATCGAGATCACCGCCGATCAGCCAAACGGCGCCGAAACCAACGAAGTGGCCCGGGCGACTCAACCGCTTGGCCAAGCGCAACCCAAGCCGTGACCTGTCCAAGCCGCAAAGCCAAGCGCATGACCACTGGAGCTATTCTGTTCGAGGTCGTCCTTGCGCTGGCCTTGTTTGTCTTCGCGGCGGCGGTGATCTCTGGCGGGTTCAGTGCCTCGCTCAAGAGTGTCGATCGTATGCGGGCAGAGCTCGATGCCTCAAATCTAGCCATCTCGACGCTGGCAGAGATAGAGCTTGGGCTCAAGCCGATGACGAGCTCCGCGCCCACCGATTTTGAACCACCGATGGAGCAATGGAGCTGGGAGGTGGAAGTCACTGAACCAAGCGAGAACCTCGACATGGGCGGTGGATTGACGCTGGTCGAGATAATCATCCGCAACGAAACGCAGGAACGAGAAACCCGGATTGCCCGCATGATGCGCACTGCAACAGCGCCCGCTCCCGAGCTGGAATAACGCAATGACCAATCTCCCTGCAGTGCACATTGCCAAGCAGCACCGATTTGCCGCCGCCTTCACGATTCTCGAGGTGATGCTGGCCACCGTCATCGCCACGGGATTGCTGGCCACAGCGATGTATTACTACCAGCAAGCGGCGCGGTTCCGGAATGACTTACTGGAGGAAACCGAGCGCATCAGCAGTGCGCGACTGATCCTCGACCGCTTGAGCACGGAACTCCGGTGCTCGCTGTACCACCCTGCCCGCAGCGTAGGCGCGAAGGGTGGGGCGGACTGGATTGAGTTCCTGAAATCCAGCGTCCCAAGCCAAGCCAGTTGGCGGTTGCAAACCGAGTCTGAATCCCCAGCTTACCCCGAGACCGGCTACCGGCTTATCCGCTACGAACTGCTCAAAAAGCCCCTGCTCAACGGTTCGCTTGACAACGAAGCCAACCAACAAATGGTCGAACAAATGACATCGCAGACGGTGCGCCGTTCCGGCGATACCAGCGATGTGCTGGCCTCGTTGATGCAGGGCGACGCCATCAACCGAGTCGAGCGGCGCCTGCTCACAGCCAAGGCATCCACCAACGACATCGTCGTGGTGCGGATTGATCCTGTCCGCATTACCGACCAGTTGAAGTACCTAAAGTTTCGTTACCTCAATGGCAGCGCGTGGGTGGACACTTGGCCCGGGCCGCAATTGCCGCTTGGGGTCGAGATCAGCCTCGGCATCGAGCCAATGTCCGCAACGAACCTGCTCGAGGAATACACCAACCACGTGTTCCGCCGAGTCGTCCCCATCCCTTCCTCGGCCGCATTTCGGGCCGCCGCCAACAGCAACGGAGGTTCGTCCAGCGCTACCCTGATCACTCCATGAATGTTCGCCGCCACAATCCTCGTGTAGAGACCGGCATTGCGCTGGTGGGTGTGCTCGTGATTGTGGGGCTGTTGTCCATGATCGCCATCAGTCTGTTGTTCCGCATGCAGGCCGCCGCCACGGCCTCAGCCACGAGTCTTCGCTCGGAACAGGCCTGGGCCATCACATTGAGCGGACTGGATCGGGCCATCGACGTGGTGAGCGACCCCACCCGCACACCGCTGGGCTGGATCGACAACCCCACCGACTTCGAGCACCAGCTTGTTTATGATGACGGGTTGGACAAGTGGTATTTCTCCGTCTTTCGGAGGAGTGAACTCGGGACGGAGGAGATTGCCTTCGGCGTGGTGGAGGAGGCTTCCAAGCTGCCGCTGAACGCGACCAACGTGCTCCAGTTGATGAAGGTGCCCAACATGACACTGCCGGCCGCCGAGGCGCTGGCGGACTTTGTCGATGGCGACTCGATCGCGCGCGACAACGGAGCGGAGCAGGACCTGTACGACCTGATGCCGGTCGCCTACTCAATCCCCAATCAGCCGGTCAGTTTTCTCGACGAGTTTCTGATGGCGCAAGGCGTGAGCGCCGGCCACCTTTACGGTGAGGATGCCAACCGGAACCACAAACTCGACGCCAACGAGAATGACGCCGACACCCTGTTTCCACCCGACAACCAGGACGGAACACTCGGCGACGGACTGCACCGATTTTTTACCCTGCACTCCCGGGATTGGAACGTAAACCGCAATAACCAGCCACGCCTCGACATCAACTCCGCCCCACTGGATCCCGCCCCTGCCGGGCTGTCGGAAGAGACGATCACTTTCCTCGAAGCCAAACGGAAGCTCGGCGAGCCGATCGTCTCGCTCATCGAGCTCGTGGATGCCTCGCTCACTGTTACAGAGGAAAACCAGGCCCAGCGCGAGCTCAAATCCGGCATTGGCCCGGGAGACCTTGGCCAATTGATGGACCTCTACACCACCGACGCTCAACGCGTCCGCCCCGGGCGGGTGAACATCAACACCGCCCCGGCCAGCATCCTCGCCCAAGTGGAGGGCATAGACGAGGCCTTGGGCAACGCGATCGTCTCCACACGCCAGGGGCTCAGCCCCGAGGCAAGCCGCTCCATCGCTTGGCTGCTGGAGGAGAGACTGCTCGACGCCGGCCAGTTCAGGCAGATCGAGCCCCGGATCTCGGCCCGCAGTTTTCAGTTTCACGTCCAAGTGATAGGCTACGCCCTACCCTCGGGCAGATACTGCGTAATCGAGGCCATCGTCGACTTAATCGGCCCGGAGCCTCGAATTTTATACCTCCGGGATTTGACCAAGCTGGGTGTTCCGTACCATTTTAAGCCCCAGCAGGAAACGAGCATGACAAACAATGGCTGACACCCCAACCACCAGCGGCCGCGCTTGGCCAAGCGTCCTGACCAGGACCCGTTCCCGATTGCGTCGCAGAAACGACGTAACCGCGCTGGACATCGACCAGCGTATGTTGCGAGTGGTTCACGTCACCACCGGCAAGATGCCGGGCAGCACACGCATCAAACACGTCGAGGTGGTGCCGGTACCAAGTGAGAAATTTGACCTGGAAGACCCCAGGAAAGTCGGCGAGTGGATTGGCGAACAATTGAAAGCACTGGGCCTGTTTCCAGGCAACGTGGTCATGGCCGTACGCCGGGGTGAGGCGGTGCTCAAGGAGCTTTTACTGCCACCGTTAAAGGACCCTGGCGAAATGGCATCGATGGTGAACATGCGTGCCATGCGTGAATTGCCGTTCCCCGAGACGGACGTGGTCATCGATTTTACGGTCACCAAGGTGCCGACCAAAAAGGAACTCCAGGCTGCCAAAAAAGAAGCCCTTCAGCGGGGGGCGGCTACCGACACCATGGCCCACGTCGTTGTGGCTGCTGTGCGTCGGGACACGGTGAACCGCTACCGTACAATCGCCGAGGCTGGCGGGTTAACGCTGACTGGGCTTGGTCTGCGGCCGTTGGCTTCCTTTCGTGCACTCAAGGCCTGTGTGCCCGAAATCAACGGTGATGCCGTTGCTCTCATCTCGGTTCGTCGTCACGAGGTGGATGTGGACATTCTGATTGATGGTCGCTTGGTTTTCAGCCGGGAATTATCAGTCAACCTGGAAGAGCCGGAGGATGTGACCGAGGCGGCTGGGCAGGACTGTATCACGCAGGCAGCCAAGGAGATTATCCGCTGCTTGCATAGCTACGAAGGTTCGGAGGCGTTCAAGCCGCTGGAGCACCTGTACGTCGCGGGCGGCACCGGACTGGAGGACAATCTCCGCGACATCATTCGAAGTCAAACGGACATCGACTGCAAACGAATGCCGCCCCCCACCGGAGTTCGGTTGCCAAAGGAGAGGGAGACCGACGCGACCCGGGCACTGACCGCGCTTGGCCTAGCGCTTGGCTTCGTGGATGAGCGCGGGCTGGCGGTTAATTTTCTTGCCCCCAAGCGCCCGGTGCTCCGACGCAACCAGGGTCGCAGCAAGTGGCTGCTGAGTATCGTGATGTTGCAGGCCCTGTTTGTTTTCCTGTTTGGCGCGCGCTCTAAATTGGCGGAGGAATACAAGGTGAAACTATCAGGAGCCAATGGGCTAATATCGACCCACAGCACCTTGGCCAAGCAGGAAAAAGACATTGGCCGATGGACGAGAAAAAACGCAGACGCAATTAGGAACTGGCATGGGGCCAACCGGCATTGGCTTGAACACATGGCTTTTCTAAGCTCTGCCATACCCCAATGCGACCAAATCTATCTGCTCAAGATTACTATGCGCGAAGCCAAAACCGGGCTGATTTCATTTCAGGTTCAAGTCAGGGACAGCAATGTACTCCATTCATTTGAAAAAAAACTTCGAAATCTAGGGTACATTATCAAGCCCGTTTCGTTTACACCGGTCAACGACAAGTACGGCTACAAATTTCGGGCCACGTTTGATCTGACTTTACCCAACCGTTTTCCGTTGGATCTTTTGCGCCACCTAGATACCAACGCCCCGCCTGCAAGACTGCCAGATGACATTCATGCTGACGGCCTAAGTTGCATCCCGGGGCAGAAAGGAACGAATCGTGTCTAGGTTGAATCTAAAAACCATTCTGATAAGCGGGATCTCTCTGGTAGTGGCGTGGGTGTTCATCTCCAAGGGGATTGTGCCCTGGATTTATCTGCCTCGGGACACCGCAAAGTCGATGGTAAGCAACTATGAGTCGAGGGTAGATAAACTAGAGGAACTGAAAGTCCTTACGGAAAATGATGAGCATTACCTGGCGGCCACATCGAGGAATTCGTTTTCCATGGATAAAAGCGAGGCCATTTCCCGGATGGGCGTTTACCTTACCGAGACGATTAAGGCCAGTGGATTAAGCGAGGACCGCTTCACGCGAAGACCCCTCAAGGCGACACAACTCACCAAGGATGGAGCCACGCAAATCGGATACATTGTCAGCGGTCAAGGCCCCTTGCCAAAAGTCATTGACTTGATATTCCTTCTTGAACAAACCCCCTCCCTTCCACGAAGCACCATCAAGTCATACTTGCAACAGGCCAGCAGGTTGACTTTGGAAACGGAAAAACCGCACTCATTTGAAAAGGGTCAGATGGTGCAAATCAGGGGTGGATCCCCTGTAAACCGGGAGTTCCCTTCCTCCTACAACGGGGTATTTCGCGTCATCAACACCGATACCAACCCAGCGCCCATGACGCTTACTCTGGCACTACCTAACGCCGGGAAGAACACGCCCACCGCCACCAAGTCTCTGACTTCAAATTCAATCAGCGCCACCCGGAAAAAGAAACGAAACTGGCTGACTCGGCTAATTTTTGGTGACGACTCAAAAATAGAACCAGGCCTTGCGGGCATCACTAAAATTAAGGGCACTAAACAGACCGGTAATCGCCTCACGATCTACACAAAAGGCAATCACCTGCTCAATACCGGTGACAAAGTCAGCCTGCAAAACCTGACGCCGTTACTGCTCAACAAGACAGTCGAGATCACTCGGGATTCCCCGACTAAATTCTCCGTTCTGCTGGATGACGAAGCCGATACCCCTACCTCTGCAATCGTAAGTCGAGTCATCCCGCAGCGCGTGGAACACATCACCATGCTGCCGGTGGACGGCGTAACCGAGGTAAGGATCGACTTTCAGTTTCTCTCCCTGATCGTCGGGCCAACAAAATACGCCAAACAGGAACCATTGAAGGCACGAGCCGTTCAGGCGGAGACTTTAGGAAGCGAAGATCGCACACTCTTTGCCGCCATCACCCAGCGCGCCTTCTTTTTACCGTACCAAAAAAAACCGGCCCCACTGCCGACTCCTACAGCCACCCCTCCCTCCGCACCAACCCCGCCTGGGCCGGAAACATACAAAATCGTCTCCCTCTCAGAATGGAAGGGACAACAGGAAATCATGGTACTCGATTCCAACCAGAACAAAGCGAGCTATAAACCCGGCGACGAATTGGCCGGGGGCAAAATCGTAATGATCGATTACCGAAAAATGCCCTTCCCAAAAAAGCCGGCCCTGCTTTCACAAAGCCGCGTAATCCTCATCATCGGGGAGGATTACTGGGCCATCGAGCGGGGCAATACGTTGGCGGACAAACACAAGCTTGTCCCAGAGCAGTTACCAGAAAACTTGGCCAAGCGCTAACGCCTCCGCAAGCCAAGCTTGTAAGCGCTCAGTTTGCCGTCACCGTTGCTGTCGAGCGCCGGCAGCCTGACCGTATCCACATTCTGCCAAGAATCGTGCACAGTCGAGGTTGACTGATACCCGCCCTCAAAGGTAACCGTGCCCATTCACTTCGTCTCAAATCTTCATGTTAGATAAGGGATTGAGAAGTCTATGTTCGTTGGCTTTAGTCCGGCCACCGTTGAAACGATGTGGTATACAGTCATAAAGGAAGATGTTGAATCAGTTACACCGCATTTGGCTTGTGGCGTGGACGCAACTTCGAAGGCTTTGGTGAATATGACATCTTTGCATCGAGCGGCTTGGAATGCTCACAAGGATGTCGTCGAACTACTAATCGCCAACGGTGTGGCGGTGAATGCGAAGAATGAGCACGGCCATAGACCGCTTGACGCTGCTAATGCAACCAACCATCCAAAAACCGCCGACCTCCTCCGCAAACACGGAGCTAAGACAGCTGAAGAATTTAAAGCTGAAGGCAAATAGCTTCTGATCACTCAAGGGCCTTAACCGTTTCCAAATAAATCTTGGGGTCTTGATTGGCTTGTTCCCATAGTTGGTTGAAGTAGGGGACTTTCAACAGGTAGACAGATGAGGCGGCTATCTTTGCGTTGTTTACTTCTTCATCTATCCAGCTTTCCAATGACTTGGGCTTGTTCCATTTTTTTCTCAAATCAATACAGGTGGCCTTGAATGATTGTATTAAGTCTTGTTTGCGTCTTTGAAGAATGGCCGCTGAATCATTGTTTGTGTTTTTGTAAATTAAGTTAAGTTCGTTCTTTGTTTCTTGAAGGAGACCCCGGAACTCATCTCTTCTTTTCAGTTTTTGCCGGTACTTCTCCAATCGTTTCTTTTCACCCTTTTCTTTTAACCATAGTTGCACGCTTTTTTGTGCAAAGGCAGTTGCAAAGCTTTCATTGAACATCGTATCTCCTTTTAAGTAGTAGGTGCGGTGAGCCAGTTCGTGAAATAGCGTTTCGGCCAGCTCCTCATCGGAGTCATCAAGGAGGGTGCTTAACAGGGGGTCGCTGAACCAGCCTAGTGTTGAGTAGGCAATTGCTTCTCCTAAGTACACATCGAACCCCTGGCTATGAAGTTTGGCTGAGTACTCTTTTGCCATTCGCTCCTTGAAGAAGCCCCTGCTCTGGTACTCGCCGACAATGGGGTATTTCCATGTTTGGAGTTTCGTGGAGAATGTAGGGGCAGCATACACTACCCATACAGCAGCTGAGCGGTCTAGGCGCTTGTATTTGGAGTAAGCTTTGCCAACGTCTAGGCTGAGCTTGTTCTCGGCGAATTCTCTTAATTCAGTAACTAACTCAAGTTGTCTTCTAAGTTCTTTGTTGGTTTCGTCCTGCTTAATTGCCTTTCGGATTGGAGTCAGTCCAGTTGTGAGTTGGAGATGTCCGACAACAGCATGTGAGTAATACTTGGCGGTGGAGCAACCCGTAAGCCCCATGATAAAAAAAGCCAAGAGCAAAAATGATATAAGTCTGGATAAAAACATCAGCGACTCCTTCACAAAACTGCCAGAGCTTAGGCTTGGTGAACAGTTTGTTGTTCAAAGTTCAGGAGTTGTTGAATTGCATTTGGAGCTGTTCAGCGGTGAGAGCTTTGCATCGGGTGATAATTACAATATCCTCTTCTTAACCTTTTTGGGTCATGCTGAAATGAAACACCTCCTGCTCACAACAATCGCAGCTGTGCTGTTGGTGGGGTGGGGGGAGTCAAAGGAGTCGTCTCCATCTGTTGAAGTTAAAAAGATAGAGCCGCTGCCTGAAGAATCGGGGGTGTCCATCATGACTTTCAACACTGAGTGGCTTCTGGGAAGCCAGACCCAGGTGGAGGCATTGAAGAAGAAGGGTATCTGGGGATTAGAGGACAAAGACACAGAATCTGAAATCGAACAGCAACATCAGTCAGTTGCCACCATTGTTGCAAGGCACGCCCCGGACATCCTTTGCCTTCAGGAGGTGATCAACGAGGTTGCAGCCAAGCGACTCCAGAAGGCTCTCCAGG
>Ga0310123_10002040_pt1 | contig 16322 bp, 20 predicted proteins | sample CB6_AW_1057_MG_FD_203505 | JGI IMG/M metagenome (GOLD analysis project Ga0310123, IMG submission 203505) | Marine microbial communities from Western Arctic Ocean, Canada - CB6_AW_1057 | ecosystem: Environmental > Aquatic > Marine > Oceanic | place: Canada: Western Arctic Ocean | collected... | reverse complement strand
GTGTCTTGGAATATTTTCAACCTTTTATGTATCCTTCGTTGCACCCGACGGTTAAGTGCGATGAATCATCGACTCGCGAGATCGTGTAGAAAAACAACCCACGTGGGTTGTCATTTTCCGGCTGCGAACTTTGACATGATTAACATCTGGTATAACCAGCCAACGCAGTTGTCTTGGGAGGTAATCCTGGCGACTTTTGCATGCCCGCAAAACTAGGAGCAGCAGGCGATGAATGATTTGATGGACGGCTTTCCACCTGACCCGTCGGGGCAGGTCACGCTTGCCAATTGGCGCACTGCTCCATTCAATGCATGGGCATTCCATCATGTGCGGGAGATCGTGCCATCGGCGGACATTGCGAATGATCCAAGCGCTGCATGGCCACTGAATTCCGCCATTTCCGAATTGGACGATATCCAAATCGACGCGGATGATGACCAGCGGTTGTCTTTTCACGAATTTTTGACCAGCACTAATTGTGATGGACTGCTTGTCCTGCACCGAGGGCAAATCGTTTACGAGACTTACGCCAATGGACTGACGGAGCATACGCCGCACATTCTAATGTCAGTGTCAAAATCTTTGACGGGTCTGTTGGCAGGCATCATGGCGTCACAAGGTCTGCTGGATCCGGATGCGCCTGTGACAGACAATGTGCCGGAGCTGGCAAGAACAGCCTACGTCGGCGCCACAGTACGCAACCTGCTCGATATGCGGGCCGGGATTCTTTTCAACGAAGATTATTCAGCAACCTTGGGTCCGATTATCCAATACCGCAAGGCTACCAACTGGAATCCGCTGGCAGCCGGCGAGCCCGCATCTGATTTGCGTACGTTTTGTCAATCGCTTACTCGGCGAGACGGTGACCATGGCGACGGCTTTCAATATGTCTCGCCGAACACCGATCTGCTTGCCTGGGTGATCGAGCGAGCGGCCGGTCAGCGTTTCGCCGATTTGATGAGCAAGCATCTTTGGCAACCCTTGGGCGCCGAGTGGAACGCCTATGTCACCGTCGACCGGCTAGGTGCCCCCAGGGCGGCGGGCGGGATTTGTGCAACGGCCCGGGATCTGGCTCGAGTGGGCCAGTTGATGATTCAGCACGGTCGCCGCGGTGAAATCCAGGTCATTCCCAGCGACTGGATCGAAGACATCTTACAGGGTGGCAGCCCACAGGCTTGGGCGCAAGGTGCATTTGCCGAATACTACCCAGATTTGCCGATGCGTTATCGGTCGCACTGGTACGTTGTCAATGGTGATCACCCGATGGTATTCGGATTGGGCATTCACGGTCAGAACTTGTTCATTGACTGGGACAACCAGATCGTGATCTCGAAGGTCTCATCACAGCCGTTGCCCCTGGACTCGGATCAGATATCTTTGACTATTCGAGCGGTCGCGGCGATCCGCCGACGGCTGGCGACCGTGCCTTCCAAAACCAGATAATAACTCTATCCCATTTTTTCGCCCCGTGATCTACAATGGTCGTTTTCGATTCCGTGAGTTATGAACCATGCGATGGGCTTATCTCGATTGTGCCAGCGGTATTAGTGGCGATATGACGTTGGGTGCCCTGGTGGATGCGGGTGTCGAGCTGGGAGCCATCCAGCGAGGCATCGATTCACTTGGTTTGCCCAGCTGTCGGCTGTTTGCCGAAGAAGTCAAACGGCGTGGTTTCCGCGCCCTCAAGGTGTCGGTGCAGCACGAACCCGAACATGTGCACCGGCATTTGCACCACATTACGGAGATGATTGACGGTAGTGATTTGAGCGCCCGCCAGCAGGATCTGGCCAAACGCATTTTCACGCGACTAGGGGAAGCCGAGGCAAAGGTTCACGGGACAACGATTCAAAAAGTTCACTTTCACGAGGTCGGCGCGGTCGACTCGATCGCCGACATTGTAGGATCGGCCATCGCATGGGATCTACTGGGCGTCGACCGCGTCATCTGTTCCGCCGTACCCACCGGCCAGGGAAAAATCACCATTGCCCATGGAACTTGCAGTGTACCCGCGCCAGCCACGGCCGAGTTGCTGACCGGCATCCCGCTGGCCCCTGCTGCCACAGAAGCCGAGTTAACGACCCCCACGGGGGCCGCGATCGTGGCGACACTGGTGGATGAATTTGGACCGTTACCGCCGATGCGGATCGAAGCGATCGGCTACGGCGCCGGAGATGCCGACTTCCAAGAACATGCTAACATTTTGCGGCTGATGGTAGGCCAATCGGACGATATGTCGTCGTCCGATCAGGTCTGCTTACTGGAAACCAATCTGGATGACACTAGCGGCGAGTTGGTTGGGCACGCGTGCTCACTGCTGTTGGAAGAAGGTGCTCTGGACGTTTACACCACCGCCATCCAAATGAAAAAGAACCGGCCGGGCATCATGCTGTCGCTGCTCTGCAACGCGGCGGACATGGAACGACTCCGAACAATCCTGTTTCGGGAAACATTGACGCTGGGAATTCGACATCAGCGCATCGCCCGTTACAAGCTGAACCGGACGGCTCACACCGTGGAAACGGAGTGGGGTGGCGTGAAGGGAAAAAAGATTCACATGCCGAATGGTAGTGTGGCGTTTTCGCCGGAGTACGAGTCGTGCCGCAGTGTCGCCCTGGCGAACCAGGTGTCGCTGCAATCGGTATTTGAGGCCGCGCGTCAAGCTTTCCACGCAACACAACGTTGACGCTTCACGCGTGCGCCATCCAATGCAGGTAAGAGAAGAGCTCTCCGCACCCGAGCTACGGATTTTGGGGGCCACTATCGGTTCCGATACGCGCAGGAGGCACAACCGATGCAAGGGAACGTCTCATCGTGGCTAATGGTGGCAGGCATTGGGATCATGACCTGGGTGCTATTGCGGCGCGCCTCTCGTGCCCGCAAGCGGCAATCGTTGATTTCTTCGGCTTCCTCAAGTCGGCAAGCCCATTCCAGCGACGGGCCGGACTCGTGGGGTGACACGCCGCGTGAAATGTCGCGTTGGCGGGTAGAAATGTACGACGTCGCCCGCGACATGCGGGCTGACATGGATACGAAAATGAGGGTCCTGCAAGCATTGATCGGCCAGGCACAACAGCAGGCGCAGCGATTAGAAGCGGCCATCGACAAGGCCGAGCGGTTGGGAATTTCCGAGTGCCGGGACACGTTGAAGGAAATCAAACGAGTGACGTCGCAGCCACCGGTTATGGACAACGTGAACACCTGCATGGACAGCGCGCTGCCTCGACTCGAATCTGTACGTCTCGAGCAGAATGCCCAATTTCGCGATCAGGTTTTCGCGCTGGCCGACAGGGGACTCTCCGCAGAAACGATCGCGGACCAGACCGGCGCCACGTTAGGCGAAGTGGAAATGAGTCTAAGTTTGCGCCGCAGTTCCAAATAGTGGGCGGCAGCAACACGCAGGGATGGGGTCCACTGGACTGCAAATGGCGAAGGTATTACATAGTTTCAACTTCTCGACAATCCAACGTAGGGCCCCACGTTCATGACCCAAAAAGTGCTGGTCATCGGCTGTGGTGTCATCGGCGCGGCAAGTGCCTACTATCTGCGGAAGAAGGGTTGGCAAGTGTCGATGGTCGACCAAGGCCACTTCGGACATGGCTCATCGCACGGCAACTGCGGCTACGTTTGCCCCAGCCATGTGTTGCCCTTGGCGATGCCTGAAATGATTCGCAAGACGTTACCGATGGTGATGCTCTGCTATGCGTGAAACTAAGGCCGGATCCCGCGCTCTGGTCGTGGCTGTTCCGCTTCGCCCGCCAATGTCGCCACAAGCCGATGATGATCGCCGCGCACGCCCGTCATGCGTTACTGCAGTCGTCGCGTCAACTGTATGAAAAGTTGATCGAACAAGAACGCATGGATTGTGAGTGGGAACGATGCGACTGCTTGTTTGTGTTTCGCCACGTGCGGCCCATGGAAGATTGCGAATCCGGGAATCGCATCATGGAACAGTTTGGTGTAGCTGCAAAACGATATGACGGTGAAGCTGTCCGTGAGTTGAAACCGGCGTAGCGGACCGGTCTGGCCGGCGGCTGGCATCACGAATCGGACGCGCACTTGCGTCCGGACAAGCTGATGACGGCATGGCGCGGTGTACTGCAGAAGGTGGGCGTCGAAGTCCATGAAAGCACCGAGGTGCATGGATTCGTGTGGCAAGCACAAACGGCCAGCGCTGTGGAGACGTCTCGGGGACCACTAACCGCAAACTGGTTTGTTCTGGCAACTGGCCCTTGGACTCCCCAGCTCAATCGTTGGCTCGGCATGAAGGTACCTACACAGTCCGGTAAGGGAAACTCGATGACGATGCTCCGCCGCTCGCTGGAAACTTGTGTTGGGTGTTGCGAGAAGCCAACACGCACTGTCTCGCTTACGCGTACGCAACTTTTTTCGTTGAGCCTGCCCTACTTTCTGGCGTCCGCACCGTCTTGATCAAGTTTCAACGCCGCCGAATTGATGCAATAACGGAGACCAGTCGGAGCCGGGCCATCTGGAAAAACGTGCCCCAGATGCGCGTCGCATTGGTTGCAGAGAACCTCGGTGCGGCGCGTGAAGAGGCTGTTGTCCTGTTGCTGGGCAACGTTTGCCTCGTTCGCCGGTTGATAAAAGCTGGGCCAGCCGGTCCCTGAATCGAATTTCGTGTCGGACGAAAACAGCTTCGTGCCGCAACAGATGCAGCGATACATACCCGGCGCTTTGCAGTCCCAGTACTCACCGGTAAACGCCCGCTCCGTCCCCTTCTTGCGCGTCACCTGAAACTGTTCCGTCGTCAACATCTGTTGCCATTCGCCATCGGTCCGCTGCGGCGAACAATGGTCTGCTTTTTCTGAATGGTCCGAACTCGTAGCCATTTGAATATTCCTCAGCGTTACAAATACTTTTCGGTGGGACGGATTGCTAATTCAATCCAATGAGTATGCCATTTGTCTTTTCCCGAAACCCAGACACCTAAAACGTTTCACAATTGCCGTTTTATGATGTTTCTTCAACGCAAAATAGCGCTGTCCAACTAGTCAACGCCCATGTGACTTGTTGCAGTAAGAGAGCGTGATCAAGGCGTACGAGGTAACCAGGTTGGCGTCCCCTTCCAGCCAACGGGCGTGCTCATTAACCCAAGTTCCATCGTCGCGCTGGCGCCGTGCCAATTCCTGAGCCAGTTCCTCACGCCAGTGATGTTTCACGCCCGCTTCGTCCACAAATACGTCCTCGCCCATGGCGTCCAACGCTTTGGCGAACGTGTGATAGTAGTAATACAGTCCTTGGTTGCCCATGCCGGGGTTCGCTTGCAAGTCATAGTGGGCTCGGATCCAATCGAGTGCTGCCTTGACACGCGGATCGTCCGACCCAAGACCTGCATATATCATGCTCTTCAGCCCGGCATACGTCATTGAACCGTAGCCCCTCAACCCTCCGTCGCGCGTTTCTCCCCTCTGACTTTTTCCTCCTTCCGCTGCGGTATAGTAAAAGCTGCCGTCATTAATCTTGGCAGCGAACGGCGTCGTGTTGTATTCCGTCTCCAAATTTTGACAACGGGAAATGAATTTCAACGCCCGCTGGATCGCTTTGCATTGAGGATCGTCTCCTGCGGCGATGGAAGCCTCCACAAAGAAACTGGTGTTTGACAGATCCGGTCGGCCGTGTTTTCCATAGCCCGCCCCGCCGTCAGCCGGGTCGGCCGAGTCCGTGCCATTGCGGGGTCCCCATTGAATGTCTTTGATAAACTCGTTAGCCTGCTGGATCGCGTCGTCGTACCGTCCATCACGATTGGCCTCTTGAAAACAGAGTATCGCCAGACAAGTTTCATAATTGCGGTATAGTGACCCCGGTTGGTAGATGCCCCCGTCCTCCTGCACGAACGTCTCCAGCCATTTCAAGCTGCGCTCAACCAGTGGGTCGTCAGCGCTACGGCCGTTGCATAGCAGGGCGATTGTCACCAGCGACGTCACTCCCGTACCAGAGTGGGCACTGAACGACCCATCCTCAGCTTGTCCTGTGGTACGTAAGTAGTTGACTGCGCGACTGATGACCTGTTCGGTATTTCTCGTGCTCTCTTCTTGATGTTTCTCGGCCGCGGCAAACCGACCGCTGAACAAAACGGCCAGCACCGTCACCATGGCAATCAGTAAATTATGCATGCGGGCCGTCCTCTGTTTGTTCCTCGTGGCAGGGTGTCATCATGGGGTGCCACACACAAGACTCAGGGCGTGCCACACATGTGCATTCTACCCCATTTGCACCGGTTGGGGAAACTGAAATTGCACCGTTCAGCCATTTGGCGACGAAAGCTGCTCGGATCGCACTTCTAGACCGTTCCCCCCCGTGACGGAAACGTAACTTAACGGATCGATTTACTCGATCACCGTATCCGGACCACTGTCCAGAAACCAATCCAGCACGTCGTCCATCGCCAGCTGAATCTCCTGTTCACTGTCCAACCACCTTTCGCCGTCCAGCACACCAATCAGATATACCATCTCGCCGAGCGTTGCGTCGTAGGCCTCCATCCTGTTAGCCTCCGGATCCGTGGCCGACTCGATGACGTTCTGGACGGGAGATGTCGGGCTCCCGGCGGGACTGGACACGGTTCGTGGAGAGTTCCACGAGGCCGACAGGATCACGACCAACAGCAGGCAGACGGCAATCGCAGCTGCGGACCAATAAGATGCAGCCGACCTGGCAACCGACTCCCTCGACGGTCCAGGAACGCGCGTGCGGCAATCTAGCGTGCGCAGCAGGGGAGTTTTAACCCGAATCGAGCGCATGGTCTTGTCGTGAAGCCCAGAGAAAAATTCTGGTTTGCTGGCAGCAGCATCGCGCGCTAGCCGATCGGCTAGCGGGTCTTTTCGCATCATCACCAACCATTGTCGTAACAGCCTAATCATGATCTAACTCCATCGTCAATTGGCGCATTAATGACGCAGCATACACATCAGGATCCAGCGATTTCGTCGGCGCCGTTGCCGGCGAGACCAGCCGCCGCCTGAGCTTGCGTCGTGCGCGAAACAAACCTGTTTTAACGCTGACTCGCGTACACCCCAACACACGGGCGATATCACCTGTGGTCATCTGCTCGACGTAAAACAACCAGAGCGCCGTGAACTGCGAATCCGTCAACTCTTCGGTGGCCACGGTCCACAGATTTCGACGCTGCTCATCAATTTCCAATTGCCGCCCAGCGTCCGGCTGGTCCACGGCGGCCTGGGACAGCGTGTCTGTTTGACAGCAGGCGATCGTCCGGCGCCGCCGCTGATTGAGCAGTAGTCGCTGGGCGATTGTGAAAAGCCATGTTTTGAAGGCATAGTCAGAATGATAGCGATCCAACTGGTCGTACGCGCGCCAAAACACTTCTTGTGTCAAATCCTCGGCGTCGTGATAGTTCGCGGCACGCTGGCGGAGAAAATGGACCAGCGGAACCTGGTACCTGCACACGAGCTCACCAAAACTTTCAGCGCAGCCCCCCTGCGCATACTCTACCAGGATCATCTCGTGCTCATCGGATATCTCGGAGGACCGCATCCAATCTATCCCTTTACTTCCCTCACTCGGAATCTGGCTGCTGCCGCTTACCGCGACGATGATGTTTTCGATGCTTGTGCATCTCTTTGAACTTCTCGGCCGCTTTCAACACATCCTCACCCTTCGCCTGCCAGCGGATGGACAGATTCGTTCCATCGACGTTCGTTTTGAGCCCCTGCAGTACACGCATCACATGTTCGTTCTCACCATGCCGGAGGGAGATCATGGCGCGGAGGCCGTCGACCACTGATACGGCACTGGTGGCCGTTTCTTCTTTGTTCGTGACCATCGCTGAATCGACAAACAGGTTACCATCCGATTCCCCTAAGGACAACGAGAACTGATCGCTGTCACGGAGTACGGGACAGCGACCGGGCCAATCTTTTTCCGCCATGTCGATGCCTCGGGCCAGCAGCAAGGTGCCATCTTGGGCCGCTGCTGCCAATGGAGAACTGCCGCTCAAAGCTGCTGCTTTTCCGTCGAATACGTCTAACGCCACCATGACATTCGCTGTTTCTCCGGAGAAAACAAGTATTGATTCTTTGTAGAAACAGCCAGTGACAAAGTGGTCCTTCTTTTTCCCGTGGTCCGCTTTCCATATGTAAAGCCGATGCTCGCCGTAGTTACTGATGCGGACATCCGGATGACGCTCGCGGAGCAGCGTCAGAAGCTTTTGTGCGTCGACGTTTTGGACCTCGATCAATGCCGTGCCGTGATGTTTCTCGAAGCGATTGTCGTAGAACGTCATGCTTCGCAAATCCTCACGTGGGTCCATGCCGGTCTTTTCGAAAATTTCTTCCATGTATTTACGCAACCGGTCACGACTCAGCCATTTGGAGCGCATGTAGTCACCTAGCTCTGACTCTCGCATGGCGTCTATATCCATGTGCATGACCCATTTGGCTTCGGCAGGCACTCGGGTCGCATCAAGCGGATCGCCAATCGCGATCCGTGGACACACAGCGATCCACACAACAACTAGCATGAGCATTCCGGAGAATGACGCAGGCCGCAAAAAATTCATCATTTACCTCGCTTTCGGGACAGGTCGTGGCAGGTGTGGGTGAACATGCCGCATAATGGTGTGCAGGAACGAGTGAACTTCGGCTGGATCGAGCGGTCGGCACGACTTCTCCAGCCAGTGCGCTGCCTCTCATCCCATGACAGCACTGCCTGCAATAAATTCGCAGGGGAAGTCCGAAATCGCCCTCGGCACCGGCTTCTACCAATCTTATACACGCGAACTGAGCCAGCGGTTACGCGGATTCGCGACAAAAATTCTGCGGCATGCGGCAGCCAGCCTAAATTCAACAAATTAGTACTCAGTCAGTTCTTATTTGGTGGGTGCCACGAGCTGAGTGGCACCTTTGCCCGTAGTCACACTCGGCTTGTGTGACCCACCAATGGAATGTTGACAGACCACTAGATATTCATCTCGTAAGTTTTCTGGCAGTTGTCGACAAGTTGAGGTGGCTGGGGTCGCGAGAGTGCCGACGATCTTACGAAATGTACACCTAGCAAGCATCAACGACAGCAGCTGGCTGTCACCGCCCGTGAGCAGCGGCAGATACGTGGCAACCAGGTTGTTGTCGGCCGCGAGGCGGTCCAGCAAACGCCGTATCCCAATCCATTTACGTGCGACAGGGTGGTTGACTAGCAAGGCCTCGATACGTGAACATCAAGGTATGGCAACTGCACCACAGAAAAACGCGTTAATTAGTGTCAGTGACAAATCCGGGCTGGTCGAACTGGTGCGCGGACTTGTCGACGCGGGTTACACAGTCTACAGCACGGGCGGCACGCGCCGGCACTTGGAGGAACACGAGATCGCTGTGGTCGACGTGGCGGCCTACACCGGATTTCCAGAAATGATGGACGGCCGACTCAAAACGTTGCACCCCAAAGTGTTTGGCGGGATTCTTTGCCGCCATGACCGAGATGACGACCTGGAAGCTTTGGCCGCCCACGATATTCGCCGCTTCGACCTGGTTGTCGTGAACCTTTATCCGTTTGAAGCGACGGTTGCCTCCAAAGGCATTACGCTTGCCGAAGCGGTGGAGCAGATCGACATCGGGGGCCCCAGCCTGGTCCGAGCCGCGGCCAAGAACCACGCATTCATCACGATAGCCACGCATCCTGAGCAGTATCCAGCCATTCTGGTCGAGATCAGTCAGCACGGCGCCGTCACGCCAGAATTGCGCCGGCAGATGGCAATCGAAGCTTTTGGCCGAACCGCTCAATACGACCGGGCGATTACCGCGTATTTCAGCGAAAAACAGGCCACCGATCCGTTCCCGCCGGATCTGCAACTCGGATTTCGCCACCAAACAAACCTCCGCTACGGTGAAAATCCGCACCAGCGTGCCGCTCTGTACGAGGACCCACAATCTCGTGGTGCGACGGTCGTATCGGCGCGGAAGCTGCACGGCAAGGAACTGTCCTACAACAACCTGCTTGATCTCGACAGCGCACTCGCAATGGTACGAGCATTTGCCGATCCGGCGGTCGTTGTTATCAAGCACAACAATCCCTGCGGCGCGGCCTGTGCGTCGACGCTGGCCGAAGCAACACAAAAGGCCATGGCCGGCGATCCGCTGAGCGCTTTTGGGTCGATTCTCGGTATGAACCGGATCGTCGACGCGGCCACAGCTGAGATACTGGCCGAACCAGGCTTGTTTGTCGAATCAATCGTCGCACCAAAGTTCGAGCCGTCAGCAGTCGAGATCCTCACAACGCGGCCCAAATGGAAAAACAATGTGCGGTTACTTCAGGCCGGCCCGTTGGACGGCGAATCAACCGGCGTCGACCACCGCCGAATCGACGGCGGCCTGCTTGTGCAGGACGCGGACCGCGGCAGCGATCCGGAAGGTGAATGGAAAACGGTCACCCGAATCAAGCCAACAGCCGAACAGCTGAACGACCTGCGGTTTGCTTGGACGATGGTCCGGCATGTGAAGTCAAATGCTATTGTGCTGGCGAAGAAGCAAGCGGTGGTTGGTGTCGGCGCAGGACAGATGAGCCGCGTCGATGCGGTCGAAAATGCAATTCGCAAAGCAGGTGAACGGTCCGCCGGGTCGGTCCTGGCATCCGATGCGTTTTTCCCATTCCCCGATTCGATTCACCAGGCGGCCGATGCGGGGATCGCGGCGATTATCCAGCCGGGTGGATCGCGGGGGGATGACCAGGTGATGGCGGCGTGTGACCAGCGGGGTATCCCCATGATCTTTTCTGGTCGACGGCACTTCAAACACTGACCACCATGGCGACCATTCTCGACGAAATCGTGGTAACCAAGCGGCGCGAAATCACCGAAGCTCGGCGGTTGGTTTCGATAGATCAATTGCGTGCGGCTGCCGAATCGGCTCCGCCCCCGCGTGACTTCTTTGCACCGTTGGCCGCTGGCGGGCCAATCAAACTGATCGCCGAAATCAAACGAGCTAGTCCTTCCGCCGGACTGATCCGCTCCGATTTTGATCCGCTGCAAATCGCCACGACGTATGCACGACATGGTGCGACATGTATCAGCGTGCTGACCGACAAAACTTATTTTCAGGGGAAACTGGCATACTTGACGGCGGTCCGCGCAGCCGTGCCAATTCCAGTGTTGCGTAAAGACTTTCTGCTCGACAGCTATCAAGTTTGGGAGGCTCGCGCCGCGGGCGCCGACGCGGTGCTGCTGATCGCTGAGTGCCTTGACGATTGCAGTTTGCGCCAACTGCACAATGAAGTGATCGAGGTGGGCATGACGCCGTTGGTCGAGTTTTACGAACCGGAAAATTTACCGCGAGTGCTCGATGCGGGTGCCACCGTGATTGGCGTCAATAACCGTGACCTGCGCACTTTCGAGACGGACCTGAACCATACGTTGCGGATGCGTGACCAAATACCAGACGATCTCCTGCTGGTCGGTGAAAGCGGCATTCGCACGCGGCAGGACGTGCAGCGATTGGAAGCAGCCGGTGTCAACGCGATTCTGGTTGGGGAAAGCCTGATGGCTCAGGACAACATCGGTGCCGCGGTGGATGTGCTGTTGGGATCGGAATGAATCGTTCAACCTCAAGCCGAAGACGAGTTTTCGCTCAATGAAATATGTCGTCCAACCGCCACGTTGGATTCCGGCGAACGAAGTCACAAACTCCCACTTCTCCTTCACCTTATTCTCTTTTTCTCGGTTGTCTTCTACATAATGGATCGTATTCTCAATGGCTTCTTCGCTATTGAGATACACCTTCCACGCGTGCGCCGCCCACATGCGTGGCGGTCGTTGCTTTGGCTTGGCGTACTCGGCCAGCGGGTGTCGTCCTTCGTCTATAATCTGTTTGGCCGCCGCACCCTTGAACAGGTTCGCAACCCGTTCGACTTTGTAAGTGTGGCGACAAATCACCAGATGCGTATGTTCTGACAAGATTTGAACACGCCCAAATCGTCTCGTTACTTTTCCGTACCTGCTTTGCAAATCCACGATTGATGGCCAAAGCCTGACGCTGGTTGTGAGAAAGCGCTTAACCTGTTTGCGCGGTTAGGGTCTGGGCGCCGCCGGCTGGCGCCGAAGTGGCACCGTGGCGTGCGGGAAGTCAGGCGGCTTCTGCGGTATCCACTGCCCACGGCAGACCGAAACGGTTTACCAGTCGCAGTTGTCGTGTTGCTTGTGCTGCTGACAGCTTATGCCTGCATTCCGAGCATCGACTAGGAACTGGCACCGCGGCCGTCAGCGTGTACGAGACCTGGCCGCCGGGTTCGGGTTGTTTCCGGCTTACGGTGGTGTGAACGCGAATGGAAACCACGATCGCTCATCGGTATTTCCATTGAGTGTAGTTATCGCGCCAGCCGTGACTCTTGATCTTGTGTTGCCGCCTCGATACCCCAAACCAACCGTAAGCGTAGCCGGTGGCCGGCAAATGCACCGAGCGGCCAGGATGATAACCTCGTTCCTGCCCATGATGCCTGCATGTCGCGGGGGGACGTAGAATCCAATAGGTGGGAGATCCCGCTGAAGACCTCGTGGCGAGCCAGCAGACCAGGAATAAGGCGAAAACGCAGTGGAATAAAGTTCTTGTCATGCGTAGGCTGTAGAAGTCCGTTTCGAAAGTTCGTCGGCAGTTTCGCGAAAGTGTGTGACTCGACGCCTATCATCCAGTCACCCTGTCATTTTAATGATCGGTAAAAAGCAGCAGGACTCACTACCTTCTGGCGAGTCGTTTTTCCAAATATGATTGGAAATTAGAAAAAACAGGCAATTCAAGGCTGCCTGAAGATCTGGGTTATTTAATGGACCCGGGCCTGTTCAAGATATGTAGGGACTATAGTGAGGGCCGGCGATGAGCGAGATGCAATTGCGGTGTCCGTCTTGCAAAAAAGTATTCGGTATCGATGCGCCGGACCATCGCGACGGGCGGGCTCAGTGCCCTCATTGTTCAACGGTAGCTGCCATACCACCAAAGTGGACGGAGAGTTCCGACACCGTGGCGAATGAACTTCCACCTACGCACGTCCGATCCGATGGGGAACCGATGGGGTATTCCGCGCGCATCACTATCGATGCCATGTTGCCGCCAAGCGTGGCGTCTGCGGAAAAACGTCGATCGGCTGGCAACAAACTTATTCCACCGCCCATCGCGAACGAGGAGAAAGCCGACGCACCGGACATCACCTTACGCGCTCAGACTCTCGCCAGCGAGACGCAATCACATCGGCGTTTTCGAAAAAACGTTATCGTGTGGATCATTTGCACACTCATATTGTGCGCAACGGTATTCTTGTTGGTGAACGCAACAGGATGACGTGCTTGGCATTAGAGGCCAATTTCTGCGGCGAGTGTGTAGATTTCTTCCGCGTCGAGGACGAGATGATTCTGGTCGAATAGCCTTCGAATGGCGGCTTTGTGGATCTTCATTTTGATCGAACCGACTCCGATGGCGCCGTAGCAGGTGATCGCACCTCGCTGAACGGCTCGGTCGACGACCTCGATGCCATCGATACCGGCCGGCGGCACGGCATTCAGATCGATGGCAACTTTCAGCCCGGACGTGCTACGCAATACGTCAGCCGACAGCAGCCGGACACCAGCGGCCCCTGCTGCGATTACCATCTGAGCTCCATTCAATACGGCGGCAACTTGTTCGTCCGTCTCAGTATCGTGCGGGCTTAACGAACCGCCATCGAGTAGTTGCTGAACTTCCTGGCAAACAGTTGCCGCGCGCTCGATCGAGCGGGACCCGACACGGACGATAGCTCCGCCGCGGGCAAGTAACCGCGCCGCGCGGCGGCCAACCGGTCCGGTTCCCGCCAGTACGACCGCGATAGCCCCCGCCAGCGGGCACTCTTTGGCAGCGACAAGCACTGCAGCCGCGGCCGTCGTATTGGACCCATTCGGGTCGAGCATCACCGAGACCCGCAGCGGTCCGAAAAACGACTGGAGGGCGGCCTTTAACAGTGCTTCACCATCGGACACATTGGAACCGCCAATGAAAATAGCTGTGTTGTGCAAGTCTTCGGAACCACGCGTAAAAATGGCACCGTGAACCAAATTCTGAACCTGGTCTGAGGTGACTCCGCCATACGGCAACAACGTGTCCGCACCGGCGTCCAACGCAACGACACTGTCAAATACGCTGGGATGCGGGTCGGGGTCCAGCTGAATAAGGATCCGTTTTTTTTGATAGGTGTCGGAGCCTGTCATGGTGAAATAACGAATAACAAAATACCCGATGACGAAAGAAGTCCGAATTCCGAATGCAATCACTATCCCAGACGCTGCTTATCGAGCAGCTCATTATTCATTTGGGCTTTGGTTATTCATTCGTCATTGGGTGTTTCGTCATTCGTCAATCGGAGTTAACTCTGTTTACCTGCGAAACAATCGGCCTGGGTGCAACATTAAGTCCGCCAGTCGGTACTAGTCCGTCTGCACTCGAGTCGAGAGGGAAACAACCTACCCTTGTTTTGGCAGTCGTAGCCGCGACAAGAACGCGCGCAGCCAACCTACACACGGGACACCACGCCACACGGACTAACGAACACAAATGGTCCGTCTATCGACCTGGTCCATATTACTGCCACAGCGCGAAAAACTCAAAAACCTCTGAACGGGTGCTCGGCTGAGTCTTTGCCGGCCAGCATTTCTTTGACAGACGGTTTGTTGGCCATCGCGTTGGAAATCGACAGCTTGGTGGCCTCATAGTTATAGTCGTAGATCTTTTTGTCGTCCTCGGCAGCCTTGTGAATAAAGACACCGCAGACGATAACGAGATTTTCGCATTGATCTTGGGAAATCACGCCATCGGCCACCGAATCCGCAACGGCCTTGGCGACGGCCGACTGAGCGGGACCGAACATTTGAACGGACTGCTTGAGATTTTCCAACGTAAACTTAGTGATCATGACCGTTGAAGGCTTAACAGCTAAGTTCGGTGCCAGCACGGCAAGCAAATTTGTGTGTCCCTTGCTTTGACGCGCTAGGGCATTGGCAAACGCAACCCCGACGGGTCCGTCCTTACTGCCGATCAGCAGATCAATATGTGCAACTTCATTACCCTCGCCCACCAGGGCTTCACCGACAAACATAGACATTTGAGTTCTCCATCGTGCCAAGGTAAAAAAGTTTGTACATTCCGAGAGTCGATCCCCGTTGGCGGGAACTACGAAAAATTTTAGCAGACGGGCACCGCCAGCGACTGCGAAACCTTAGACTTTAACAAACCGAAGGGCGATTGCAAGGACCCCTCAGCCGAAAATTCAATCCCTCGATAATAGGCCCGCGACCGTCGTGCCTGAAGTTCGGTTTGTGCTGCATCTTAGGCAGGAGAACACCTGGGTCTGGCTGTCGGTGGCGAATTCACGGCCCGCGCGGTTGGCCACGATGCCCGGTCCGGAAAAAGGTTGCGATCCATCATGACTCAGGCGATCCTCATCATAGGTGCGAGCGTAAGAGCCATGATGCAGTCCGCATTGCGAGCCGGCTTGGAACCAATCTGTGCGGATTGTTTTGGGGACTGGGACCTGTTAAATAGCTGTGTCGGCATGCGAATTCGAAACTACCCCAGAGACCTAGCGGAATTCGTACGTCGTGGCCCCGACGTCCCCTGGATGTACACCGGGGGCCTGGAAAACTACCCCGATCTGGTGAACCAGATTTCGCGGGACCGTCCATTGCTGGGAAATTCGGGTAGCGTTTTGCGCGCCGTGCGAGATCCGTTTGTCGTTTCGCGTGTGCTTCGCGAAGCCGGGCTATGTGCCCCGGAAACACGAGCCGGTGAGGATCATGTACCCGCCGATGGCAGCTGGTTCTGCAAATCACGCAGATCCTCCGGTGGTTTGGGCGTCCGACTCCACCGAACCAAGAAACAGCACCGGCACGACACGTATTTTCAGCGCCGAGTCGCCGGGCTGGCTTGTTCGGCCGTATTCCTGGCAACGCCCAGTCGGACCGAGCTACTGGGGATCACCGAACAAATCGTCAACCAGCCGTGGACAGGAGCTCCAGAGTTTGCCTATGCAGGTTCCATCGGACCGCTCACGCTGGATGGTGAAACCGAGGCGGAAGTCGCGCGGACGGGCGAAGTGCTAAGAAACCGCTTCGGCTTGCAAGGTTTGTTCGGAGTAGATGCGATCCTGGCAAACAGACGCTGGTGGACCATTGAAATCAATCCGCGCTATACCGCGTCGGTCGAAATCTTGGAGCGGGCTCGGGGTATCTGCGCCGCGGGTTGGCACGTGGCTGCGTGTTCTGGCGAAGACATGGCTTCGACCCTGAACCCGGAGATACGGGAATTGCACGGCAAAGCGATTGTTTATGCCACACAACCCGTGTT
>Ga0310123_10002039_pt1 | contig 16323 bp, 10 predicted proteins | sample CB6_AW_1057_MG_FD_203505 | JGI IMG/M metagenome (GOLD analysis project Ga0310123, IMG submission 203505) | Marine microbial communities from Western Arctic Ocean, Canada - CB6_AW_1057 | ecosystem: Environmental > Aquatic > Marine > Oceanic | place: Canada: Western Arctic Ocean | collected... | reverse complement strand
CCCGAGCCGGAGGGGTCCGATTTCGTGATTGTCAACACGTGCGGATTCATCGAGAGTGCACGGGCGGAGTCGCGGTCTGTGATCGACGAGATGATCGAGCTGAAACGGTCGGGGCAGACCGGAGGCCTGATCGTGGCCGGCTGTCTGCCCGAACGCGTGGGCGGCAGCCTGTTGGAGGAGCGTCCCGAGATTGACCACGTGGTGGGAGTCTTCGGGCGGGACGAGATCCACCGCGTGGCCGATCGCCTGGTCGGACATGCTCGCGAGCAGCGCGAGCTGTTTCGGCCGGCGCCGATCACGGCCCAGGAGGACCGGGGTCGCTTGAGGATCACTCCGAGGCACTTTGCCTACCTGAAGATCTCCGAGGGCTGCGACCGCACCTGCACCTTCTGTGCGATCCCCGGGATGCGGGGCAAGCACGTGACCAAGCCGATCGAGGAGGTGGTTCGTGAGGCCCAGGAGCTGGTGGGGGACGGGGTTCGTGAACTGGTGCTGGTGGCCCAGGACACCACCTACTACGGCCTCGATCTGTATGGCGAGGTCCGGCTGACAGAACTGCTGAGGCAGCTCGAGCAGATCGACGGCCTGGACTGGATCCGCCTGATGTACCTCTACCCGATCCACTTCACCGATGAGTTGATTGGCGTGATCGCCGATTCGAGCAAGATCCTGCCCTACCTCGACCTGCCGCTTCAGCACATCAACAGTGCCGTGCTGAAACGGATGCAGCGTCGTGTGGACCGTGCCGCGACCGAGCGGCTGCTGGAAACGCTCGGCGATCGCGTGGCCAACCTGGTGCTGCGGACCACCTTCATCACCGGGTTCCCGGGCGAGACCGACGAGCAATTCGAGGAGCTGCGGCAATTCGTCGACCAGGGCCACTTCCAGCGGATGGGCGTCTTCACCTATTCGTTCGAACCGGACACCCCCGCGGTGCGGCTCGAGGGTCATTTGCCCGAGGAGACCAAGGAGGCACGTCGGGACGAGCTGATGGCGACCCAGCAGCGGCACGCGTTTGCGTTCGGAGATTCGATGGTCGGCTATGAACTCGACGTGATCCTCGACCAGGCGTCGGATTCCACGGGGGGTTTTGTGGGGCGGACGTTTGCCGACGCGCCGGAGATCGACGGTGTGGTCGAGGTGCAGGGCGAGGGTCTGGCGGTGGGTCAGCTGGTCCCCGTTGAGATCCTCTCGCGGCAGGGGTACGATCTGGCCGGTACGGCGCTCGAGTGAGAGGGTCGGCGGGGAGTCAGTTTCGATCGTCGCGGGGGCGAAGACAGTGTCCGACGAGTCGGCTCGGCCAGGCCATTGGCTGAACATTCCCAACCTGATCACGATCAGCCGGCTGCTGATGGCGGTCGTGCTGTTTGTGTTGATCGAGGCCAACGGCTGGTGGAAGACGGCCACGGTGCTGTTCCTGGTCGCCGCCGCCACCGACTTCCTCGACGGCTACATCGCTCGCCGTTATGGCCTGGTGACCCCCCTGGGCCGAATACTCGATCCGTTCGCTGACAAGATCATCATCTGCGGATCGTTCGTCTTCCTGCTCTCCGACGGAGGCACCGACGCGAAATCGGGTGTGACCGCCTGGATCGTGGTCGTGATACTGGCCCGGGAGATGTTCGTGACCAGCCTGCGCGGATTCCTGGAACAGCGAGGCCAGGACTTCTCCGCAGCATTCTCGGGGAAACTCAAGATGTCCCTGCAGTGTGCCGCGGTGCCGTTGTGCCTGCTGTCGATGGACACGGAGATTCTGCAGCGATTCGAGGACCTGGTGCTGATCCGTGACATCACGCTCTGGGCGGCCGTGGCGGTGACCGTCTTCAGCGGGGTGGAGTATTCGATTCGTGCGACGAAGATCCTTCGTCGCGACGGGGTGTCCGAAACACCCAGCGACGGCACAGCAGGTAGTTGAACATCATCCCGGCGACGACACCGAAGGGAACCGCCAGCACGAGGTGCTCTTCGAAGACCGAAAACTGACGGTGCAGCAGCACTCGAGTGCCCCAGCTGATCAAGGCACCCAACAAGCAACTGGCACAAAAGCCCAGGTACTGCCGCCAGAGTGGGCTCGGAGCCGCGTCGGCGAAGGTGACACGCCGATTCCAGAAGAAGTTCCAGGTCATCGCCGTGCCGATGCCGATCGCGAAGGCGGGGTTGGCGTGCATCGACAGGCCTGCCAGCTGGGTGGCGGCAGCGTCGACCAGCACGCCGCTGGCACCCACGGCCCCGAAGCGGGCGAAGCGGGACAGCTCGGGAAACCTGGACTCGAGTCCTCGCAATCGCTCGACCAGTCCCGCGATCGGTGAATTCAAGGTCTTCGCCCTGTCCCAGGTTCCGATGACCATCCCGGCAAGCGGCTGGGGAGCCGGCCGGTTCGGCCAGTCTGAGAGTCCTGCCGGAAATCCGCAAGATGGTGATCGAGAACTGGTTCCTGCACTCTGGCGAACCGGTGCTCGAGGTGTCGCGGTCGCCGGACCGCGCTGGACCTGCTACCACGGTCATTGCCGCATCCCCAGCCCCGGGACTCTCAAGGACTCCGATTTCATGGACAACCCCCTGGCCTGGCGGCCCTCGGCCATCAACACCGGGCGGTGGCTGACCGGCTATTCGCTTGACAGGCTGCTGCAGCGAGTCGGCAGCGATCGCATCGTGCTGCCGATCTGTTCGCTGGGGACCCCGCTTGCTGATCTGCTCGACCTGGCGCCGCTGGTGCTGCCGCCGCTTTATCACGAAGCGCTCGACGACGAGTTGCAGAAGTTGTTGCTGGATCGGATCGGTGACTGCTTTCCGTTCTATCACGAGACATCCCGTGGGGGAGAAGCCCGGATTGATGTGGTCGAGTTGCCGGCGGCCGAGCATCCTCCCTGCGGAGCGACCGGTGGCGTGGTGGCATTCAGTGTCGACACGGCGGTCGAGGAGCATGGTCCTCACCTGCCGCTGGCGACCGATACCCTGCAGAGCTACGCGGTGCTCGAGCGGCTGGCGGCCGAGCGAGACGGGGTGGTGATTGCTCCCCCGGTGGATTACGGGCAGTTGACCTGGGGTCTGCCGTTTGGGATGAGCGTCGACATCACCGCCGTGCTGTTGACCCGCTACGTGCGGGGCTACGCCAACGCGATTGCCGACTGGCTGCAGCCTCGAGCGACCTACGTCGTCGACGTGCATGGTTCGATCGTGCATCGCATCGCGATAGAGGACGGGCTGTCGCAAAGCCGCATCGGTCGCTGGTCGTTCCGCTGGCTGCACGACCCCCTGGTCTCGCTCTCGGGCGGCCGTGGCGACCAGCACGCCGGCGGGGTCGAGACGGCGTTGATCGAGTTCATCAATCCGGCACTGGTCGATTCTGCCTGGTGGCCGGCTCGGCGGGATGAGTTGTTGGCGGGCCAGATGTCTCTGGAGGATGCCGTGGGGCTGTCGGGGGACCTGGGTGCGTTCATCGAGCGGGTCGAGAGCGAGGGGCTCAACGGGATCGTCGGCGGTCTTGAAAACTACGATGCGGTCGATGGGGCAGACCTGATGGAGCGGATTCTCGAGGTGTCTCGAGCCGATCTGGACAGCCTGTTCTCGACGCGTTGATTGCAACAGTATGGGGATTGGGGCATCCTGTGACCTGGCAGGATTCCAGGACCACAGATGGCCACATCGTTCACTCAATCCCCCCGACCCGACGCTCCTGGGCCGGGTGAAAACCGCACGATCTGGGTGATCTGGCTGGTCTACGGCGCGTTCTACTTCTGCCGAACGAACATCTCGGCCGCCGTCCCCTTCCTCGCTCTGCCCGTCGAAGAGGGCGGGTTGAGCCTGACCAACGCGCAAGTTGGCTGGATCCTGGCCTCGCTGAAGATCGCCTACGGAGTGGGCCAACTGGTCAACGGGCAGCTTTCCGAGCGGTTCGCTCCGCGGATTCTGCTCTCGATCGGCATGTTCTGCTCGGCGCTGCTCAACATCGCCTTTGGACTGTCGACCGGTTTCTACTTCCTGCTGTTCATCTGGGCGGCCAATGGCTACTGCCAGTCGCTGGGTTGGACGCCGTGCGTTCGGGTGGTGGGCAACTGGATTCCGTTGTCACGGCGAGGCTGGGCACTGGGTGTGATCGGGACGGGGTACCAGATCACCCTGGGTCTGACGTACCTGATCGCCAGCGAGTCGGCCGCTCGCTGGGGCTGGCGTGGTGCGCTGTTCGTGCCATCGATTCTGCTGGCACTTGCGGGCGTGTTCATGCTGGTGTTTCTTCGTGAGACTCCTTCCGGGGGCCGGATCCTGGAGGAATCGGGGGGTTCGTCGCAGGGGTTGGTCGAACGACCTGGAGTCCGCGAGACCCTGTACCTGACGTTTTACAACCCGACCCTGTGGTTGCTGGGCCTGTCGTTGGGCCTGCTCAACGCTTGCCGCTACGGTTTTCTGGACTGGGGTCTGAAGCACCTGATGGACGTGCAGCAGACGACGATTGGCAAGGCGGGTCTGAAGTACTGCGTGATCGCGGTGGGTGCGGCGGCCGGTTCGTTTTTGGCCGGGATTGCCACCGACCGTCTCTTCGGCGGCCGCCGGGCCCCGGTGATTGCGATCCTGCTGACGATCCTGGGTGTGGCGACGCTTTTGTATGAATCGGTTTCGCGCGCCTCGACGGTGGGCACGGTGCTGTTGCTGGTGGTGATTGGATTCTGCATTTATGGTCCCCAGGTCCTGTTGGTGGGCACGGCCCCGGCCGACCTGGCTCACCGGGGCACCGCGGCGGCAGCGGCGGGGTTCGTCAACTTCATGGGTTACATGGGTGCGGCCACCGGTGACGTGGTGACCGGGATCTACTCGGGCGGCTCGGACGGTTCGTGGCAGGTGACGATCTACATCTGGGCCGGCTGGGCGTTTGCGGCTGCGCTGACCACCGGGGTGCTCTGGAACACGACGTCGCGGCAGGTGGGTCTTTTGCCGAGCTGGCTGCCGAAGTCGATTGCCTGCGTATCGTTGGGCGTCGCCGGCAGCATGGTCGTGGTTGCCGGTGGGCCCTTCTGGCTGGTGGCCGGAATGGGCATGGCCCTGCTGGGGGTGCTGCTGAGTGGATCGGCCAAGCTGCTGTCGCTGCTGGCCGCAGGGATGTCGCTGGCCGGGTTGGTGATCCTGTTTGTGATCCCCCCCGCCGCCCCAGATCTCTCGACCTGGCTCACCGTCGTCCCCCGCGTACTGCTGGGGCTGACGGTTCTGACAAGCGTGATGGTATTCGTGGAGAGGGACTAGATGACCAATCGGGCGATCATCATCGGAGCGGGCCGGGGGGCTCGGCTGATGCCAACCACAGCCGATGCCCCCAAGTGCTTTGCCGAAGTCGGTGGGCAACGCATTCTCGACTGGACAGTCGACGCGTTGCGGGGTGCAGGGATCGAGCAGATTGCCTTCATCGGGGGCTACCGGATCGAGGCGGTGCAGGCGGCCTACCCCGGTTTCGAATTTCGGCACAATGACGATTGGCCCAACAACAATATCCTGGCCTCGCTGTTCTACGCCGAGGACCTGATGGATGAACCGTTTGTCTGCTGCTACTCGGATTGCCTGTTCACCTCCAGACTTGTCACCGGGATCCTCGAGACCGATGGCGAGAGCGTGTTGGCGGTCGATACGGGGTGGGTTGAGCGGTATGCGGGGCGGACCGAGCATCCTGCCGACGATGCTGAGAAGATCACCTCGGTTGATGGGCTGGTGACTCGGATCGAGCGGGAGATTTCCGAGGAGGCGGCGTACGGGGAGTTCACCGGGGTGGCTCGATTCGGGAGTGAAGGAGCGAGGGTGCTGCGTGAGGAGTATCATCGGGCCCGTGAAGCTCATGCGGGAGGCCCGTTTCGGGGAGCTCAGCTGTTCGAAAAGGCCTATTGGATTCACCTGTTGCAGGAGATGGTCGAGGGGGGTGTCGAGTTCCGGCACGCCGAAACGTCGGGCGAATACATCGAGATCGACACTCAGCAGGATTTCGAGTACGCGCGAGGCTGCTGGACGTCGGAGGGGATGGCACGATGAGTGACATGCCGTTGTTTCCGACGTCGGTGGTGGGTTCGATGCCCCGTCCGGCCTGGGTCCGTCGATTGATCAGCGACGACGCCTCGATCGACGACGCCGACCGCGACCGCTGGATGGACTCGGCCATCCGCTCTGTCGTGGCCCTGCAGGAGGCGGCGGGGCTCGATGTCATCAGCGACGGGGAGTGGGGTCGCAAGAGCTACATCGGGGTGATCGCCGAGTTGGCCGAGGGGTTCGAGTTGAGCACGGCCGCAGACGGGAGGCCCTGGACGGTGGTCACCGAAAAACTGGCACCTCGCCAACCCGGCTACATCGCCGCCGAAGTGGCTCGGACCAAGCAACTGACCGACCGGGCCATCAAGTCGACTCTGCCGGCTCCGGCCCTGTTGGGAGAACGGATGTGGGACCCACAGGCCTCGGCCGCGGCGTATCCGACTCGCGAGTCATTTGTGGAGGCCTGTGTTCCGATCCTGCGGCGTGAGGTCGAGTTGCTGCGTGACGAGGGGGTTTCGGTGGTGCAGATCGATGACCCGCACCTGTGCCTGTTTGTCGACCCCGAGGTCCGGGCCGGATACGACGATCCGGATCGGGCGGCGGACTTTGCTGCGGAGATGACCAACCGGGTGGTCGAGGGGATCGAGGGTGTGAAGCTGGCGGTGCACCTGTGCCGCCGTGCGGGGGCCCGCGTGCGGGGTGAGCATGCTCACGCGGGAGGCTACGGCCCGATTCTCCCGGCACTCAATCGCCTCAAGGTGCACCACCTCACGATGGAATTCACCGCGCCTCAGGCTGGTGACATGGAGGTGTTTGGGGCATTGCGTGAGGACTTTGAGATCGGGCTGGGGTGCGTGGGTTGCCAGCCGGGTCGGGTGGATTCGACCGACGAGATTGTCGAGCGGGTCGAGGCGGCCCTGGGGCACATCGACGCTTCGCGGGTGACACTGAATCCCGATTGCGGGTTCGCGCCCGGTTCGGCCGCGGAGGTGAGCCTGGACGAGGTGTACACGAAGCTGTGCCACGAGGTCGAGGCGGCCGGTCGGCTGCGGGACCGCCACGGCGGCTAATCACCGGCGCGGTGGGCCTTCGAGTTCTGTGGCGTGGCGGTGGCGGTGGCGGTGGCGGGTCGGGCTCTTCCCCGGGCCCTGGATGTCAGGAAGACCTCCTTGGTGCGGATCGCCGTCCGCGGGACCTGGGCATTCTGCTTGGCCTGCTGGATCAGTTTGCGGCTGTCGTCCCGGTGCGCGTACATGGCCTCGCCGGGGCTGACGTATTTGTTCCAGTGCTTCTGGAACACGGCCACGGTGTCCTTGTGGTCGTCGAGGATGTCGGGCACCGTGTGCAACATGGCCATGCTGCGTTCGTATCGGATGAAGAACTTGCCGAGGAACTGGGGGAGCAGTTTCGAGAGAATGGTGTGCGTGGCGATGTCGACGAAACGGGGGATCACGTATCGGGGTTTGACCAGCGGTCCCATGATCTGTCCGAGTGCCGTGCTGAAGATCTTGGAACTCTGCTCATCGGCATCGTCGAGAAACAGTCGCGTGTAGCCTCCGGCACGTGCGTACGTTGTGATGTCGATATTGCCGGGCAGGGAGATGAGTTTCAATTCGGCCAGGGAGCGGATCAGTGCCCTGGCGATGGCCTCGGAGAGTGATTCGTTGGTCCAGCCCTGGGCTTTCGAGGAAAAGGGCGGGAAGCCCTTGCTGCCTCCTTTGTCCAGCTTGTATTCGAGTGCGGTGACCGGTTCGGGGTGGAAGGGCTCACCGATCCGCCACAGGTCCCGTGAAGTGGCGCGTTGGCCGGTCCGTGAGATCATTTCTTCATTGAGCGTCCCGACCGCGTCCTCGATGTCCTCGGCTTTCAGCTCGGTGAACAGAGCATGGACATGTCCGGGCCCCTTTTCGATGGCCCCATCCTCGCAGACTCCGAAGGTGGCATTGTGTTTCTTGGCAAACCGGTTGTAGTCGTCGAGGCCCTTGCGGAGTTCCGGTGCCAGGCAGACGACGTCCCAGTTGTCGGCCAGTTTTTCCGGCCAGCTGGGATCGAGTCGAATCGAGCGACCGCGGAGCTGGTTGACGGTCATCGAGGTGGTGGCGGCGGTGAGATCAACCAGGACATTGATCCGGTTGGCGTCCCAGCCTTCGCCCAGCAGCCCTCGGGTTCCGACCAGGCATCGCGTGACTCCGTCCTGGAACAGCGCGGTGATCAGGCGGATGTAGAGTCGAGGCCCCCATTGGCCTCCCTTGCCGGCGACCTCCATGAAGCCGCCCTCGCGTGGGGTGAGTACCAGCTCGACATCGGCATCTTCAGCAGCCAGCCACTCGCCCGCCTTCTCCAGGAAGTACTCGGCGAGGTCGTCGTCGATGAGGACCGTGGAGCCGGTCACGAGAATCGGGTCGAGCAGGTCGGTGTTGGGGTCGGTGAGCAACAGGCGAAAGGCCTGGATGGCTCCGCCGGACTCCTCGTCGAGCAGGTGAGTGATTTCCTCGCTGACCGCCGAGGTCTTTTCGTAGTCGGAGATCACGACGGCACGGATCGAATCGCCCAGGACCTGGAATTCGGCATTGAGAATCGGGATGGCGGCCAGGGCCTTGGCCTTCGAGTAGGCCATGATGCGGCCGGCCGGCGAGGCACAGACCTGAGTTGAGGTCTCGGTGACCTGCACACCGAACATCCGCAGCCGCCCGGTGGCCTGCTCGGCCAGTTCTCGATCGGCCGCCGATTCGCTGCGGCGGAGGGCGTTGCGAATGTAGCGGCCGAGCAGCGGGATCAGGATCGACAGGTCGGTGGGGATCTGTGGAGTCTCCCAATCGAACGGCAGCACGATCTCGGGGATGCCCGAGGGCAACGGCTTCTCGGTGGACTGCAGAAAGAACCTCGCGTTGTAGGCAAAGTCGGGATCGCGACGCTCGTACTCGTGCCAGGTCTCGAGTTGAACAAAACCGGCTTTCAAGTTCGCCAGCGTCTCGGCCAGCCACTCTGGCAGTGGCAGGGCACGGGGGACGTTGTCGTCGCCGGGAGGCTGCTTTACGCAGAGGTCCTCGATCAACCCGGTCAACTTGTCGTTGATGTTGGCCAGGTATGAGAACTCGTCGGCGGTCGGCCTGACAAAGTAGACCAGGTCCTGGTAGGGAGCCAGGAAGCCGTCCTTGACGACGGCCGGGACCGGGACCTGGAAATCGACGGGGCCGAAGAAGGCGTTGTAGCGTTCGACATCCTCGAGGATCTTGCCGTCGAGGTCGGGGGGGGTGGCAGTGAGCCCGACGATGATGGGGCCCTCGAGCAGGTCCTGGGCATCGGCCAGTACGCGGCCCCAGTGACCCATCAGGTGGTGGCATTCATCGAGAATCACCATCCCGACGCCGGCGTCCTTGAGTCGCTGCAGCGTTTCGAGCGAGGAGCGATGCAGGGTCCGCATGGCGTCGCCGCCCAACGCGATGGAATCGCGGACGATCTTCCTGTTTCGCGACATGCGGGTGGCATGGTATTCGGGGTTTCGCTGTTTGAGGTCTTCGATCCAGGCCAGTCCGGCCTCGGGAGAGTCCGCCTGTTCTTGTTCCATCAGGTAGGCGATCCAGTTCTGGATCGCTCCTTCGTCGATGTCGTCGCCTCCGCGGCGAGGCAGCGTGACGGACTGGTAGGTCAGCGAATTGAGCAGCGAGGGGTCCTTGGGGTCGGTGCTGGCGAAGTCGACCAGCGGGCGACCCGATTCGGTCGAAAACAGGTCCGTGCGGGCGGCCCACTGCATCTGGATGGCTGAGTTGGGAGAGAGCACGACGGCGGGGCAGCGGACGTGGATGGCCCAGAGATAAAGGCCGAGCACCGTCTTGCCCGATCCGGGTGGTGCCACGATATGAAGCCGACGCTCGCCGCGATCAAGCTGCTGCTCGGCGATCTTCATCACCTCAACCTGCGACGGCCGCAGCGTGCCGTCAAAGTTCACCCTGGGAAAGTCCCTTATCAAGACACTCACTCTCAGCCGTTCAGCCTGTCACCGGTTGTTCGATTCCTGCTAGAATCAGGGTCATTGGTAACACACGCACACCCGAATTTCTCGCTGTTCGAGAGGAAACTCAAGATGAAGCGCTTACTTGGCCTGCTGTTGGCCCTGGCCCTGGTCGTCGGCTGCACCGACAGCGGCACCTCGGGCCCGTCGGCCGGTCCGGAATCCGGCTCCTCGACTGCCAGCGGCAGCAACCTGCTGACGGTTGTGTTCAATGTGCCGGGCATGACCTGACCCACCGGATGCGCTCCGAGAGTCCGTGAGACTCTCGCCGACCAACCCGGTGTGAAGAACGTCGAAATCAAGTTCGAGGCACGTCGGGCCATCTGCACACTCGACAAGGGTACGGGCTTCGATGCCGAGAAGGCGATCGCGGCCCTCGATGACGAGGGATTCGAAAAGAGCACCGTGGCGAAGTAACCGCCCGGTGACGAGAATACAAGCCGTCCCGCCTGTGCGGGGCGGCTTGTTTTTTGCGCCCCCGCCGAGAGACCGACAGTGATGAGACGAATGACGTGCGAACGATCCGCAGGCCTGGCGTGGGTGGCGTTGATCGTTGTGCTGGTGATGGGGCCGGTGGCTGCGGTGGCTGCGGTGGCTGCGGTGGCTGCGGTGGTGGAGGAGGAGGAGGAGGAGGAGGAGGCTCGGCCGAATATTGTTTTCATCATGGCCGACGACCTGGGATATGGCGACCTGGGCTGTTTTGGTCAGAAGCGGATTCGCACTCCGAACATCGATCGTCTGGCCGCCGAGGGGATGAAGCTGACGGATTTCTATGCCGGTTCGACCGTCTGTGCTCCGTCCCGTTGCGTGCTGATGACGGGTCTGCACACCGGCCACTGTTTCATTCGCGGCAACGGCAAGATCAACTTGCGGCCCGGCGACGTGACGATTGCGGAGGTGTTGCAGCAGGCCGGTTACACCTGCGGGTTGTCGGGCAAGTGGGGCCTGGGTCACGAGAATTCCAGCGGGCTGCCGACCCGGCAGGGCTTCGATCACTTCTTCGGTTATCTCGATCAGCACCACGCTCACAACTACTATCCGAGTTTCCTGGTCCGAGGCGAGCGGCGGGTGCGGTTGCGGAACGAGGTCCCTCGGGAGGGCAAGTTCGGTCAGGGAGTGGCGACCCGGCAGGTCGACTACAGCCACGATTTGATCATGAGCGACGCTCTGAATTGGCTCGAGGAGGTTCACAAGAGACCGTTTTTTCTCTACCTGCCCGTCACGATCCCTCATGCCAACAACGAGGCGGGGCGGAAGGGGATGGAGGTTCCGGAGCTGGGTGAGTATGCGAAGACCGATTGGCCGGAGATCCAGAAGTCGACCGCGGCGATGATCAGTCGCCTCGATCGCGACGTCGGCCGCCTGATGTCGATGCTCACGCGATTGGGAATCGATCGCAACACCGTGGTGTTTTTCACCTCCGACAATGGACCTCACCGTGAAGGAGGCAACGACCCCGAGTTCTTCGATTCCAACGGCAGGTTCCGCGGCATCAAGCGAGCCCTGTACGAGGGAGGCATTCGGGTGCCGACGATTGTGAGGTGGCCGGGTCGCATCGCCGCGGGCAGTACCAGTCCGGTGATTGGCTCGTTCGCCGATGTGCTGCCCACGCTGGCCGAGTTGGCCGGAGCGAAGGTGCCCCAGCGGCTGGACGGGCTGAGCATCGTGCCGACTCTGACGGGAAACGCGAAGGCCCAGAAGCTGCACAAGTACCTGTACTGGGAGTTCTACGAGGGGGGCGGGGCGCGGGCGGTGCGGATGGGTCAGTGGAAGGCGGTGGGGAAGTCACTGGATGGGAAGCAGCTGGAGCTGTACCACCTGGGGAGCGACCCGGGAGAACGGAAGAACGTGGCGGCTGAGCATCCCGAGATCGTGGCCAGGGCGCTGGCGGCCATGCAGGACGCTCATACGCCCAGCCCGATGTGGAAGGTCCGCGGAGCGACCGTGCAGCCGAAGCGGGTACAAAAAAACCGCGTTCCCGGTACGTAGACCGAAAACGCGGTGTGTGGACTGTTCGAGTCCGCTCAGAAGTAACGCAAAGGGACTAGCCCTTCTTCTTCTTCTTCTCAGCGGGCTTCTTGTCCTTGGCAGCGGGCTTCTTGTCCTTGGCAGCGGGCTTCTTGTCCTTGGCAGCGGGCTTCTTGTCCTTGGCAGCGGGCTTCTTGTCCTTGGCAGCGGGCTTCTTGTCCTTGGCAGCCGGCTTCTTGTCCTTGGCGTCCGGCTTGGCGTCCGGCTTGGCGTCCGGCTCGGGATCGCCAGCGGGATCAGCGGCTGCGCCCTCTTCGGCGTTGCCGCCCATGCCCTCAGCCGGGGCACCCGTCGACGGGAACATCGCGTTGGGATCCGGGCCTTCCGGATCAATGGCGGTTTCGGTCGTGTCGCCGCATCCCAACGACAGCAGGCCCAGGGACAGGGCCATCAGGAACGTAGTCACATGCTTCATCGTGTTGAACTCCCCTTGGTTTGGCCCCAGTCAAGTGGGACGCGTCGACATACTGTTGCGGCTCGTCCCGATCGACTCTCAGATACCGACCGATCTCGCAACCTGAAATCTCATTACAACAATACGGATGTCGGATCGCTACAGAGTATTCCATGAATTCCATGCAAAACCCCGACCTGCAGTGCCTTGCGTCGATCACAACGCTTTGTCCGCAAACTCGCCTCAACTTGCCTCAACGCACCACCGGCCGATTTTCAGCACTCGACTGCTGCGACGCAGCCAGGCTCCGAGTGGTTCAACGGGCTGCTGGAGGCCGATTCGTTCCCGAATATGAGAAGGCATGGGGGTTTGGGGGGGGTCATGTTGTGTTTTAGGGTTCTTCGGATATTTCCGTTCAACTCGGTCGTACGGTCTGTCCGAAGAATCAGAATAACCGCCATAGCCGGCCGAACCGGTCTATTTGCCCATTCCCGAGATTCGGGTCCAGCGATGAACACGACACGCCTGCTGATTCCGGGCCTTCTGGCCTGTGCACTATTGACGAGTCCGCACCTGAGCCTGGGTGGTGAGCCACCGGGCGAGTTGTCGGGTGTTGAGGGGCGTGATGCGACGGGCGTGGTTCGCGTGATTCCTCCGTCGGCTTCAGTCGACTCACGGGTTCCCGACCAATCGGTTGCTACCGACGTGATGCGGGTCTTGCCGGCTGGCGGCGAGTTGGACGGTGCGCGAGGCCCGTTGTTGACTCGCGACAAGATGGTTGGGATGCGGTATCGGCTGGACCGCCAGGCGGCCGGCAGTGGTGTGGTGGGCAACGACACGGGCGACACGAGTTTCAATCTGTTCTGGCCGTTCGAGGCGAACGGTGACAATCGGTTCCTGTTCCTGGACATGCGTGCGATGGTCAGCGACCAGGGTCGCGGCGGCGCGAGCACGGGCATGGGTTACCGATCGTACAACGAGCAGTTGGACCGGATCTTTGGTCTTTCGGGCTGGTGGGACTGGGACAAGTCTCATCACCGCACGTACCGTCAGGCGGGTGCAAGTTTCGAATCGCTGGGGCAGTTCTTTGATTTCCGGGTCAACGGCTATTTTCCTCTGACGACTGAGCACCACACGGTTCACGATTCGACCGACCTGTCGAACCCGTACTTTGGCGGCTTCAACGTCCTGGTGGACCGCACTCGAGTCTTCGAATCGAATTACCGTGGCGTGGACGCGGAGGTTGGCGGCCCGTTGCCGGTATTGGGTCGATATGGAGCTCGCGGCTACATGGGCATCTACCACTGGTCGAGCGAGAATGACCGTGACACGACGGGTTGGAAGGCCCGAGTCGAGACTCAGGTGACCGACGACGTGATGGTGGGAGTCTCGGTGTCCCGCGATTCCCTGTTTGGCACCAACACGTGGCTCAACATCATCCTGACGTTGCCCGACGGTCGTCCCGAGACATTCTTCCGTCCTCAGACGATGCGTCAGCGTCTGAACGGTTCGGTGCATCGCAACCACCGGGTGGTGGTGAACCGTCGTCGCCAGGTCGACCCGGTCGCGTTGGTCAATTCTTCGGGACCCAACGCCGACAACCCGATCCAGATCGTGTGGGTAGATCCCAATTCCGCTTTCAATGGCACCGGCAGTTACGAGAGTCCGTTGAGCAATCTTGAGACCTACAACAACGTCCCGGCCAACGACTACCTACTCGTGGGCAGCGGCGACCTCACCGGATCTCTGACTCTCTTCGAAGACCAGAAACTGCTCAGCGAGTGGATGCTCAATCAGCAGCAGTACGTACTGGAGACCACCAGTGGTCTGATCCCGATGCCGGCGGTTGATTTGCTGGCGACGAAGCCGACCTTCCACAATCCGGTGGGTCTCGACGGCAACCTGGGTGGTTCGATCGTGACGGTGGCCGGCAGCGACACCGAGATTGGCGGCTTGATCTTCGACGGCCAGACCGACGCATCCGGCGTGTACGCCAACGGGATCAGCACGGCGGCGGGTTGGACGATTGGCGGCTTCGATTACCACGACAACGAGTTTGACAGCACCCGCAACAGCGTGTTGTTCACCAACAACGCCTCGAGCGGTTCGGTCTCGGCGTTGGGCATCTTCGAGCGAAACGTCTTGCGGGGCAACGGGTTCGACTCGAACTCCGGCTTCCAGCTGACCTCCACCGACGGTTCCCTGTTGAATCTCCGCGTGGCCGAGAACACCATCAGCAACTACCGCGGCGAGGATCTCGACGCGGACGGCCAGTTGGATCCTGGCGAGGACACCAACGGCAACGGAGTGCTGGATTCGGGCGTGGCGCTGTTGATCACGGCTCGCGAGCGGGCTGTGATCAGTGCGATCAGCATTCCCGGCGACCCCTCGGATCCGACCGATCCCGGCCTGCCGCTGGGCATCACCGACAACGTGGCGATCGGCAATGGCACGGGGCTGGTGCTGTTGACGGAGACCGAGGGTGTGATCAACGCCGACATCAGCGGGAACACCTTCAACAACAACTTCGATCCGAACACCGGCGTGTCGATCACCGCCGACGGGGGCACCGTCAACCTGCTCAGTTTCGAAAACAACGATGTCAGCGACAACCTGGGTGTCGGCATGCGGTTGCTGGCCACCGGCGACGGCTTGATCACCAGCCTGGTGAACGAGGATCGCAACCGCAACGGGGTCCTGGATCCGACCGAGGACGTCAACGGCAACGGCGTGCTGGACCTGGGCGAGGATCTCAACGGCAACGGTCTGCTCGACGGCGCCGAGGACGCAAACGGCAATGGGATTCTCGACACCGGTTTCACCGGCAACACCCTGATCGGCAACGGCGGCGACGGGTTGTTGGTGGTAGCCAACGACGGATCGATCACCAATCTGAACATTGGTTCACCCGGCGACGCGAACCCCGACGACTCGTTGTTCGGGAACCGAGCGGAAATCGACGCCAACACCGACGGGTTCCTCAACCGCGGCAACGGCAACGGCCTGCTGGATCCCGGCGAGGACGTCAACGGCAACGGGTTGCTCGACGCTGGTGAAGACGACAACGAGGATCTGAACAACAACGGCGTTCTCGACCTGGTCACCGACCGGTTTGTCGGGGCACTTCGCAGTGAGGATCTCAACGGCGACGGATTCCTGAATACCGGAAACGGCAACGGGGTCCTGGATCCTGGTGAGGACGTCAACAGCAACGGGATACTCGATTTCGGTGAGGACTTCGACGAGGATTCGAATTCCAACGGGATCTTCGACAGGCCCGACAACGTGATCACCGGCAACGGGATCACGCTGGGCGGCACCGGTTCGGGAATCGTGCTCAGGACCCTGCCGACCGAAGATCTCAACAGCAACGGCCTCCTCGATGTCGGCGAAGACATCAACGGAAACGGTCGCCTGGACTTCGGTGGTGGAGTCATCACCGCCGGTCTGGCCAACACCTACCTGGACAACACCGTGGTCCTGGACGCCTCGGGCAACCCGATCCTGTCCAACAACACGGGCAGCCAGTTGGAGATTTCCGCTGACGGCGGATCGTTGGGCACCGGCTCGATCACGGTCTCCTCGATTTCCAACAACTCGATGACCGGCGCCGGCGTCGACGCGATCACGATTGACGCGGCAAACTCGGGCACGGTGTTGATCGGGCGAATCGAGAACAACACCTTGGGCAACGGAGTGGCTCGAGGCATCTCGGTGACTGCCGACACGGCCACGGTCGACCTGGGGACCATCGACAACAATACGATCAACCGGATCGTCGCCGGCACCGACGCGGTGTGGATCACCGGAGTCAACTCGTCCCTGGCAGCCACTTTGATCCGCAACCGCATCAGCGGCGACGTGTTCAACAACATCGACACTGCCA
>Ga0310123_10002038_pt1 | contig 16328 bp, 7 predicted proteins | sample CB6_AW_1057_MG_FD_203505 | JGI IMG/M metagenome (GOLD analysis project Ga0310123, IMG submission 203505) | Marine microbial communities from Western Arctic Ocean, Canada - CB6_AW_1057 | ecosystem: Environmental > Aquatic > Marine > Oceanic | place: Canada: Western Arctic Ocean | collected... | reverse complement strand
CGAAGTCCGGGCCAGATACCCCGCCTTCAAAACACTGCGGATGGACAGCGACTCGATGCGCAAACACGGCAGTCACGATGCCGCCCTCGAACAATTTCGAGCGGAACAAGTCCAGATTTTGCTCGGAACGCAGATGATCGCCAAGGGGCTCGATTTTCCCAACGTCACACTGGTGGGAGTCGTCGATGCCGACACGATCTTGCATCAGCCCGATTTCCGGGCCGCCGAACGGACCTTTCAGCTCATCTCTCAGGTCGCCGGACGGACCGGCCGCAGCACGCGCGGCGGACGTGTTCTGGTGCAGACCTCGTCTCCCACCGAACCGGCGATCCTCAAAGCAGCCGAGCACGATTATCGCGGCTTCGCGGAGGAAGAGCTGAAGCATCGCCGCAGTCGACTCGCTCCACCGTACCAGCATCTGGCCCGTGTGATTCTGCGGGGTCCGAGCGAATCGATCGTTCGAGACCGGGCCCAGGAAATGGCGGCCGTGCTCAGAGAAACGGCCGCTGTCTCCGATTCGCCGGTCAGAATCCTCGGGCCGGCGCCAGCACCGATTACCAGGCTCAGGCGCAACTTCCGTTTTCACATGCAACTGGCCCACGAACAAATCGGGCCGATTCAGCAACTCTGGCGACTGGCGTGCAAACGGTTCCCGTCGGCAACAGATGTGGAATTCGTCATCGACGTCGATCCGCTTAACATGCGGTAATCCTAACCACTGCCGGTGGCGCTCACAGTTTTGGCGAGCGGCCGGCGTAAGCCGGCTGGTGTTTGAGCGGTGAGCAGAGAGTTTTCTCTCGCTGTGTGCCCCAATTCTCACCGGCCCTTGACATTCTAACGAATGCTGATATGTTGTGATCTCTGAGACCAGCCCTTGTGGAGTCGAATTGGCGCAGTTATGCTCAATTTCGGTTTTGTAGGAATTTTGGTTGCCGCGAACGAGATTAAGACAAGAGTCGTATGGCAAAGTGATTGGGAAAGCATACCTGATGTTGATGTAGCGTACCGTCTTGACGTCGACGTTTTGCGGGCCACGGATTGGTAGATTCGAATCCGCAGAGACCTACCGAACAAAACGGGAGAGAAGGAATGAGCCGTTCAATGCGTGTGGTGTTCAGCGCAGCAGTGGTCACCTCGATGTTTTTGGTGGCCGTATCCGCCTCGTCTGCCGAGCCGGCCAAACCAGCTCAGGGGCTCGGTGATCCGGGAACGCTGAAGTCGATCGAAATCGATCCGAAGCTTGCCGCCAACAGCGGGGTCATCATTCGCGGACGGGACGCCCGTCAGCAACTCTACGTGACCGGCGTTTATTCGAGCGGTCAGCTCAGAGACCTGACGCGAAAGGTGCAGTATTCGGCGACTCCCCAGGGCATTGTCGAAATTGACGCCACCGGACTGATCACCCCCTTAAAAGACGGACAGACCAAAGTATTTGCGACTGGGACCGACGGGAATCGGGCGGAACTTGACGTACACGTCTTAGGGCTGACCAAGCAGATTCCCATCAACTTCTCGAATCAGATCGTCCCGATCTTCACCAAGCTTGGCTGCAACAGCGGCGGCTGCCACGGTAAAGCGAGCGGTCAGAACGGCTTCAAGCTCTCGCTTTTGGGCTTCTACCCAAACGAGGACTACGAATTCCTGGTTAAGGAGGCTCGGGGGAGGCGTTTGTTCCCGACCTCACCTAGTCAAAGCCTGCTGCTCCGCAAGGTATCGGGAACGGCACCGCACGGTGGCGGCAAGCGAATGGCTCTCGACAGCTACGAGTACCGTATGTTGTACCGTTGGGTCGAGCAGGGCATGCCCTACGGAAAGGCAGACGATCCGGTTGTGGTGGGCATCAAGTGCTTGCCGGAAACCCGCATTATGGACCGCGGGTCCGACCAGCAGATTACCATCGTGGCCACCTACAGCGACGGAAGCATCGAAGACGTCACCCGTATGGCGCTCTATGAAGCCAACGACACGGAAATGGCCGAAACGACCGCCACCGGTACGGTGAAGACGTTGGATTTGGCCGGTGAAGTGGCAATTATGGCGCGATACCAGGGGCAGGTTTCGACGTTTCGGGCGAGCATTCCGCTGGGGGCCGACGTTTCGTCGCTGCCGAAACCCAATAACTTCGTCGATGAAGCGGTCTTTAACAATCTGTCCGTGCTCGGCATTCCACCTTCGGAGCTGTCTGACGACGCCACGTTCCTCAGACGCGTCTCCATCGACATTACCGGGACCCTGCCGTCCGAAAGCGAAGCTTCCGCTTTTCTGGCTGACAAGGACACCCAAAAGCGGGCCAAGGTCATCGACAGGCTACTCGACAGCCCCGCCTATGCCGACAACTTCGCCAACAAGTGGAATATGGTCCTGCGGAACAAGAGACGCCGCAATGAAGACCGTGAGGGCACCTTCGCCTTCTATCAGTGGATTTGGTCGAGCCTGTACGAGAACAAACCGTACGATCAGTTTGTCAGCCAGATCCTGACGGCTTCCGGAGACAAGTCCTTTAATCCGGCGGTGATCTGGTACCGCGAGGTCGATCAAAACAACGAGCAGGTCGAAGATACCGCTCAACTGTTCCTCGGTTTGCGAATTGGATGTGCCCGCTGTCACCATCACCCCTTCGAGAAGTGGAGCCAGAACGACTATTATGGATTTTCGGCCTTCTTCAGCCGAGTCGGGAAAAAGAATCTGGCCGCCACGTCAATCTCCGGCGGCCCGCGCCCCAACGAGAAGCGAATTTTCCACAACATTGGGACCGCCTCAGCCCGCAACCCGCGGAACGGCCAAAACCTCAAGCCGGCCGGTCTGGGCAGCGACCCGTACGATATTCCCGCCGACCGCGATCCTCGGATCTATCTGGCCAAGTGGATGGGCGCCAAGGAGAACCCGTTCTTCGCCCGGGCGCTGGTCAACCGCTATTGGAAGCATTTCTTCAGCCGGGGCATCGTCGAGCCGGAAGACGACATGCGCGAGACCAACCCACCGTCGAATCCCGAACTCCTGGACAACTTGGCCCAGAATTTCATCGACAGCGGTTTCGATCTGAAACATTTGATCCGCACGATTTGTCTGTCGCGGACTTATCAACTCAGTTCGCTGCCGAACGATTTCAATCTGAAGGACAAGCAGAACTTCTCCCGCTACTATCCCAAACGGCTCTCGGCGGAAGTGCTCTACGATGCGTTCCATCAGGTCACCGGAACGACACAGAGCTACAGCGGACTACCTGCGGGAACGCGTGCGTTGCAAATGCCCGATCCGTCCGTAGGCCCCTACTTCCTCAAGGTATTCGGCCAGCCGCAGGGAGATACCGCCTGCGAGTGCGAGCGCTCTCAAGAAGCAAACCTGGCTCAAAGCCTGCACTTGCTCAACAGCAACGAAGTGCAGTCGAAAATCGCCGACGGTTCCGGTCGTGCCGCCAAAATGGCCGGCGACAAAGACCGATCGACCGAGGAAAAAGTGAGGGAACTGTATCGCTGGGTCTATTCGCGTGAACCGGAAGCGGACGAATTCAAGATCGCCTTGGCGCACATCGCCAGACACGAAAAGTCGCTCAAAGTGGCCTACGAAGATATTGTCTGGGCGTTGATCAACACGAAGGAATTTCTGTTCAACCATTAAATGAACTCCGGTCTCAGCTCGCGCTGGAGATTTGCCATTGGAGTGAACGCCCTTAGGGCGTCGTGTTTCGGCCATGTAGGGGCCAAACCGGACTGGCACTGCAAAACAAAAACTATTGCTGATTGCGGACCGGCAACGTGCTTGTCCGCAATCGGTTTGTACTTTTAGATTGCTGGTGCCTTAATAGCCTGTTAATTCCTGTAGTTTATGGCCAGCGGTATTCTAGAATTTTGCCGTGGCGTCCTACTTTCTGCTTTCGATCTCCCTTTTGTGATCGTTATGATGGAGGGAGTTTCGTTCCTGCCTGTTGTTTTCACGCCACAACCAGCACACCTTCGATATTGACCGCCGAAAGCCTTCGTGCTTGTCGGCTGGTGGAATAAGCTGTTCAATTTATATTGGCTGCCCGGGGACGGATCGCATTTTGTAAGGGGGGGGAAGTCATGCGACGTATTCGACTTGCAGTGTGCTCCGCGCAAATCTCGCGGATTGGAACGTTTGGCTTGGCAATTGCGACTGTTTTGGTGACGTTCTTCGCAGCCGAATTGCCGGCACAATTGCCTCAGACGCGGCTCAGTTCCATCTTTCCACCCGGAGGTCAGGCCGGAACCACCCTTGAACTGAAACTGACCAGCGGGACTGATCTGGATGAGGTCGACCGGCTCTATTTCAACCATGCGGGCCTCAAAGCGGCCCCAAAGATGCGGGAGTCGGGCGGTAAGAAGTTCTCCGTGACGAACACGTTCCTCGTCTCCATCGACGAAAACGTTCCACCCGGCCTATATGAAGTTCGCGCCGCTGGGCTGTTCGGCATGAGCAATCCACGGACATTCGTCGTCGGCGACCGCGAGGAATCGCGCGAAAAAGAGGGGAACAACACCCCCGCGCAGGCGGCTGAAATTAAGCTCAATCAGGTCGTCAACGGTTCGGTCGGCGGGGCCGACATCGACTACTTTAAGTTCGACGGCAAACAGGGCCAGCGAATCATTGCAACCTGTTTGGCGCGGCGAATCGACTCGCGGTTGACCGCCACGTTGGAAGTTTACGATTCCAACGGCCGGCGGCTTGGCTTCGGCCGAGACAATGTCCGACGGGATCCCCTGGTCGACATCAGCCTCCCCGCCGACGGGACCTATTTTGTAAAGCTGTACGATTCCGTCTACGGAGGTGGGAACGAATACACGTACCGCCTCTCGGTCGGTACCGCGCCTCACATTGATTTCGTCATTCCGATTTCGGGTTTGCCTGGCAGCACCGGCAAGTACACGCTTTACGGCCGTAACCTGCCCGGCGGAGTATCGGCTGGTGTGACCCTCGACGGACGCCCCCTCGAAAAGCTCGAAGTCTCGATTTCGCTTCCCCAGGAAGGCTCCACGCTGCAGTCCATCGACCATTTGACCCCCGTCGAATCGGGCATCGACGCAATTTCATACGTCCATCAATCTCCCTCCGGAAACTCGAACCCGGTGTTGATCTATCTGGCGACCGCCCCCGTCGTCGTCGAGCATGAGCCGAACGATCATCCGGCCCAGTCTCAGAATATCTCCGTTCCGGCCGAGTTTGTCGGACAGTTTCAGGCCGTGGGCGACGAGGACTACGTCAATTTCGAGGCCAAGTCGCAGGAGATCTACTATATCGAGGTGTTCGGCCAGCGTTGCGGGACCACAGTGGATCCCTTATTCGTGCTGTACCAGATCACAAAGAATGACGCCGGCGTTGAGCAGGTCAAACAGCTAACCCGACAGGACGACAACGGCGAAAACCTTGCCGGCAACCTCTTCGATACAAATACCGACGACCCGATTTACCGTTTCCAGATCCCCGCTGACGGCACGTATCGAATCGTCCTGCGCGACAACTATTTCGAGACGCGCGGCAGTCCGAATCTTGTGTACCGGTTGTCGATCCGCAAGGAGCAGCCCGATTTTCGTCTGATTTCGCTGCCGAAGTCGCCGTTGGTTGGAAACGCAAACACATATGGGGCCTGGTCGATCGGCCTGCGAAAAGGGGACAACTTCCTGGTCGACGTGATGGTCTTTCGCCGCGACGGCTATGACGGAACGATCGAGGTCAGTGCCGAGGGGCTGCCCAAGGGCGTCACCTGCATCGGGGCCAGACTCGGTCCGAAGCAATCCCGGGCGCCGCTGATTTTCACAGCGGCCGAGGACGCCCCCGAATGGGCCGGTTCGATTCGCGTCGTCGGCAAAGGGCGCATCGAAGACCGTGAAAAGATCAAGGCCGAGACCGCCGCTCAGTCCGAAGTGAAAGCGGCAACCAACGCTCTGACCAAACTCGATCCGCCGCTGACCAAGGTGGCCGATACCCTGCAACAGGCCCAGCAGGCTCTGCAAAAATCCGAAACAGAGTCCAAAAAAAACCTGGATGACAAAGGGCTGAAGGGAAAAGTTGAGCAGGCGAAAAAGGCGGTCGCAGCCGCCGAGCAGAAGCTAAAAAAAGCGACCGACGCGAAAACCACAGGCCAGAAAAAGCTGGCCGCTGCCCAGGCTGCCCTCAAAAAGGCCCAGGACCATCGGCAGGCGGCAGCCCAAGATGTGATCCGACCGGCTCGCTTCGCCACAATTGTCTGGAACGCGGGCGCCAACATTCCGGCGCTCTCGCGTCTGGCCCGAACTCTCGGCCTTTCCGTTCTCAAGGAAAAGGCGCCCTTCCAGGTGACGACCGAAGTCGCGCGGGTGGAAGTCAACCAGGGCCGGCAAATTCTAGTGCCGGTCAAGCTTGCCAAACGCGACGGGTTCGACAACAACGTCACGCTGACCTTCACGGGGATTGCCAAAAATACCAATATCCAAGTCACCAACAAGCCGATCGACAAGGGCAAGAACGAGCAATTGCTGCGGATCTTCGTCAACAACAACGCGATGGTGGGCAACTACACCGTGTACCTAAAAACGAAGGGACAGGTTGCCTACCGACGTAATCTCCCGTTGGTTGAGCGAACGAAAACCGCGCAGGCCGAAGCAGCCCAAGTGTTGCAGACGGCAAAAACGGCGGCAGAGAAAGTGGTTCAGCAGCGCAATGCCGCCAACAAGAAAGCCGACGAAACCTTCACTGCCCTGAAAAAGGTCCAGGCTGCCAAGGCGGCCGCCGAAAAGAGAGCCGCCAAGGCCGAGGCCGCCTCCAAGCAGGCCGAAAAGAAAGCCGCCCAGGCCAAGGCCGCTGCTAAAAAGGCGGCCGATGAGTTAGCCGCTGCCGTCAAAGTTTTCGCGGTTGCCGAAGCCGCTTCCAAGACAGCCGCCGAGGCCAAGGCCCAAGCTGAAAACAGGGCGAAACAGGCCGAGAAAAAATCCAAGACAGCCGACGCGGCCAAGAAGGTGGCCGACAAACGGGCCAGCGACGCCGCCAACGCCGCCAAGCCGAAGAACATCGACATCGCCCCACCCTCGACCCCGATTATCATCCGGGTCAAGCGAGGCCCGGCCACATTCGGCCTATCGGTCCCCAATGGGGGCGCGCTGAAACGTGGTGCAAAAACTGAAGTCAAAGTGACCCTCAAGCGGATCAATGGGTTTCAGGGTCCCGTCACGCTCAGGCTGCCTCATGTTCCCGGCGTCAAAGGGGTGACGGCCGAGGCGGTCACCGTTCCCGCCGACAAAAACGAAGGCGTTCTGGTGATCCAGGCGGCCGGGGACGCCACCTTGGGTACGCTACCCAATCTGGTGGTCCGGGGTACGATGCAATTCGAAGGCCAAGCCGCCGTCGATTCCGCAATCACATTGAAAGTTTCGAAATAACCGGCCGTTGGTAACGTTTTCTCCAGCTGACGAGTTCCGCTTTTTTTATCACACGAAGGTGGTCCGATGCGAAAGCTAATCGCGAGCCTGTTGGTCGTCGTTTGTGGGTTGTTGATCTCCGCAATCGTCACGGAGGGGGCCGATGACAAGAAGCCCGCCGAGACAAAACCAATCGAGCCAGAAGCGGTCAAGCTTGGCCGGCCGGTTGATTTTATCCGCGACATCCTGCCGATTCTCGATGCGAACTGTGTCGCTTGCCACAATATTGCCGTCGATGAAAGTAAATTCATCCTTGAAGATGTCGAGAGCATTTTCAAGGGAGGCAAACGTGGTGCGGCGGTCGTCCCCAAACAGCCGGAAAAAAGCTTGATCTACCTGGCTGCGGCTCGCTCCAAGAAGCCGGCAATGCCGCCCCTGCCCAACCAAGTCGACGCTGTGGCCTTAACGCCGAAGCAGCTCGGATTGCTGAGGCAGTGGATTCTGGAAGGAGCCACCAAGGGGTCCGAAGCGCAGACCGAGGTGGTGAACTGGCGGCCGCTTCCTGCCGGAATGAACGCCATTTACAGTGTCGCTATCTCGCCCTGGGGGAACCTCGCCGCAGCCGGACGTGCGAACCAAATCAACGTTTACGACCTCTTAAGTGCCCGCGAAATCGCCCGCTTGCGGGACCCAAATCTCAGTGAAATTGATTTTGAGGACAAACCGATGTATCCCGGCGGAGCAGCCCATCGGGACTTCGTCAACTCGCTGGCCTTCAGTTCCGACGGCACAATCATTGCTTCCGGCGGCTACCGCGTCGTCAAGCTCTGGAAGCGATCCTCCGAGATCCGAAAACATCAATTTTCGTCCGCTGCACCGGTCAGCGCCGTCGCCGTCAGCGCCGACGGAAAATGGGCCGCGATCGGTTCCCAGGACAATTCCATCAAGCTCTGGAACATGACAGACGGCAACCCGGGCAAAACACTCGACGGTCATTCCGAACTGGTCACCGGTCTGCACTTCTGGCCCACCACGACCGAGAAAACGCAGACCGACAACCAGGTTCGCTCGGCCGTCTCCAACATCCGCTTGGCTCAAGAGAAGCTCGGTTCGGCCCTTGAAACCGAGGAACGGTTCGATCCGAAACAGCAGGACAAAAAACTGACCGCCGAGCAGATCAAAGCCAAACAGGACCAGGTCATCGCCGCCAAAACAGCCGCTGAAAAGGCACTCGAAACTGCCAAAGCTGCGCTGAAGTCTGCACTGCAAGCACAAGCGGCCTTGGATAAGAAAATCGCCGAAGAAGGAACGCTCTTTTCTGTTTCTGCCGACAAGACTATCCGCGTCTGGAAGGTGGCCGATGGTTCGCCCGCCGGTCAGTTGCAGACGCCCGCAGCCATTAACGACGTCATCGTCAACAAACAGGCCACCCAAATCGTGACTGCCGAAGCCGATAACACCATTCGCGTGTGGGCTTATCCGATCGTCAAACCGAAACCGGTTGACAGCGACAAGAAGCAAGACGACGGCAAGGGCGACGACGATCCAGCCGTCATCAAACCGCTGCGAGAATTAACAGGTCACAGCAAGCCGGTCACATCGCTGGCACTGCTCCTGCCTGCCGGCGCTCAAGTTGTTTCCGGCAGCGAAGACGGATCGGTCCGAATCTGGGACATCAACAACGGAAAACAGATCCGCTCGATGAATCACGGCGGGCCCGTTGCCGACGTCGCTGCACGACCCGACGGTGCCAAGATCGTCTCCGTCGGCACGAACAACGTTGGCAAGCTCTGGACGGCCAAAGACGGTAAACAGGAAGTTGAATTCAAGGGCAACGTCCGGGCGCAGCGCCAATTGATTGACTGGACCGAAGAACAAACCATCGCAAAGCAACAAGTGTCGACGGCCGATGCGGAACAGAAGGCCAGCGATAAGAACCTCAAAGATCGAACAGCCGCCGCCAAAAAGGCCAAAGAAACCAAAGCGGCTTCCGAGAAGGCACTCTCGGAAACAAAGAGCAAGTCTGATGCAGGAACCAAGAAAGTCGCCGATGCCGCAGCCGCCATCAAGGCTGCGGCCGAAGCAACGGCAAAGGCCAAACAGGACCGTGAGACCGCCGTCAAGCAGCTCGCCGAAAACACCACAAAGGTGAAGTCGGTCACGGCAGCCAAAAACGCCGCCGCCAAGAAGTCGGCCGCAGCGGCTGTAATCCAAAAGGCCGCCGCGGAACGAAAAGCAAAATCCGATAAACTGGCGGCGGACACCGCATCCGCTGCCCAGACCACCGCCACAGCCGCCATCGAGGTCGGAAAAGCGGCAGCCGCCGAACCTGATCACAAAGACCTAAAGGATCTCCTCACCAAATCTCAGAAAGCCGCCGAGGCTGTCGCCGCTGTCGCAAAAAAAACGGCTGAGTTCAAAGCAACAGCCGACAAAGCATTCGCCAGTGTTGACTCGGAAGCGAAGAAGACCGCCAAAGCACTGTCTGTTGCGGTCAAAGACCTCGCCGATGTGCAGGCTGCCATCCAGGCTTCACAACAGGCTCAAAAGAAGGCCGAGGCGGATCTGAAGGTTGCTGGCGAGAAATCGAAAGCCACTGCCAAGGCCAAAGCTGATGCGGACAAAGCCCTGAAGGCACTGATCGATGCCGTCAAAAAGGCGACCAATTCACAAGTGCAGACCGCCCGCGGTCTCGAATTGGCGAGCAAAGCGATTCAGACAGCCAAACAAAAGAATGAACAAGCCAAGCAGCAAAAGGCGAAGGAGCAGGCTGATCAAAAGCAAGTCGACGAACAAGTCAAAAAGGTGACCGAAGAACAAAAGACCTTCGAGAAACCGATCCGCAGCGTCGCCTTCTCGGCAGACGGAAAACAGTTCGTCACCGGTGGTGACGACAATTTTCTTCATCTGTGGGACGGCAATACCGGCAAGCAGCTTGACGTCTTCGACGGACATGCTGCGCCAATCGGTGCGCTGGCGTTCGGTTTGAATCACGTTGTCGTGACCGGCTCGGAAGACAAGTCGGCCGCCTCCTGGAGCGTCAACCCAGAGTGGAAGCTGATCGGTCAGCTTGGTCCGTCCAAAGACGCCCCGCTTGATCTGGGCAGTTCCCCCTTTGTCAACCGGGTGTTGGCGCTCGATTTCAGCCAGGACGGCAAGTTGTTGGCAACCGGCGGCGGCGACCCGTCGCGCAACGGAGAACTGATGATCTGGGACGTCGAGAAACAAGAGCTTGTGCGGACCATCGAAGACGCCCACAGCGACACCATTCTAGGACTACAGTTCTCCCGTGATGGAAAAATGATCGTCTCCGGCGCCACCGACAAATTCGTCAAAACATTCGATGTGGGCACCGGCAAACACATCCGGTCCTTCGAAGGCCATACACATCACGTGCTCGACGTGAGCTGGAAAGCCGACGGAACATCCATCGTCAGTGCCGGCGCCGACAACGCCATTAAAGTCTGGAACGTTGTCACGGGCGAGCAGCGCCGCACAATCGGGTCTCACAACAAACAGGTGACGTCGCTGCACTACATCGGCGTCGGAGACAGGTTCATCAGTTGTGCGGGCGACAAGACCGTCAGGCTGTTCACGGCATCGAACGGAAAAAATGAACGGACCTTCTCCGGCGGGACCGACTTCATGTACTCCGCAGCCTGTGCCCGGGACGAGTCGATTGTTATCGGCGGCGGGCAAGACGGTGTGCTCCGCGTCTGGAACGGCAAGAACGGGCAAAGCCTGGCCACGTTTTCGCCGCCTCCTATCGTGGAAGCCGACAAAATCATCGCCAGCGCAGACACCGGGCCGTGACGCCGTCACACAACCCCGGCCAACTTGAACTCCGCTCCTTCAGCCGCCAAACCGCACATTGGCGGCTAATTGTTTTTTACCCCTCTTTGGACGCGCAACGGCCATGTCGCAGCAACTCAGGATCCGCATCCTCGACGAACTTGAAAAACTGGTCCTCATCGATCCTCACACCCACATCGACCCGCATGCCCCGGCCTCGACCACACTGGCCGACATTATGGGATACCACTATTACACCGAACTGGCACACTCTGCCGGCCTGCCGCGTGCCAAGATTGAGGAACCGGGGCTGGACCCGAAGGAAAAAGTCGGACGTTTGATAACGAAGCTCGGGGAACTCGAAAACACCATTCAGCTCGATTGGCTGTTAGAGATGTGCCGGGAGTTTTTTGATTTTACTGACGAGAGAATCACAACGGAAAACTGGGAGTCGCTGTACGATCGGGCCGTCGAAAAAATGTCGCAGCCCGATTGGGAAGACCAGGTCTTGAAACAAAGCGGGCTGGAGCAAGTATTTTTGACGAACGACTTCGACGATCCGCTCGAAGGATTCGATTCGTCCCGCTACGTTCCCTGTCTGCGAACCGACGACCTGGTCTTCCATCTGCACAAACCGGAAACGCAACAGCGGCTGGCACAAGCGAGTGGCCAAGAACCGTACGATGCTCGGTCGTTGGTGATCGCCATCGGCCGGCTTTTCGATCACTTTACGAGCCACGGAGCGCGGGCCTGCGCCATCTCGCTGCCGCCTGGTTTCCGGCCGCTTTCGGTCGAAAGCGTCTCTGCCGAAGCTGTCGTTCAGTCGCTGCTCTCCGGCCGAGAACTGACTGCCGACGAAGTCCGAACCGCCTCCTGCTTCGTCTTCTGGACACTTGCCGAAATGTGCGCCGAGTATCGGTTGCCGTTCGACCTGATGATCGGCGTCAACCGTCACGTTTATGAAGAGGGCGTTTATCAAGGACAAGACCTGTTCGATATGCGGAGCTCGCTGTTCGAGTATCGGCGGTTGTTCAACGCATTCCCGCAGGTGATTTTTCCGATTTCGGTGCTGGCACAGACCAGCAACCAGGAACTGGTGAGCTACAGTTGGATTTTCCCGAACGTTGTGACGAACGGACATTGGTGGTATTCCAACATTCCGGCCTACATCGAACTGGATTGCCGCAGCCGTCTGCAGGCGGTTCCCAAAACGAAGCAGATTGGGTACTACAGCGACATGTACAAACTCGAATTTGCTCTGCCGAAATTTCGCATGTATCGCCGTATTCTGGCCGGTGTGCTGGCCCGTGATTTCGTCGTCGAGCGGGGCTGGTCGGAAGAGCGATCGATTGAACTCGGCCGGCTCGTGCTTCGCGGCAACGTCGAAACGATTTTCGGCGTCGGCTGAATCACCGGGTGCAGCCATTTCATAAACGGTCTCCCATCGTTTGTACCACCGCCGATCTGGGAAGCTGAGCTGCCTGTGGTAATGACACTGCAATTCCGCCGTGACACGAAAGGCCCTCGGTCGCTCTGATTCCCCTGACGACAGAAGTTGCACGCTCTCCAGCCGGGTCGTAGAATCAATCAGGAAACCTATTCTTGTATGGGAACGTTCGTGGGACGACCAACGCTCTCGGAAAAACGAACATGGCAAGGCTTATGCAACTGCAGGATGGCAAGGCAATTCAGCACCCCTTAACTGAGAACGTGACGGTGCTGGGGCGTCATCCTGACTGCCAGATTCAGTTTCAATCGAGTATGCTCTCCCGAAAGCACGCCCGGCTGGTGAGGGAAGGCTACACCTACCTTCTGGAAGACCTGGGCAGCGGGAACGGCACTTTCGTCAATGGAAAACGCATCGAAACGCCGATCACGATCAAGAACGACGATCGGATCAAGCTGGGACCGCTGTTGCTGCGGTTTGAAGACGACAGGCGGTCGGCACCGCCGCCACCTACCGGTGTTCCAATCATGGCGACCGTTGAAATCGGTGGCGATGAGCACTCGCCTCCCCCGATTCTCGGCCAGGCCGAGAATGCCGGCGGTTATGGGATCCTCGACGTTCAGCCAGAGGCCAAATTGAAGGCCGTGCTGGAAATCAGCCGCAGCCTGGCCGGCACAGTCGAAACGGAAAATATCCTGCCGAAGATGCTCGATACACTGTTCGACATTTTCCCCTACGCCGACCGGGGCTGTGTTCTGCTCAAGGACGACGAGAGCGGCACCATGATTCCTCGTGCCATGAAGCACCGTCGCGAAGAAGAAGACGCGACGGTCAAGCTCAGCCGCACCATCGTCAACAAGGTGCTTTCGGAGAAGCGCGGCATCCTTTCGGCCGATGCCGTCGGCGACGAGCAGTTTGATCAGAGTGAGTCGATTGCGGACCTGTCCATCCGGTCGATGATGTGCGTTCCCATGCTCAACCTGCAGGGCGAGCCGACCGGCATCATCAATATCGATTCGCTCAATCCGCTGAACCAGTTCACCAGCGACGACCTTCAACTGCTGATGGCCGTCGCCGGACAGACCGCTCTGTCGTATGAGGGTGCGCGGTTGTTGGTCTCTTACATGGAGAAACAGAAGCAAGACAGCGAAATGCAGGTTGCCCGCGGCATCCAACGAGCGTTGCTACCGGAGAAACTGCCGGAAATGCCGGGCTGGGACTTTTTCGCATCCTACGACTCGGCCCAGGCTGTGGGCGGCGACTATTACGATGCGATGATACTCGGAGAGGATAAGATTTGCCTCTCGTTCGGAGACGTGGCTGGCAAGGGCGTTCCCGGAGCATTGATCATGTCGCGCATGGCAAGCTGCGTCCAAAACACCATGGCCTTCGTAGACGACGTCGGCCAGGCCTGCGCTGCCATTAACAATCACATGTGCGTCAATGCCGTCGAAGGGCGATTTGTCACCTATCTACTGGCTGTCATCGACCTGAAGGCGAACGAAATGTCTCTGGTGATTGCCGGGCACATGTCGCCCATGATTCGTAAAGTTGACGGGACGGTCGAAGAGTTTGACGAAGAGGCGATCGGGCTGCCGATCGGCGTGGTTGAAGATTTTCCCTATGAGGTCATCAAGCGCAGCATCGAACCGGGGGAGATGTTTGTCTTTTTTACCGATGGTGTCGACGAAGCCATGAACCCTGAAGGGGAACTCTACACGCTGGTGCGGATGCGTGATTTTGTGGTGAACTCGATCTCAACAGCAGACGAACTGGGCAAAGCCTTGTTGGCGGACGTCCGTCGTCACGCCAACGGTCGTCCCCAGAACGACGACATCACGATCATGACGTTCGGTCGTCAGCTAAACTAACCCACCCCGCTTCTGCACGGCTGGGGTTATGGTTGTCGCTTCGCCGCCGCTCTGGCCGGTCTTCAGAACTTGAGCTCTTTCGGTTCGGCGACTTTGCGGTACCCCATGGCGCGCAGGACCTCGAGAACTTCACTCCAGGTGGGAAACTGTCGACCGCTACGCCGCTTGTAATCGTCCATGGCCGTCATGAACTCGATTTCGTCGGTCGTGTAGTCCCGTTCGCAAGTGGTCGGATCGATCTGGCGACGTCGCTCGACCTTTCTGCGGCTGGTTTTGCGGTGTTCCGGTCCGCTGTGGTCAGTGGTCGCCCCGTCCGTGCGGCGGTCTGACAGTTTCCGTCGGCCATCACCGCGGCGTTCGACGTCCAATTCGGTACCGTTTTCTGAATCGTTTGCCATCGTGTTCGAACCTTTTGGAATGATCGGGAGCACAGCAGGACGTTCTCGCTACGAACGATCCTTCACTCTTCGGGCCGATTCATGCCGACGGGGAGTCAGCGCAACAAATGTCTCTTCGGCACACGGGTGCGCAGGACTATAACGTCTGCGGAAGACTCATAAACAAAATGAAGTTTACGCTTCGCACAATCGGCCCGATCATGATGGTTCTGTCGTTTGTTGGTCGGCTGAACTCAACGCTTGATGCACTCACGGGCCACTTGACGTGACGCCTTGAACGCATGCTTTACCGTGAAGATGCGGGCTTCGATCTGTTCTTCGGTGAAGTATTTTCCACTGCCACTTCTAGGCAATCCCGCCAATTCGAGCGTCAGCGGAAGTAAATCCAAGAACTCTCGATATCGTTGCTTCTGTTCGTTGGCATCGGTCACGGCTGAAAACTCCTTACTCGAAAAATCTACGATTTGTTCGCTGAGGGGACGGAAGGATAAGATACGCTGTCTCCCCTCGGTTTGCAGCACCAACGAGCGGAATGACAGCGCCGCTCAAAACCAGCTCACGATGGCAGAGTACCGTTGTTCTCATTCAGCCGAATGCGACAAACAAGTGTCTCGGCTAAAACACGTCGGCATCGCGCTCTGTGCATGCTGCCCATGACGACCTGACCGTAATCACAGAATCGATTTGCCACGGACGGAGATTGAGACAGGGAGTATCCTGTCGAGAATTCTTATGTCCTTGCAGGACAGGGTGTTGAGTACGGAGATCGCGAGAGTTCACGTTCTCTTTACGAGAGCCGCCGGACCGGTGTTCTCGATGGCTCAGCGGGAGCTCCGCCATCCCAAAACGTGACCGTTGGAAATCCAACAGCCGAATGACAAGCGGCTCGTTCGTTATGAGCGGCTCGTTCGTTATGAACCGGGAAGTCGCTGCCTGAAGTTCTTAAGAACGTCAGCCGCAAACGTCGAGGGATCCTGCCCGGCACTCGAATTGTCCGAGTTCTCGCCGTTTTGTGCGACTTTCACGGGAGTGGGGGGATCCGTAGCCCCCGTGGTTTCCGGCGAAGGCAATCGAATCGGCAGTTCTGGAACAACTGCAGCATCCTGGCCAGGCGGTGTTTCCGGTTGCTGATAGGGCATGCCGGGTTGTGGGTACGCCATCGGTTGCTGCGGATACGCCGGCATCGGCTGTTGAGGATAGGGCACACCCGGCAGTTGTGGATACTGGAACGGTTGCTGTTGCGGGTATTGAACCGGTTGCTGCTGCAGATATTGAACCGGTTGCTGCTGCGGGTACTGAACCGGTTGCTGCTGCGGGTACTGAACCGGTTGCTGCTGCGGATAGGGTACAGGCGCCTGATTCGCGGGAACCTGCTGTTGAGGATACCCTGCCAGTTGAGACGGCACGGGCGGTTGCGGCGAGGCCACCGTGGCCCTCTCGTTTTTCTGATTTTTCTCAAGCCACCTGGATG
>Ga0310123_10002037_pt1 | contig 16328 bp, 11 predicted proteins | sample CB6_AW_1057_MG_FD_203505 | JGI IMG/M metagenome (GOLD analysis project Ga0310123, IMG submission 203505) | Marine microbial communities from Western Arctic Ocean, Canada - CB6_AW_1057 | ecosystem: Environmental > Aquatic > Marine > Oceanic | place: Canada: Western Arctic Ocean | collected... | reverse complement strand
GCGATTGGTCCTTGTCTTGGTGGAGTGCGGATTTGTGATTTCCACCACTTTTACCGAGACTTGGGCCATCGCGCAATACCGCGCAAGCAACAAACTTATGAAATATCCGGGCTAGTCCGGCGCCAGACGCAGGGGAAATGATGTAAGTCCTTGACCATCAACGAGGACGGAATTATTAGTAGGGACAGGACGCGGCGGTGCATCAGATTGACGATGAGGACGGCGACGTGCTATAATCCCCCATACTCGGAAGTGTGCTTATCGAGTCACGACAGCAATCTGCATCTGGCATCCGCCATCTATCGCCCGTCATGCAAACCCGCCGTTCTCAACGACGCCCCGGTTTCACGCTCGTCGAGCTCCTGGTCGTGATCGCGATCATTGCGATCCTGGTCGTGATGCTGTTGCCGGCGGTCCAGGCGGCGCGGGAGGCGGCCCGCCGGGTGCAGTGCCTCAATAACCTGAAACAGATGGGGCTGGCTTGCCTGAACTACGAGGACAGCTACAAGACCCTGCCCGCCGGGGCGGTCATCAAGACCGGCCCGCTGTACAGCTGCTCCTGCCGCGGCACCGGGATGTACGTCTGCATCCTCCCCTACCTGGAGTACCAGGAGTTGGAGGACCTGTATGACTACGGGTCCGTTGAGGGCTGGTTGACTGCCTGGGTCGATCATCCGATCTTGAGCAAAACGGTGGTGCCGACCTACATCTGTCCCAGCGACAACCGTACGGAATACGCCCCGCGGCGGACGTATTTCGGGATCACCGGCGGGTGGGAGGTGCACAACGTTTATCTCGGCAACGTCTACAACGACGGCGTGATGTACGCGAACAGTTTTACCAAGTTGCGCGACATCCACGACGGCACGGCAGAGACGATGATGGTCGGCGAGTGCACGCATCCGCACCCCTATGGCATGGGGGATGGCTATGGGGACTTCAGCGTCGGCGGTCCGGCCGCCTGGGCGGACGGGGGAGGCGCGCTCCCGAACAATTTTGCCGATACCCAGGGGATGGACCGCTCGCTGATGAATACCACATACCCTATCAACTTCGACATGATCAAGGTTCTGGGGTTTCTCGATCCCGCCGAACGGGGCAATATCCCCGCCAGCAGCGAGCACCCGGGCGGCGCGCACTTCTCCTACTGCGACAGCCATGTGCGTTTCGTGCGGGACGATATCGACACGAGGATCTACAAGTCGCTGACGACACGCTCGGGGGGCGATGAGACGGGGAATGAATACTAAATCCGAATGACGAATGACAAATGAATGACGAAGCCCGAATGACGAATGGGAGCGCTTTCACTTCGTCATTCGGATTTCCTCATTCCGCAGCCGCCTAAATGGAGCATCGTGTTGAAGTCGTGTAGTTGTTCCATCATCGGTATCACGTTGCTCGCTCTCTGCGGCTGCGGCCCTTCCGGTCCGGCAACGGCGCCGACGCGCGGGGTGGTGACCGTGGACGGGATGCCGCTGGACGGGGGCCAGGTGATGTTCTGGCCGGTCGACGGTGGCCGGCCGGCCGGTAGCAAGATCGCGGCCGACGGAACCTACGTGCTGCAGACGTTCGAAGCAGGCGACGGGGCGGTGCTGGGCGAACACCAGGTGACGGTCAAGTCGTTTGCCGAGACGTCGGGCCCAGCCAGTTTCGAGGAGGAGATCCGGGGCGGACTGGCCACGCCGGCAGAAGCGAAGATCCCGCTGCGGTACGCGGTGGAAGCGACGTCCGGGCTGACCGCCACAGTCGTCGAAGGGGAGAACGAGGTGAACCTGGAGTTGACCAGCCAGTAAACTCTGCTACCAGTCAATTCGTGGTCGCCCTGGACAATGATTTTGGCGCGCGGAGGCGCTGGTGAACAGTGCCTGCTCCGGAGTAGCCAACCCAGGGTACGCTCCGCGTCCCCGGGTTTTGTTGTACGACTGCGTCGCCGTTCCAACGACCTCTCGTGATTCTGGTGCTTGACCGAACGAAATGAATTCGGTTCTCTCTTTCAGCACGCGATAGCGGCTAGATGCTCATTCTTACCTTGGATGTCCAATCGAATGCGGTACAGCGGGCCTCCGATGTCGGAAGCGTTGAAGTCATAACCGGGTGGCGCCAGATTGCTGACCCATGAGTCGCCAGCCGTGGTGATGTACAAGTCGGTCAATTCAGGCCCACCGAAACAGACACTGGAAACCTGCTTGACAGGCATGGCTATCTGCCGTTCTACTTCGCCGTCCGGATCGTAGCGCACCACCTGCTGGCCATACCATTGGGCAACCCAGACAAAACCCTGCGCGTCGACCGTCAATCCGTCGGGTACTCCTTCATGCCCTGGAACACGAGCGAAGATACGTCTGTTTGAAAGTCCTCCGGTTTCCGCATCAACATCGTAGGCATAGATCCTGCGCGCCGCGGAGTCAGCAAAGTAAAGTGTTGTGTTGTCAGGGCTGAACCCCAGACCGTTGGAAAGCTCGATGCCGTCGTCTACCACGCTGAGTGAGCCGTCAGTATGTATCAGGTAGAGCTTTCCATACCCTTCCATGCCGTCATCGTTCCAGTTCAGGGTACCGGAATAGACGCGCCCTGCCGGATCAGCGATGTTGTCGTTGAAGACGAGTGTTTCGCCTTCGTGTTCCGTGGCCAGCGTCTGGCAATCGGCCGGGCCGTGCCACCGATGCAGTCCTGTGCGCCCTGTCAGGACCAGACCGCCGTCCTGGTTGAGCGCCAGTCCCGAAGCGGCAAGCCCTTGATGGAGTACTTGAGGTGTCGTGTCGGGCGGAGTCATCTGATAAATCAGCTCGCTCTCAACGTCGACCCAGGTCAATCTCCCTTGGGAAACATCCCAGATGGGGGCTTCACCACAGCGGTGAAAAGTTGACACGACGGTTTCGATCTGCAGACTCATTTCGAGTTCCCTTTATGCATCGTTGATTAGAGGGCGTTTCCAAACCTCACAGAAGCCTGAAGCGCAAGCGAGGGACATTCGAGATAATCTAACCGTTCAACTCCTCGCTTGCGCTTCAGGCTTCTATTATCCGCGAAAAACACGTTTTTAAACCCCCTCTTATGAATTGTTCGTTCAACTATAAGGGTGCATTCGGGTATCGGTGATGGTTGACAAAATCCCAGTCAAGCGTCACGCCGAGTCCGGGCCTGGTCGGGACGCGCACGCAGCCGTCGGTCTCAACAGGCAACCGCTCCCGCGTCGTCTGCCAGCGCAACGGTGATCGGCTGGTCGAAAATTCCAGGATTTCCGCCGCGTCCTGAGCGGCCAGGAAATGCAGATTGGCGGCGATCTCGATGTTGGTCTTGTAACCGTGGGTGATCACCCGCTTGCCGCGCGCCTGGGCTGCGCCGGCAATGCGTTGGATGCCGGTGAAGCCGCCGACCATGGTGATGTCCGGCTGGCAGATGCTTGCGCCGCCGCGGTCCATGAAGTCGATGAACTCGTCCACGTGCGTCAGCCCGAGATCACCGACGCCGAGCGGCAATGAGCGTCCGGCCATCTCGCGATGTCCGTCCACGTCATCCAGCGGCAACGGTGCTTCGAGAAACCACAGCCCGATGTCCTTGTAGATCGGGTACAATCGCAACCCATCCGCCGCCGTCCGGTAGGCCAGGGCGGCGTCCACGATCAGCTTCGCGCTCGGGCCCGCCTGTTCCCGTCCGGCGCGGAGCAGTCGGGCCGTCAGGTCGAGATCGTCGAGCCACCAGGGGTCGGCCACGAGCTTGAAATTTCGCAGGTTCATCGCCTGGGCGGATTCGACTTGCCGCTTCACGCCGTCGGGGCTGCGCTCGAGCGGATAGATCGTGCCGTACGCCGCCAGCCGGTCGCGTTTCTTCCCGCCGAGCATTGCATGGATCGGTTGCCCCGTCGCCTGGCCGTGCAGGTCCCACAACGCGAGGTCCACGCCGCCGAGCGCGTGCATCACGATCCCGCGCCGGCCGACGTAATCGGTGGCCTCGTACATCTTCCACCAGAGTCGGGCGGGATCGTCAAGCGTCTCGCCGACGAGCAGTTCCCGCAGTCCCATCGCGTGGTTGTGCGAGGAGGGGCCGTTGACCAACGCAACGATGGCCGGCGAATACGACTCCACCTCGCCGATACCGGCCAACCTGACGTCGGTCTCCACGACGATCAGGCAATCGTCATACGACCCGTCGAACAGCCCGATGTTCGGGTCTTCAATCCGCAGATGGATGGCCTGGATGTCGGTGATTTTCACTTAAGCGGCTCTCCAATAGTTGCTGGTCGCTCCGCGAACGCGGAGCCATCTTGTTTTTCGTGGCGCGCGCAACGATCATTCTGATCGCTACGTGTTCGTTCCAGTCTGCATCCCGGTTCGTATCCATAACTCCTCCAACTCGGCCCTCAATGACGGGACATCCGCGTTCGGTTGGCGCAACCAGTTGTTGACGATTTGACCCGCGCGGGACTGGCGCTCGTTCCAACCGGCGTAACGGGGCCTGATCCAGGCATTTTCAATCGCCGGCCGCAGGTCGCGGTAAAACGGGTCGGTTTGCTCCAGCGTATCCCAGGCGGCGCGCGACGCCGGCTGACCACCGTGGCGCGGCCAGAGCGATCGTTGTACGTCGGCCGAACCGGCAAACCGCGCGTAGTCCAGCGCCGACGCCGGGTGCAGGCACTGCGCTGAAACTGCCAGCCCCGTTCCTCCCAGCACGGCGCCGCGCGTCCCCATGCCGTCGGGTGACGGCACTGCCGCAAACCGCACACCGTCATTCTGGAAATTAATGTATGCGAACGTGAATACCGCGTAATCACACCGACCTTCGCCCATGGCGTTGAGCAATTGCAGCGGATTCCAGTCAAGCGATTCCGGCAGGCATACCGCTGCCAGTTCGCGTAGTTGCAGCGCGGCCGGATCAAACCTGTGCGGTTCAGGCCAGTTCCCGGCCGGATTACCCGTCAGGGGCGCTGCGTGCTGTGCCAACAACGTCAGCAACGCCATCAGCGCGTGGACGCCGACCAACGACGCGGCGACCGGTCGCTGACGTGCCAGAGCGAGCACATCAGTGTACGACCGCGGCGGCGCCGCTACGCTCCCGGCACGATAGGCCGCGACCTGGCAGGCAGCGTCCACCGGCACGGCCCACACCTGACCGGCCCAACGATAACTGGCGAGGCTGGGGCCGAGAAATTCGTCCGCAATGTCGCCGACCGGCCGCAACGCTCCGGTGGATACGGCCTGGCCAATGTGTGGGTGATCGAGGTTCAGCAGATCATAGCGCCCCGCCAGTTCGGACACCGACCGGCTCTCAAATCCATCGAGTGGCTGAATGTCCCACCTGACCGTCACCTCGCGCCCGGCTGGAGTCGCCGCAAACGCCCGGCCGACCTCCGCCAGCGGCCCCCAGCCGCGCGGGTCGTCCCACGTAATTCCGTACAGGCGGATGCCTTCGGCGTGATCGAGTCGGTCCCCGGTTGGTTTAGCATCCTGCGGAGTGATCATGATGGAGGCATTCTCATTGGGCAGCGGCTTGCGGTTCCGCATCGGCCGGATCGCTCGTACTGATCAGCACCATGCCAATCAGCGCAAGTATTATCCCGGCCACGAGCTGGCGATTCGTGGGCTCGGCAAAGATGATGATTCCGGCCAGCACAGTCAGCGCGGTTGTCACCGCGTTGGTGATGAGGTTTACCCGGACCACGGCCGTCAGTTGCAACCCTTTGGTCACCAGCAAGAAGCCAAACAGGTTGAACATGCCCACGGCCAGCATTACGCCCAGATCGCGTGCGGAGGTGGCCATGATTCCATCAAGCCCTAGCCGCATCACGGCCCAGGGGCCGAGGAATACGATGCCCATGGCGTTGATGTAAAACACAACCGCCGCGGGGGCCGTCTCTTCGGTAACTGTTTTGCGAACGCCGACTGTCAGGATCGAAAACGCTACGCCGGCAAAGCAGGCCGCCGCGACTCCCAACATCACTCGAAATGCCCCCGCTTGCACTTCGGCTGCTGTGTCGTCAACCGTGGCTGAATCTATGGCGGCGGTGGGCGAATTCGCTGGCACCGTTTCGTCAGTTGCATCGGCCCCTCTGCTCAAGAGAAAAATCGCGGCCGTGATGAGTGCGATGGCCGCGATGCCGCGCCGGGAGACCCGCTCGCCCAGGATGGCCAACCCCAGCAAAGCGCTGGCCGCCAGCATCACGCCCATGTTGATCGAATTGCCGACTGCCAGGCCGATTATTCCCAGCGACCATTGATAGGAAGATCCACCCAGTTGCGTGATGACGCCCAATATCATCAGGCCTGCGGCGACGGAGAGCGGCGGCCAGGCCGACCGGCCGCGGACCGACGTGAGAATCAAGTAAATGCCGAACACCGTGGTGCTGACCAGAGCTTGCACGCTGTTGACCCAGACGGGGTCACAGTCCTCCGAAAGTTCTCGCTGACAGATTCCCATCATCGTGTAGCTGATGGCCGAAAAGACGCAATAGATCGTGCCTCGCGCAGATGGGATCATGGGAATGGCCTATTTGTGGGCTCCGTAGATGCGAAGGTCTTCGCCGTGAAAGTACCGGGGCCCGGTCAGGGCGAAAAACACGGTTTCAGCAACCTCACGAGCGGTCGCAAAGCGCTGCTCCACGGGAATGCTCTGCTTGAACTCCGCGATTTCTTCCGACGACCATTGCCCCTTTTCGATAAAGTGTTGCATCAACGGTGTGTCGGTAGCACCGGGCGAGACGATATTGATCCGCACACCGTCAGGGCCCATTTCCTGGGCGGCGTGCCCCACAAAACCCTTCATGAACGCCTTCGATCCGCCATAGACCGAATAATTCGCATCGCGATTGAAATCGGAGATCGATCCAATGTGGACGATGCTGCCTTGTTGCATTTTCAAAAATGGATAGCAAACCTGGATCAATCGGATCGGTCCCAGGATATTGACGCGCCAGGTCTGCTCCATTTCGTCGAGCGAAAACTCCATGGCCGGCTTGAGAATCTCCACAGCGGCGTTGCTCACCAGGCCAAACAGGCCATTTTGCAACAACTCGCAATTAGAGACAACTGGCTCAATCTGCTCGACGTCCGCCATGTCCAGGCTGCGGACTTCGATGTCCTGCTGGTGGTGGCCTGCCGCAACAAAATCATCACGAACCTCGTTCAGCCGTTTTTCATCGCGAGCAATCAGGATGACACGGAACCCGTGTTCCAAAAGGAGTTGTGCCGTTGCCTGGCCGATTCCCTTGGAGCCACCAGTGATGAGAATCGTTTTCTCTGCCATGATTACTCAATCCAGTGCTTTGCCGGTACGCCAACTGCAGCACTCAGCGGATCCTGAGTGAGTAGGTGAGTGTGCCGCAATGCGGTTAGCAGTTACCTTTGTCGCGACCATGGTTAACACGGCCGACTGAGTTCTTCCAGCAGATCGGGTATTGGATCCAGACCGGCTCCCGGCCGATCGGGCGCGTACATGTAGCCGTCTTCCACCCGCACCGGATGCTCGGGAAGCTCGTTCCATCCCAGGTCCGAGAATTCCACACGTTCGGTGTTGGGCAGGGCCGCTGCAGTATGGATGCCTGTCTCGAACAACGTGTTTCCACCGATGACCGGGGTGCCGTATTCGATCCCCAGTTGTGATATGGCGAGCGCAGCGTCGATATCATCAATCAATCGCAATCGCTGGAGACCCCCCACGTCCAGCAGTGGCCGATAGTCCTCAGGATCGGTTATGTAGTCGTGCCCCACCACGTCAAGCGACAGCTCCCGGCCCAGCAGACGGTATCCGTCGACGTCATCGAGACGGAGCGGATCTTCCACGTAACCGAGCTCGATGCCAGCTTGGCGAAATGTCTCGATACGCTCAATTGTCTGCCGGCCGGTCCAGGCCAGATTCGCATCGATATTGATTTGCACTGGGGGCCCCACGGCGTCGCGCACGAGCTGTAATCGCTGGACGTCCCACTGCGGATCCGGGTGTCCGACTTTCACCTTCACGGCCGTCATGCCTTGGCTAACGCAACGCCGGTACAATTCGAACACCTCTTCATCCGGCTGATGAAATCCGAGCGGACTCCCGTAAGCTCGGACACGGCTGTTCTCCTTTGTGCCACCCAGCAGACGATAGAGCGGCAAGTCCTGCTCCTTGCCCATCAGGTCCCACAGGGCTTTGCGAATCGCATTATGTATGGTGTCGTTTGATTCAAAAGGCGAAGGGCGACTGTTCTTGGTTTCCAGCGAGTTCTGATCTTTCAGCAAGGGCCAGCACTGGCGTTCGAACTTCGCGCGGATTTCGTCCAGATTGGCCATCGGCCTGTGCCACGGAACCGCCTTGCGGAACACGCCATTGGTGACTAACTCGCTGAACCCCCATCCCCGGTGTCCCAGATCGGTCGTGAGCGCGAGCACCAGAACCGTAAACCTGGAATAATGGCACATGTTGTCGCCAATGGTGCGTCCCACGGGCAACTCGATTCGCCAGAGATCATGATCGACGATCCGTTCCGTCACCTGGGCACCTGTAACAGATCCTGGAACTTCGGCTCGAGTCCCGCGTTGTCAATGACCTTTCTTACTTCATGCGGCAGCTGCGCGGCGTCCTTGGCGTATTGGTTTCCAAACCAGTTGTCGTGCTCGTTGCAGGTTTCGATCCGATTCTGAGGCCGGTTGTTGTAATGCATCGGTTTGGAGACGTTGTAGACAACGTTGCCGGTGACCTCGATGAATCCGCTGCCTTCGTCAAGGTAGATGCCGCCCGGTGCCCCCTGGGCGTCGTGGAGATAGTTTCTTCTGATGACGGTGCCAGGTTGGTTGCCGAGGGTGTAGATCCCCCCGCCATCGTTCAGCTTCATCATGATGTGATGGATGTGGTTGTGCTCGATCCGGTTATTCCGGGCAGGCGTCGGGGATTCGTAGCGGTATGGTTGGTAGTAATGGGCTGCGCCCCCACCGGCGTCTTCTTCTCCCCAGCCCCAACCCACCGAGATGCCGCTGTAGGGCAGATTGCGGATTTCATTGTGGGCAATTCGCGTGCCGTCGGTGTACCCGACGAATATGCCAAGCCCCCCCATGTACTCTACGGCACAGTCTTCGACCAGGTTGTTGAGCACCTGGTTATTGCGCACCGTGGTCCGCTTGTCTGCGGGATGATGGTCGCTGCGCTGCACATCGCCCACCTGGACGGCCGTCCCCGAGATGTCGTGAAAGCGGCAACCGACAATCACATTGTCTTGGCTCCCGTACTCCAAATCGACACCGGCGCCACCGAGTTGTGTGAACGTACACCGCTGGAAACGAACGTGCTTCGCGGTGCGACACACAACGTTGGCCGGCATCTTGAGCACTTCATTGTGCACGTTGTTGATATTACCCATGCGCTCCATGAAATTGAGTCGGTGGTGATAGAAATTCGCCTGGACGTCGGGCAGGCCGATCCGGTTAGGCAGCAGCCAGGTGGCATGGGCGAAGGTGATTCCGTGAAACTGCAGACGCTCGACGGGCTTTTCCAACAGACCACGCAATTCGACAAGCTTCTCCAACACCGGCGCGATGACCTCGACCTCATCCATCTGCTCGCCGGGCCGAGGCTGGTAGTACAATGTCTTTTTCGGTCGATCCAGGTACCACTCGCCGGGCTGGTCCAACAGCTCCAAGGCGTTCTCCATGTAATCTGGCAGGTCTATTCGCACGCCTTCCTTGCGCCTGGCCCACATGAACTGCGGTTGAACCATGCGAATCACCGCGTGCGATTCGTTGCCGGAAATGCTGTCGACCTTGCAGCGGGTGTGACACCAGACAACCTGGTAGCAGAACTCCAAATCCTGGGGATTTCCCCAAGCGGCTATGGCCACGTCACTCGTTCGATAGCCGTCCTCACCGAACAGTTCCATGCCGGGCATGCCGGCGATTCCCAGCTGGGACGCTTCCTCAGGCTCTTGCATTTTGCGCTCGGCACTCCGCGCGCGGACGGCCCGCTTCCCATTCACGTACAGCTGGCGGAAATGATCGTCGCATTTGGCCTTCCAACGTCCCCCCGCGTCCGGCTGCCAACCGGTGATCGGTCGGCCACCGCTGACGAGCGGCGTCTCGCCAGGGTGGTTCCTGTAAATCACGTTATGGCCGCCGGTGCCCGAATCCCGGTGGTCGAATACTAGTGTGTGATCAATACGGTACGTCCCACCCCGCAGCACGACTTCGATGTCGCCGGTCATCTCGCCATCGATGGCCCGCACGGCGTCGCGGGCCTTCTCGATCGTCTTCAGCGGTTTCTCCTCCGTGCCGGGGTTCTCATCGGAACCCGATGGCGATACATAGAAGACCTTTTGAACCGCTGCCGCCGAATCCTTCGGCGGAACCAAGCATGTCCCGGCGACCGGTATTGCGACTAGGCAGGCAACCATTGTGCGTGATTTCATGATTGACTTCATGATATTCTGCCACTTCATGATGTTGTCTTCCGCTGGCGTGGAATTGAAATTCGTGGCCCGATATATTTCATATTTCGGGATGCCTGCGCCGACCGCCTACGATATCCGTTTCAGGAACGGGTGGCAAGTGTCAGGATTACGATTTTTGTTATTGCTTAGCCATCTGAAGCACAAAGACCCGCGCGACACAGGGTACGCGGGGGTCAGCACACTCCACACGGCTAAGCAGTTACCGATTTTTAACTGTAGGGACAGACCATTGTGTCTGTCCAATATCAGGGTCGACAGGTCGGTCGGCCCCCTGCACGAACGAGGTCGATGACGATGGAAAACCTGTTGCGGGGACGCGTGGCGATTATCACCGGGGCGGCCTCCGGAATCGGACGGGCGGCCAGCCTGCGCTTCGCTGAGGCAGGCGCATCGATTGTGGTGGCCGATGTGGATGAAGCGGGCGGCCAACAGACGGTCAGTCAGATCGGCGACCAGGCCGTTTTTGTACACACCGATGTATCCAGTGCAGCCGATGCGGAAGTGTTGGCGCGGACTGCCATCGACCATTTCGGCCACATCGATATCCTTTATAACAATGCAGCTACAACGGTGCTCTGCAACGAGCGGGACCGGCCGGTTCATGAGCTGGAAGAGTGGGTCTGGGATACCATGCTCAACGTCTGCCTCAAGGGTGTGTTTCTGTGCAGCAAGTATGTGTTACCCCATATGATGGCGCAGAAACGCGGGGTCATCATCAATACCTCGACCGTTGATGCGCTGGTCGCCGAACCGGGCTTCGACAGCTACACGGCGGCCAAGGGTGGGGTGATCTCGCTGACCCGTTCGATGGCGGCTGAATATGCGCCCTATAATATCCGCGTCAACGTCATCTGTCCCGGTTATGTGATCACCGAATGTCAGCAGTGGTATCACGAAGATCCAGAAGCGGCGAAGGCTGCGGATGCGATGCATTTGACCCGAATCGGTCAACCGGAGGATATTGCCCATATGGCCTGTTATCTCGCCTCCGACAAGGCCGCTTTCATTACCGGTGCGGTGCTGCCCGTCGATGGCGGGTTCAGCGCCTTCAAAGGGGCCGCGCCCTTTGAGCAAGAGTAATTTCATGTAGGGGCGACCGGCCGGTCGCCCCTACAGTTTGGATCGTGAAAGGACCGAGACGATGACCCCACCCAAGATCACCCGCCGCCATGCAGTGAAGACCGCCGCGGCCACCGTACTGGCCTCAGCCTTCCACCGCGAGACGGTTGCCCAAGTGCCCGCGGGCAAACCGGATCGCAGCACGTTGGACATGGTCAAACACCTGGACCTTGGCGGGATGAACCTTCTGGGCTGCCTCAACCCGGAAGAAAGCCATTTGCCTTACTGGCACATGGCCGTCGATAGGGACTTCAAGGCGGAGTATCAATTCCGCCGGGATTGCACGGGGCACAACGTCGGCCGTTGGTGGAACGCGATGCTGCGTTTACAAGCGTTGACCGGCTTCAATATCCCCGCGCCGGCCGAAGCGGCCATGCTGAAGAACACCTGGCGCATGACCGACAACCCGACCGGGATCCTCCTCGACGCGCCGGATCCGGCCCAACCCGGCACATGGTATCTCCACTCCTACCGTGAGACGATGCTGGCCCTGGGCCTGCTCGTATCGCATCGTGACAATCCAAGGGCGCGGGAGCAGGGATTGCGCGCGATTGCCCGGATGCGCAAGGCCAGCCAAAACCTGCGCCATCCGCAACCATGGGATTTTTCGTCCGCGGGCGGCCCGGCGGCCGGTCTGGAGCGACCGGCGCCGTACACGCATGGCCGCGCCATCGAAGGACTGCTCTGCTTCCATGAGGCAACCGGCGCGCCGGAAGCGCTAGAGGAAGCGGAACGCCTGGCCGAGTTCCATTTCCGCCACACTGTCCATCCCGATGGCAGCCTTGCGCCGGGCTGCGGCCATCATACACATTCGTATCTGAACACGCTGCGCGGACTGCTGCTGTTGGCCGGGCGGAATAAGCAGCAGAGACGGCTGGAGATCCTGCACGCAACTTACCGCAACGCCGTTTCCGCCATGATCACGCGGTCGGGCTTCATCGCGCACGACATCGGCGACGCCAGGGTACGGAGCGGCGGCGATATCGCTTCGGCGGGCGACATCGCGCACATCGCCCTGTTGCTCTTTGAGCACTTCCCAGACCCGGCACTGCTCGACGATGCCGAGCGCCTTGTCCGCGGCCGATTGATTCCCGCCCAGGTCTTGGAGCCCATGCCGGTGAAGCCGTGGCGCGAGGAACCGCGGGACTCGTTCCGGGACTTGCCCCAGCGTTTCGTGGGGGCGATTGGCGGCAGTGTCGGGCACGTCAAGGGGCAGACGTGCACCACGGACTTCACGGCCTCCGCCTTGCACACGCTGATCGAACTGTATCGGCGCGCGGTGGATCTGGACGAGCAGCAGGTCCGGGTGAACTTCCACTTCGGCTGCCAGCGGCCGGGCGTCATCGTACGCTCCGACCGCGGCCCGACGGAAGCCACGGTGGACATCCGCAACGACACGGGCAAGGATACCCTCGTGCGGATTCCCGGCTGGGCGCCCGCGACATCCCTCCGGCTGTTCGTAAACGATCGCCCGGCGGATCTCACAACTCGCAAGGGCTTCGCGCTTATCGCAGGAAACGGCCAGCCCAACCGGGTCCGTCTTCACTTCACCCTCCCCGAAGAGCAGCACCGGGAGGCATGGCGCGAATCGGAGGCAACCCAGGAGTTCCTCGTCTTCCACTGGCGCGGAGACGAAATCACCGCCGTCGATCCCGTCGGCCGATACCTCGAACCCTTTCCTAAGGAATGCCGCCGGTTGTGAAAGGAAATTCCCCCAAGACTCGGCCCTGGATTTACGCCGACAGCGCCCTTCCAGGTCCACAGAACCTATACGGGTTACCCAGGGCCAGGCCTTGCGGAGACCTTCCGCACCATCCCACTGGCAACGTCGCGCACGGTGATCCGCCAGCCCGCCAGTTCCGCGTTGTATCCTACGAACAGGCGCTCGCTGCACCGACCGCTCTCTGCGATTAGGTTTCGCGTCAGTTCGCCTCGCAGCCGACCCTTGGGATCGGTCACCTCAAGATGGAGGACGTGCGTAACCAAGGGTGTGGTCGCATCACCCGGTACAATTTGTGCGTTCACCATGATTGCTCCCTCCGCCCATTCTGTCTGGACTGTCATGTCACGCACCTCGTAGGGCAGCAGAGCATACAATTCCGCACGGGCGGGGTAGACCATATCGTCTATCGCGTCTGTATGCCCACGGTACATTGCACGGCGGATGTCGTATACATGGGCCTGGTGGTCGAACTTGATCGTGACCGGTTTGGCCCGCAGGTCTGCCATGTAGGTGGGTTCGTCCGGCCGCAGTTTGTGATCGCGCAACAGGCCCACGTAGTTAGCTCCATCCAGTTCATAACGGTACACTCCCGTGACCTGTATGGGATGCTGGGAGGCTGCACCGGTACTCACCATGCATTTGATGAAGGGATAGGGGTCAATGCCAGCATCAGCGAGCAACTGGCCCACGGCCTCCCGGAAGGGCATCTCCGTGCCCGCCGTACGCCAGATCTGATAGTCACGGGCCAGCACGTTAAGCAGGATTGCGTGCCCCTGGCCGTATTCGTGAGCAATCAGGATGGGTGTGCCACCCTCGGTTTCGCCATTTGCCTGCGCCCCGGCCAACGTCATTCCTCCGTCCACTACAACTCGGGCCAGTTCCACGCCGCCGTTGGAGGTCGCTGCCTCACGCTGCACCTTGGCGCCGGGAATCTCGCCGGCGAATTCCACTCCCAGCACGTCTGCCAGTACACCCAGGTGATCGGCGCGGCAGCGCTCATTAAACAGCCCCGGGAAAGCGTCGGCGATGAGGAGTCCGCCTCCGCTGACGAACTGGCGTATGGTGTTCGCTTCGGCTTCGGTGATGCGCAGATTCAACGGCAGCACCAGCACACGGAATCCCCCTTGGAGAAACTGTCCATCGCGCAACTGCGAGGAGGGTACTACGTCGAAGGAAAGCCCCAGGTCGCGGAGCAGGTACATGAACCCTTCCCAGGACTGCATGTAGATCATGAGGTCGGATCCTGTTCCCTGGCCGTCCCACCCTGGTGCCTTGGGTAGGCCCTGGTCGAAGACAGCAGAGACGTTGAGACTGGCAGGCGAGTAGACCATTGCCACACCGTCATTAACTCTATCTGCATTGAAGAGTAGCTTGGCTATGCCACTTTTCAGTTCCTTGTGGTGGGCGGCAATCTTTGCCATGCCCTCCAGGTACGACAGGTCCGGCCCGAGCAGTACGTTCAGCTTGTCGTTCGGCCTGGCGATGTTGCCGTAGTAGAGGCCGTGGACGTTGATCCCGTGGAAGACGCTCCACCACGGCAGGGAATCCTGGTCGAGGTAGAACGGCGGGTAGTTGTACACTCCGTAGCCGCCGTACCAGATCCCGTGCAGCGCGCCGGGCGCTAGCGCGCTCCGGTAGATCTCGTGCGCCCAAGGATTCGGATATTGAAATCCCAGTTGCTTACCCTCACTCAACTTCCACCAATCGAAGGCGGTGGCCGGCTCGGCCCAACCCGCCAGAGCGCAGCCGATGTTGGAGGGAGTATCGGCGTCTACCTCATTGATAGCCTCGCCGAGCAGACGATGGAAGCGCGCGAACCTATGTTCAGTGTGGAGTTGGTGATCGACCCAATGGCATAAGGGCCCATAGCGAGGTCGTTCAGTGTCGCGCACAGCCCCCAGCGCCTCGGAGACCTTAATCGGCTCGATCTGCTCCCAACGGTCATAGCCAGTTTCCCAGGCGCGGTTAAGCTCCTCGAGGTTACCGTAGTCCTGTTCTGCCCATTTCGCCAGGGAGGCTCGCATTTCTGGGGACCACCCACCATCCTCGCCATACTTAAGATATCTTACGTCGTCGCCAAGGTAGTAGAAGGCTGGCGAAAAGGGCGCCAGTTTTTTGGTGTCCTCTCTCATTTGGGTCTGAATTCTTTGGATGTACTCTGAAGAAGCGATGTTCGGTGTCACACGCCCCTGGTCGTCTACTCGAGCGCCGAGGGTAAAATTCCAATCCACCGGGTGGACATTCACCAAGGCCAGGTTAGCACCACCCAACCCCGCGGTCATACCCATCTCCGTGAGTCGCTTCATGGCGATGCGCCAAGAAGGGTATCTCCCCCCTGCTTCGTAGACGAAAGTAGTCAAGTCGTCGCCCGGTGGACTGGGCTGGCGGATGTAGAAGGCGTGCCGCGCTTCGTCTACCAGGTTGCGTGCTTTGTCAAACAACTTGACATTGACATAGTTATACATGTGCAGCGACTCGTGCAAATCACCATCGAATTGCACCTGCTTTTGCGCAGGCGTTTCACGCACGAAGATGCAGCGATCGTAGCTGTCCAGCACTTCGAGCTGAAGCGTAGAACCTCTCTCCAGGTCACCTTCCAAGGTGATGGCAGCAACTACTTTGTCATCCAGACTCCTGTACGGGTCGTTGATGGTAACAGAAGCGATACGCTGGGAGCTGATCACTTCGATCGAGCCAAAGGCCCAGTCCGACCTTCCCTGTTGGGAGGAGCGCTGCAGACCCACGAAGTGGCGCCCCGCCGGCAGTCGGGGGATAGTCAGGTCGTCGCCTTGATATTGCAGCCGGCCATCCGCATCCCATACGCGCACGAGGACTGTCTCACCACCAATCCCCGCAAGTGACAGCCGATAGGGCATATCCGCCCATCGGATCGGCTGGTCCGGCCACGCCACATCAAGCGTCGTGGCCGCCGGGAGCCGCTGGGCTGCCCAAAGGGCTGCCCGACCCGTCAGCGAACACCATGCTTCCCACGGCAGGTCCACCAGCCACAGATACTGCAGACGACCAGGGTCCGGTGCCGTCTCCAGGTGGCCATAAGGTGCGTTGGTCTCC
>Ga0310123_10002035_pt1 | contig 16329 bp, 34 predicted proteins | sample CB6_AW_1057_MG_FD_203505 | JGI IMG/M metagenome (GOLD analysis project Ga0310123, IMG submission 203505) | Marine microbial communities from Western Arctic Ocean, Canada - CB6_AW_1057 | ecosystem: Environmental > Aquatic > Marine > Oceanic | place: Canada: Western Arctic Ocean | collected... | reverse complement strand
GACCAAATAGACCGTGCAATAGAAGTTTATGTAACTAGAGAACGTGTTACTAAAGGATTAAAAGAACGTAAGAAATTAAAAGAAGAGAGAGAATCATATTTAAGTGAAATAAAAATTGCAATGGGTGAAATTGCAAAATTAACGTTAAACAAGAGTAATTTAGAATTAGCACAACTAAAAATAGAAGCAGATGTAGGTCCACTTAAATATGTTGCAGAATTAATATATGGGGCCCAAGCAAAAGACCATTTTGATGAAGCAGTTAGATATATAATTATAGTATTGATATTTGTATTTGATCCATTAGCAGTATTGTTATTGATTGCCGCTAATATATCAATGAGAGAGAGGAAAATTGCGAAAGAAGCAAAAAAGAAAAAAGAAACAAAAGAAATTAATTGGCAAAGGGTTGCTGCTACGTCAAAAGCTACGGCGAAAAACTTACGAGATAAGCAAAGCTTTTACAAAACATTTTTTGCAAAGTTAGGTAAGAGAGATTTAAAAAATAGAGATTATGAAGACTTTTTTAAGAGTATTGGTACAGATGAGTTACTGAAATTAGGTTTGGATCCAGATGAGATTAGAATTAAATTAGACCAGATAATGGAATGGAATGACCCTAATTATAAACCAAAAAGGGAAATAAATGAGTAAATGTTATGGATTTAAATTACATTTAGAACCTACACCATTTGGTGCAGATGTTCCAGAACCTAAAACTATTGAAACATATGTCTATAGTGACACAGGTAAAGACATAGAACAACGTTTTGTTCCACATAAGGTTACTGATATAAAAGAAATAAAAGACCCTAATAAAGATGTATTTACATCCGATTCAGGTTGGAGAAGTAAAAAATATGCTGAAAAAGAGTATAATTAGTTTATCGTTATTGGTATTGTTAAATGCGTGTGGAGCTACAGCACCAGCGTTATTAGCGACTAGTACAGGTGCGTATTCAGAATATAAAGTTATGTCTGTAATAAAGACAGGTGTAGATTTTACTTTAAGTTTAGCAAAATTGCCTACAACTAACGATATGGTATTGTCACGTATAACAGGTTTTGAGTGTAAAGTCAGTAGAATAATTGAACAAGGTATAGAGTATGTATGCCAAGATGTAAAAGTACATCCACCAGAAAATGGGCAGACAAACATTGACAAGAAGAAGGAGAAATGATATAATGGAAATATGGTTAATAGTAGTAGTTACATTATGGGCAATTGGTTTAGTCTGTAATAACTGCTAAGTGATACAAGATTGGATAAACGTGTTAGATAATGAGTTTATATTCTGGCATAGAATACATAATTTAGAAACAGCATTAAAAAATGCTAAAAATAAATTGTGGAAAACTATGTGGAAAAAGAAGTTAGTAGAATTTATGAAAAAACCAGAGAATAGAGATTATCAATTGAAAGTTTTAAATGAGTATGGTATGAACGTTATACCTATGAATAGAACATTACATTAGGAGAATATATGGCAAATAGACAAGCAATATTAAATGCATTAAGAGACCACGCTGAAGGTAACATATCTAAAGCAAGGGCAAATGTTGAAATATTTTTAGACAATGCTGTTGGTGTTGCAACACACGGAGATGTGTTAGAAGAAATTACTAAGCAATTAAAAGTAATATCTGATAATTCAGAAATTGTTGAAGTTTTAGATAAACATTTTAAAAATGATTAAAAATCTTTTAGATGGTGGAATAGCAATTCATTATAATTTTTTCACAAAAGAAAAATTTAATAGTATTAAATCAGATTTAGATAGTTTGAAATGGGACAAAGTACATCAACCAGCAGGTTCGTCTTATGGCAATAGAATGCAGGCGTTTCCTTGTTATGAAAATCAATATGATAAAGAGAACGATTATATCAAAACTAATATAGAAAGTATATTACAAACTAAAATTACTGATTTCAAGACAATTGCTAGAAGAATCATATTGAGTGAAATACAAGAATCTACACAAAATTTTGGTAAATATGGTTTTATACATAGGGATTATTTACCTGAAGCTGAGTCTGAACCTTTAATAGCAGGTATGATGTACTTTGACCAGGCATATGATGGTGGCACGGCATTTTTTAATAATCAAATGGAGAAAGTGCCAGACATTTATATAAGTGCTTATCCAAATAGACTAGTTTTATATCACGGTGGTAGATACCACGCTCCTTGTTTAGATTATACTTTTGAAGAAAGATTAACATTATCTTTCTTTTTTAAAATAGAAAAAAAGAAAAATGACATCTAAAAAAAATATGTATAGTAATAGGACTCCTAGAAGGATACATAGAAATAAAGGAGGTCGTAAAAAAGGTACGATTGCTCCTATGATAAAGAAGCATTATAATTTTGGAGCGGCAGATGATGAATTCGGAATAAGAAATGAAGAAGATTATAACAGACTAAAAAAGAAGTATGAAGTTAAAAATTAAAAAATATGAATATCAAAATATTGCTGATTGTATTAGAAGTGACCAAGTACCTGCCTCGGCAGTATTTGAGTACTTTTCTAATAAACCTTTTTATAGGTGGTACAAGAAGAAATATTTAAATGCCTAGATATACTTTTGAAAATAAAAAAACTGGCAAGGTGTGGATAGATTTTATGATGATTGCAGAAATGGAAGGTTACCTTAAAAAGAATAAACATATTGTACAAGTGCTACAACCAATAAATATAGTATCAGGTGTTCAAGGTGTGTCTTATAAAACAGACGGAGGTTGGAAGGACAACTTGTCAAGAATAGCTGAAGCTCACCCAAACTCACCCCTAGCAGAACGACACGGAAAAAGAAGTGTTAAAGAGGTGAAAACTAGAAGCGTGGTGAAAAAACATAAGTTAAGACAACAAGGGAAAAAATAATGGCAGATAAAGATATACCAGATTATATGCGAGGTTTTGACCTAGATAACGATTGGGGATTTACTCCAGTATCTAGTAAACCTAAAGATGACAAACCTGGCATTGACCCAAAATTAGTAGAAGGAACAAATATTGAATTATCTAAAGTTAAATCAGATGTTTCAACTATTAAATCTATGATGAACGAAATTATGCAAATAGTTAATGATAAAGAAACTGTAACAAAAGAAATTAGTGATGAAGAGACCCAACAAAAATTTAAAGATATTGAAAAGATTGTATTACCGTTTTTATATAATTTATCAAAAAGTGATGAACCTTATATACATTGGCCGAATAGAGGTCCAATTATAAAAGGTCAAATAGAAAAAATATTAAAATTAACAAGAGGATAATAAATGCATTTAACAGAAAATTTTTCTTTGAAGGAGCTGACCTCTAGTCAGACGGCAGAAAGACACGGTATTAATAATAATCCTAGTGAAGACCATATTGACTCGTTAAAGAATTTGTGTGAGAAAGTACTACAACCGTTAAGAGACCATTATAAGAAAGTGGTAACTGTATCAAGTGGGTACCGTTCTCCAGAGTTATGTGTTAAAATTGGTTCTAGTCTTAAATCACAACACGCTAAAGGGCAGGCGGCGGACTTTGAAATATTTGGAATAGCGAATGCTGAATTAGCAAAATATATTATTGAAAATTTAGGCTTTGACCAACTTATATTAGAGTACCATAATACAGATGAACCTCACAGCGGCTGGATCCATTGTTCTTACAAGAATTCAGATGATAATAGAAAAGAAGTATTAAGGGCATATAGAAATGAAGATGGCAAGACGTTATATGAGAAATATGATCCCAGCTGAGAGATTGCTCGTTGGTATAATAGTGATACTGTCAAAGATAAGAACAAAATCATTGATATGTACGCAATGAAAGGCGTATAGCATTGACAAAGCATAGGAGATATGTTATATTATTAATATGAGTATAAAGAATAAGATTGAAGTATTAAAAGAAACAATTGCTTGGTTTAGAAAACAAATTGAACCACACGATTGTGGTTGGATGTACACCACTATTGATGGCATTAAGCATAGAATAAGTGCATTAAGAAAAGAATTGAGGATGAAGAAGTGAAAGAGTTTAACTGGATTGATGTAGATAAAACAAAACTTCCAACAACCAAAGGCAAGCGTATAGATGGTTTTCGTTTCTATCAAATAGATGGTAAAAACTATCCATCAATTACAACTGTACTTGGTGTTCAGAAAAAAGAAGGACTAGAGAAGTGGCGTAAGGCAGTAGGTGAAGAAGCAGCGAAGTGGGAAATGGGTAGAGCAGCACGTAGAGGCAAAGCAACTCATACACTTGTTGAACAATATCTTAAAAGTGAAACTCCAGCGATAAGGGATGTTTTACCATTAGGTTTGTTTAGATTAATGAAACCTTATTTAGACCAAATTGATAATGTTCAATTGTCTGAGGAAATAATGTATAGTCATAAATTAACTATTGCAGGACAAGTAGATTGTGTTGCTGACTACAATGGTAAATTATCTGTAATAGATTTCAAGACAGCGAACAAGGAACGTAAAGAAGATTGGATAGAAAATTATTATATTCAGACTTGTGCTTATGCAATTATGTATGAAGAGTTATTTGGCAAACGCATAGAACAATTAGTTATATTAATGGCAGGTGAAGATGGCACAATGCGATCCTTTATAAGAAATAAAAAAGATTTTGAGAAAAAATTAGAAGAAAGTATCAAATACTTTTATAAATATTACGAAGAACTAAACAAAGATAAAATCAAGCAAAAAGATTAACAAAGTGGCTGGAAATTATCCACGAGAGGTCACTTATGTTAGACAAAATAATAGGAGCGATGGTAGGAGCAATACTCTTAACAATGAGTACATTTGCTGTAGCGGAGCACGAAGGTGCAAATCCAATGCCAGATATTCCTAAAGATTATCAACCAGCACCAGAAGTAGGTAATCAATTATATTGGTTACAAATGCCTGTCATATGTGGAACTAGTGAAAATGTGCTTGCGTATCTTGAAAGAAATCATTTTGCATTGGTAAATGTTTCTGTTGGTAGAGATAGAGCAAAACCAGATGGAGAACCAGTTTTTATAGTACAATATTATGTTGACCCTACATACAAACAATCAATTGTAGTTATGACAACAATGAGTGGATTAGAGTCTTGTATGTTATACAAGACATTTGATTTAGAATTTGTAAAAAAATTTAATAAAGGGATAAATTTATAATGAATTTGACGTTGAAGAATAGTTAATAATTAGTGAGGACGTGGGTGCAATTCCCACCACCTCCACCAATTTAGAACACATTAAAATGTGCTGTAAGGGGGTGAGCTAGAATCGACTACTAACTAAACCTATTTGGAGTTAAATCGCTGACAACGTACTGTTAAATCATAAATGCAAACGAACAGTTTGCTCTTGCTGCCTAGTTAATAGGTGACGGCCTTGCCTGACAGGTGGCAACAGAAGTCAGGCGCTTTACATTTTAATATAAATATGTTATAGTAATGTAATGAACTCAAAAGAATTTTCACTGATTATAGAAGATGTTGTAAAAAAACATAAAGGAATGTCATACGTGGATGCTATAGTACATTATTGTGAAGAGAATAATCTTGAAGTAGAATCAGCAGGACGATTAATTACTAAACCACTCAAAGAAAAAATCCAATTTCAATCACAAAAATTAAACTTATTAAAAGGTGGTAGACCAGGAGTGTTACCATCTTAATATGTGGGATAAAATAATGTATAACTATATCTATCACTGGATAGAAAAAGTAGCCAGTACAGTAAGTGTATGGGCGTGGCATAAAAGAGAAAGACTTTTACGAAAAGGACAAAATAAAAAATGAGTGATGATATAGAAGAAATATTAGATGATATAAGAAAAGTTAGGAATGATTTAGTAGCACAAGCCAATCCACATTTTCAATCTTTAACAAACATAATTTATAAATGGGAAACTAAACTTGCAACAAAAGAGATAGAAGATAAGGATGAAGAATAATGTCGGTGTGTCAATGTGGTAGGTCACCAACAAATCTTTGTATTGGGTGGCATAGTTTAACAGAAGAAGAATACAAAAAAAAGAAAAAGAAATATGATGAATTGAAAGAAGAAGAAAAGAAAGTGGCATTTCATCCAAGAGCAATAGATGGATTTGGAGATTAATGATAGATAATAACAGTGATAATATTAAAAGATAAAAAAGATATAAAGTTTGCACCAGAAACATTTTTGAAAGATTATGAGTGGGAATCTCACGGTCAATATGATAGTCTAAATTTTGTTAATAAAAATGTAAAAGTTTTATCAGTAAAGTTTAGTGTAGTTGGTGAAAAAACTTATAAAGCATTTCCTAATTTAGAATGGATTGTAGTTCGTCAGCACGGATATGATAACATCAATCTTAAAGAATGTGAAAAAAGAAATATAGGCGTTGTTACTACAAAACCATTTGCACAATCAACTGCTGATTGGATAAATCAGTATATAAAAGATGATGATAAAATTGCATTAATAGGTAATGGATCAGTTGGGTCAAAAGTAAAATCAGATAACATAACAGTAGTAGGAAGAAATGTATCTACACCAGATGATATATATGGATTTCTTTGGCATAATTATAATACATTAATTGTAACCGTCCAACCAGAGAAAAATAAACATCTTATTAATAATGATATACTTTCTAAATTTAAAGGCAAATTAATATCAATTAGTAGGTCAGATGTTATAGACAATAAAGCATTATTAGATAATATAGATAATATCTCTCACGCTTATATTGATACTTTAGGAAGTGAATATAGAAATAAATTATTTGATACAAGAAAAATCACCTATACAAAACATACTGCTTGGGAACATAATTTTTCATATGAAAATAACACAACATATTTTAATGATTTAGAACAGCAAATAAAAGATTGTTTGAATGGTTTGATTTTAAAACCTATTTTAAATCGGAGTGAAAGAGTTACGTTTTAATGAGAATAGATACACCAGTTAAAGAATATAATTTAAAAGATAGGAAGATATTTGTTAAAAGGGATGACCTTATGGGTGATGGTAATATATTACCACCGTGGGGTAAAATGTCTGGTATTAATAAATTGTTAGATAGTTTAAATCCTAAATATCCATTAATACATCTTGCTGTCAATGGTTCTTGGAGTGGTTGGGCATTATCATATCTTTGTAAGCAAAAAGGTATTAAATTTATTTACGCATACCCACCATCAAAAACATATTCAGAATTTATATTAAATAAAGCAAGAGAAAATGATTGTGAGTTTCACGAATTAAAACCTAATATGATGGCAATATTATATAATGGAGTTAAGAAATATGCAAAACAAAATGATATACAAATGTTGCCGTATGCATTTGACCATATAGATTATCGTAGTGAATTAAAGAATCGTGCTGAAAAGGTTTTTAAGGAACATTTAGTTGACCATTTAGTTATTTCTGCTGGGTCAGGTGTAACAAGTTCAGGAATTGTCCAAGCATATGCACCAGGTAATGATTTATTTTCTAATTCTATTAAACAAGCACAAGTTATTACAGTATCAAATGAGAGTACAATTAATAAAAAATATAAAAGTCATTATATTTCTTCTAGCAATATTAATGTTTATAAATCAGAATTTAAATTTGATGATATGATGGAAGACTATGAAGTACCATTTCCTTGCAACGGAACTTGGGATAGAAAAGCGTGGAAATGGTTAGAACATAACATAGAAAAACTTGAAGGTGATATTTTATTTTGGAACATTGGAGGCAATATATGAAAGATAAGAATAAAGAAGCAATTAAAATATTAGAAGATTGTAAACTCACTAATGTTTATACACCAGAGGATCAAATTAAATTAGAATTAATGAAGGCAAAGGAGAAAAAGAAATATAATGAGCATAATAGGAATACTTCAAAAGATCCTTTTAAAGGAACCAGTATAGAAGGAAAAGATTAAAGGTGGACGTTGAACTTATAGATAAAATGGGTAGTGACCTATCAGTAGTGAACGCTGCTAGAGTATCATTTGCAAAAATTAAAGATAAATTTGAAGACAAAGATGAAAAGTTAATTAAATATCTTGCAGTACACGGACATTGGTCACCTTTTGCTCACGCCTCATTATCATTTAGAATTAAGGCACCTGTTTTTGTTGCAAGGCAATTAGTTAAACATCAAGTTGGTTTAAGTTGGAACGAAGTGAGTAGAAGATACGTAGATAATAAACCACATTTTTATATTCCATTTATGTGGAGAAAACGTCCTGCTAAGAATATTAAACAAGGTTCAAGTGATGAAGAAATAGAATATGATATTACACATTTAATAAATGTAGCTAAAGAAACTTATAATGATATGTTAGAGGAAGGTATTGCACCAGAAATGGCACGTATGATATTACCTCAATGTATGATGACCGAGTGGATATGGTCAGGTAGTTTATATGCATTTGCTAGGGTGTGTAATTTAAGAAATAAAGAAAATGCTCAAGTGGAAACAAGAATGGTGACACATCATATATCAAAACATATGAAAGACCATTTTCCAATATGTGTGAGGTATTTGTTAGATGGTAATAAATGAATTATAATGGATTTGATGTCTATAAGACATATCTAGCAGTTAAATTACATTTTACTACAACTGCTTATGACTATCATAAATATAACGGAAAGGTGAATGCGAGTTTGGAACAATTTACAAAGCGAAATGATAGATATTTTTTTTATAAACTTTCAAATAGATATGCTAAAGATAGTATTGTTGATTATTTTGTTTCTAATTTTGCTAATAATAATAAAAAATGGATAGGAAATTTACTTGAAGATGATGGACACAAAATCTACTTACGATATAGAAAGTATAGTGAGTCTCTTAATTATAATTTGCGAAGTGACATTGGTCGTATTATTTACGATTTTAATAAGCGTGGTATTACTTTTGATAGTGGTATGGGCGTACATAATGGTCAACACCCAAGAATGCTACGATTACTTATTCAAGAAAAAATTAACTACCAGACCGCCATCATACTTGATAAAGCTATTGCGTTTATCAAAGATTGGGATACACAAATTAAGGAAAAGGTTGTCTGGCCTAATATCTCCACTAAACTCAAAAAATTAAAACCATTTTTAAGATACAATGAAGTAGAAGCACAATTAATATTAAAAGAAACAATACGAGAAGGATTCCAAAATGAAAATTGATTTTATAGCACAAGTAGCAGGTGTTGAAACGACTATGCCTATAATTAAGGCAAGTGAATACAGACACAAATGGATGATTAAGATGGCGCAAGATTATAAAAAACTTGGGACATTTACACAACGAAGTGAATTTGAAAATTCACCTTACCTATCAAAAGAAAAACAAAGACATACATCAAAATGTCCAGGTATTATTGATTATAGAAATCAAGGATATATTGTAAGACTACATCAAGACGTTACGATAGATGTAATTGGTGGTGATAATGAAATTTATAGATATAAAGAACCTTTAAATTATGAAACTTTAGGTGTAAAACAAGAGTTTATTACTCATCACGGAGAAGGAAATTTATATCCTTTTTTTGAGAACTGGCCGAAAGACACATTAAAGAAAATACTTAAAGTTAATATGCCTTGGAAGGTAAGAATACCTAAAGACCATTATCTATTACAAATGCACCCATTTTACCTAGATGATTTTAGATTTACAACTTGTTCAGGAGTATTAGATTGTAATATGGGAATAGGTAGTATTATGGTGCCTATAATGTGGCACTCCACAAAAGGAGAAGAGTTAATCAAAGCAGGCACACCAATAGCACAATTGATACTAATACCTAAAGATGAAATAGAACATAGAAATTTAAATATTGTAACTGATCCTAAATTTAAAGAAGATGAAAGAATAAGTTATTTAATGTTAAAACAACAATTTACAGTTAACTATAATAATATAAAAAAGTTTTGGAAAAAACATTTAAAATGATTAAAGTTATAGATAATTTTTTAGATAAAAACATTTTTGAAGAAATGAAAGAAGTGATAATGGGTAATGCTTTTCCTTGGTTTCATTTTGAACGACCAGTACTCAACCATCTCCAGTATGATTGGGATAAAACCCCACAGGAAATAGAAAATGAAGATAAGAAAGTTGGTAATTATTTTTTCTTTGTTCATACGTTATACGACAATCAAACGTTTCAACATTTTAAGGACAAAAATGTATTTGAAATAATGAACCCAATTACCTCTAAATTAAAGGTGAAAGAATTGATAAGAGTAAAAATAAATTTATATCCTAATCAAGGCAAACTGATTGAACATACTTGGCACGAAGATACAGATTATAAACACAAAGGTTGTTTGCTTGCTTTAAATACTTGTGATGGCTACACAAAGTTTAAAGATTGTGGTACCAAAATTGATAGTGTTGCAAACAGAGCAATCCTTTTTGATCCATCTGTTACACATACTGGTACAAACACAACAAATGTTCCAAGGAGAGTTAATATAAACTTTAACTATTTTTAATGAAAAGAGATATGGACCAAATGATTAAAACTCTTATGAACAAGGGTTATAAAATCAACAAGAGAACTATCTATGCAATGCGACAAGTACCACGACATAAGTTTTGTGTGGGTGGGGCATTTGCCTATGAAGATAGACCACTTGAAATAGGTTATGGTCAAACTATATCACAACCTTTTATGGTTGCATATATGACTCAACAACTTGGTATTAAACCTTTAGATAAAGTGTTAGAGATAGGTACAGGTTCAGGTTATCAAACTGCTGTGTTGGCAGAATTAACAACAGATGTATATTCAGTAGAAAGAATTTTTAAATTATCACAAAGAACACAAAGATTATTGTTAAAATTAGGTTATGAACACGTGAAATTTAAAGTAGCTGATGGTCACAATGGTTGGAAAGAACACGCACCATATGATAGAATTATTGTAACAGCAATGGCAGATAAAGTACCATATGAATTACTTAAACAATTAAAAGATAGTGGTAAAATGATTGTGCCTGTTGGTGACAAGATAGTAGAGATTATTAAAAAAGAAGAGAAGGCAGGTGTACCAATTGTTAAAGAAGAAAGTTTAATAGGGTGTACTTTTGTTCCACTTGTTAAAGGTTAAAATGAAATGGATGATATTATACTTTGCTTGTATGTTTATATATTTAAGTTTTGTAATTTATATGACGCATAATCATATCAATTATTTTGGACATTTTGTAAGATGATAAACGGAGAAACTTTAGAAAAGAAAATGAATGGTACTTGGACTATTAAAGAAATAATAGAAGCGATGGATAGGATAAATGAATGAAAGTGAAAGAAAATTAACAGAAAAAGAAGTTAGAGAAGAATATAAACTACAACGTAAAAATAAGATTTTTGCACATTGTTGGCCTGCTAACAACGATAGTTTTTATGAGTGGTGCTCACAATACATAGACTATAAACACATAACAAAAAAGAAAAAATGATACGAGTATTTTGTATAGGCAATGGTGAAAGTAGAAAAGATAAAGATTTATACAAATATAAATCATTTGGTAAAATGTATGGGTGTAATGCCATTTATAGAGACCATCCTGATTTATGCGATTGTTTAACTTCCGTTGACCACGGAATGATACACGAAATATATCATAGTGGTTATGCACAAAAGGTTCCTTGCTATTTTAGAGGTTGGACACCTGTGCCTGCATTTACATACGATAAAGTAATTGCAGATAGTTTGTCTGTAAAAGATGTTGAAGAGGCAGTTAAAAAAGGTATACTGATAACAAATGAACGTGGTGATTCAAAACAATATGTTATACACGGTGGTAATTTACAAGGTATTGTTGCAATATTAAAAAAAGATGGAGGTATAATTAAAAAGGACGTTAATCACGCTACAGTTAAAGTTAGTTGGATTAAAGAACCAGATTATTCACACTCACTAGATGATATTGATGAACCTAAAGACCACGGTTGGGCTTGTGGAGCTACATCTGGTTTGGTTGCTGCTAAAGTAGAGAGACCTAATGAAATATTTTTAGTAGGACACGATTTATATAGTCATAATAAATTTCTTAATAACTTATATAAGAGTACTAAACATTATACAGCAGAAGGAAATAGTCCTACACCTGCTATCAATTGGATTAACCAATGGAAGATTATGTTTAATCGGTTTCCACAGATACAGTTTTATAAGGTTAATCTATATAATGATGGACGAGATAAAGTAAGTGTACCGATTGAAGAGTGGTATAGTACTTCTAATTTAAAATACATAGATTATTCCACGCTTGACTCTTTACTAGGTTTATGATATATTAGAGAGTATAAATAAGAAAGAGATAGCGATAATATAGCTAACACAAATACAACATACAATTAATACAAAGGAGATATAATTATATGGATTTTGAAACATTAAAATCATCATCAAGTAACTTTGATAAGATAACAAAGGCACTTGAAACAAACCTCAATCCTGAGGATAAAGCAAACAAGAATAAGTATCAAGACGATAGATTCTGGAAACCAGAACTAGATAAAACTGGAAACGGTTATGCTGTTTTAAGATTTTTACCTGCGTCTGAAAAGGAAGAAATGCCTTGGCAAAGAGTATGGTCACACGCATTTCAAGACAAAGGCGGTTGGTACATTGAAAATTCATTAACAACTTTAAGTACTAAAGATCCAGTTAGTGAAGATAATACTAGATTATGGAATACAGGTGTTGATAGTGATAAAGATATTGCTCGTAAGAGAAAAAGAAAATTATCATATTATTCTAACATTTATATTGTAAGTGATCCAAAACATCCTGAAAATGAAGGTAAAGTTTTCTTATACAAATTTGGTAAAAAGATATTTGATAAGATATCAGAAGCAATGCAACCACAATTTGAGGATGAAAAAGCAATCAACCCATTTGATTTTTGGAAAGGTGCAAACTTTAAACTAAAAATTAGAAAAGTTGATGGTTATTGGAACTATGACAAGTCTGAATTTGAAGGAGTTACGCCAGTAGCAACCGAAGACGCTGCTATTAAAGCAATATGGGCGAAACAATATCCTTTAAAAGCTTTTGTGGACCCTAGTAATTTTAAAACCTATGACGAACTCAAAGAGAAACTGAATAGGATAATTATGGGAACACGAAACACTAGTACCGTGGAAACTGTAGACCTCCCACAACAGACTAACGGTAAAGTGAAAAAAGTTGATGTAAGTCACTCTAAACCTGCTAGCGAGGAAGACGATACGTTGTCTTATTTTAGTAAATTGGCAGACGAAGAGTAGACCTTTCTCTCTCAAAAATACGTTAAACTTTAAGGGCACCTAGTAATAGGTGCCCTTTTTCATTATAAATATACATATGGTAAATATATTTGACCCCATAATAGATAGACAAAAGGGGGCGTTAAAGGCAGCGTCCTGGTATAAAAATGCTGTGAGTACTATCGCTGGTAAGGCAGGATCACGTACTCTTATGAGAAGTGGTAAGTTGAATGCTAGACCTAGTGCAGGTCGTTTGAATTTTTATTTTTATGACCCTAAAGGCAAAAAGACATTACCTTATTATGATATATTTCCATTAGTGTTGCCTATAGATACATTTAGAGGTGGGTTTGTAGGGTTGAATTTTCATTATTTACCCTATGGGTTGAGATTTAAATTATTACAAGAGTTACAAAGATATGCTAGTAATACAGATTTTGACCGTACTACAATAATAAATGCGTCATATAATACACTTAAAAATATAAGTATGATTAAACCAACAGTTAAGAAATATTTGTGGAAGCACGTTAGGTCAAATTTTTTAAGAATAGATGTTGATGAAATGGCAATTGCAGTATATTTACCTGTACAACAATTTAGAAAAGCAACACCACAAAGAGTGTGGTCAGATAGTAGGAGAGTAGTTTAATGGCAATATTCAGAGCAGGCAAACGTATCGGTAATATGGATATCCGAATAGGACTTCCAAGAGATAGGTCAATGGAAAGAAAGAAATTCACTAGAGAAGGTGAAGAATTTTTAAGAAGAAAAATGACTATCGGTACCAGTAAATCAACAGCTATTGGTAGATTTATTTCAGAAATAAACAAAGGTGAAGGTGTTGCTAGAGCAAATAGATTTTTAATTAGATTATATCCACCAAAGGATATTATTGACAATAATGCAAATATACCTCCATCATTGAGAGGTATGGATAAAGATAATCTTATTAATGATGATAATATGAAACGAAATGTAGAGTTGATGTGTACTAACATTGTATTACCACATAGGGATGTAGCAAATGAAAATTTTGTGACCTATGGACCAGGTAGAAAAATGCCTTATGCATATGTTTATGATTCTCAAATTTCTGCTACGTTTATGGGAGATAAGTTTTTAAGACAAAGAGCATTTTTTGAAACTTGGCAAAAGAAAATGTTTAGTACTGTAACTCATAATTTAAATTACTATGACGCATATGTAGGTCAAATGGATATCTATCAATTAGGACAGTATAGAGAAAGTTCTAAAGATGGAGATTATGAAGATAATTATAGAATGACCTATGGTGTAAGATTGCACGAAGTATATCCAGAAACAATTGGAGAAATACAGTATCAATCAATGGTAGATGATATGATACCTATGGACATACCTGTAAAGTTTGCATTTAGAACTTGGGAGAATTTAACATTAGACGCCATTAATGCAGTTGGTTTTGGTACAAGTATTCCTGATATGCCAAATATTAAACCTGCTCCTAATTATGGAATTATTGGTGGAATATTATCAAAAATGCCACCAGAAATTAGACGTGCAAGTAAACAAGTTATAGAGAAAATTAGAAGAGATATACCGATTGGTAAAGGTACAGGAGGTAGAGTATTTCCACCATTCGTTATTAATAAGTAATATATAATAAAAAGGAGAAGAGATTATGGCATTGCCTATAATAGAAACAGCGACATATGAGTTGACGTTACCATCAAAGGACGTTAAGGTTAAGTACAGACCTTTCCTTGTAAAAGAGGAAAAAGTATTGTTAATGGCATTAGAATCAAAATTGCCTGAAGAAATGACTAGTGCTTTGAAACAGATTTGCCACGCTTGTACATTTGGCACTGTAGATATTAATACACTACCTTTATTTGATGTAGAGTATATTTTTTTACAGATAAGAGCAAAGTCAGTTGGTGAGATAGCAACACTTAAATTGTTATGTCCAGATGATAAGGAAACTTATGCTGAAGTAGAAATAGATTTGTCTAAAGTTGAGGTACACGTTGATGAAGACCACTCTAATAAGATTGAGCTTGATGAGAAGAAAAAGATTGGGATTGTTATGAGTTATCCTACAATTAATACAATTGATCCAAAAATTAATAAAGAAGGTAAGAAGACTCAAGTGATGTTTGATATGTTGGTCAGTACAATTCATCAAATATATGAAGGAGATAAAATACATACACCTTCTGATTATACTAAAGAGGAGTTGCATAAATTTATAGAGAGTTTAGACAGTAAAGCATATAAGAAAATTAACGATTTTTTTGATAGTATGCCTAAATTGAAGCAAGAAATAGAAATAGTGAACCCGAAGACAAAGAAGACAAGTAAATTAACCTTGCAAGGGTTACAGGATTTTTTCGTATTGCCCTCTCTCACGAAAGTTTAGAGAATTATTTTCAAGTGAATTTTGCGTTAATGCAACACCATAAATATTCACTAACTGAACTTGAAAGAATGGTACCTTGGGAGAGGGAAATATATGTGAATATGTTATCAAAGCATATAGAACAGGAAAATGATAGGATTAGGCAAAGAAATCAACAGAATAAATAGGGGTATATGGCTGACGATTTAATTAAAGTAAAAAAGACAACCGAAGAGTATGAACTAAAGAAAAGCGACCTTGTTCCAGATGAAGGTGAGGATGCTCCTACTTGGTATAATAAGACAGCAGGTCTATTAGACAAGTTTAGAGTCATACCTAGATTGGTAATGTTGTCATATATCTATGCCTTTTATAAATCAGTAACTTGGTTTATGCAATTACCTGACCCAACCAATTCACAAGCAATGTTTATATCAACTATTGTTGGTGCTGGTGCTGCCTTCTTTGGATTATATGTTGGCAAACCAGGTGCGAAATTACCTAAAAATAAGAAGTAAGGAGATTTATGAAAATATCGGATCAAACAGCAATTTCAATGCCTATGCGTAATTTATTATCCATAGTGGCTGCTGTTGGTATTGGAATTTGGGCATTTTTTGGTGTGATTGAGCGTCTAAATAATTTAGAAACTAAATCTACTTTAGCAGAAAAAGATTTAAGTAGTGAAGTG
>Ga0310123_10002034_pt1 | contig 16337 bp, 16 predicted proteins | sample CB6_AW_1057_MG_FD_203505 | JGI IMG/M metagenome (GOLD analysis project Ga0310123, IMG submission 203505) | Marine microbial communities from Western Arctic Ocean, Canada - CB6_AW_1057 | ecosystem: Environmental > Aquatic > Marine > Oceanic | place: Canada: Western Arctic Ocean | collected... | reverse complement strand
GGATATTCGACAGCGATTTTCGGCATGTGGCATGTGGCATGTGGCATGTGGCATGTGGCATGTGGCATGTGGCATGTGGCATGTGGCATGTGGCATGTGGCATGTGGCATGTGGCATGTGGCACTATCGAGTTTGGACCGAATGTCCATGGTTTCGACAAGTTTTTTGGTTTCCTGGGTCCCAACATTGATTTTTATACTCATCGGGAAGTGGTTCCTCATTTTGGGGTTCCTGATTTGTTTGAGGATACCGATCCCATCGAGCGCGAAGGCTATATGACCGATCTCATCACCGAGCGTTCAGTCGCCTTCATCGAACAACAGCATACCAAGCCATTCTTTCTCTTTGTCTCCTACAACGCTCCCCACTGGCCTTTTCAGCCACCGGACCGGCGGTGGGAGGCCCGCCCCGAAAATCGGCTGGAAGGAAACCCGCAAAGACTACGCGAGCATGGTTGAACGTATGGACGAAGGTGTAGGCCACATCTTGAAGGCACTAGCCGATCGGGGCCTGGCCGAAAAGACTCTGGTCATTTTTTCCAGTGACAACGGTGGCGAACGATTCTCGCGTAACGCACCTTTCTTTCACCACAAAGCCACTCTGTGGGAAGGTGGAATTCGCGTTCCTTGTATGCTCCGCTGGCCGGGACAGCTTCCGATCGGAAAAACTTCTGAACAGGCGGTGATCACCATGGATCTGACAATCAGTATTTTAGCCGCTACGCAGATGACACCCCCTGAGGGGCGAAGGCTGGATGGGACCGATGTTCTTCCGATCCTTCAAGGGGAGGAACCGCTGCAGGAACGCACTTTGTTTTGGCGCATCAAGGAGCAGGGCATCGTGCAGAAGGCTGTGCGAAAAGGGCGCTGGAAATACGTACTCGACGGCATCGAGCAACTGGAAATGCTCTTTGATCTGGAAAGCGATCCAGGAGAACGTCATACGCTGTTTTACGATCACCCCGACAGGGTGCATGAGCTCAGTCAATCCCTGGCGGCTTGGGAGCACGACGTCGATCGCCGTATTTCTCCGCACCGAAAGTGAGGCGATCACCAGCTTTCATGTCATTTCGGCCAGTGGAGTGCGCTGTTGTTGCATTGTGTTTGTGCTGAGATGGCCGCCCGTTTGCACCTCCGACACCTGGCAACGGACAGATGGAAGAAATGCGACAGCAATTGATCAGCGGGCAGCAGTGCCTGGCCTGCAAGGCCGGCACGCTTCGAACCCGTTCACTTTATGACACCGCCGGCGGGCATATCCGGTACCTCTGCTGCTCGAAGTGCGGCCGGCGGGCACAGCGCTGGTATTTCGTGCCGGCCGAGGTGCAGCCGCGGAAACGGACACCGTCTGTGTCGAAAGTCACATCATCTGTGCTACCTGGAGCATGACGAACAGGAGAACCAAAAACACCACGACGATATAGATCGCCTTTTCAAGCATCTGGCCAAAAGAAAAAAGGCCGCAGAATCAGGGGCGGTTGCCTGGTTCTGAATACGACTTTTCCGAAGCATTCCTTTTGAATGTTGGCAGGGATCTCAGCGCCGTCTTCAACTAGCTCACCCCAGATTTCACGTGAGGCATCCGCACGCGTGTAACTTCGGGGAAAATTAAGTCCAAGATGGCGTCCCATTTTTTTGTAGCGGTTGAACTTTTGCTTCGTCTACTGTTTCTTTCGGACGATCCAGCATGCCGCTTACTGATTGCTGGTCGAACTGTCTTAACTTGATTCCAAGTGCCAGAGCAAAGAAAAGCTGACGTGGTGATGCTTGAATCATTGCTGCGGCCGTTCGTTAGAAGGCGCATTACGGAAAGTGGAAACCGCTTAAGCAAAGAGCTTCTGTGCAATACACGGGAACCCCACGATACTTTCTGCAGTTGGCAAAAGCCAATTAGCCTCATGAAAACTCAAAATAGCGAAGGCGCAAAAATGGATAAAAAACTTGTGTACACCGACGACGAACGGCGGGAATGATGGTTTTCCGTCTGGACAACTGCGGCGAAATCAGAGTGAACGATCAGTCGTTTTCCTGGAGCTTGCGCCCAATTCGGGACAACATCCTGTTCTTGGTTAGCAAGGGCGACTGCGAGCAGCAACTTGAGCCATTTTTTGACGATCCGAATTCCTCTGTCGGTAATCATCAAAACATTTCTCCCGGACACTGCATCACGTTAAGCCAGATTAAGAATGTGATTCCACGCCCTTCAAATCTGTTGGTGCAAGGATCCCAAGCACCAGCACACGTTAAGACTCAACGGTGATGAGTTCTCGCCGAAGAGAGTCGAAAAAAACACTTGAAAGGATGGAAACGGGTAACCCCTGCCATGTGAGCCCCCCCCACACACGTCTGTGTTTCCGCGGGACAACTTTCCTGGTTCGCGTTTTCCACTGATGCTGAGGGCAATTTACCGGGACACTGCAAAGCCGAGATGGTCTAATCATTCCGCGTCAAAATACGGCGGCCAGGTCTGCAAGCGATGGTCTTCGACGGGGACACCCACGGTAAAATGGTAGAGACTTTGAAATTGGTTGTCGGCCAGCCCTAAGACCTTATGAACCGCGTCATCAAAGTAGCAGCCGATCCCGGTGGAGCGGACGCCGGCAGCTTCGGCTTCCAGATACAGGACCTGGCCGATCATGCCTGCCTCCCAGAACAGGTTGCGGTAAAACCAGGCACCGTGTTGCCGAATTGACTCGGAAAACTCGGCAATCATGCCGAGGCTGAAAAAGCCATCTGCCGCGATGTCCTGATGGCAACTCATAGTTCTCGAAACGTCACGGAGATCCGCCTCAACTAACCGATAGAGAGGAAATCTAATCGGCACTCCTGCAGGCGTCTCCCAGAGAAATGTTTCGCGCATCGATTGCTTGAGTAAGTCCTGCTTCGCTGGATCTCGGACCACCAGGTAAAGCCCGGGCACAACGTCGTCAACCCGGTGAACAAACAACGCCAGATGATTGGTCGGCGGCCAATAAAGTGCATCCCAGGGCGGGTGAGGTCCCGGCAAGGTGCGAGCAATAATTCGCAGAAACACGTCCCGTGAGATAGTGCTTCGGCCGTCCAATGCCCGGCAACTCCGCCGTTGATGAATGATCTGGCGGGCATCGACATCTCGTGACGATCCTGACGGCTGCCCATGATTGACCAGTTCGCGCGACGCCGTGTCCAGAAGCACTTCCTGAGGAATCCGCGTAGCGGCAGCGACTTCGTTGATGACCGGCCAGGCAACATGTTCGCGACTGAGGCGATTGGGTTGCCCGTACCACTGTACCGCGAGGATCTCTTCGATCGTCTCGTCGAGCGGTGGAGAAAGCTTGCCTGCGACTTTCACACCGGTGGAGTGGGGCATCACCACGGCGAGCAACTCCGGTTCCTCCCACTCTTCGACAAGGAATTCTTCCTGTCGATCCAAGCCCAGCAAAGCAGCCACGTGATCCGTCGACCAGGTCGAGACCAGCTTGAGCTGCCAACCACAAAGCACCGCGGAGAGCCGCAGCGCTGCGACGGCGTGCCCCATGTCGTGCTGGCAGTAGCGAAATGCCCGTTCGCCATATTTCCATGCTTCTCGCCAAATGACGGAACTGAGGCCCACCAGGAATGATCCGGCCGGCAAGTCGCGCATAAGGGAATTCCAATTCCCCTGAGAGAATGACGCGCGGCGCTCCAAACAGTGTTTCTCCGACACGTAGTGGTAAAGTGTCGGAAACTCCTCCTCGCATGCCGTTGATTCAAGCAACACGTAAGCCTCGGTCGGATGCAGATTCCCACTGGACGGATTCACGCGTAACGCCCAGCGGCCTTTCCCGGCCTGCTTCCAGGCCGTCAATGCCAGACTGGATCGAAACAAGTCTGCCACGCTGTCGAGGTCAACTGGTGCAGGCTGTGCGGCGTTGGGCTCGTAAATTCGGTCGTACGCAAGTGGTGGCAGGTCACGGTCCAGCTCGAATTGCGTCTCATTCGTACCGTGGTAATACCGAAACGGATGTGGCTGATTCGCCCAGTCCATGTACCCCAGCGAACGCGCATACCTGTCGAAGTGATGCTTGGTACGTTCGTGATAGGCGAAGACGGTCGACAGGGATGTCATAAGGTTCAGCTATTGTCCATTGGAGGAGCCGGTGACTTCAGCCCGCAAAACATCCTCATCCGACGCGAAAATTCGTGCATTCGGGTCTTCAAGATGATTGTTCAGCTATTCGGTTGTCACAAGCACCTCTGGATGCGCATACTCCGCCGCCATGGCTCTGTTCTCCTTGTGATTGCCGGCATTCTACTTCGTGGTGACCTCTCTTTGCTATTTTAGACCGTCCATTTCGTTGTCACATCGACTGTTAAGTCAGCACTGACGCCGTCCCTATTCGATCAGAGCTTCCGCATCGCATTCACCTGAAACTGGTTTTGAATTCAACAGTTGTATTGAAGTACAATTGCGCTGGTCGAGTGCTCCAGTTGTCGACGGGAGATGGCAGAACACATTCCCCGGCACAACGCTCATTTGGCAAACCGCTTAACTGTTCCGGAATATTTCGGCGAAACCCGTCGTAGAAAGATGGTTCCATGGAGATTCAAGCTCCCCGGCAACTCGTTGCGAAAAAGTGCAAACCATGCGAAGGAGGTGTCGAACCTTGCACTCTGCATGACGCCAATGCGCAATTGGATCAACTCGCTGGCTGGCGATTGACGCATGACGGCAAGCGGATTCGCAAGGACTGGATCGCCAAGAATTTCATGGCCGTGATGGATTTCTTCAATCTTGTCGCCGAAGTCGCTGAGAACGATGGTCACCATCCGGACCTTCACATCGAAGGATTCCGAAACGTCTGGATTGAACTTTGGACCCACGCCATCGGTGGCCTCAGCGAAAACGACTTCATCCTCGCTGCAAAGATCGATGAACTGCCGATTGCGTTGACAAGGATAGACGGCACGTAGACAACAGGAACGGAACATTAATTGGAACACGGTTCTTCATATCTGATAATGCACCGAGCACTTGGTCGCGGCAGCGATACTGCCGTTCAGCAACGAACCGGCTGGATGTCAATGTGGCGGCCAAAGGGCTGTGACAGCTAGCCTCTCCATTCAGGGCGTGAAAGCAACCACATGCACAAGCTCAAAACCATCTCCGAATGCATGTCGGATCAAGGCATCAGTATGACGGAACTCGTTGAGTCATCCGGCCTCGATCCAAAGGTTGTCGAAGCCATTGTCATGGGTCGATACACGACGAGCCCGAAGCAGCGTCAGAGATTGGCCGACGCTCTTGGTATTTCACCAGACAGCATTCGATGGGGCCAGACTGTGCAAGTCGATCACATGTACGGGCATGGCCCGCAGTTTGGCAGAAGTCCGTAGATGAGTTTGCCGCGCCGTCGCAGACTCGGCCGCCAACTCCAGCACATGCCCGGCGTGCATTGACCTGGCAACTCTGCCTTGAACATCGAACTGAAAACTGACTTGGCCGGATTCGTCCATTTCTCGGTCAGTCGGAAGTCTTTGTTCGATCTGGCGGGCGTTCTGTCATTCCAAAAATCTTCGCCCGTTGACTCATTCGCCCCGTCCGCTTGTCTGCGATCGGACGGTCCGTTGGTCGGCGCCTCTCTTCGGTGTTCCCGAACGCCGCCGAACCGGTCCGGGATCATGGCGCCATCGGCTTCGATCCACTTGCGAGCGTCCTGACTTCGCTGCCATAGTTCGCACGCAGCTTGCAGATTTTTTTTGTGCCGGACTGAGTTCGTGACCGGCCGCAAGGTCAAGCCAAAGCCGTCTGACAGCCTGGGTCAGGTGTTTCGGATCCTGTTGCATCCATTTCATTTTCAAAACGACAAAAAAACACGCGCGGGCTAGAGGGCGTATCCGGACATCAGAGCGTGCAACTTTTACTCCCCCTGGGAAGTCGTCCGGAAATGGAGCTTTCACAGTTGATCACGGCGGTGGCTCGGGTGTCGGCTGGCCGCCATATTTTGCTCTTTCTTCTGCGGACCACTCAAGCTGTATCAGTTCACATTGCTGTGATCTGCTCTGGTGATGGATCTTTCGGGGCGAGGCGCTTCCTGAATGACATCAGTGCTGGACGATTCCTTTCCGTTGGCGAGCGACGTGGGCTGGGTTGGGTATACGACATGGCACTGGCCGGTATTCCGCGTTACTCGGATGAGTCCCGTCTCCTCCAAGCGTAACAACGCTCGACGCGCAGACCGTGAAGGAATTCGGAAACGCTGTCGCAGCTTGTCAGTCAGACGGACCCTGTCAGATCATTCCGGCTTAGCCTGGAATTGAAGAGCTAACGCCAACACCGGATCCAGCCAAGACAGCGGGATTGGGCCCCTAATGAACGGTCCGTTCTGTCGCTGGAGTTTCCTTGACGTTTTAGGTAGGTGCTTACGCTGATGGTAGGCAAGTAGCCGGAATCGCTCTAGTTCTTTATCCATTATTAAAGACCCCTATAAGACTAGGCGGGGCGGCCTCCGTGGCCGGGGCAGGTAGGCCATCGTGGCCGGGGTTCGGTCCTGTCAGTTCAGAGAGAAGCCCGGTTACACGATCCCACATGAGCGTGCCACGCTCGTCAGTATGCCGGCCGGGATACCGCACAACATCTGTGTCGGTCTGCAACTCAAAGCCACCCAGTACGACATGCCCGGCTTCTCTCATGGCTTCCTGAGTCTCCGGTACCGCAGCGTCGACCTAGTCAATGTCTGCCTCGATTAGGGCAGCATCGTGAACCGGAGCCAATAGCTGGACACGTCGTTCCACGATCAAACAGCACACCAGCCACAACATTTCGGCACCGTTCGCCTGGCACGGGAAATTAGCCAAGGACCGTGAGTTGGGGTCAGCTCCCACGCCCCGGGCCCAGCCGAAGACGCTGTGGAGTTTGAGGAACAGCATCGCATGATCTGTCGCCCCTTGCGACCATTTCCAGTACTGTGGAAAGGTTTGATGATGCATCCTAGAGCAACTCCTGACCAAAAATTTCAGGCTCGACCAGTCTGGCGGCCAACGATGTCTCACCCATACCCAATTGAACGGCTAGAGCGCACACTTTGAACCGTCCACGTTCCTGCGGGTGACTCTGTTTTGTCGCACCCGGTGGAACGGCTCCGGCCTGTTTAGCAAATGCCAAATACGGGTCGCCGCTGCAATAGGCTTCCATCATGGCAACGTCCCCGGACAATGCTGCGGCGACAGCAAATTCTTGCTGCGACCAGTCGATGTAAGCCACAGCCCGATCGAGTTCCGGCTTAATTAAAGATCCGAGCCAACAACTCGACCCAAAAATGAATTTGGAGCTGCTGAGCGTCTTTCGCTCGGAACTACTTCCGAACACCAAAAGGAGGCAACGATTGCGACCATCATTGCCGACCACCAAGTCATTCAGCCGCATTTGTCCGAGTGTGTGCCGCAGCTCCTGAATCGGTCCCATTTGTTGAGGATAACCGCGGGCCATTTGCCGAAAGGCTTCAGCATCCAATGCCAGACTACCCGATTCCGATCGTGGCCACAGGATGTCTCTTTCCCACAGGTATGCGGCCCATTTGTTGTCCCTGAAGGTTGTGCCATCAAACACCCCAAAATCCTGATCAACCGCGTCAATCAACCGGCTCTGGATGTCGGTCCAATGTTCACGGAGCTGCTCAAGCGTGTTTATGTCAATAGGCAGGCCGTTGCGTTCCATAACGGCTACGGACTTCATGCAGCGACCTCGCATGACAGCCCGGTGGATATCAATCTTCGGAGCCAATGCGTCAACGTCGGTCTGACCGTAGTCAAGCGGTGCTGACTGTTCGGTTGCGTCGTGAGGCCCACCCTGTAACACCAAACCCTGCATCGATTCCTTCTCGATTGCTTCTATGAAATCCAATCCATTCCACGTCACGTTCCCAGGAGCCCGTTTCCACGGGGTGGTTTCCGGCCGTTCGTCTCGTTACGAAATTCGACGTACAAATCAAGCACACGTTCCGGAAATTTCCAACCCAGCTCCAGCAGACAACTGAATTCTGCGCCCGCGAAGTATGCAACGAAAAGGACATCAGAGCTGGTGTTGAACGAGCACGACGTTCCGGGATTCGATCCCGGCCCAGAGCATCACGCACATGCTCAGCGGTTCGACGACGCTTCGCCGGAATCAGAAGTTTCCCCAGGCTGCCTCGCAAAGAATTGCCTTCTCAGGCTCCGCTTCGGCCACATTCCCGCCCTGTGACAGAAGAACCTCTGGTTCGCGAAGCTGCTGAATCATCTCTTCCGTCTTAAATCGCTTACGTGGCATGTCCGGCCTCCTTACTCTGGGACCAAATCCTGAGTTACACACTCAAGAACCGGTCACGGTTAAAGAGGACAGGTCAGCACCCATGCCCAGTCCCACAGAGGCCGTCAGTGTCAGCCGTCGATCAGCCAAGTCCATGATCGACTTCCCAACATCAGTTTTTCACTATCAAATATTGCAGACACAACTCAGGATTCATGGTCTGAGCCCGTTGCTTACATCACCATCGACTGTCCGAGATAATTACACCTATCTTCGTCGCGGTGTCCGGTTTGTCGCGCTGTCCAGCGATCCACGTCATGACTTAAGTGAGCCACATCAAATCCAGTATGGATTCATCAGAACCGGCACCAAAGCGACCAGTTTCCGAGCCTGGTCGTTCCAAATTCAACAAGGTATTTCAACAGTGTTACTTTATCTCGAGAATTCTGTCACCCTCGTTGTGGGAGGCGCCAGTGGTATTGGAAAGGCGAGCGTGCGTGCATTTCTGGACGAAGGTACCCGGGTTGTGATCTGGGATATTGAGGAAGTGGATACTCCTGTCTGCGATCGTGATCAGTGCGTTGCCATGCAGCTGGATATTTCTGACCAGGCGGCCGTGGAAAAAGCAATTATTGAGACAGAGTCGCTGGTTGGTTCCATCGACCATCTTGTTCATGCCGCGGCCATTGGTTCTGGGAAATACGGCTTCCCCTTTACAAATCTGGAGCCTCAGGACTGGAACCGAATTCTGGAAGTGAACGTTACCGGTATGGTGAATGTCGCCCACTCGCTAAGTCCTCACATGGTCCGTCATGGGCGTGGTACGATGGTTTTTGTGGCTTCGGTGGCCGGACAGATTGGTTCGCCGACGGATCCCCCATACAGCGCTTCCAAAGCCGCCAATATCAACTTCGCTCAGGTGATGGCCAGAGACCTCGCTTCCAGTGGTATTCGAGTGAACACCGTTTGCCCCGGGATGGTCAAAACTCCGTTGAACCGCCTCGTCTGGAAGTCATGGAACGAGCGCCAGCCACCGGACGGAAAGCTCAGCTACGAAGAATGGGGTGAGAGAAAAATTCAGCAGATGATTCCACTGGGAACATGGCAGCAGCCGGAGGATATCGCCGACATGATTCTGTTTCTATCTTCCACGCGAACGGCCCAGGTGACCGGCCAGACAATTAATGTTGATGGCGGATTTGTGATGCACTGGTAACATTATTGATAACGCTGAATTGACCCGGCTGAACTGTGCTTATAAGGGTGGACAGTGCCGCTTTCCTGTAAATACAAGCTCCAAGCGCAGGTGAGTGAATGGGCTACAAAATCAACTTCGCTCACGCTTCGTGCTCATCTTGTTGCCATTTGGGCCTAAGTGGCACTGTCCAATTCAGAGAAGTTCGAATTCGGTTCCTGAATCATCGCACACTTGCCGGTATCACGTCCGCAGTGACAACATGAATGAGACACCGGAGCCGATACACACGCAACTGCTGGCTCTGCCTTTTTTTTGTGGTGATCTCGGGAAGCCCAAACCAGATCTGGTCGTGTACATCCCGGGTCGATCATCAATTGTGATTGCCTGGGTAAAAGGAGCATCTCACCTGCTGTTTTTCGAAGCACCTGAGCCGCCCGCACAGTCTGTGCTTCAAATTCATTCCGTCGCATCCCTGAACACGCTTGGCGTTCCTGGCAGCCGTGGTACACAGCTGACCCGCCACTGAATCCCAAGCGACCTATCCGAATTCTGTCGTGACAGCAGGATTCACGAACGTGGGCAACCCGATCCTCGGATTCACGTTTAACCGTCAACGTCACTCCACATTTCCAGCGACTGGCTTTAACCGTCGCGGTACATATTATGCTGATCTCCTGACAAGTGGAGCATCCACAACCAATCGAAAGAATCTGATGAATCTGCGTCCGAATCGCGTTAAGGAAAAACTGGCCGCCAGTGAGACAGTCTGCTGTGTGTCGGGACTGGCCGGGCCCGAGGACATTGACCGTTTTGGCCCGGCCGGTTTCGACGCCGTCTGGCTGGAAGGTGAACACGGGCCGGTAGATTTTGGTGATATCGGTGACCTGACCCGCGCCTGTGATCTGTGGGGCATGACCTCGATTGCCCGAATCAATCAAAATGTTCAGGCCGTGATCTATCGAACTCTGGATCGGGGAGTGCAGGGTATCGTAGTGCCACACGTCAACACGAAGGTGGAGGCCGAAAACGTTGTGGCGGGAGGCAAATTCTCACCCATCGGTGAACGCGGCCTGTTTACAAGCCGCCAAGGATACGGGGTCGAGAAATACTTTGACAACGCGAATGATCACACGATCTTAATGATCTTGATCGAAGATATCGTGGCGGTCAACAATCTCGACGAGATTCTCACTGTCGATCACATCGACGTCTTTTTTGTCGCTCCATCGGACCTGGCTTCCTCAATGGGTCTAATCGGCCAACTGGACCATCCCGAAGTCCAGTCTACCTGGCACAGTGCTTTGCAGAGGATTTCCGCGAGTGGTCGAGTGGCCGGAACACTGACCAATAACGATAACGTGGCCAGTTTCGTGGAATTGGGAGTCCGCTTCCTGATGACGAATGCTGGAAGCTGGATCGACAGTGGAGCTGCGGACTACAAACGGGCCGCGAAAGTGTCCTGACGGCATCCATCATCCAAATCCAAAAGGCATACTATATATGCATTTCCACCGGACTCAGTGCTTCGCTGAGCTGTGCTGTCTCTGGAGGTTGACGATGTATGCTGCTCAAAAAGCAATACATTCCAACTGGATTCCTTGACTGGTTTGGACGCATAGGTTGTCATAACGAGTCGTCCTGCCGCGATCCTGCGGGTTCTCGGTCAGACAACTAGCGAAATGGCATTCTCATCAGTGGATATCCTCATACTTCACTGACTGAATCAGCAATTCACGGTGGGGAATTCAAACACTATGCGTCAACGGACTACTCAGTATTTCTGCCTGTTTGCTGTTGTATTTGCGGTAACCTCCGGTGTTGCTCGGCCCGACGGGAGACGCGTCCAGTTCGATCGTGAAATCCGTCCGATTCTCTCGGACAACTGTTACGCCTGTCACGGACCGGACAAACAGGCTCGACAAAGCGAACTGCGGCTTGACACGCGCAACGGAGCCATGGCAGAGATCGATGGTCGCTTCGCTCTGGTCTCCGGCAAACCACAGGAAAGTGAATTGGTTCGCCGGATCCTGTCGAACGACGAAGACGAAATGATGCCACCGGCAACATATCGTAAAAGACTGACCAATGAACAGAAGCAGCTGCTGGTCGAGTGGGTCCGTCAGGGTGCTGCGTGGTCGGACCAGTGGACGTGGTCAGCTCCTCAGCGTTTCAAACCTCCCTCCCTCAACAGTTCAACAGACAATACAAACTGGATCGACCAGTTCATTCGCGCCAGACTGGAGCAGGAAGAGATCGAAGCGTCACCCGAAGCGGACCGACGTATTTTGATACGCAGAATTTGTTTTGACGTGCTGGGACTGCCACCAACATCGGATCAGGTTGCAAAGTTCCTGAACGACAACAGTGAAAATGCATGGCAGAGTCTGGTTGACGAATTACTGCGCTCACCACGGTTCGGTGAAAGAATGGCAATCTACTGGCTGGACCTCGTGCGATATGCGGACTCTGTGGGGTACCACGGCGATCAGGATACCAGTGTGTCTCCATATCGTGACTACGTGATCAATGCATTCAATTCCAATATGCCATTTGATCAGTTCACACGGGAGCAACTCGGCGGCGACCTGCTGCCGGAACCGACGAACAATCAATTGGTGGCTTCCGGATACAACAAGCTGGGAATGATGTCGGCAGAAGGTGGCGCGCAGGCCAAAGAATATTTGGCCAAGTACACTGCTGATCGAGTCCGCACAACTGGTTCTGTTTGGCTGGGTTCAACTATTGCCTGCGCTGAATGTCATGATCACAAATTCGACCCGTTCACGACAAAAGACTTTTATCGATTCGCAACCTTTTTTGCAGACATCCAGGAGCGTGGAGTCTATAACGGCGGCCAGTGGGGGCCGACTGTAGAAGTGCAGAGCTCTGCGTTGCCGGAGCTCCTGCAGCCGATCACCAGTCACATCGCAGAACTTCAGACCGCTCTGGTGACACAAACACCGGAATTGACGGCAGCCCAGCTGGAATGGGAAACAGCAACTCTCAGCCAACAAACAGACTGGCAGCCCGTAATCACTGTCTCTGCTGAAGCGCAGAATGGCAGCCAGCTGGCGATTCAGCAAGACGGATCGGTTCTCGTGTCCGGACCGGACGGTCAATTCAACATGTATACGGTCGGCCTGATGACGTCACTTGACGAAGTCACCGGCCTGCGACTGGAGGTACTCCCTCACGAATCGTTCAGCAATCAGGGACCTGGACGTTCCGATGACGGCAATTTTGCCCTCACCGAACTGACTGTTGAAGCTGACGGACAACCGGTCACCCTGCGAAACGCTCAGGCTGATTTCGAACAGGTGACAGACGCAAAGGAGAATCCGTACAGGGCCTGGACAGCTGCGGGTGTCATTGATGGAGACGAAAACGGTCGGCAGTGGGGCTGGTCGGTGGCACCTCAAGTTGGGCGTTCACACGATCTTATCGTGGAATTGGCACAACCTGTGTCAGCCACAGAATTCACAATTCGGCTGCAGCACAATCACCAGTCCTCCAGTTACAGCATCGGGCGGTTTCGTCTGTGGCTGACATCCGCCAGCCACCCGCTGCACGTTGATCCCATTTTGACGGTGCCTTCGGATCTCCGCGATATTCTGCTCATCGATGGATTGGTGCGCTCGACCGAACACCAGCAGCGTCTGGCTGAATACTACCGCAGTATCACTCCGCTGCTGACGCCGATCCGCGATGAGTTGAAGCAGCTCAGAGACCAAAAGAAGAGTCTTACAGCCGAACACACACGCACGAGCCTGATTACGGTCTCAGTCGAACCTCGAGTAATGCGAGTCCTTCCGCGAGGCAACTGGATGGACACGAGCGGCGAGATCGTGCAGCCTGGTGTGCCCGGGTTTCTGCCACAGATTGAATCGGAAACCCGTGCCAGTCGTCTGGACCTGGCCGACTGGCTGGTATCAGAATGGAATCCGCTTACGGCACGTGTCTTCGTCAATCGGCTGTGGAAACTGTTCTTCGGCAGTGGTATTTCAAGAGTGCTGGACGACATGGGATCTCAGGGAGAACCCCCGGTACACCCGAAACTGCTGGACACACTGGCCGTTGAATTCCTGGAAAGCGGATGGGATGTTAAGCACATGATTCGACTCATGCTGACATCTGCCACCTATCGCCAGTCGTCGCTGATGCGGAACGACCTGCGGGATCAAGACCCATCCAACAGATTGCTGGCGCGTCAGTCTCGCTTTCGACTGGATGCTGAATTTGTACGTGACAACGCGCTCAGCGTGAGCGGACTCCTGGTGCACGAACTCGGCGGGCGTAGTGTGAAACCTTATCAGCCGGTCGGTCTGTACCGTCACCTGAATTTCCCTGCACGCACGTACCAGCATGACAGCGATTCAAATCAGTACCGGCGCGGTGTCTACACTCACTGGCAGCGACAGTTCCTACATCCGGCAATGAAATTATTTGATGCTCCGTCACGTGAAGAATGCACGGCCGAAAGACCGCGTTCTAACACACCGCTGGCAGCTCTCGTGCTGCTGAATGATCCGTCGTACGTGGAAGCAGCGCGTGTTTTCGCGGAACAGGCAGTTCGCAAGGGTGGTAAGTCGGACAGGGATCGCATCGACTGGATAATGGAACATTCGCTGTCACGAGCCACCCAGGATAATGAAGCCCGTGTTCTGCAGTCATTGCTGAACTCTCAACGTCAGCATTATGCAAATCACCCTGCAGATGCCGAGCAGGTGGTGTCAGTGGGTCTGTCTCCGGTTCCGAACGACCTGAACGCGGTGGACCTCGCCGCATGGACGGCCGTGACCCGTACAATCTTCAATGCGCATGAATTCATTACACGAAACTAGACTCAGAATGCAGTGATGGTTCGTCCTGTCCAACTCCTACGACGGGTTTATTCATGAATCGAATCGAAGCAATCCAGACTGATGCCTGCCGCCGAACGTTTCTTCTTCAGGGTGCTGCAGGTGTCGGTGCCATCGCTCTCAGCTCAATCATGCCCCGCGGCGCAGCCGCCGCTGACAGGCCAGATGTCACTGTTCCGCACTGGAACGGTGTGGTTCAGCCACTGCACAGCAAACCCAGAGTTCGACGGGTCATTCATCTGTACATGGCGGGCGGACCTTCACATCTGGAAACGCTGGATCATAAGCCAAAGCTGGCGGCAATGAATGGTCAGCCAATGCCGGAGTCGTTCACGAAAGGTCGTCAGATCGCTCAGTTGCAGGGAAGAGAACTCAGATGTCTCGGTCCTCAACACGCTTTCCGACCTCATGGCGAATCCGGCCAGATGCTGAGCGATGTGTTTCCTCACATCAGTACGGTTGCGGACGAAATCTGCATTATTAATTCTATGCAGACCGACCAGATCAATCACGATCCGGCTCATACGGTCATGAACACCGGAACCAGTATTCCGGGACGACCGTCGATGGGTTCGTGGGTGCTGTACGGCCTGGGCAGCGAATCCGACGAACTGCCCGGGTATGTCGTGCTCACATCGGTCGGTGGAGGCCAGTCTCAGCCGATTGCCGCTCGACAATGGCACAGCGGTTTCCTGCCCGGAAAATTTCAAGGCGTCGAATTCCGGTCCAAAGGCGATCCGGTTCTGTACGTGAAGAGTCCGAATGGAGTAGGACTCGATAATCAGCGAGAAGTGATATCCGCTGTGCAGCAAATAAATCAGATCGGCAACCAAAAATTTGAAGACACGGAAATTGAAACTCGCATCAGTCAGTATGAACTGGCATTCCGTATGCAGTCGTCAGTACCCAAACTCATGGATGTCTCAGGCGAACCGGAACATATTCTGCAGTTGTATGGAACAAAAGGTGGCGACGGTTCGTTCGCTTCGAACTGTTTGCTCGCACGTCGGCTGGCAGAACGTGGTGTCAGATTTATTCAGCTGTACCATCGCGGCTGGGACCATCACGGCGGCGTCGCGAAGGGGGCAAAGATTACCGCTGGTTTGGTTGACCAGGGTACGACGGCATTAATTCGAGACCTGAAGCAGCGCGGTATGCTGGAAGAGACGTTGATCATCTGGGGTGGAGAATTCGGTCGTACACCGATGGCCCAGGGATCCGGCCGTGATCACCATATCATGGGCTTTTCGATGTTTCTGGCAGGAGGCGGTATCAAAGGGGGCATCACACACGGTGCGACAGACGAACTGGGCTACGAAGCAGTTAGAGACACGGTACATGTCAACGATCTGCATGCGACACTGCTGCATCTGCTCGGAATCGATCACGAACAGTTAACCTATCGGTTCCAGGGCCGTGATTTCCGGCTCACCGATGTGTCCGGTCACGTGTTGCATGACGTGCTGACCTAGCAGCGTGGCGGGACGCTTACAGTTCAATTCGCCACCACGGCAACAGTTCAGGTGGCGCGTATACCGCAAAACATGTCACTGCGAGCCAAATTATCGCATTGATCAGCATTCCTTTATCCATCACGAACAAACGACTGGGCTCGCCTCCGGCGTTGTTGCGATGCACGAGATACAGGAAACGGAAGACACCGTAGAGCACGGTAGGGACTGTCAGCACCAATGAGTAAGACCCATGTCGCGCGTACGCCCACGGCGAGAGGGTATAAAGCACATACGTCATCACACCTGCACAACCTGTGATGGCCATCATTAGATCGAGCAGTTCGGACGTGTACTCAGGACGATTCCACCGTTGCCCGGTCGGTTGATTCCTCAACAGCTGCAGGTCGTGGCGCCGTTTGCCACAGGCAACGAACAGCGCCAGCATCAGGCTGCAGATGACCAGCCATGGTGATACTTTGACTATGATCGCAAAAGCTCCCGCGACCGCCCGCAGAACGTAGCCACTTGCCACCATCATGATGTCCAAAATGGCAACCTGCTTCAGTAACAGCGAATAGGCCA
>Ga0310123_10002033_pt1 | contig 16338 bp, 11 predicted proteins | sample CB6_AW_1057_MG_FD_203505 | JGI IMG/M metagenome (GOLD analysis project Ga0310123, IMG submission 203505) | Marine microbial communities from Western Arctic Ocean, Canada - CB6_AW_1057 | ecosystem: Environmental > Aquatic > Marine > Oceanic | place: Canada: Western Arctic Ocean | collected... | reverse complement strand
CGTTTAAGCCCGTCGCCGCATGGTATCGCCAGTATGCCTTGCTTCGCTACGCCACACTACAAGATCGCGATTCAGTTGCAGATCTCGAACAAGTGATGAAATCGACCGTCGATCAGATGACCGCTAAGTGGCAACATTGCCGTGATACTAATATTCACGAGTAAATGTCAAAAATTTAATTCCGGCTTCAGGCAACGATCGCAAGGCGTTCCAACTGCACGGCAGCGTGATCTTTCGTTCGACATTGGTCAAGGATTGGGCTACCCCGACGTCGCGCAGCAAGTGGAGCACCGAACTCCATTTTTTCACACTATATTGCTGCTCACGACGGGGATTTTCGAACGACAATCAGAACTTTCCCGGAGTTGTTGGCCAATTCACTGGGGAAATCATTGACTCGAAAGTAAAGCGTTCCCATCGTTTGGGCAATAAATCGTTTCTTGTTGCCGATGACGATCACGTGAAGCATGCTCTCGCGACCCGGGTCGCCTGAGGGCGAATTGGTCCGGACAGCGGCAACCAGCAATCCGAGCGGTCGGCCTTGATAATATCGAAATGTGATACCGTTCGGCTTGCTGATCCACGGAATCGGTTTTTGAGCAACGGTGAATTGTCCGGAAGCGGTGACTTCGTAGGCGCATCCCTTTTCAACTCGAATGCCGCTGGACTGCCAGCTTCGGTCAGCGACAATTTCGATCCGATTCGCGACTCCACGATCACCCAGCCGCATACCTTCACGGAAGTCAATGGCCGAACGCTCGAAATCGTAACCGTGCACCAAATTCGTCGCAAATACCGGCCATTCGGTCCATATCCTAGGCAATTCCGGATTGAACAGTTTGCGAAATGCGGCCTTAAATTTACTGTCTGTCGTACAACGTCCCAGTTCTCGGAAACGGTCACGATACCGCGGATGCGTGTCCAGAAATTTACATAGTGCCCACGACCAAGCGTACGATTCGATGCGTAAGGAGTCTTTCAGACGTAGCGATGTCACCTGCTGAAGCGTCCGGTAGCCGCGGGCCTTGACTTCCTGCTGGATGATAATAATCCGGCCGAATCCCGCAAAGTCCGGTACGTTATGTGGCATGACTCGGAAGTGCGCTTTGCCGGTCTTATCGAACCAATGCCCTCCAAACAGTTCGGCAATACCTTCCATATACCAAATTGGAGCCCCCATGCTGGACATCGTCGTCATAAAACAATGCGTTCCTTCATGGATCATCAAGTGTCGGCGATAATAATCGTGAGCTTGGTCATTCATCCAAAATTCGGCGCCACGATGACGACCATGCAAAAATTGAGGCAGGTCATGGGGCAGTAGACCGGCCCGCTTGAATAACGTCTTGTTCGCAATAATATAACCGGTCAATTGATACTCGGTCCGCTCGCGGTTTGGCGGAAGCGGACCAAAGTACTCGACCCACGCATCGTACGCCTGATCCATTAACAGTGGCAGGGTCTTGGCGTTTTTCGGATCTATGTCGCTGTAGAGTTTGAGCCGCACCGATTCGTATTTGAAGATTCCAATTTGAGCCAAGTACCTGTCGTTGTGCCGCGGCCGGATGTCTGAGGGACGAAACACGGTCGCGGCCAAAGACGGATGCGACGTTATGCGTGACGACTTCTGCCGATCTGTGCCACCACCGGCTAATTTCACCAACCCGACAGACGGTTTTGACGATGCGCTAGATATGGCTGCCCCGTAAGTTGCGGATTCGGCCTTTGTGCCACTTTCCCCGCTATCTTCCAATCGTTGCGTTTCAGGCGGTGACCCGTCGTCGTGCAATAAATCGACCGACGGCGTTGACGCAGGACACCCAACCGCGCAGACGATGGCAACCACCGCTGCACGTTGCACAGCGTGATCCCATGTCAATTTGTGAAACTTCAGCGGCATGTGTTAATTATACTGCACGTCCTACTCACAACACATTTTTCATTTTGAAGATTTCCCTCTTCTGACACCAAACGCATCTTCAGCGGACATCTCGGCACAACTCGAATCACATCGGGCGTTTCGGCTAGTGTATTGTGAATGGCTAATTGTAGACGTTGGAAGTGTAGTCGAACCGAATGTCCTGCCAATGAACTTTTACACTCCACCGCTGGGCTTTTGCTCTCATCGAAATGCTGATCGTGATCACGATCATAGGAAGTGCTGCCACAATCGCAATTCCGTCTTTTCAGCAACGAAACGATCAGACGGCGAGACGGTATTGAAGAAAAATCTTGTCCAAATACGCTTGGCCATCCAGCGGTACAGCCTACGTCACAAGAGCAAGTACCCCACACAGGTTTCCGACGGAACCAATGCTACTGGAACTAAAGAATGCTTTGCCAATCAACTTCTATAGCATATGAATTCGAAGGGCCTCGTATTGAACAGTAGCACAGTTGAAGACACATTGGGCCCCTTTGTCCATGGTCAGATCCCAACGTATACCGTCGGTAACCTGCAACCACACAGTGATGTTAGGGTTGTGAACTTTCCCAAGAAAATAAAAGCAGAGCTAACCCGAATCACATGTGGAAGTACAACGCATTCACCGGACAGTTCATTTGCAATAGCAATGAATTGTGTATGGGTGAATCAATACCACATTGGCAGTGGTAGCGTTTGAACCTAAATTGCAATCAGCAGAAGAATGGCTACTGGACACCAACAGACCAACCAAAGTGCCAACTGAGGCGGCACCGAAGCCAATAAGAACATCAGGCACTTTGTTGCCAGCAACGACCAAGGTAATTCCACCGACGATCGCTAAAACCATGGATGATCCCAAAAAACCAACACCAAGACGATAAATCCATACGTCAGTTCGTACTGGTTCCACGATTTCTGCGATCGTCTGAGCGGGGGTTTACGAACTCTTGCTTCGAGTTATGAATCCATTGTAATTCTTATTGCCAAATCGCTAATTAACTGTATCCTACTTGACTTCGCCCGAAATCCTGAACCTGTCGTCATTGCTGACCCCTGTTTGGCCGAAGGAAGTGTGTTCACATATCAAATCTTACCACGACACCGGCTGTGTCACAGGAAGACTAGAACGTTAAACGGCCAAAACCACAACGTAGTCGCAGAAAATCCGGACGACGAGACGAATTGTATTAGATTTTTGATCTGTAGCATCTAAGACGGTGGCCCGGCTTAAGTCGATGTCCTCCCTGACGACAAAAACGGTTGTTATTCGCCGGTTGCTCCAAGGCAGTCTTCAATCCAACACAAGTGGGCCATGAGCTCGCTCGTACAAGCGATGTCCGGTTCGAGCTTGACGGTTTCTTCTTGATGATACACGTTAACTCCCGGCCACCATCCATCGTCCTGCTGGGAACTGTGGAGACCATCGGCAACCTCTTCGACGATTCGTCGGTCTTCCGAGTCGCCCGTAAGGCGGTAGGTCCAGGTCCCACCCCAACCAATTTTTCCACTTTGATTCGTTCGGTAGACATCTTCGCCGCAATGCCGGCTTGCCTGCAGAAATTTCTGTGCTAAATCGAGCCAACGGCGCTCAGCCGTCGCACCGTACAGCGAAGACAATAACGCAGCGGCAACACCGTACTGGAAGTAATACTGGACTGTCTTCGCCGCGTCGACTTTGTAGGCGACAGCAGCGTCCTCAGGATACTTGGTGACGAGGCCCGTTCCATGATGCCAAACCGAATACAGTCCGTCCGACAAATTGGGCTGGGCGTCGAAGAGGTTCTGCATCCAATTTCCCACAGCGGCTGCGACGTCGCGTCGTCCCGCCCAAAGATAGGCTAGTCCAACGATGCCGGTCGTCATGATGTCCTGCTCACCTTGTTGTTCGCGTTGTTCGATCGTGGTGTAGAAGCCGCCGGTCTGTTCATCATGGAACCCGTCAAGAAATCCAAGAATCTTGTGCGCAACATCAAATCGCGCGCGTAACAAAGCCCCGATCACCACCCAAGCATGTGGATAGATGCGAAAAATGTCGTACCATGTGCAACCGTTTCCATCGAGATCTCCATCCTCCTTGAGAAATCGACGCACGACATAGTTGAGCATACGTTCGGCTTCAGCGTTGCGACCGGCAACAGAGAGTGCAAACACTGTCTTGTAGTATTCATTAATACTGGTGGCACCTTCGATCGAACCGTCTGGTTTTACCAACCCGACAATCCACTCTGCGGCATGCTGTGCCGGCGACAAACCATTGGTCATAATTGTACGTTTCATGCTTGACTCCATGTGTAATTAATTGTCAGGATTCGGGCAACGGCTATCGAAATCAAATCGGACATAGGGGTTCTGTGACGACAAGCCATTGCTGACCCATAAAGCGCGTTGGTAAGGATCAATGACAATCGAACAGAGGGTTTGTAACCAGGTCGTTGTGTGGCTGAGCGCCGGGTTTGGGGCCTTACAGATGGCATTCGGACCGTTTTCGGTATCTGCCAACCAACGGCCGACGGTTTGCCAGGTGACTCCATCGGCAGCACCTGTCAATTCCCGCCAGCGCTCGGCACGCACGAAGCTGTCCTCGAAAGAACACGGCTCTTCGGTCAGCAGACAATGGTTGGTGTGCCAGTACACCTCATCGAGTCCGAGCTGCCTTTCGGCAACGCCAGTAGGTGAAATCTCGTAATTGATGCCACACCCGGATCCATCCGCCAGAAAGAAACTGATGGTCGCTTCCGATAGATGTTCGCGAATGACCCGTGCGGCGGATGTCAAATCGGACTGAGCCAGCACGTGTCGTAACACGACGACGAAAAGGGCATCTCCATCGCTAGTAGCTTGGCTGCAACCAAGGCCCGATTCAATACTGGCCACGCCGTGTTCGTTGACGCCGTACTTGCCAGGCTGACCGCATTCGGTAACAACGATGTGGTCGGGTAGGTCGTCGCATCGCGAGATCAACACAGCACGAAAGTCAAGAACTTCCGGCCGCCACTCCCAATTCATTCCCAATAAGGCCCGTCCGTCCGCCGACCGCTTGGGTCCAACGAAAACGTTCGAACATTCTCCGAGTTTGACTGTTTCGTAGGTGATTTCGTAACGCGCGGAGAGTGCGAAGATGTCTTCCAACGTCTGACCGGAGCCCTCGGCAAGACCTTCGTATTCGCTCATCAACAATCCACTGATGCGAGCCGTTGATTCGATGAACCGTGAGGCACGGCGGCGCATTTCCTGACTGTCAATACCAACGTGTTCGGCAAAGAATTCTCGGTAAAAGTTGACGGCGTGACAGATTGGAGCTTTAAGGATCCGTCCATGCTGAAATCCTCGTTCGCGGCTGTTGCCTTTTAATTCCGCTGTGAAAATCCGGGGCGTCGCTTTGCTCATACGATTCTCCGCGAACCATTCAGGATTGAAGCGTCCCACGAACAATGGCGGCTCCCTCAACCATCGCACACATTTTGCGATAAGCAATGTGTCGTGGACAATGATTAAATCCACAATCTGGTGTGACCACGATTCGCTCGGCTGAGACATGTTTCGTCGCCAATTGGATTGCCGATGCAACATCGTTCGGAGACTCGACGAAGTAGGACTTCACGTCCGTCACCCCCAAGCCGATCTTCGCGGCCGACGGAACGCCTGCTAGCATCTCAATTTGTGCGAATTCACGGTTGGCGAACTCGAAGTTGAACTGATCGCAACGTGCCTCGTTGAGGGCGGGAATAACGTAACTGTAATCGCGATGGTCGTGGGAACGACCTTTGAAGTTACCGAAACATAAGTGCAGTCCGATCCGCGCATTGACGCCGTCGCACGTTGCATTGAGTATCTCGACCAGTCGACGCGCGTCCTCATCAGTCGTGGCGTATCGCGGCTCGTCGACCTGCAGGTAGTCCGCGCCGGCCGCTGCGAGTGCCTTCATTTCCGTATTTACAATTGCGATCATATCGACCAAGAGTTGCTCTTCGTCGTGATATCCCCCTTTCAGAATCAACGGCAACGAGAGTGTCATCGGTCCGGGCACACACACTTTGAATGGTTTTCGAGTATGATGTTTCAGATAGTGGACCTCTGAAACGATCCCCAGTCCTTCCAGCGCCGTGACTTTGTCGATGACCTCGTAGCGTGGATTCTGATCATAGCCGGCCGAGCCAAACGTCCGCGCCGGCTCGAGTTTGCGCAATCCGGTCATCATGCCGTAAAAATTTTGAATAAAATCACGCCTGCGCATTTCTCCGTCCGTGACGACGTCGATACCCGCCTGTTCTTGATCCAATAGCGCAATGTTGACCGCGTCATCGAGCGATTCTTGGATGTCAGTTTCACCCAAATCACGTTCCGATTCGATGCGTTCCTGCACAATCCACAACCAGCTCGGTAATGCATAGCTGCCAATCAACTCAGTCGGGAACAGTTCGTTCACGTCACCGGCTCCATTGGAATAACAGTGAATGATTCATTGTTAACTGTTTTTTGTTGACATCGCTTCGATGATCGCCAGGATTCGGCTCATCTCGTTATGCACGATCTGATATCCCTCGTCGACTCCCATTCCTGGCCGAGCCAAAACCCATGCCGGTTGGGTGGCCAGCGCGACGTGACAAATCACACGCCCAGACTGGTCGCTGTCATTCGACGAGCCGCCCAAAATCGGTCGGACACGGCCTTTTCGACATTCGATTACGGCTTGGGCGGCGTTGCAAATCGAACCTAAATCTGGCGATTTCACGTTAATCATGTCAGTGGCGCCCGACTCGACGAATGCTCGGATATCGTCGAGATCGTTGGCCCATTCATCTACAATCAATTGTGCAGAGCTTCCTAGAGTGCGGAGTTTGGCACGGATCGAGCCAAACATTTCAATCTGGGCAGCCCGGCTGTCCATCAGTACCGGAGTTTCAATGCAAAATGACAATGGTGCTGCACGCTCAGCCAAGTCGGCAATATAGGCGGTGATGCGATCAGCATCATGATCGAAGATCGTGCCCAGCAATCCGTATACATCAATGTGAATTTCCGGCTGGTAATCCTCTGCCCCGATGTCTCGGATGCGAGAGACAATCCACGAAACATAGTCTTGAAGTTTGTCGCCGTAGTCTCCGACGATTTTGAGACTATTCACCAGACCGTGCGGCAATACATCGGCGCATCGCAGGATCGCCTTGTCTACGCCGTTCCGGCGGTCTTCGCCGCACTGCACGTTGATAGGAACCAATTTGGAAGAGACGGACGTCCCCAACTCCTCGGCGAGGACCTCGGCGCCAGTTTTCCCTTGTTCGGCGGCGACAGCCAACAACAGGGCCTGCGAGACGCCATAATGAGCAGCGGTTCGGTTTAAGGCCAGATCACCGAATTCTTGCGCTTCCAGATCGGCGCACATGGAGAGAAAACGACTGACTTTCAATCCTTCGAGATACTCGCAAACTTCCCGCAAAGCGAGAATCTGTTCACGATGTTGAAAACGTCGCACTCGGCCACCGGCACCAGCATACTGGACCGTCAGAGCGTCACCCACAACCACCTGACCGTTGTCGAGGATTAGGACAATGGAAGCGGCTTCTGTCGGATGCCGAATTGTTTCGAAGCCAGGCGTGACCGGCTGTCCAATGTAGGAAAATCCGTCTTTTGTCGCACCGGCCCTGATCGCGGCCAAGTCATCGTTGAAATAACCGCCCCATGCGGCGACGGCAAGCGCCCTTTGAATTCTCATTGCTGCATCACTTCGCTACCGAGTTCCGATCGGCTAAATATATATGATTGAATTTCAAGTAAACATTCGGCTGTTCACTGAGCTGACGACAATACATCGTTCGTTTCAGCGGCCCGACAGAATACCGCACCAAACGCCGGACACGCTAGCTCAACAAACCCTTGCTGTACATGATCACTGGCCTCGGTTGATCTACAAGAAAGCTCGCTTTGAACTTGGGATGCAGCCGTGCATAATCCAGCACACGTTGGATGACCAGGGGGAATCACGCGATCCCCATTGTCACTGCACACTTATACTTGCATACCCGGCACGTCGCAAGGAATTGCCGCAATGTCTGTCACGAGGACCGCACTTGTCTTTTGGTGTCGACCGGCTAGAATGACGCACTTCATTTTCGCCTTCGAGCTAGGCTGCTCAAAGTAACTCATCGAGAAATCCAATGGCCAAAACACAGCGCAAGCTAAAGAAAGCCAACCACGGTCGGCGACCAGCCAGCGCAAAGGCACGCAAAGAGAAACGCCGTAAATTCAAGCTTTAACCGTCACGTTGGAGTTCGGGTTTTAGTCTGGCTCTTGCATCCTCAACGGCCAACTCAAACGGGCCCGCTTCGTTAAGCCTTGGCGCTTTCAGCGTTCTGCTGCTCCTTAAAACTTAACCACAAATTTTTGGGAATAACTCCGGCCATAATGATGGCTAGTTGAGTCAAGACAAAGATTCCCAGAGCCAATAGGACACCTTCGGTGAAACCGTAGGAGTGTAGCCCGACGCCCAGTTCGTTCACACCGAACCACGACCAGCTTGTCACAATGTTGCCGCCGACCGCCAGAACAGCTAGGCCTCGCTCTTTGACCATGCCACCCCAGCGTGCGTGCAAAACGAGCGCATTCCATAAAACGATGATCAGCGCACCGTTCTCTTTCGGATCCCAGCCCCAGAAACGGCCCCACGAGTCGTCCGCCCACAGGCCGCCCAGTACAGTGCCGACAAAGCTGAAGAAGATCGCGAAGCACAACGTGCCGTAAATCATGCGAGTCAGTTGCTTGCTGACTTCGAATGTCAATGTCGGAGTTGCAATGCCGCGCAGGATGTAAATTGCCCCCAGAAGTCCCGTGATATACGTCGTCGCGTATCCCAGTGTAATACAAACCACATGCGTGGCCAGCCAAAACTGAGTATCCAGAACAGCCTGCAGTACGGTAAACGTATCACCGTCGCCGGCTAGAAAGTGCGCGATCACCAAGGTGATGAATCCGGCTACGGACGCGACGATGTTGCCGATGCCCATGCGATATATCACTTCCAGGATTAAGGCCAAGACGACACAGCCCCATCCAATAAAGACCGCCGAAGAATACAAGTTTGTCACCGGCGGCCGTCCGGAAATATAAATGCGTGCAATCAGCGCAGTCGTGTGCACGGCCAAAGTAAATACCAGCAACCAAAACGAAGCGAGGTTCAACGGACGGCTCCAACCCAGCCACGCTCCGGCGGCCAGCAGAAAGGCAAATACATATAGAACAGTTGAATGGTAGAATGGTTCCAGATGATTAAAATAGACCTCGAAGTTTGTCTTCGTCGCGTTTAGCATCACGGGTGGGTTCGATTCCAGTTCGTTGTGGTATTTGGTGACCTCACTGTTAAACTCCTCGATATCTTGCTGAGCGTAAGCAACCAGAATATTGCTCATGGATTCTGTTGCCGAATTGGGCTCCTGGCCAGAGAAGCTTGTTTGGACAAGATCCCTGGTCCAAGCGGCCGCGAATGTCTCCCACTTTTCGTTCTTTGATTCCGATTGCGGCGGTATCGCCAGCGGAGGATGTCCTTTCGCTAACTCCTGCTGCTGCAGTATGGCCTGGATCAAGTCTTCTTTAACGTGCGCCCGCCGGATGTTTGGCGCAGAAAATGACTGGATCAGTACGTCGAGTACACCGATCTTCTTCTCAAGCTCGAGGACCTTTTTTTGGTACAGGCTTAGAGCACTGGAATCAATTGAGCGGGCCAATTCGGCCTGCTTCTTTAATACCGACAACTTCCCTCCAAATTCCTGAAATGCGTAACGGAACCCTTTCCGCCGCTCAAGATCCAGCGTCTCCAACAGTTCCAGGTGCTCGATCCGAAACACTTCGTGCTGGAACGAGACTTGGGGCCGCACGATCACGTCCAACAGCCACCGGATAGCCGGCTGCTTGATCCCTTGATCGTCGACATATGTTTGCATCCCGGAAATAATTCTCAGACTGTTCCGAGCCATAGTATCGATTGGCTTGACGCGGCCTTGATACACGAGCGGCAGCTTGCAGAACGCGTACAGGTCCATTTCGTTGTCCGCGGCAATAGGCACTCGGGTTTTCCCGGCCAACCAAACGGAGAAAATAACGACCAGTACCACAGGAAATAAATGGGTCGCGAGCATAGCCGAACTGCCTTGTGTGTCCCGATCCTGAATCCCTTTTTGGGTCCTTGTGTCTTTTTCCCTTTGATTGGCCTTCCCAATCTCGACAGATCTCGCACGAATCAAATCACCAGACGCTCGACGATTTAAGAACCGCAGTAGTATGGTCCAGAAATGAGCCAGCATTCCTGTAGCAACGATCATGCACGAGACATACGGGATCATCCAACCGGTATTCGTGACGACTTGCAGTCCCGTCATTTCGACTCCCGCCTGGCCAGCTGGCACGAACGTTGACTGATAAAAGGTCTCGCCTGCAAACCGCAACGGATTGTTCATCCAGATAGAGATTTTACGATCGACACCACGATCCGTGTCGACTAGACGTACTTTCGACGAATAGTTCCTAGGGGTGTCGGTGCCCAAATAGTCATCTTTGCTGACATCGATCAGGTGTACCGAATACGGCTTATAATTTCGTTTGAATCGCAGTGATACTTGATATGTCTTTCCGTCTATGTCGATTGTTTCCGGCTCGAGCCATAAACTAAGCAAGCGTGTGCTGATCACTTGCCCGTCATCCATGTTGCGGAATGTTACATAGATCGACGATCTGTCGACACCACCTCCTACATCGGTACCCGTACCCGACCTGATAGGTACTGCGATGCGCTGCAAGCCCGCGCCATCAGTGGCAATATTCTTCTCGTCAGGTGTTGTTAGTCGAAGCTTTGAATTTTTCATGAACTTGACGACCTCGACGCTTAAAGGCACGTCGTCATACGGGAGTTTCACCAGCCTACCAGCGAGCAGTATTGATTCGGGAATCACCACGACGTCATCTTCGTTCGCATCAATCGAATCTATTAGCGCCAATTCAATTTTTCGGATGTCTTGCACAAAGTTGACTGTGTCACCCTCTTTGATCTGCATCTGGCCTTCGACGGCCGTGGTGCCGACCAACAGCTCACTAAACATCATCAGGCCGACCCCGGCATGCAATACCACAACCCCGGCCCGCTTTTTGAAGACCATCACGCTGCCGCCAAGCAAAATTAGCCCAGCGAGCATCCCTTTGATTAACTGCCAAAGGATCCGCATAGAAGAATCGTCCAATTGGACGGCATCGCCCTTGTAAAACAGCCAGCACAACAGACCGCCCAAACCAATGACCACGCTAATTACCATCCATCGTTCCGCAGATCGTTTCGGTTCGAGCCTCAGCAACGCCGAACCCATCGCCAGCCAAAGCGCACCGAGCCCCCATTTCAGTAACGACCACAATGTCGCCCATTCCATCAAGGTGGCTTCTTGCACATCTTCCTTGTTTGATCCGCTGTCGATGACCAGCCAGGTGACCAAACATCCCAAAGCGATCACGCCGCCACCAGCCCATAGCCGTGCGCCATTCGCTTGAACCTTGAACCGCAACAAATGCGCAGTCACTAAGTTCATTGCCATAAACAGGCCAATCAGCCAACCTTTCGGAAAATAGAAATGGCCAGGGACGCGCGGTTTGCTGGGAAAAAACGACGCCGGGAAAAAAAGTTGAAAATCAATTTTGACAAAAACCTCGCCGAAATTGAATCCGGGAAAGCCAGGACGCAGTAGCTTGTTATGGTCGATCCGAAAATACTCACCGATCACTTCCCAAATATCCTTGTCAATCTGCGCGAACGTTCCGGCAACCACGATACAGATTGACATCGCGAACAGTGCAACCGTCAGTTTTAAAGAAGCGAGTGGCTTGATATATCTCTTCAATGGCTCCGACCATGCTCTGGACACCACCGTGACGGATTCGGCAATGTTTGGGTCGTCCTTTTGTGTCAATTTGACGATCATTTTAAGCTCCGGCGACGGCGTCTATTTAAACCTTATTGATCGCACGAAGGCTGCGAATCGGTCTTTTTCCCTCTGGGCCAATTTATTGTCACCTTTGAGTTTCAAGAACCACATTGGCCCCCTTGCGTTGACGATGACTCCAAAGATCGACTCCTGCAATCCGACCAACTCGATGTAAGCACCTGTTGCTTCACCAACTTTGATTTCCTTGATTTTCTGATTCAACTCCTGCCGGGTAATGCCCGCCAATTGAATCTGTTGTCGCCAGCGGTTGACATTCGACAACAAATCTCCCCCCGCTTTGCTGACAGTGATTTCAACATACTGCGAACCGTCGAACACTTCGAATGCGGCCTGGCGGCGAACGGTGATTCCGCCACGAGACACGCTCAATCGTCCCGGCGCCCAACCTTCGGGTGTCTCGTACGTTAACTTAAACTTAGCGGATTTCGGAGTCGGAAAATCCAGTCCCATTGGCGGATTTTCCGCGACAATCGGCACGCGATCCATTCCACTGGAAGAAGACCACCCCACCAAGTCAACCACTGTGACTGTTGTGCCATCAAGCTCAATTTGAACTGTTTCCTTCACCATTTGGTGATTCAGAATCGGCCGCAATCCTAATTGCTTGCGCCACCGATTAACGTTCTGCAAAGCATCCTGACCGCCCGGCATCGGCACGACGGTCAATTTCAACGGCTCGTGTTCTGTGGGAATCTCTAACGTCGCAAATCTTTTCGCAAATTCGGACCGTCCGGCCGAAGCAGGCAGGCGACGCCAGCCTTCAGGTATACCCCATTCTGGTTCTGAATCCGCTCCGCCGCTGAAATGGACCGACCTGACAAAATTCAGGAATGATTGCTTTTTTGCGGCGACGTCATCTTTCGGTCCAGTGACCTTGAAAAACCACGTTTGACTGGCTTGGGGAATCATCGCTGCCAGCATCCGATCGGTCGGTGGGCTCAAGTGGTCGTCAATTTTCGACTCCCTGGCTACGTCCACATGGTTCTGTTCCCAGACGACTTGAGGTTTCAATACCCGGTAGCGCGTGATTTCGTTCTGCTTCTCGCAGCCGCAATGCCAGATGGCTACAAGTCCAATCAGTGACGCTGTCGTCCAACGGCGGCCACCAGACGGCCGGCTGAGATGTAACAGCTGCAGCGACCAGATTTGTTTAGGACGAGTCATGCCGGGATCTCATCGACTGGTGCTTGCGAAAGGCGGGAAGAGTCCGTCGAACACGCGTCAAATTGGATGAATTGTGATCGAATCGGACAACTCAGAAATGTGCTCAACGATTTGCGGGTGATTTGCAACATTATAGTCCTGATCGCGAGAAAAAATACATAGGGGCATTTTGCATAGTCACACGATATTGGCCAGCACGCATTTGCGTCGACTATTGTTTCGCCTCGTTAAAATTCCGGCATCGGCTCTAATTTCTCTAGATTCCACCCATATGGCACACTCCGTGCTGTGAAGGTGCGCTGAGCTCATTCTCGGGAAAGACAAACAAGAGCTCCGCATTTCAACGATCCTCTTGTAAGAATCTCCTGTCCGTTATGCCAATTTTACAAATTCAGTCCAGGAAACCTGAACACGAATGACAATTCCCGTTTTGCTCGCCTCTCTCATTTTGTTTTCCGTCCCAAAGGAAAATGCTATTTTGGAATTCACGGCTTCGTGGTGTCAGCCGTGCCAGCGTATGAGTCCGATCGTTTCACGTTTACAGCGTGAAGGCTTTCCGATTCAGACTGTCGACGTCGAGCATCAACCGCGACTCTCACGCCGATTCAAGGTCAAGAATATTCCCACCTTCATCTTACTTGTGAACGGAAAGGAAGCGAAGCGAATCGAAGGGGCCACGACCGCCAGCTCGCTTCGTCGCCTGGGGATGCAAGTTCGACAGACGATTTCTAAAAAACCCGATCGCTCGACGGCAAAGTCCGGGCACCGCAATACTAGTTTTCCCAAGCAATCGAATTCTCGATCCACAATTGCTAAAGCCGAGTCGTCTATCCAATCACTTTTCCAAATACCTTTTTTTAGACGAACACCGCAACAGAACTCACCGCCCAAAACACAGTTGCCTGTCGTGCGTGCGAAATACGATACGTCGACAAGCAAGCGTCGAATCCAATCCATTCCAAATTTTCCCACCGACCCGCTGGCCTCGTGTACCCGAATTCGTGTCAAAGATGGTAACAGTATCAACTTCGGCTCTGGGACCATCATCGATAGTCAATCGGACCGATCGCTGATCGTTACCTGTGGCCATATCTTCCGGAAACTTGGTCAGACCGCGACAATCGAAGTTGACGTCTTCACGTCAGGCCGGACCCAAACGTTCTTGGGTCAGATCGTCCGTTACGACCTGGAAGCCGACGTCGGGTTGATTGCGATCCCAACCACTGAGCCACTTTCTGTGTGTCAAGTTGCACTGCTCAATCCTGGCGTTGCGCAAGGTTTGCACGTTCTGAGTGTGGGCTGCAACGGTGGTGAGACTCCGACGAAACAACAACATCGAGTCACGGCCGTTAACCGGTACCAGGGCCCTGACAACGTCGAATGCACGGGTGTCCCGGTACAAGGACGTTCGGGCGGCGGATTGTTCAACACTAGCGGCCAACTGGTGGGTGTATGCATCGCCGCTGACCCGCGGGATCGGCGCGGCCTGTATGCCGGATTGAAACCGATCCATCAATTGCTGAATCAATGTGGTTTGGCTTGTGTTCTCCGTCACAAAGAAACCCAAGGATTGGTCAACGCAAGTCGTCCCGATTCGGATCGACAGCGCAGTCTGCAGACGAAATTTTCGCACGACATCTCGACGGTAGAGCAGCCAATGTCGTCGACAATTTTTGCGAGTCAAGAACAAGTTTCGATCGCAAACAGTGAAGCGGATCACAGTCCCAACTCCCGTGACGTTGAAAGCATCTCAACTGCATTGAAGCGAGCTGGCAAGGCAGAAGTCGTTTGCATCATCCGTCCTTTGGATAGTCCTGAATCACCAAGTCGAATCGTTATTATCAACCGCGCCAGCGCCAAGTTCATCGCTGATTTGACTGGTGAAATGGAGGCCCAATCGGAGCTAACTTCGGTCGAGAGGAAAAGTCGAACGGTCGTGATACCTGTGTCAGCGAGCCGGACCGACCCAGTGAATTTGACCAGCCCACTGCAGTATCGCCGTTCCAGCACGCTGCGCTAACCCGCTTTGTCTATGTGTGCCAACCCGCTTGCAGCAACGTTCCACGACTGATCGCTGACTGCTGCCCTGTGTTTGTTCAGTCAAGCATTGCTCAATCAGCGATTGCGCCGCATAATACGCGACGTTGAAAACGTCGACTTCGATCCTTGCGACTATTTAAGGAATTGTCACGATGCTCATATTCAAGGACAATTCGGAATCCATCGGCCGAACACCACTGATCCGCATTAATCGTCTCGGTGAAGGCCTGAATTGCACCATTCTGGCGAAAATCGAAGGCCGTAACCCGGCTTACAGTGTCAAGTGCCGCATTGGTGCTTCGATGATTCGGGATGCGGAACAGCGGGATGTGCTGAAGCCCGGCATGACAGTCGTCGAGCCAACCAGCGGAAACACAGGAATCGCTTTAGCGTTCGTGTGTGCCGCACGCGGTTATCCACTTGTATTGACAATGCCAGATACCATGTCGTTGGAGCGCCGCATGATGCTGCGGGCTTACGGAGCGGAGCTGATTCTAACACCGGGCGCCGCAGGCATGCCGGGAGCGATCTGTAAAGCGGAAGAAATCGCCGAGAACCCTAAGAACTTCATGCCACAACAGTTCAAGAACCCCGCCAACCCCGGAATCCATTTCATGACGACCGGTCCTGAGATCTGGGACGATACCGACGGAAACGTTGACATCCTGGTTTCGGGCATCGGAACCGGCGGCACGATTACCGGTATATCGAAGTACTTCGAACAAGAAAAAGACAAACCACTGCACTCGGTCGCCGTCGAACCAACGGAAAGTCCCGTGTTGTCTGGCGGAACACCTGGAAAACACCGCATCCAAGGCATCGGTGCCGGTTTCAAGCCGGATATTTTGGACATGTCGTTTGTCGACGAAATCGTTACGGTGTCTAGCGATGAAGCGTTTGAGATGGCTCCGCGCATCACCAAGGAAGAAGGAATTATTTGCGGCATCAGTTGCGGCGCTGCCATGGTCGCCGCTTTAAAGGTTGCGCAACGATCCGAAAGCGAAGGAAAGACGTTGGTCGTCGTTTTGCCCGACTCGGGAGAACGCTATCTGTCAACGCCGCTGTTCGAATACGCAAAAGACAACGATTGAACGTCCCTGTTCGGCTCGCAAGATTCGGAAACCCGGCATCTCGGAAAATCCGGGTTTCTTTTTTGCAGCTCAGTGATCTCGTTGTAACGCTCCATCTGGTCGCTTACACTTGGTGTTCGTAGTTCGGTCAACTTGGTTT
>Ga0310123_10002032_pt1 | contig 16338 bp, 9 predicted proteins | sample CB6_AW_1057_MG_FD_203505 | JGI IMG/M metagenome (GOLD analysis project Ga0310123, IMG submission 203505) | Marine microbial communities from Western Arctic Ocean, Canada - CB6_AW_1057 | ecosystem: Environmental > Aquatic > Marine > Oceanic | place: Canada: Western Arctic Ocean | collected... | reverse complement strand
TCGAGCAACAGAAGACCATCGGTGGACCTCATCTCCCGTCACCAGCGCCAACACACAGCGAAAGCAGGGCCCAGGGCCGCCATGGCGGCCCTGGGCCCTGCTTTCGCTGTTACTCTGTTACTTTCCCGGTAAAACTCCTGGCGAAAATCAAATTTCCTATCAGTTTATCAGTAATTTCCTATCAGTCCATTTTCGCCGCTTTGCGATTCGCTCGCTCGGCTCTTATAATCTCCGAGGGGGTGCACAAGCATGGTTACTGATTTGTTTCGTCAATCTGCTAAATCGCTGGTTCTGGTCGCGCTGACTGTCTGCGGCGCCGTCTGCTGTCCTCAGCCGTTTCTTCAAGCTGAAGAGGAACAGGTCGACTTTGTCCATGATATCCGACCTATTCTTTCGGATCGTTGTTTCGCTTGTCACGGCCCCGATGCCAATGCCCGCAAGGCGGACATGCGTTTGGATCAGCGCGAATCGGCGTTGGCAGCCGCCATTCAGCCAGGCGATGCGGAAGGCAGCGAACTGGTGCGACGTATCACCAATGACGACCCCGAGCTACGGATGCCACCGATTGACTCGAACAAGATTCCGATCACGGCAGCCGAGGCCGATTTGATTCGTCGCTGGATTGATCAAGGAGCCAACTACGACACGCATTGGTCGTTTGTCAAACCGGTTCAGCCCGAGGTGCCACGATTCTTTTCGGAATTCGAAGAAGGCTTTCATCCAATTGATGCATTCATGCTTCAACGGCTGTTGAGAGAGGGTTTGAGTCCATCACCCGAAGCCGATCGCCGCACGCTGATTCGCCGGCTTTCGTTCGATCTGACTGGGTTGCCGCCCTCGCCCGACCAGGTGCGGGGGTTCCTTGCTGATACGTCCTCCGACGCCTACGAAAAGGTTGTTGACCAGCTGCTTGATTCACGTCATTACGGCGAGCGCATAGCACTCTATTGGTTGGACGTGGTTCGCTATGCCGACACCAATGGCATTCACAGTGACACTCATTCCGATCATGCCCCTTACCGCGATTACGTCATTAAGGCCTTCAATGACAACATGCCCTTTAACCAGTTTGTCATCGAGCAACTAGCCGGCGATCTGCTGGCCGAGGCCACCGACGATCAGAAAATCTCCTCTGGCTTCAACCGATTGAACATGTGGACCCATGAGGGAGGCGCCCAGCCGAAGGAGTACACCGCGATCTACGCGGCCGACCGTGTTCGCAACACGGGTTCGATCTTCCTGGGAATGACCATCGGCTGTGCACAATGTCATGACCACAAATTCGACCCGTTCACGATGAAGGATTTTTATAGCTTTGCGTCGTTCTTCGCGGATGTCAAAGAGACGGCAGTAGGTGATCAAGAGGCAGTCAGTCTGCCGCGAATCGCACATGACGAAGAGGAGGCGGAGGTGATCCGCCAGTTGCGGCAAAAATTAGCTGCTGCTCAGCAGCGCGTCGACAGTTCCACACCCGAATTGGAGCAGGGGCAGAAAGAGTGGGAACTTGAGGCGATTGAACTCTCCAAGCGGTTACCGGCGCTGGGGACGTGGAGCAGCCTGGGCCCGTTCACAGTCAACAACGCGGAAACGGCTTTTGCGACGGCGTTTGTGGAAGAAGCCAGCATCAACATCGACCGTACCACCACCTACCAGGACGGACAACTTGGCTGGCAGGAACAAAAGGAATGGAAAGACGGAAAAATCCACAAGCTCGCTGGCAACAACTCTGCCAACTATTTGCTGCGGACGATTCACGCCTACGTTGACCATCCACTTGAGTTGTCCTTGGGAAGTGACGGCGGCATTAAAATCTGGCTGAATGGCGAGCTCGTATTCGACAAGGAGGTCTTCCGCGCCGTGGCCGAAGATCAGGATCGGGTCTCGATTCAGCTTCGCCAAGGCGACAATCAACTGCTCATCAAGATCGTCAATGGCACGGGTGAACACGGGTTTTACTTTAATCCATTGGTCAATGGTGACATTCCCAGTGGCATCGCTGATATCCTGCGCATGGCTCCAGAGGAACCCGGCGAGGAAAAACAGCAGGAACTGGCTGCCTACTTTCGATCCGTCACGCCGTTGCTCGCCTCCGAGCGCGAACAACTCGAAAAACTCAAAGCGGAGGGTGACCGCTTACAGGTCGAGATGAAGGTCCTGATCTCCCAATCGATCGAGCCACGGATGGTGCGAATCCTGCCACGCGGAAGCTGGTTGGATGACTCCGGCGAACCGGTCCAGCCGGCACCGCCGGAGTTTCTCGGCAACTGGGACATCGGAGATCGCCGGGCCACGCGCAAGGATTTGGCCGATTGGCTCGTTTCTCCCGACAATCCACTTACGGCCCGCGTCTTTGTGAACCGCTTGTGGAAGATCGCCTTCGGCCACGGCTTGGTACGAACCTTGGACGATGTTGGTGCCCAAGGCGAAACTCCTAGCCATCCCGAGCTCCTGGATTGGTTGGCCAGCGAGTTTGTCGAGAGTGGTTGGGACATCAAAAAAATGATGAAGCTGTTGGTCATGTCCTCGACCTATCGACAGTCGTCGCTGGTCGATCCGCAGCTGGCAGAACGCGATCCGCGCAACGATTTGTATGCACGCCAAAGTCGCTATCGTTTGGATGCGGAAATGGTGCGCGATAACGCTTTGGCGGTCAGTGGATTGTTGACCAGGCAAATCGGAGGGCGAAGCGTCAAACCCTATCAGCCGGCGGGCTACTGGCAGCATATGAACTTTCCCGAGCGGACATGGCAGCACGAGGAAGGCGCGCAGCTCTACCGGCGTGGCCTTTACACCTACTGGTGCCGCACATTTCTCCACCCCGCCATGCTCGCCTTTGACGCACCGACTCGGGAGGAATGCACCGTCCAACGGCCACATTCCAACACCCCCGCCGCCGCACTGGTATTGCTCAACGATCCCTCGTTTGTGGAAGCAGCCCGGGCCTTGGCAGCAATGATCATGCGCGAGCATGAACATGATCTGTTGGGAGGTTTGATTTTCGCGTTTGATCGAGTGCTCAACCGTGCCCCCGGCGAAGACGAAATCCAAGTCCTGTCGGCACTGCACGATAAGCATCTTCAATCCTACCAGCAGGATCAGGAAGCGGCCGTCGCGACACAAACAGTAGGGGCATCGCCGGTGCACGAGGATCTCGACCCCGCCCAGTTGGCCGCATGGACCTCCGTGGCACGGACGATGTTGAATTTGCATGAAACTATTATGAGAGAGTGACGTTTTGTTCTCGGTTCCCGGTTCTTTGTTGGATGCGGGATGCGGGATTTTTGTCCGGTCGTTCGAGCCACCCGCCTCCTCAAAAAAGGACGGCAGGGACAAAAGGGACGGAAAGGACCAAACCGACACCCCTCGTCACATAAGAACCGAGAACCGAGAACCGAGAACCATGAACCCGTATTATTTACATCAACTCCGCACGACTCGCCGTTTTTTCTTAGGCAAGATGGCCACTGGCATTGGGGGGATGGCGCTGGCATCTCTTTTGAACCCACCGCGGAAGGTGGTTGCCTCGTCGGACGATCGGTTGGCGGGCCGCGGTGTGATCGATCCGTTGCACGTGGCGCCGAAGGCGAAACGGGTGATTTTTCTCACGCAAGCGGGAGGCATGTCGCACCTCGAGACTTTAGACTACAAACCGAAGTTGGCTGAGATGGATGGCCAGCCCATGCCGGAATCGTATACGAAGGGCCAGCCGATTGCGCAACTGCAGGGGGCTGAGCTGAAATGTTTTGCACCTCAACGAAAGTTTTATCAGCATGGCGACTGCGGGCATTATATCTCGGACATTTTTCCGCATCTGGCCAAAGTCGCCGACGAGCTCTGCGTGATCAATTCGTTGCGCACCAATCAAATCAATCACGATCCTGCCCACACCTTCATGAATACCGGGACCCAAATCTCCGGCCGGCCATCGATGGGGTCCTGGATCACGTACGGATTAGGTTGCGACGCGGACGACTTGCCCGGCTTTGTTGTCATGACCAGCGTCGGTGGTGGAGGGAATCAACCGATCGCCGCGAGGCAATGGCACAGTGGGTTTTTGCCCAGCCGTTATCAGGGAGTGGAGTTCCGCAGCAGCGGCGACCCGGTTTTGTACCTGGGCGATCCAGCTGGCGTAGGACACGACCGACAGCGGGATGTCGTCGACGCGGTTGGAACGCTGAACCGCCTGCGAGACAAGAAGGTCCTGGATCCTGAAATCGAGACCCGGATTTCCCAATACGAATTGGCCTTCAAAATGCAGTCGAGCGTTCCGCAATTGATCGACATGTCGGACGAAACCCAAGAGACACTGGAACTGTACGGCACACAGGGAGCGGATGGCACGTACGCGGCCAATTGCCTGTTGGCCCGGCGGTTGGTGGAGCGAGGGGTTCGGTTTGTCCAGTTATATCATCGTGGTTGGGACCACCACGGAGGCATTCGAGATGGGGCTGCAAGAACGGGTAAGCTCGTGGATCAGGGCACCGCCGCGTTGATCCAGGATCTCCGCCAGCGTGGCATGCTCGACGAAACGCTGATCGTTTTCGGGGGTGAATTCGGCCGAACTCCGATGTCTCAGGGCGGTAGTGGTCGGGATCACCACATGAAGGGTTTTTCCATGTTCCTCTGTGGCGGCGGAATCAAGCCGGGCGTGCGATATGGCGCCACGGACGAATTAGGATACAACGCGACAGAAAACGTGTTTCATGTCCACGATCTTCATGCCACGATGCTGCACTGTCTGGGCATCGACCATTTGCGACTGACATATCGTTTTCAAGGTCGCGACTTTCGACTGACTGATGTGCATGGAAATGTCGTACAGGACGTATTGGCCTAAGAGGTGTAATATTGAGAGATTTTGACTACGTTGCCCCAACGGGCCTGCAGGATGCGGTTGAGTATTTGGCACAGCACAACGGACGTGCGCGGCCAATATCGCGCGGCCGTCGGTCCGTCGGTTACGTTTCGCATGGCGGTCGGGGCTCCTCAGCTCGGAGCCAGTTCGTGCTCGCACTCGCTCATGGATCACTCACGTTGTCGCTATCCGCACGGGCCTGGGCGGCGTCAAGTTCGCGATATCGGTTGTTGGCTAGGTTTAAGGGCTGATAGGGATTGAAATCACTATCAGTAACCGTCTATTTTCGAGATTGAAATACAATGGCTGATCGACGCGAGAAACGAAAACGATGGGTGCAACGTGGTCAGTACGCCGTTGAAGTCGAGATCGAAGTCGTGTACTTGGACGATGATCCGTCCGAGCCTTGCCTTGAAGCAGCCACCGTCCACTGGCTGGACGAAATCGCACACAAAGCCGAACTGGGAGACGTCGAGTACTTGCGAAAGGTCGGACGCCTGTTTCAGGCGGTCCCGCAGTAAGAACCTAGACCCTCCGCGACGGTCCTTGAAACCATCCCGCTCTCGACTCTCGTCACGCCACTATCCTCGACGAAGCTGCACGGCGATGCGGAAGGAAGTTGATGAAGTGAAACAAGTGCGCATCTCGCTTCGCCGAGGGGTGTGTCTTCCAGTTTGGCTTTCGACCTAACCTACGATCCCAATATCGGAGACGGACGAATCACACTCGACTGGGACGGCAGCGTTATCGGTCTGGCGCAATTTGCCACTTGGAAGGCCAACTTGACACAGATCATGATTTGAATGTGCTTTTCCCCTGCGGTGGTTTTGTATTGGGGCAGGATATCCATACCATTTTTACAATTCGCCTGTAATCGGAGTGCAGGGCCGGGTTTGCGGAAAGACATCGGTGGCGGAAAAACTGTCGCCGAGCTCGCCGGAGCTTGTCCCCTCATTCTGTCCTCTCTCCAGGGGGGCTTTGGCGATTATGAGTCCCGAAATTAATTTCGGAAGGCAATCTTGATTTTCTCGTTAACCATTGTCAAAATGACTTTGCTGTATTCCGCTTCTGGCTGTGGTAATGACAACAGTGTACGCCCCTTTGACGAGCATTTCGAGACTGCCAGGACGACCATTCGCCGTGCACCGAACCAAACGAAAAATAACTGCCCACGCAATCGGATTCTTTTGCCTCACCACGACTTTGTGGTTGTGCGGTGAGCGACAGTTGCCAGCTTCCGAGGCGGAAGAATTTCCCGATGGTGCGCGAGTATCGAAGACGATTACCTTCGAGATGGATGTGCAGCCGTTGCTGACACGATTCGGCTGCAACTCGGGAGCGTGTCACGGCAAATCCGGAGGCCAGAACGGATTTGCCCTATCGCTGCTGGGCTTCGACCCCGACTTCGACTACGACAGACTCATACATGCGGGGCGTGGCCGGCGGGTTTTCCCAGCAGCACCCGCATCGAGTCTGCTGCTGCTCAAGCCGACCGGGCAAATCCCACATGGAGGTGGAGAGAGATTCTCCATTAGCAGTCCGTATTACGAATTGCTACTCGCTTGGATTGCGGACGGAGCGCCTCGCACTCCCTCGGATGCACCACAACTGGTCCGCGTCGTGGTCGAACCCGACAGCCAGAGTCTCGTCCCCCAAGAGAGCGTGCCCTTAATAGTGCTGGCGGAGTACTCCGACGGAAGTCAGCGCGAAGTCACTGACGCGAGCGCTTTTCGGTCCAACGACGGGGCAATTGCCGCGGTCAACGAGGAGGGCGTGGTACAGGCGGGACCGGTGCCGGGAGAAACAGCCGTCATGGCGCGGTACATGAACCATATCGCCGTTTGCAGCGTGACAATTCCGCTGTCTGGCCACGTTCACGATGAAGTCTACGAAAACCTTCCGCGCAACAACCAAATCGATGACCTGGTCTGGGCAAAGCTCAAATTGCTGGGCATGCTCCCATCGCCGCCGGCCAGGGAAACGACCTTCCATCGCCGGGCTTATCTGCGGGCGATCGGCCGGTTACCAACTCCCGACGAGACTCGCGCCTTCCTCGAGGACAGCAGCTCGGACAAACGCCGGCGACTGGTTGAGCGGTTACTGCAACGTCCGGAATACGCCGATTTTTGGGCGAACAAATGGGCCGATTTGCTTCGCCCCAATCCGTACCGCGCTGGAATCAAGGCGGTTTGGATGCTGGACGCCTGGCTCCGTGACGCATTCCGAACAAATAAACCCTACGACCAGTTCGTCCGCGAGCTGGTGACGGCGCAGGGAAGCACGTGGCGAAACGGCGCCACAGTCATCTTCCGTGATCGGCGTCAGACGGTAGAGATTGCCTCGTCGGTTAGCCAACTGTTTTTGGGTGTTCGCCTGGAATGCGCCAAGTGCCATCACCACCCGTTCGAGGTTTGGAGTCAGGACGATTTTTTCGGTTTTGCGTCATTCTTCTCACGAATCGGACACCACGGTCGTTTGTTGCCTCCCATCTCGGGTGGTGAAGAACTGATTTTTGCGAAAGCCGGCGGCCAACTCAAACACGGCAGGACCGCGGAGGTCGTATCACCGAAGACACTCGACGGGTCGCCACTTACACTCGGGCCGGACGACGAGCCTCGCGAAGTTCTTATGGATTGGATGACGGGTGAACACAATCCTTACTTCGCGAAAGTGATGGCGAATCGAGTCTGGGCGGAACTCATGGTCCGGGGGTTGGTCGAGCCTGTTGACGACCTCCGCGCCACCAATCCCGCCTCGAATGAACTGCTTCTCGATTATCTTGCCAACGAATTTCGGCAAAACGGATACGACATCAAACACCTCATTGGCAAGATCATGAATTCCCACGTATTTGGCCTGAGTTCCACGCCAGCGGATCGAAATGTTTCCGACGTCAATAACTTCTCTCGTTACTATCGCCAGCGACTCAGGGCCGAGGTCCTTTTGGATGCGGTGAACGACGTGCTCGATGTCGAGGAAGAGTTTTCGGCGATGCCGCCGGGATCTCGAGCGATTCAGGTGTGGACTTACCGGACGTCATCCCTGTTTCTTGATACTTTTGGTCGTCCCGATCCGAATCAGGATCCTCCCTGTGAGCGGACGTCCGATTCCACCACACCGCAGATTTTGCACTTAATGAACTCTCCCGAGCTCAATCGCAAACTCTCGCTTGATTCTGCCCGACCCGCACAATTGGCCTCCAGTGAACAGCCCAACGAGAGTATCGTGGAGGAAGTTTTTCTGCGCGTGTACTGCCGGCCACCAACGCTCGATGAAGCGAAGATAGCATTGGCGAATTTGCCCACCCGCGATCAGCGGCGCGAAGCCGTGGAAGATTTGTTCTGGGCGCTGTTGAACACTCCGGAATTCCCGTTCATCGATTGAAAGAAAGGGACATTATGGCGATCCATAGTAATTGCGAAGGAATGAAGCGACGCGATTGTCTGAAGCTTGGACTGGGGGCGTTGCTGGGCGGTGGATTCGTCGACGCTCTGCGTATGCGAGCGACGGCTGAGAATGAGTCGGCGCCCAAGACGAGTTGTATTTTGATTTGGCTGAACGGAGGACCAAGCCACTTTGAAACGTTTGATCCCAAGCCGGATGCGCCGGTCGAAATCCGCGGTGAATTCGGCGCGATCTCGACCAAGGTTCCAGGCACCTTCTTTTCCGAGAATATGAGACGTCTCGCGGCGATCAGCGACAAGCTGACCATCGTCCGTTCGGTGCGTCACAATCAAAACAACCACGGGGCTGGCAATCACTACATGATGACGGGCTCCCCGACAAGGATTCCCGTTAGCTGCGGTGCCCGTGTCAGCTTTCATCCCAGTCTGGGGTCCGTCACGTCGGCCGAGCGGGGCGCCCCCCACGGGCTACCTCCGTATTTCTCTATTCCCTCGATGACGAAGTCCGGCGGGCCAAACTTTTTGGGCGCTCGACATGCACCCTTCGTGGTTGCCGACGATCCGAACGAGGAATCCTTCCGGGTAAGGGATGTAGGCATCCCCCATGGATTGGAAGCCGGTCGAGCAATGAGCCGCCGAAACCTGCGCCAGCAATTGGACAACCTCTTGCGTTTCCAGGACCTCGCCGCCGGCGACCCGGTTCGCGGAGCCGACGAGAATTTCCAGCAGGCGGTATCACTCATCACCTCCCCCGCCGCACAGCGGGCATTTGATATCCATCGCGAACCGGACGAAGTGCGTGACGCGTTTGGGCGAACCGCGTTTGGCCAACGCGCCCTGCTCGCTCGGCGTTTGGTCGAGGCGGGAGTCCCATTCGTTACGCTTAACCATGGCGGTTGGGACGACCATCGGAACATCTTCCCGAGGTTCAAAGAGCGAGCCGGAACGTTTGACCCGGTCGTCGCTACGCTGATCGAGGATCTCGACCAACGCGGGTTATTGGACACGACGGTCGTCCTGGTGATGGGAGAGTTCGGGCGCACTCCGAAGATCACCACCCTTTCGGGTGAAAGTAAACCAGGACGAGACCACTGGTCAAACGCAATCTCGGTGCTGGTGGCTGGCTGTGGCACGCCGCCCGGCCAGATTGTTGGCGCTACCGATCGCAACGGCTACACGGCCATCGAAAACATCTATGGGCCGGAGAACCTCGTGTCGAGCATCTATCTTAAACTCGGCATCCAGCCCGATAAGATTCTCTACAACCGCACCGGCCGACCTGTACACCTGGTGAGTGATCCACGACCGATCGCGGAATTGATGTGATGGGTAAGCCTTTAGCTGCCTGCAGCAGTCAGCGGTTATCGAATGAGGAAGTGAGTAAGTTCCGGAAAGCATTGTCCGATGTGTCTATACTTACTCTCTTACTCAGGAATTCACGTATTTACGCACAAATCGTCGTGGCAAGTCTACTAAGGATCGCGAAAAAAATAACTGTCGCATCTTCTTATCCCCTCACCCTACCCTCTCCCAAGGGGAGAGGGGACAGCGGAACAGTCATTTTTTTCGCGATCCTAACCGCGGTCAGTTCCGTTTTCGGACCGGGCAGCGTTTATTCCGCGCCACCAACGCTCAAACACCTGTTCCCCGCCGGCGGGCAACGCGGTTCCAAAGTCGTCACGACGTGCACGGGCGAGTTCTCTTGGCCCGCCAAAGTGTGGGCGCCGGGAATCGACGTGGTTTCAGGCAAGGACGAAGGAAAGCTGGAAGTATCGATTCCCCAGGATTTGGCCGCGGACCGAGTCTGGATTCGGCTTTACAACGAGGAGGGTATCTCGACTGCCGCCCCGTTCTTGATCGGCAACCTGAAGGAATTCGACGAGCACGAACCGAATAATTCGCCACGGGATGCCCAGGTGCTCGCTGAAAACAGCGTGACGGTCAACGGTGTATTGCAAGCTAATGGTGACGTTGACGCGTTCGCAGTTTCCTTGGACGTCGGACAAACACTGGTTGCGTCAGTCGATGCCAACACGCGCCTGGGTTCTCCTATGGACGCCATTCTGCAGGTAGTATCGACCGACGGGTTTGTATTGGCGGAGAACCATGACGACGTTGGACTGGATCCGCGCTTGGCTTTTACGGCAACGCAACCGGGAACTTATATTGTACGGCTATTCGCATTTCCCGCGTCTCCGAATTCAACGATCGCTTTCCGGGGAGAGGCTAGTTTCATCTATCGTCTTTCGTTGACGACTGGGCCGTTCATCACGCACTCGGTTCCATTGTCGGTTTCGCAGGCGGATCCTGTTGAGGTCGAGGTCATTGGTTGGAATATCCCACCCAACACAAGGATTCCGGTCGTCCCCTTCGGGGAGGGAACAATGCTTGGCGATCATCAAGAGCTTGACGTGCTTGGCCCTCTAAGGATTTCGCCTGACGCTCGTATGGGGATCGCCTTTGCGCCCCATTTTGGCGGCGCTGCACGAGTCCGTCTGGCCGCGCACCCGATCGTGACCGCCCTCGCCGACCCGAATCCTGATAACCCGTTGCGTCTGGTGCCTCCGATCGCGGTCACCGGACGATTGCAGATACCCCGTGAAGTCGATGATTTTCACGTGCTTCTCGAGGAAGGCCAGCACGTTGTCATTTCGGTCGAATCGCAAAGTCTGAATTTGCCGCTGGCCCCAGTCGTGCGATTAATCGATCCATCCGGCGCCGTGGTATCCGAGGTCGATAACCCCCCGAGTAAGTCGAGTAAGTTGCGGGAAGCGGTCATCACACACGTTGCCGCTCAAGACGGGGACTATCGATTGACGGTGGGCGAGCAGTATCTCCACGGCGGCGAGCGATACCTTTATATCCTGACAGTCCGGTTCGAGGAGCCTGACTTTGAACTCTCCGCGAGTGCCGACTCCATCGCCGTTTCCACGGAGAAGCCAACTGAATTCGAATTGACGGTAGTGCGGCGCGAATCGCCCAACGGATCCATCGGTCCGATTACGATCGAGGCGGTTGGCCTGCCGCCGGGAGTCACCGCGCCCGCGGTCGTTTCCGAGCCGACGGGACCCACGGCGGCCAAGGTGAGTTTGAAATTCTCGACCGTGGGCGACTGTTTTTCCGGCCCGATTCGGATCGTCGGAACTGCCAGCGAGCCGCAGGAAATCAAACGCGTTGCCCGAACTCCAGCCAGGCTCGCAACCAGCCTCGAAACGATCTGGTTGACGGCCCTGGTGAAGTAAAAGCTCTGTGAAGTTGAATCTTTTCAACGCAATGGCGCTGAGGATTATTTAGCAGAACATTCCCACCCGCCTCATTACAACAGGACCGTTGTCATGGCAAGACACAAGACGATCTCTTCGGATTGGCTTTTCCGATTGGCCATTGTTGCGTTGGCCGGCATCCTTATCGAAAACCCGGTTCGTTCGGACGAAAACGACGAAGGCAAGGCGACCGCGATTGTCGACGTGCAGCACGACGGCGACGTCGACTTTGAAACCGAGATCCTACCGATCTTCCGCCGCAAGTGTCTTGCCTGTCATAACAACACGGACGCGGAAAGCGATCTCGTGTTGGAGACACCGCAATCGATCTTGAAAGGCGGCTCCGACGGCCCTGCCGTCGTGGGGGGAAAGAGTGCCGAAAGTCGCCTGCTGAAACTCGCGGCGCTGCAAGAAGAGCCGCATATGCCCCCCGAGGACAACGACGTCGGTGCCAAGCCGCTGACACCCGAGGAATTGGGTTGGATCAAGCTTTGGATCGACCAAGGCGCAAAAGGTGAAGTGTCCGCAGCGGGTAGTCCGGTTAACTGGCAGCCATTGCCGGTGGGCGTCAATCCGATCTATGCGGTTGCCGTTTCGCCCGATGGCCAGTACGCCGCCGCGGGCCGGGCTAACCAGATTTTCCTGTACCACGTGCCCAGCAAGCGTGAAGTCGGCCGCTTGACCGATCCGTCGCTGTTGGAGCAGGGCGTCTATAAGAAACCGGGCGTCGCGCACCTTGACCTTGTGCAATCTCTGCGATTCAGTCCTGACAGCCATCTGCTCGTTTCGGGCGGCTATCGCATCGTCAAATCCTGGCGGCGCGTCCGCAACGCGCGGAAACAGGAGTTTGCCGGCCTGGAAGGCCCCACACGCTCGCTGGCGGCTAGCAGCGACGGCAAATGGGCCGCGTTCGGCGAAGCGAGCGGCAAGATCAAATTGTACGAACTGGCCAACAACGACCTGAAGCCGACGCTGGAAGGCCACGGCGACGCGGTCCTCGGTCTGGACTTCTCAAAGGACAGCAGCCACCTTATCTCCGGATCGCAGGACAAGACCTTTCGCGTTTGGAGCGTCGCCGACGGCACGCAGGTCGCCACCATCGATACGCCCGCCCCGGTTCACGCCGTCGCGTTTGTCAGCGAAGACAAACAGATCGCAACGGGCGGAGCTGACAACATCATCCGGATTTGGGCGGTGCCCCAGGCGAATGCTGAGGGCGAAATCCCGCAGCCCGTCAAAGAGCTGAAGGGACACGGCGGCGACGTCACGTCACTGGCGGCTGTGCCGCCAAACGGCGAGCAGCTCCTGTCCGGCGGACATGACCAGTTGTTGCGCGTCTGGAACGTTGCGGCCGGCAACCAAGTCGGTGAGATGAACCACGGCGGAGTGGTGACCGCGGTTGCCGTTCGGCCCGATGGCCAGCGGTTTGCTTCGGCCAGCTCCAACAACATCGCGAAGCTTTGGAACGCTGCGGACGGCAAGGAAATCGCCGAATTGCGCGGCGACTTCCGCGCTAAGATTCGTGTCGAGGACACAACTCGCGCTGTGGCGGTTGCCCAGCGGCACGTCGATGCGAATAAGGGCGATCTGGACGCCGCCAACAAACGCAAAGAGGCTGAAGAAAAGAACGCAAACACGGCCGAGGAAAATCGCCAGGCGACCGAAGAAGAGTTGAGCAAGAAGGTGGAAGCGGTCGAGAAATCGGTTGCCGATCAGGAGGCAGGTCGGAAGGCAATTGAAGACGCCAAGCAGCTCGTAATCAAATACGAGGGCGACAAGAAATCGGCCGAGGAAGCGATCAAGGCCGTCGACGAGGTGATCAGGCAGTCGCAGGTCGATTTGGCTGCTGCCGACAAGTACATCAACGACGCCCCCGGGGCAACGAAGCTCGCAGCCGACACGTTAGCCGACGGTTTGAAGAAGCTGGAAGAGGCCGCTGAGGGACAAGCCGAAAACAAGGCGCTGGCCGATATGGTTGCCGGGCTCAAGCAGGCGGTGCAGCAACAAGTGGATGTCAGAAGGAAGGCCGGTGAGGAGGCCAAGACCGCTGCCGGAAATGCCGTCATCGATGCCCAGAACAAGAAGCAAGAGGCCGAAGCTAACATGAAGAAGGTCGGCGAAGACGTCGCCGGGGCGCTAAACGACGTCAAACAAAAGGAAGAGAGCCAAAAGAAGCTGGAGGAGGCGGCACAGAAAGCGATTGACGAAAAAAACGGTGCCGAGGCCAATCTGGAAAACAACACTCGCACCATCCAGCGCACCAAAGAAGCCTTGAAAAAAGTCGTCGACACGATCCCCTCCCTGGAAGCGGCCCACAAGCAAGCGGAGGAGCATCACAAGCTAACCCAGGCTCTGCTAGAAACCGTCAAGAAGGAGGCGACCGACACCGAGAAGTCTTACCATGCAATCGCCTTCTCGCCCGACGGCCTGCTCCTGGCCACGGGCGGTGACGATCAGACCGTTCGCACGTGGGAGTCCGAGACCGGAGCAGCCGTCGAAACGTATTCCGGACACGGAGCGGCGATCACCGCCGTGGCTTACAACACGGACGGCGACGTGTTTTCGGCCACCTCCAACCAGACAGCGATCCTTTGGGACACGAATCCCGCATGGAAGCTCGCTGGCACCATCGGTTCGGTCGACTCGTCTCAGCACCTGATCGATCGTGTTACCTCGCTCGACTTCAGCCCCGATGGCAAGATGCTGGCCACCGGCAGCGGTGAACCGTCGCGTAGCGGCGAGCTGAAGATCTGGAAGGTGGAAGACGGTTCGCTGGTGAAAGAAATCAAGGAGGCTCATAGCGACACGGTCTTCGGCCTGGAGTTCTCGCCTGACGGCCAGCAAATTGCGAGTTGCGCGGCGGACCGTTTCGCCAAAATTTTCGACGTCGAGAGCGGAAAATTGATCCGCGCACTCGAAGGTCACACTCATCATGTCCTTGGCATCACCTGGCATTGTGCCGGACGCTTGCTGGCCACCTGCGGCGCGGACAACGTGATCAAGGTCTGGAACGTCCGTACCGGCGAACAGACGCGCACGATCGGCGGCTTTGGGAAGGAGGTCACGGCCATTCGTTTTGTGGCTGACAGCGATAACGTGGTTGCATCCAGCGGCGACAAGCAAGTGAAAATCAAGAAGAGCAATGACGGCGGAGACGCCGGCGACCTTGGGGGCGCGACCGACTTCATGTATTCGATCGACGTCAGCGCCAACGGCCAACTCGTCGTCGGAGGCGGCCAGGACAGCGTTGTCCGTATCTGGAAGGGAGATGGGAACTCCCTTGTCACTTTCGAGGCTCCCAAGCCCGCAGGCGAGGCAGAGACGATCGGCGCAGAATGACCCACGCCAGGTCGCACGGTGACTGAACTTCAGGGGTTGTTAAAAAATAACTTATGCTTTTGTCCCCTCTCCCCGAGGGAGAGGGTAGGGTGAGTAGGGTGAGGGGTAAAGAAAATGGATAAGTTATTTTTTAACAACGCCTAAGAATAGAGTCGGTTAATGGGTTTGGCGTGATAAATATTCTGAGGCCGACCCTCAAAATCGTACCAGGCGGCGTTGTGCGGGATGCCGAGAGCGTCGTAGATCGTCGCGGCAAGGTTTTCCGGTGTCTGAATGTCGCTGATCGGTTCCGCGCCGATGCGATCGGAGGCGCCGATGACGTTTCCGCCCCGCACACCACCTCCCGCAAACAAGATCGTGTTGACCGGTCCCCAATGGTCGCGTCCGGCATGTTTGTTGATCTTCGGAGTGCGACCGAATTCACCACCCACGATTACCAAGGTTTCATCCAAGAGTCCCGTGGATGCCATGTCGTCCAGCAACGTGGACAAACAAAGGTCCAAGGGTGGGAGAAGGTGATCTTTCAGACTGGCAAAGTTACGGTGGTGCGTATCCCAAGATGAATTCTTACCCAAATTCACCTGGACTAAGTTGACACCGCTATCAATCAAACGTTTCGCCATCAACAGGGAAAGACCGAACTTGTTTGCTCCATACCGCTGCACAATCTTGGAATCCTCGTTCTCCACATTGAAGGCGTTATACACTTTGGGGTCGGTCAATACGGAGACGGCTTGTTGTCGCGTTGCATCAAGTTCCCTGACCGATTCAGATAGAGCGAGCTGCTGGCGCTGAATGTCGTCCAACAAGGAAAGACGGCCATTCAATCTCGGGTGCCCTCCTTCGGGAAGTGTCAAGCTAGGCATATCAAAGACGCGATCGGCGCCATGCTGGAACGGCGTCCCATCAAAACGAAAACAGTCAGGACAAGCGCCGTTGCCCAAGGGACATTTGGCCGCGACATCGATGTGCCAAGCCTCCCACTTTTTTCCCAGACGGCCCGCATATTGCCCAGGCCGTACTTTGTTGACTTCGTTGACGCTGGGTTGCGGCAGGACCGCAGCGGATGGCATCTGTTTTTGCCGATCCCGCAAGGCGTAGGTGACGACCGCTGGTATCGACGGCCATTCGTTGGGACTGGGAACTTCGTTCAAAGAAAACGCGGGCGGAAATTCCAAACGACCCGTCAGCATGATGTGACAAGCCGGCTCATGGGAGCTGATGGGCGCGGAGTGTGATCATCTGGGCCAAGTCGCCGCCGTAGTCGTCCAACAAGTGATTCAACCACAGATAATTCGAGAAACGACCGAAGCGGACGTAGAAACACTCTTCGGGCACGTGCATCGCTCATGCGGTCGGTCGCCCGACCGCAGTTAGGCCTGTGCGTTTCAGGCATGCGGGCGTGAACAGCCGCCCCTTAACGGCCTTTGATCAGAGGTGCCTAAGGGTGGCCGACCCGGGCCAGCCAATTACGTTG
>Ga0310123_10002031_pt1 | contig 16338 bp, 12 predicted proteins | sample CB6_AW_1057_MG_FD_203505 | JGI IMG/M metagenome (GOLD analysis project Ga0310123, IMG submission 203505) | Marine microbial communities from Western Arctic Ocean, Canada - CB6_AW_1057 | ecosystem: Environmental > Aquatic > Marine > Oceanic | place: Canada: Western Arctic Ocean | collected... | reverse complement strand
GATCGGACGACTCGCCACAAAGGGCTCAAACAACGGGCCAAGCAACATCCTTGTCACCTCCTAGCCCCCTAAGTCCATGGAGGTCAGCAGGTTATCTCGATTCGTCACATGTTGAAAGGCCTGCCCCGAAGGGGTTCCATCCCAAAGCCCAGCGTCAGCACGCCCCCTGGGCGGGCGCCACGCTGGGTCTCGCACACCCACGCCAAACACAAACCCCCGAAGGGGTTTCACACGTCGAGGTGTCGTGATATGGAACCCCGCTGGGGTTCACAAACATGTGGGGGGCGTGCCGTACCCAGTGTAGCCCGCCTGGCGGCGGGCAACACTGGGCTTTGGGATGGAACCGCTTCGCGGTTATTCGGTCCCGCATCGCCGGTGCCGGTTCACGGGTTATTGGGCCGGATCCGCCGGAGTACGCATCCTGACAACCCGCACCACCACAAAACCCCGAAGGGGTTCCATCCCAGAGCCCAGCGTCAGCACGCCCCCTGGGCGGGCGCCACGCTGGGTCTCTCACACCCACGCCAAACACAAACCCCGAAGGGGTTTCACACGTCGAGTAGCCCGCCTGGCGGCGGGCAATACTGGGCTTTGGGATGGAACCGCTTCGGGGTTCTGTGCAGGCATGCTGTACGCAGCGTTGCCCACCACCGGGCGGGCTAATTCAACTGCCGGATGTACACGTTCCGCCAACGGCACTTGGCTCCGTTGGGCCAACCCGTACCGCCGTGTACCTGGACCGCCACACGACCCTCGACACCCAGCAGCTTCGTGATGCCCGCCTTGTCGTACCCCTTGCCGGAAAACGTCTGGCCATTGAACTCGTTGACCTTGTAACCGTTGATCCAGGTGGTGATCTGCGGAGGCGATCCGACGACCCGCAGCCGGGCGGTGTTCCAATCACCGACCCTCCAGGCCGAGACCCACTCGTTGCCGCTGATGGTGAAGGCCTTGGGCGGAACGGTCTTGGTCGGCTTGGTCGTCAGACCCAGCAGTTCCTTCTTGTCGTTGTACTTGCCGAAGATGTCGAAGGTACGAGTGTTGAAGCCTCCGGTCCCCTCGCCGTAAATGTGACCCACGTTTCCGTTGTCGTGGTAGTCGACCATCATCTGAAAGCACTGGCCGCGGTTGTTGGACCGCACGAACAGGCCGCTGCAGACGCCCCAGTCGGGCTTCATGTCGATCAGCAGTTCGAAGTCGCCGTAGGTCTTGTCGGTCAGGAGGATGCCGCCGTTGCCGCTGCCCGGAGGATCCTGCTCGCCGGTGATCACTCCGTTTTGGACCGTCCAGAGGCCCCCGGTACCGTGCCCGATCTTCTCGGGGTTCTTGTGCCAGCCGGCCAGGGTCTTGCCGTCAAAAACCGGCACGAACCCCGCCTCTCGCTTCTCAACCAGCCAGATGTTGCGGAAGTGAAGCGGGTTGCCATGGTTCTGAATATAGACCGGGCCCAGGTCGACTCCTTCCTTGACCGGGCTGGCTCGAGTGCTGCGGGGGACGTCAACGTTGTTGTGAATCACGACACCGTTGTGGCGAACCGTCAGCCGGGCGTTGGCCGTCTTCTTGGCGGCCTTGTCGTAGCGGGCTGAGGTGAAATCGATGTCGTAGGTCTGCCACTGCAGAGGCGGCAGGCACATGTTCAGGTCCGGGTCCTTGATCTCGTAGATCCCACCGCACTCGTTGTGCTTTCCGGCGAGTCCGAACGAGTCGAGGATCTGCACCTCGTAACGGCCCTGCATGTAGATGCCGCTGTTGCTGCGGCCCTGGCCTCGAGCCGCCGGGGCATAGTTCAGCTTGAATTCCATGTGCAGGTGAAAGTCGCCGAACTTGCGGAAACTGGTGACACCCTCGCGGAGCACCCCGTTCTCGAGTCGTCCGCCCTTGAAGTGCTTGGCGGTGCTGCCGTCAAACAGCACCACGGCAGACTTCGGAGGCTTGGCCCCCATGGTGGGACTCTTGCGAGACACCCGCTTGAGCACTCCGATCGTGTTGCCGTCGGCATCTCGGATGCTGATCTGGCCGTCCTTCCAGGTGGCCGAACCCTTGTCGGTGGCATTCTTGTCGGTCTGGAACTCGACCACGTCGCCCTTGCGGAGACCCGTGGCGGTGTTCTTCCTCTTGCCGTCCCAGCCGGCTCCGGGCAGCCCACCCGGGTATCCAACCCCCAGGAACTTCCCGCCGCCCTGGGCGACGATCTGGGCACCAAACGTCGCCTTGCCGTCACTGTCTGTGACCTCACCGGCGTATTCCCCCTGCACCGCGTAATCGGCGTCCTTCTTCGCGGTCGCCTCGGAGATCGTCACACCTTTCTTCTGAGCGGCGACGGGCGCGGCCAACAGGGGGGCCACAAGTAGCACCGACAGCAAGGAAAACAGCCGCATCCGCGTCAGAGAGAACATGTCGAGACTCCTGGTGGGTCCAGCAATAAGGGCAATCAGGGCGGGTAAGGACGAGTCGGCACACATTCTGTGGCCCGGCCACCTCTGTTGCAACCAGCCGTGCCACTTCTAGAACCGCATTCGGTGGTGTGCTAGATTGAAGGCAGAAAGCGGCACCAGCGGCTTTCCCACTTACTCGAGATCGCTCGATGGACGCAGAAAAGAAAAAGATCGCCGCCGATTGCTGGAAGAAGGGCTCCGAGGCGATGGCCAAGGAGAACTGGGACTACGCGATCGAGATGTTCGGCAAGTCGGTGAGCCTGGTGCCCGACAACCTGCTGTACCGCCAGACACTACGCGGAGTCGAACGCAAGAAGTACGGTGACAACGGGTCGGGTGCGAAGATGGCGGGTCTGAGACTGACCAAGGCCAGGACCCGGATCAAGGCGGGCCGACTGAAGAAGAACTGGGCTGCGGTTGACCGTGCGGCTGAAGACGGGCTGAAGATCAATCCCTGGGACTCCTCGCTGCTGTTCGAACTCGGCGTCGCCGCCCGCGAACGCGGGTTTTCGGAAGTGGCCACCGATGCGATGCGGACCGCCGTGGCCAACAACAGCAAGAACAAGGACTACGCCAGAGAACTCGCCGAACTGCTCGAGTCTCGAGGCGACTACAACGAGGCGTCCAAGATCTGGCAGCGGCTGGCCAAGCTCGACCCGATGGACGCCCACGCCCGTACCAAGTCGATGCAGGTGCTGACTGATAACGTGATCGATCGAGGTGGCTACGAGGGGGCCGAGTCGACTCGTGATGCGATGGCCGACGACGAGGTCGCCAAGCGACTGAAAACCGGCGGCGGCGGGAACGCCGATGGACCCGGCCAGTCCGAGGAAGCCGACCTGGTTCACGCCGTCAGACGCGATCCGGAATCGGTCGAGAACCGGTTGAAGCTGGGAACCCATTACCGCAAGAACGGGAAACTCGAAGAAGCCGCCGAGACCATCAAGGACGCCCTGGCAATCTCGGGTGGCGATCCGTCGATCCGCGAGGGCCTCGAAGACATCGAACTCGACCAGCTTCGCCAGAACCTCAACCTCGCCAAGGACAACGCCTCGCGCGACGACGACAAGGACCAGGCCCAGAAAAACGTCCGAGCGATCAGCGGGGAACTGATCAGGCGGGAGATCGAGATCTTCTCGAAACGAGTCGAACGGTATCCCAACGACCTGAAGCTGAAATTCGAACTCGGGTCCCGCTTCGTGCGGGTCAAGAACTACGTCCATGCCATCCCGCTGTTCCAGGTCTGCGTGAAGGACAACCGGCTGGCCACCGGTGCACTCACGTCACTGGGCAAGTGCTTCATCGCCGAAAAGAAAGGCAAGCTCGCCAAGCGGCAGTTCGAAAAGGCCGTCGAATCGGTCGACCAGCTCGACGAACCGGACCTCTACAAGGAAGTCCACTACTGGCTCGCCCGCCTGCTCGAAGAAGACGGCGACCAGTCCTCCGCCGAGCATCACTACACCGAGGTGCTTGCGGTCGACTACGAGTACAAGGACGCCCTGGCCCGCATGGAAGGGCTCAGCGAGAACTAGCCGGCCGGGTCAGATCCCCACAACAGCCGCGCCGGTTGATCGCTCTGAAACAGCACCGCCACGGCGGCCGCGGACAACGCGCGGTCGAGAATCAGCAGCTCGTCGATCGAGCCGACGTAGCGTTGGCCCAGGCCGATGCCCAGTGACTGCAGGTCCCAGGTCAGGCTGTGTTCGTACCCCGACATCGTCGCTCTCAAACGACCATCGATGTACAGGGCCGCCCGGGCATCGTCGCTGCCGCTGTTGGCGTTCTGGAACGTGGCGACCACCTGGTGCCAGTTCCCGTCGTCCCAACCCAGTTCCCCGGCCACCAGCAGCCAGCCACCCTCGAACATGTTCTGAGCCGGGCTGTCGCCGTAGAACCCGAACCGCAGGCGTCGCGGCGACCCGTACCGCCAGTCGTTGGGCCTGGTCAGGTCGAGATAAAACGAGGCGTCCGCGGCGTGACGGCTGATGTGAAACGGATCGACAGGGTATTCGTCATTGAGATCCGCATCGGGATCGCCCTTGAGCCACATCGAGATCGTGCCGTCGAATCCGCTGCCGGTTCCCGCGGGCGTGTAGGGGAAGTTGCCCGGAGCTCTATAAAGGAACTCGTCTTCGGCCCACACGTTGTCGGCCGCATCGACAACCAGCCGGCCTCCAAAACGACCGCCAGACGGCTCGTGCCTCACCAGAGACTCGTTGACCGTCGGTTCCGAATCACCCCGGCAGAAATCAGCCGACAGCCCCTCGTCAAACGACGCGTACAGGCACACAATGTCTTGCGAAAACGTCTCGATCGTCTGGCCCACTGTCGACCTCGCTTCTGATTCGCCACCGGTTCTCAACCGCACTACGATGGCATGCTATCAACTCACTCGACACCGGTCTGCCACGACCCATTTCCGGCACCCACCCGCCCACCCGCCACACCTCAACGGCATCCCGATATGCTCCGTACCTCCTGCCTCGCACTGCTGGCAGTGCTATCGGCCTCGGTCGCCCCTGTGGACGCGACCGCAGCCGAAGCCCCCACCCCGGCCCGGCTGGCTCCGCGGAACACCGAGGTCCCCTTTGCCTACCTGGCCGGCGGGACACGTCGCTGGCCCATCGTGGTGGGGTCCCTGGCCCGGGACGATCGCCTGGTGCTTGAGCTGAAGCGAGACAAGCGGGTCGTCGCCAGCGGCCCACGAGTAGAACTCGATGGCATCTCGGCCCGGGTCGACCGGACCGGCCAGCTGCTGGTCACCGCCACGCAGCAGGCCGTCGCGCGGCTGACCCTGCAGCTGGTCCTGACCCGGGACAAGTCCGATTCACGCCAGTCCATCACCCTGCAGAAGTCTCCGCCGCCACGGCCCATCTCCTACATCTCCGACCTGGTTGACGACCTGATCCGAATCTTCTGGGACTCAACGGCACGCCGCTTCAGGCCGGTCACCCGCGACGCATTCGACCAGTACTTCCGCCGCCTGCAGTGCCAGGGCGTCGCCCGGCTGATCGTCTGGCCCGGTCCGTTCCCCACCCTGGCCGACCCGGCCAACTATCCCGAGGACGACTGGCGTCGTTTCGAATCGTGTGCCCGAGCGATTCTCGACAACCCGGTCCTGACCAGCTCGTTCCAGGCACAACCCGGCCAGCCGTCGTGGCGCTGGTTGCGATTCCTGATCAAGTTGCGGCTCGACCCGTCGATCATGACCGCCTACGCCCAGAGTGCCCACACGCATGGCATCAGGCTCTCGGCCAGTTTCCGCCCGTTCGAATCGGGGCTGACCAAGTACTACGTGGTACCTCGCTTCGCGGCCGACGGCCGCTTCCTGGGCGAGTTCCTGCCGCTGGCGTCTCCGGCCACGATGTTCCACCCCGACCAGGTGGGCTTCGCCGGTTACGGCGAGGTGCTCAGGCGGATGGGACGACCCGAAGCGGCGCAGCCCGAGATCCTGGAATTCCAGGATGTGAAGGGTGCACGCGAACTCGCCAGGCGGTTTCAGGAAGGCCGACGCGACCTGAGACTTCGCGCAGCACCGTTTGCTCCGATCGACGGCACTTCGCTGGTGCTGAAGGAACACGGCGACGGCCATCGGCTGGTCCCCTATCAACAGATCGAAGCAGACGTCGCGAAGCAGCTTCACGAGTTGAAGGGGTTCAGGATCGAGGCCCCCTCGGACACGTCCCTGCGGCTGGTCGGACTCGACTGGCCCGCCGGCACCCGCTTCCTGTGGCTCGAGGCGGCCACGCCGGAAGGACGGAAACTGGTTCTGCCCGCACCGGGAGCCTCGGCACTTCGCGCCGCGGCCGGCAATCGACTGGGTCGGCTGGTGCAATACTGGGCACTGGGCGGCGACAAGCAGGCCCGGCAACAGTCCCGCATCGTCGGCATTCCGCTCTCGGGCATGTTCCGGACCGAATTTCAGGCAGTCGAAGCGTCGATGGCCGCGCTGCTGGCCGCCGGCAAGAAACACGTCACCCTGGGTCAGAACCTGCTGGTGATCGATCGCGGCGCCGACTGGTCGGTCGAGATGGTCGATTTCGAGCAGCCTCGCGCCCGGCAGGAAGCGATCGCCGAAATCGCCACGCAGCTGAAGCTCGAGGCCTACGACGAGATCTTCATCAACACCCGCTCGCACACTCAACTGGCCGCTTCGACCGGTGACCTGCTGGCACCCTCCGGTGGACTCGGCTCGATTCTCGACTTCCGACGCACGAGCCAGAACTACACTCACCTGGGCATCGACCGCGCCGCGGCACCTCGCGGCCTGGCCACCTTCAAGCCGTTCCTCGAGCGGATCGGAACGGGCTCTTCAGACCAGTTGATCGACTCGCTGGAATCCATCACCACCTGGCACGCCAGGGAGTGGTCCGAGGCGTGTCCCGACAACGATGAGAAGTTCCCCTGGCGGTTCCACCGCAGCCGCGTGATCGCTCGAGGTGTCCGGAAGCTGCTGGTGGACCTCGAACGCCGGTTCCCCGGGACACGGATCCGGGTGGTGATCCCGCCGGGTGGTCGAGTCGAGACGGCGGTCCGCAGTGGGCTGGCGAAGATGAAGCGACCCGAGGGCGGACTCTACACCTCCGACTTCTATCGGCACATCTGGGGTTCCAACAACCACATCCCCTCGATCGGAGAAGGCCTCGCAGCAGTCGACCTCTCGGGGCTCAAAATCGAGCCGGCCTTCCTGGGCATCCGGTTCGCTCCACCGCCTGGACCTCTGGACCTGTTCCTGCAGCACGCCTTGGCCGACCTGGCCGACAACCGCGGCAGCAGCTTCCGCGGACCACGCAGCATGGTTTATGAAGCCCAGGAGACGCTGCGAGCCCCGTACAAGGCGAAGTTCACCGAGAAACGCGAAGCGATCATCCGCAAGCTGCTGGCTCACAAGGAGATCCGCGAGGTGATTCTCTACGAATCAGCCGACTGGACCTATTACCTGCCCCTGGACGACCCTCACCGATACCTCGACACCAGGCCCACTCGATGACCCCGCCTCCCGAACACAGCACCGGCGAGACCCGGATTCCCGTTTCCGAGGCACGACGGATCTGCGAGGTCGTCTTCGGTGAGACGATGGGAGCACCTCAGAAGGTGATCCTGGCGGCGACCGATGTGCTGGTCGACGCCGACCTCCGCGGCATCGGCAGCCACGGCATCGCCGTGCTGCCCTACTACCTCGACAAGTGGCAGCAGGGCCAGATCGTTCCCGACGCGACCGCTGAACTCGTCTCCGAAACCGTCACCACCGCGGTCTTTGCCGGAAACCGGGCTGTGGGTCACTACACGTCTCGGCTCGCGATGCAGACGGCGATCCAGAAGGCTGGCACGGCCGGGATGGGATCGGCCGTCGTCCGCAACAGCACTCACAACGGAGCCATCTCGGCCTACACCATCCAGGCCGCTCGCGCGGGCCTGCTGGGAATCTCCGCCACCGCCTGTGCCCCTCACGTGGCTCCCCCAGGAGGACGACACGGCCTGCACGGCACCAATCCCATCAGCTACGCACTGCCTCGACCCGAGGCCGACCCGCTGGTCTTTGATCTCTCCACCGGCCACTCCTCCGGAAAACTCAAGGACCAGGCCGACGAACTGGGTCAGTTGCCCGAGGGCACCGCTCTGGACGCCCAGGGGAACCCGACCACCGACCCGGACGATCTGAAGGACGGCTGGATCCTGCCTGTCGCCGGTCACGTCGGCTTCGGACTGGCCCTGCTGGTCGACGGCCTGACCGCCGCACTGGCCGACAGTCCGATCGGACGCCAGATCCCTCTGGTCCACGAAACCGATGGACCCTACCACGGGTCGTTCTTCTGCCTGGCGATTGACCCCGAGGCGTTTGGGGGGGGCAAGGCGTTTGGGGAGCGCATCGAGTCGCTGGTCGAGCAGATCCAGCAGCACCCGGCTCGGGACCCGGCCGACCCGGTCCGCTGGCCCGGACAACGTGGGTGGTCGGCGGCGAAGGAGAACCAGCGACTGGGGATCCCGATGGATGCTGCCCGCTGGGACCGGCTGCACGAAGAACTCCGCAGCTTCGGAGTGCGTATCTGAGTCCGCCAAGCGACTACGGGTAATCCAGGAACACCTTCAGGCATCCGTCGCCGCGTGAGTTGAACAGCTCGAACGCCTGCTGGATCTCGCTGATCGGGAAGCGGTGAGTCACCAGCCCGCTCACGTCGACCCGACCCTCGCCGATCCACTGCATCGCCAGAGGGAAATCGCGCTCGAAGTCCGGATTGACGCTGGTGTGCACGGTCAGGTTCTTCATGAACAAGTCCCGCCAGTGCACTCCGTCGATCGTCTCCGGCGGCACACCGAAATACAGCATGCGGCCACCGAGCCTGACCAGGCTGATGCAGAGATTGATGGCCTGGTCGGCATGACCAACCACCTCGAGCACCACGTCCACCATCCTCCCGCCGGTCAATTCCGACACAGCCTCCACCGCATCCACCTCGGCATTGCAGACCGTCGCGGTCGCGCCGTGCTGTTGGCTGTGCGCCAACCTCGAGGGGAGCAGGTCGATGCCAATGATCTGTCGGGCCCCCATGTTCGAGAGTGCGAGGTTGAAGAGTTGCCCGATCGGTCCCTGTCCGACGACGGCGAAGTCGAGATCGACGACAGGGGGGAGTTTCTTCAGGGCGAACAGTACGGTGCCCAGCGGTTGTGCCAGCAGCGCGTGCTCGCGAGGCACTCGAGTGTCCACGGGGATCGCGCGGGTCTCGTCGACCACGTAGCGTTCGTAGAGGCCCCGCTGCTCAAGCGGCACCGCCAACACCTCGTCTCCGACCTCGTACCTCTGGCCGTTGGTCGCCACGACCGTCCCGATCATCTCGTGCAGCGAATGCCCTTCGACAATCGGGTACTCGTCGCTGCCCTGGAAATACGGCAGGTCCGACCCGCACAGGCAGGCCAGGCTGGGCTGGAAAATGATCTGGCCCGGGCCCTGGGCATCGCGCACAGGCAATTCCGGCTCGGAGATTTCGACGAGTTGCACCTGCAGCGGGGCGGGCATGTGTCCGGCAAACACGGGATAACTCTTGGAGAGGACCGTCCAAAAAAACCAGCGTGCGGTTATACACTCTGACCGGGGGCACTTCCCACTCCACCCGTGGCCCCTCGTGCTGTCATCAAGCTGGGGAGCACTCACAGAGCTTGATAGACTGTCCCCCCGCTCCACGTTCCTGCAGGACTCACCCGGAATGAAATCGCTTCGAGTTGCCACCTGCCAATTCCCGGTCGAACCCGACATCGCCAGCAACCTGGCGTACACCCTCCGCCAGATCCGCCAGGCGGCCCGGCAAGGGGCCCGGGTGATCCACTTCTCGGAATGCTCGCTCTCGGGCTACGCCGGGGTCGAGTTTCCCGACATGTCACACCTCGACTGGGACGCCCTGGTGACTGCCACCGAGTCGATCCAGCAGGCGGCTCGGCAGGCCGGGACCTGGGTCGTACTCGGTTCGACTCACCGCTTGACCGGTCGCCACAAGCCTCACAACTGCCTGTACCTGATCGATCCCGACGGCCAGATCGTCGACCGCTACGACAAGCGGTTCTGCACAGGCACCGGCGGCCGCCGCCCCACCATGGACCTCTCGCACTACTCACCCGGTGACCACCCGGTGACCTTCACCGTCGAGGGCATCCGGCTGGGCCTGCTGATCTGCTACGACTACCGCTTCCCGGAGTTGTACCGCGAGTACTACTCGCGGGGGGTGCAGATCCTGCTGCAGTCGTTTCACAACGCACGCTCGACGGTGGTCGACGACGAGTCGTACAACATCTGGCGAACCATCGTGCCCTCGACCATGTCGTGCCGGGCGGCCGAGAACCACATGTGGATCAGCGCGAACAACTCGACGGCACACCCCAGCCGCTGGCCCAGCTTCGCCGTGCGACCCGACGGCCAGATCGTGGGCCGCTTGACCCTGCACCGACCCGGAGTGCTCGTCACCGACATGACTCTCGATCCCGATCTCTTCGATGCCCCCGCACCCTGGCGAGACCGGGTGCTCGAAGGCACGTTGCACAGCGGCCAGCTGGTCAGCGACCCGAGATCGGCCAACGTCAGCGGACTCTAGCAGCCCGTTGAAAATCCCGGACGGGTTCAGGCCCGGGTCGGTTGCCGAAGGCCTGCCGCGGCGGGATAATCTCAACCCCGTACCCTCGACACTCTTCACGCCGCCCAGCCCGAGAACTCATGCCATGCCCAGCCTCGAAGGACAGATCATCCTGGTCACCGGAAGTACCCAGGGTGTGGGTGAAGCGATCGCTCTGGAGAGTGCTCGGCTGGGAGCCGCCGGGGTCGTCGTCTGCGGACGAAACGCCTCCAACGGGCAGAAGGTGGCCGAGCAGATCGAGTCGATCGGTTCGGAGAGCCTGTTTGTCGAGGCCGACCTGGCCGACGTCGATGACACCCGCGCGATCGTCGCCGCCTGCGACGAGCGATTCGGCCGCATCGACGGGCTGGTCAACTCAGCAGCCATGACCACTCGAGGCACACTCGCCTCCACCACCGTCGATCTCTGGGACTATCTCTTCGCCGTCAACGTCCGTGCTCCCTTCCTGTTGACGCAAGCAGCCGTCGAGATCATGCGCCGCGAGGAAACCAGCGGTTCGATCGTCAATATCATCTCGGTGGCCGCCTACTGCGGGTTGCCTCACATCGCTGCCTACAGCTCAACCAAGGGGGCCCTGGCCACCTTCACCAAGAACTGCGCCCAGGGATTGATCCAGGACACCATCCGGGTCAACGGCATCATGCTCGGCTGGACCGACACCCCCAACGAGGACGTCGTGCAGAAGCAACAGGGCAGCCCGGAGAACTGGCTGGAGATTGGCGAGAGCGAATCGCCGTTCGGTCGGCTGCTGAAACCGCAGGACGTGGCCCACCTGACCTGCTTCCTGCTCAGCAGCGACTCGGGAGTCATGACCGGATCGCTGATCGACCAGTCGCAGCGAATCGTCGGCTCTCTCTCGATGCCACCAGGCATCCGCGGTGACGACGTCTGAAACCTCAATCAACCAGCCAGACCCAGGCAGCCAGACCCAGGCAGCCAGACCCAGGCAGCCAGACCCAGGCAGCCAGACCCAACCAGGCAGATCCCGTTCCGAGCAAGAGGCCCACTCATGACCGCCATCGCCAGCGAGACACGACAGCAGGCCCAGTCGATCCAGGACTGGATCGTCGACATCCGCCGCCGTCTGCACCGGCATCCCGAGTTGATGTACGAGGAGGTCGAGACATCGAAGCTGGTCCGCGAAACACTCGACGGGCTCGGCATCGAGTACCGCTCACCGATCGCCAAGACCGGAGTGCTGGGCTGGCTGGGCAACGGCGAGGGTCCTTGCGTGGGTCTGAGGGCCGACATGGACGCGTTGCCGATCCACGAGGAGACGGAGGTTGAGTTCCGCAGCGAGGTCGACGGCAAGATGCACGCCTGCGGTCACGACTGCCACACCGCGATGCTGCTGGGTGCCGCTCGGTTGCTCAAGGAACGCGAATCCGAGATCCAGGGCACGGTAAAACTGCTGTTCCAGCCGGCCGAAGAAGGAGGCGCCGGGGGGAAACTGATGACCGATGAGGGGGCACTGGAGAATCCGGACGTCGAGAGGATCTTTGGGCTGCACGTCTGGCCGGAGCTTCCAACCGGGGCCGCCGGCTCGCGGGCCGGCACCTTCCTGGCCGCCTCGAGCAGCCTGATCATGACCGTATCGGGCAAGGGCGGACACGCCGCCATGCCGCACCTGGCCGTCGATCCCGTCCAGGCCTCGGCCCAGATCATCACCTCGCTGCAGTCCATCATCTCCCGAGAAGCCGATCCGCTCAATTCCGGAGTCGTCAGCATCACGGCCGTCCACGGCGGACAAGCCTCCAACGTGATTCCTCCCGAGGTCGAACTCAGGGGCACCGTGAGGGCTCTGACCATGGAGAACCTGAACTGGATCCAGCAACGGGTCATCGACATCGCCGCGGGAGTCGCCACCGCACACCGTTGCGAGGCGGTGACACAGTTCCCCGGCCACGACTACCCGCCCACGGTCAACGACCCGGCCACCTGGGACTTCGCCCGCAACGTCGCCGGCCGCATGCTGGGAGACGAACGGATCGAGGAGCTGGCTCCGGTGATGGGGGGCGAGGACTTTGCGTATTACACCGAGAGGATCCCGGGGTGCTTCGTGGCCCTGGGGATCGCCGACGAAGCCAAGGGGACCGGGATCAGCGTGCACCATCCGCAGTTCAAGGTCGACGAGGATGCCCTGCCGCTGGGCACGGCGCTGCACGTGCAATTCGCCATGGAAATGCTCGAGGAGTTGCGGCAAGACAACTGAAGGGGTTCTCAACCCGGAGACCAACACCGATGAATCACTCGACCCGATTGCTCACCACCGTGCTGGCACTGATCTGCCTGGCCGCTCCCGCCTCCGCCGCGGGACCCATCGATCTCTCGTTGCTGGTCGCCGAGGACTATCCGTGTACCTGGCCGTCGGGGTTCCCGATGTTCCAGCTGAAGCACTACCGCAAGATCGGCTCGCTGACGCCCTACAACATCGACACGCTGACGATCGACGGAAACACCGGCACCCAGATTGACGTCCCGCCTCACTCGATTCCCCGCCCCGGCAGCGGGCTGGCCAACGAGAGTCCCCTGGGGAGCCTCTTCACCGAGAAGGTCCCCGCGTGGCAATTCGGTGGCGAAGCGGTCGTGATCGATGTCAGCGGGTTGCTCGATACGACAGAAAACGGAATCAGCAGCCTGATCCAGCCCCGGCACGTGCTGGCCTGGGAGCAGACTCACCGCAAGTTGCGGTTCGGCGACGTGGTGCTGTTCCGCAGCGGCTACACCGACAAGTACTACAGGCCGTTCCCCGAGGGCCGTCGCTTCGTGGCCGACCCGGTCCAGGGCACCGCTCCCGCCTGGCCCGACCCTCACCCCGATACCATGACCCTGCTGGGCCAGCGTGGCGTCATGCACGTCGGCTGCGACAGCCCCAGCATGGGACCTCTGCCTGACCTGGCCGAGCCGACTCACATCGCGGGCCTGAAGTTCGGGATGATCTTCACCGAGGGAGTCACCCGGCTGAAGCAGGTCAAGCCGGGCAGCTTCTATTGCGTACTCGGACCGCGGCACGCGAAGGGGATGTACGGCGAGGGCCGGGCACTGGCGATCCCGCCGGGCAAGCTGGCCAGGCGTCTGATCGCATCGGCCACCGCCAAGCGCGCCGTCGACCTGTCGGTGATCAACGACTCGCAGCTGCCGATCACCTGGACCGGACCGGGCATTGGCAATCACCGCTATCCCTACATCAAGGTCGATTTCCTCTACGCCAAGAACCTCGACCTCCAACACCACACTCACATGATGGACGCCCACGCCGGCACCCACCTCGTACCACCCGCCTACGCCCTGCCCACCAGTGGCTTCAACAACAACCAGTACTCCCAGCAGGTCCGCGGGTGGCTGAAGGAGTACGAAAAGCGGTTCCGGCGGCGGCGGACCAGCTCGGTGACGACCGAAGCGGTGCCGCTGGGGCAGACCTGTGGCGAGGCGCGGGTGATCGATGTCCGCGGGCTGGTCGGGTCGACCGAGAAGTCGAGCTGGCCCGCTTCACCTCCGATCAACGTGGCACTGGTCCGTGCCTACGAAAAGGCCCATGGAGCACTTCGGGCCGGTGACGTGGTGCTGTTTCGCACCGGCCACATCAAGCGGACGTTCAAGCCTCTGCCGCAAGGCTCCGCCTGCGTCTCGGAACCACTCAATGGAACCAGCGAGGGCTGGCCGGCGGTGAGTGCCGAGGTGGTGGACTACCTGAGCGAGCGAGGCATCCGCTGCGTGGGGATCGACGCGCCGAGCATTGGCGGCGTCGACGAGAAGCAGGCGTTGATGAGCTACTGGGCGCTGGGCAGCCGCGGGATGGTCGCCGTCGAGTTCCTGCAGAACCTCGACATGCTGCCCGCCAAGGCGTACTTCCTGTTCGCGGCGATCCCGATCCGAGGCTGCCATGGCGGACCCGGACGGGCGATTGCACTGTACTGATCTCACCGACCCCGGAGTCGACCGATGACGCAGCTGTTTCCCACCACGGTCATCGGCAGCATGCCGCGGCCACCCTTTGTGATCGACCTGTTTCGATCAGGATCGCGAATCGGTGAAAACGACGCCGGATGGCAACGTCGGATGGACGACGCGGTGCGGTACTGCGTGCACCTGCAGGAACAGGCCGGCATCGATATCGTCTCCGACGGCGAATGGCGACGCGAAACTTACGTCGACGTGATCGCCGAACTGTGCGACGGGTTCGAATGGATCGAACGGAAACTGTTCGGATACCACCAGGTGATCACCTCGCCACTGACCCCCCGGCAGCCCGGCGTGATCGCCGGCGAAGCCGGGTTCCTCAGCGACAACACCGACCGCAGGGTCAAGGTCGCATTGCCCTCGCCCTACCTGATCGGCCAGCGGATGTGGGAGCCGGGGTACTCGGAAGGGGCCTACGCGACTCGCGAGGCCTTCTGCGAGGCGGTGGTGCCGGTGCTGCGTGCGGAGTTACTGGCGATCCGCGACGTCGGAGTCGACGTGATCCAGCTCGATGAACCTCACCTGTGCATCCTGGTCGATCCGGAAGTCCGGGCTCAGTTCGAGGATCCCGAGCGGGAGATGCGGAATGCGGTCGACTGGATCAACCAGATCGTCGAGGGTGTCGAGGGCGTGGAACTCTCGGTCCACCTCTGCCGCCGCAACTGGGGCCGACGGGGATGGGGTGCCGCGGGCGGCTACGAGGCGATTCTCGAGCACGTCTCAAGGCTCGAGGTCGACCAACTGATGCTCGAGTTCAGTATCCCGGTCGCCGGTGACATGGCGATCCTGGCCGAGCTGCCCGAGACGGTGCAGGTCGGGCTGGGGTGTGTCGACGTGAGGTTTCCGGAGGTGGAGGAGCCTGAGACGATTGCCGAGCGGGTTGAGACGGCGATCGAGCACATTGGGGCCGAGCGACTGACTCTGAATCCCGACTGTGGGTTTGCACCGGGCAAGGACCACGAGGTGCCTTTGGACGAGTCGTACGAGAAGCTCAAGAGCCTGACCGCGGCGGCCGAGTTGTTGCGAGGCCGTCACGGTTGATCCCGCCTGCGGCGGGCTAGCGAAGCATGCCGGCAATCTGGCTGAGCACCACGCGGGGGTCGGTTTCCTTGGATATCACCGGATAACCGGCAATCGTCGTCTCCTCCTTCGCCGCTTCACCGGCGGAAACGACCGAGGTCAAAAAGACGATCGGGGTACCGGAAATCTCGGGATCCGCCTTGATCTGCTCGGCCACCTGGCCGCCATCCATGTCCGGCATGTTGACATCCAGCAGGATCATGTCCGGCTGGTCCTGCTTGGCCGCGGCCAGCCCGGCTTCACCACCGTACTCGCATCGCACCTCGTACAGCCCACTTCGTTCAAGATGCATCTGCAGGAACTTGGTGACAGCCTTCGAGTCATCAATCACCAGGATCCGCTTCTGGACCATCTGCTGTACCTGTTTCTCTTGCCGATCTGCAATTCCACCGACACCGCCGACGCCCTGCACCGGGCTGTCTCACGTTCCAACCAGCCGACTCGAAGACGTCGAGGTCCTGACCTAGGGCCACAGCCCGACCTGCCCGTCCTGATCCTCACCGGGTTCCCCTCAGTCGATACCGCCATCGAAGCACTCAGGCTCGGTTCACTCCAGAGAGCGTGTCACACCGAAGAGACGCCCCCAGCGAAAAACACGTGGACGGTGCGACAAAGCGGCAACCTGGCCCGCAGCGCATTCGCAATGTCGCGCTGACGAGGCGCTTTCACAGCATTGACGCGCCCCAGCCCCAGGGACTGGCTCCGCAGCCCCGCCCCTCGCGGAGCGAAGGTGCCTGTCCCGC
>Ga0310123_10002029_pt1 | contig 16339 bp, 24 predicted proteins | sample CB6_AW_1057_MG_FD_203505 | JGI IMG/M metagenome (GOLD analysis project Ga0310123, IMG submission 203505) | Marine microbial communities from Western Arctic Ocean, Canada - CB6_AW_1057 | ecosystem: Environmental > Aquatic > Marine > Oceanic | place: Canada: Western Arctic Ocean | collected... | reverse complement strand
AGCCCAAGGAACATACATTGCTTCTCCTAAAATTTTAAAGTGGTATTGTATTTCATGTGCAATTCATTTCAAGATTCTAAAAATTCGTTCATCTGCAAAAAGAAGGGAACATACTAAACTTAGATAAGATTACTTCTTTCTAACAGATTTCTTCCGAGCAGATGATTTAGTTCTCATAATAGTTTTTTTGGTGCTACCCATCTGGTTCTTTCAATGCCTTTGCGGTAACGATAATCCTTTGGATAAAAGTAATAGCCGCGATTATAATTACAATAATTACAGCGTATTCCATAAACCCAATAATTCCAACAATAGCAATTACGAGAAGTCTTTCAGCACGCTCACCAATTCCAATACCTTGTAATTTTACTCCCAAAGATTCTGCTTTTGATCGTGTGTAGCTTACAAGTAATGAAAATGTAATTGCTAAAAATACTAGATATGGTTCAGCAAAGCCACCAACTAGTATTCCAAGGAATATAGCAACTTCTGCTATCTTATCAAATATTGAATCAAGAAAACCGCCAGATTTAGTAATTTTTTGAGATACTCTAGCAACCTGACCATCGACAATATCAAAAAAACCTGCGACCAACAAAACTACCCCACCAATAATTAGTGAAAATTCAACGTTCCATCCATAAATGAATGCAGATACAAACGCAAAGACTAAACCAATACATGACCAACCGTTTGGCGAAATGCCAGTTGATGCAAAACCTCTACCTATTTTTTCAAGATGTGGTTGTAACGAATCACGTAAATTATTTAACATCAGTTTGACCTGCTTAGGTTCATTGCAATAATTGTTGAAATCATTTTTGCAGCCATGGATGCAGTTGCACCATTATCATAAGTTGGGTTAAGTTCCACTATATCTGCAGCTACTATTTTTTTGTTTTGCAGTGTTGTAACCAAATCGTATAATTCCCTCGATGAAATTCCTACAGCTTCGGGATTACCTACACCTGGTGCAAATGCTGGATCTAATACATCCAAATCTATGCTCAGATAAAGACTATCAAAAGTTGATGTGATATCTTTGAGTAATTTTGGTCCATTGCCATTGCGAATTTCTTTGTCTGAGACTGTTGAAATATTATGTTCATTTAGAAATGCAAGTTCCTCTTTTACAAACGCCCTTGCACCAACATGTACAATGTTTTCAGAACCACGTTTTTCAACTATTCTTCTTAGATAAGCAGCATGACTAAGTTTAGTGTCTGCGTATTGATCCCTTAGATCATAATGTGCGTCAAATACTACATATCCGGTGTCTTTTGGAAAGCATGAAAAACTTCCTAAAGTGATCAAATGTTCACCACCTAAAATTATCAGCTGCTTGTTTTGTTTTTTTAATTCTGTAGTGATGTTTTCAACCATTTGTAACATTTCCGTTGCAACAACTGTGTGTTTTGTATTACCAAGATCATTGATATTTACTGTTTCCAAGTCGATGCCAAACTCTGGCTGAAAAATTTCAATATTATTAAATGCGTCACGTATTACGTCTGGTCCAAACCTGCAGCCAGGTTTGTAAGAATGTGTTGAATCAAACGGTACGCCAAAAATAACAGCCACCGATTCAGAATTATCATTAGGATTCATAATTAATGGTGATTTTGTCATGTGAAGATCCAGAAAACTCATTTTATTACACCATTATTTGTGGTCTTTGTGATAACAATACTGTTGTGTTTAATTTTGAAGTTGGTTTGCCGCTTGTTGCATCTTGAATCTCCTTTACAAAATCCTCAGTAGAAAGTTGACGTACGTCGCCAGTTGTTCTATCACGAACACTTAAGCTAGGAGAATTCATTTCTTTTTCTCCAATAACCAGCACATAGCTAATCCATTCTTTTTCAGCATCTCTAATTCTTTTACCGATTGTATCATTTCTATCATCAATATCAACTCGTATATTTTGTTCAGTTAACTTGCTGGCAAGATTACTAGCAAATTCTAGAAAATCATCTTTGAGAGGGATTAGTCTTACTTGTATAGGTGCTAGCCAAAGTGGGAATTGTGGTATTTTCCCATCTTTTATTTGCATAGCAGACTTTTCTAATAATGCGTAAATCACACGTTCTACTGCGCCAGATGGAGAGTTATGTAAAATGATTGGATGTTGTTGCTCATTTTTTTCATCGGTAAATGTAATTCCGTAACGTTTACCATTTTCAACATCTATTTGATCAGTTGATAATGCGCTAGCCTTACCTAAATTATCAATAAAGTTAAATTCCCATTTTAGTACGAAGTAAAAGAATTTCTCCTTCCACATTTCAACTAAAACTGGTTTCCCTGCTTTTGAAACCAACTGTTTGATCAGATCTTTATTTTCATTGTAAAAATCCTCAGTAAATCTAATACCCACTTCATAGTCATTTTCTTCAATTCCTAATCCTGATAAAACTTCACGAGAAAGATCAAATCTTTTTCTAAATTCATCTATTGCTTGTGACATATCTTTACAAAATGCATGGCAGTCGGGCATAGTGAATGCTCTTAATCTTCTTAAACCAACAAGTTCGCCTGATTGTTCTCTTCTAAAACTATAACGAGTAAGTTCATAGAGTTTGTATGGGAGATTTTTGTATGACAGTTGAAAGTCACTTGCCATCAAAAATTGCCCAAAGCATGCTGCAAATCTTAAGAAAAGATGCTTGCCTTCTGAATCTATACTGTACTGTCTAGCAGGAAATCTGTTAAAGTAACTTTCCATACTTGGATGGTGTGAATCGTACATGATTGGGGTTTCAACCTCAACACCACCATAATCACGAATTTTATCTGTAACATACTGCTCAATTTGAGATTTAATTAGACGACCATTAGGATAAAATCTCATATTTCCTGAATCAGATGCAGGTTCATAATCAGCAATCGCAAGTTTTTTCATCAGATTTACATGTGGTGGAGGTTCATCTACACTTCTTTTTTTTGCAGATTCATACTTTGCAAGTATTTCAAGCTGTTTATGATTTGAAAAATTAAATTTTTCAATTTCCTCCATTTTACCACCTGGCGTCATTATGTACCAATATGATTTGATCTTGGATTCAGATTCTAATGCAGTAGATGTTTTTTCCTTAGATGATTCCTTAGAAAAAACTTTGGAACTTTCTGCAAGAGGGTGACCCTTTACTTGTATGCTAAAAGCTTTTGTCCAACCAAATGGTGCACGCGTTACTTCAATACCAGTGGACGATTCTTGCATTTCTTTTAAAATTTTAAGGCCTGAGCCAGGTGATGCAAGATTAGAGCTTAAATGCGCATATGGATAAAGCAGTAATTTATTGCAGCCAATTTGTTTCATTGATTTTTGTATATCAACAATTGCATTTTTTGCAACATCTGAATCATCGTTTTCCTCAACTGCAGTAAAACATACTACAACTTCTTCTATACGAGTTTTTTTAGGTTCTATTTCCTCTGCAGATTTTATTTCTTTCTTTGTTGGTGTATATTCTATACTGTCACAATGTAATTGTAAAATACGCATAATCTCACACAGATTTAATTATTGAATTAAGTGTTATCAATTAGATATACCTATCATTAACTAAATCCAGCACCAAATTCATCACCCTTAGTCAATGGGTCGATATCTGGCGCCTGTTTTAATTTTAGATATAAAAACGCCTCATTAACTAATTCAGATGCTTCATCTTGATCAAGTCCATAATTTTGCTTTGCAAGATCATGATATTTTTTTAGTTTATTTTGTTCTTGTTCGTCAGGTGAAATATTATCAGATAAAATCATTTCAGCAATTTTTTCAATTCTTGAATTATGTTCAGCTTCATCCATAGATAAATCATATAACAGTCTTTTAAAAAATATAGCAATTATTCGTTTTCATCATGACCTAAAACATGTTTAACGCAGTAATAATCATCATTCATTGTACAATAGTAAAGTGATTCATCGTTACACAAGGAACAAATTGGTTTTTTGTCATCTGAGGATAGTTTTTGATGGTATGAAGTGTTTGTCATTTTCCATCTAAAAATATTAATGAACGAAGTATTAAACTAGAAATTCCCAAATTCTCAGCCAAAAATTTGCTAGATGTTTCTAATGCATCATTACCACGAAATCCCTCATCATAAATCATTTCTACTGAACCCTTGTCAGTTTCAACCAACGATGTAATTAGAGAATAAGATCCTAGTTTTTCATCATTTTTTTCAGTGTACAATCGTAATTGCACATTTTTTATTTTATAGCCTTTCTCAACAGTGGTTCCGTCAGAAACCACTTGAATAATTTTATCAGGATGACGGTCTACTCTTTTCGAGTCTACAATATCAATATACTTCATACCAGATCTTAACCTACATTGAATTTAGATTTTTTTAAATGGTTGTGCCAAAACAGGTTTATTCACCAATATACAACTTCATGTAATGGATCATCATCATTTTAAAGGCAATGATATTCCGCATATCAAACTTGACCCTAATATGTCGATAGAAGACTTGGTTAAGATTTATTCAGAGTCAGGATTTAACGGGAGAAAACTCGGTGAGGCTGCAAAGGTTTATGCAAAAATGATAAAAGAAGATGCAACAATCTGTTTAACAGCTTCTGGAGCTTTGACCCCAGTTGGTTTTGGTGGAATTTTTAAGACTTTGATTGAAAGAGGCTTTGTAGATTGGATAGTCACAACAGGTGCTAATGTATATCACGAAGATCATTTTGCATGGGGATTACCAGTAAAACAAGGTGATTCTCAGGTTGATGACATGAAACTATACGATATGGAAATAGTTAGGATTAGAGACGTGTTTATCAAATTTTATGAAACGTTAGAAGCACAAGACCAAATTATTCAAAAGGCATTCAAAAATAATTTTGTTGATAAACCATTCACTACTGCTGAGTTTTGTAATTTTTTAGGGAAAATTAGTAGTGAGAACTCAAAGTATCCTGAAAAAAGTTTTGTTATAACAGCGTATAATTATGATGTACCAATTTACATATCAACACTAAAGGATTCTTCTCTTGCACTCAATTTAGCAATTCATAGATTAAGAGGGAAGACATACAGCCTAGATTTTGTAAGAGAAATTTTGGAGCAGGCATCAATTCTATACAACTCTAAGAAATCTGGGATAGTTGAACTGGGAGGTGGTGTTCCAAAAAATACCGCCCAACAGACTGGTCCACTTCTTGATCAAATACTTAGGCAGAATGTTGGTGGTCAAGACTACATAATTCAAATCACAGATGCTAGACCAGATACTGGCGGATTATCAGGTGCCACACTACAAGAAGGAAAAAGCTGGGGTAAGGTACAAGATGCGCATCATGATATGGTAACTGTTTACGCTGATGCAACAATAGCGTTTCCTATTCTTGCATTATATGTGATGAGTAACCAAAAATCAAGAAAACCAAAGCGTCTTTACAAGAAACTTGGTACATATTATGATAATCTCAAAAATGGATTTTTTGATAACAATGAAAAATATTATGATAAATAAATACAGAATTAATATTTCTTAATATATGTCGAATCTTGCACGATCTAAAGATCTGTCATCTTTCGTTTCTTTTTTCCATTCTTTGTAATGCTCCTTGCAAAGAGCAGCCTTCTTACTACTAACAGATACACGTAAACCAGCCTCTTCAACTTTTTTGGTGTTAAGAGAACGAAACCCATCATTGTTACAATCTGATACATTACATTTTGCACCCTTTGCAATTATTCCCATAAAGCTTTTGCGTGTTTATAGATAATAAATTATTCCATATGATAATAATTCAACAAGAAAATTTGTAAAATTAATCAATTATTCGTTTATAAGTGGAATCATATTTTTGAATCAAATGGGTGGCTCGAAAAATAAATCTCCTGCACAAAAAGAAAAATCACAGAAAGGCGATGCAGATACAAAAAAATCTAAAAAATCTGAAAAGAGTAACACAACAAAGACAAATCTTTCAGTGATTATGGATGAATCCAAGGCAACAAAGTACATCAATGATGCAAAAGTAATTACTGTGCAAGATTTAGCAAGACAGACTGATGTTAAAATTTCTGCGGCTAATTCATACTTGCAAAAATTACTCAAAGATGGAGCAGTTGAAAGAATAGGTGGTTTTAGTGGCCATCATTTATACAAATCAGTTTCTGGAAAGTGATAAAACATCACTAGATTTTGTTTCACTTAATTTGTCAATACCATCTATTATTTTACCAATAATTGTCATTGGTTTTCCATCAGATATATCGTCCATATAGAAGCAAATGCTTCCTTCTGTTGGCAAAAATGCAATATCACCTTTTTTGAAATCTGTTCTTTTACGTTCAATCCCCGAATTAATTCCTGTCTCAAAATACATAATCGATCGTCCCATTTGATGCACATTTCCTTCCAAAGGTAACATCCTTGTAATCAATCCCACCGTCATTGGAGAAAGATGGCGTTTTAATTGACATTTGATTCTCTCACTACCATTAACTTCTAAAATAACATCAATTTTAGAAACTGTTCCTGAGCACATTTTACGTTATATAGCTAGTAGAATATATAACCGCTTTCAAGCATGTATTGATTGTCTGAATCAATAGAAAACGTAGACGAAATTAATAATGATACAGATAAAGAAATAATTGATAATAGTGTTGAAGATGCTATTACTTTGTATAGAAAAGTACGAGAAGGCAAAAATAAAGAACTTACTGAAAAAGAAATTGCAGATATCGAAAAAGAATGTGAGATTATCAGAAATCGTCAAGTAATAATCAAAGATTTACACCACAAGCTAGTAGAAATTACTAATAAGGATGGTCTAATTGTTATTGGGCCACCTACACTAACTAGGTTTGAAAAAGCTAGAATTATGGGCGCACGTGCACTTCAACTATCTCTTGGTGCTCCAGTATTCATTGAAATCCCAAAAAATGCAACAACATCACTTGAAATAGCAATGGAAGAATTAAAACAAAGAGTCATACCAATAGTAATTAAACGAACATTACCAAATGGGGATTATCAGAACATACCAATCGATCAATTTGCATAGATCATTCATCTATAAAATTTAATACAACCAAAATTTTTGTTTATATTAATTTACATGTGATGTTGGAATGATTGAATCTACGATTGATTACAGAATTGAAAAATTTCTAATTACCAATGAACCTGTGATGGAATTAGTAGTGGATGTATTACAAATATTAAATAAAATAGGTAAAATAACAATCAAAGGAAAAGGTGATTTATGCCCATCTGCAGTTTCTGTATCTAATATAATTATACAAAATGGGGGTTTAAAAACTGAAAAAATCTCTGTATCTAGTGATGCTTTAGATGATGGACGTCTTGTTTCAACAATAGAAATTGTTATAACAAAAATTCACAGTTAATAAACACTGCCTGGACCTTTAAGCAACATGTTCTCACACTCTTTGCATACTTCATCATCAATATTAGACTCAAGATTATGATGAATATCACATATGAGCAAACTAGATTTTATGTAATTACATAAACCAATAAATTTTGATAAACTTGATGGGGTATATGCTCTGTCAGATGACAAGCCGTCACTTATTTCATTGATCATATTTGCAACCTGCTCTTCAGACAGAAGTTTCTCAATTAGCTTAGGATCACCACGGATTCCACGAATATAATTACTAACAGCAGCCTGAGTCACACCCAACATCTTCGATATTTCATCTTCACGTATATTGTGTTTTTTAGCAAGATCTTTTGCTAAAATTGCTCGTAGTGCAGGAATCAATGATTTAGATTCTATTTCTGCTGGTAATAGCATAATCCAACACATTGTCGATGGTATAAAAATCCGATTAAAATTAGCTATAACTATTTACTCATTATTCATATACATTTTTGAGACTAATGAGTGAATCTGCAGAAATTAGATTACTCCTAGAAGAGATCACAATGCAATGTGATGCAAATTGGATTGCATTTTCAGGCGGTCTTGATAGTAGTATTCTAGCACAGATAAAAAAAGAGAGTGATTTGAATGCCATAACAATTATTGCAAAAGATTTTCTTGCAAGTGATTTACAATATTCTCAAATTGTTGCAAAGCATATTGGTATTCCCCTAGAATTAAAATATGTAAATATCGATGAGATGTTAAGTGCAGTAGAAAATACAATCAAAATCTTAAAAAATTTTAATGACATTGAGATTAGAAACTCAATTGTTTCATATCTTTATTTGAATGCACTAAAGGAAAAAAGTGTAACAAAAGTGATTACAGGTGATGGCGCAGATGAAATATTTGCCGGCTATAATTTTTTAGTAAAAAAGGATCATAGTGAACTGAAAGACGAACTAAAAAGAATGAAGGAGATAATGCATTTTACATCACAAAAAATTGCCAATGAATTAGGCATATCAATTCAGATGCCATTTGTTGATGAAAATATTATCAATGCAGTTGAGACTTTACCAATTAGTTTACTAATAAACCAAAAAAATGATGACAAATTTGGTAAATGGATTCTACGAAAGGCATTTGAAAATGATTTACCATCTAGCGTAATATGGAGAAAAAAAACAGCAATGCAAGATGGTTCGGGCACGGTAAGCTTGACCAAACTATTTGATTCTATCATTACAGATGATATTTTTGAAGAAAAGATAAAAAAAATCAAGAAAGATGATGATGTGACAATCAGAACAAAGGAATCATTACATTATTACGAACTCTATAAGGAGAATTTCAGAATTCCTGAATATCAGAGTCAAAAAAATTTATGCCCAGATTGTAATGCGGAGTTATCTAGTAATTCAAAATTTTGCAGAATGTGCGGGAAGTTTCCTATCTAAGATTTATTTTTGTATTTTTTAGGTTTTTTCATGAAAATTTTTCTGCAACCATCACAGCAAAAATAATATTTTTTATCTTCATGTTCATGAACAAGTGCAAGACTTTCATCCATTTCTATCCCACAAACAGGATCAACTGGCATGTCAATATTTTCAATATAATCTATAAGTATCTATTCAATTTTTTTAAATGGTATTGACAAGGAAGCCTACAATAAGTAGCACGCCAGTAATTCTACTAAAATACAATGTTGAACTCATAATTGGGATTAGGTTGATTAGTTTATCATAATTTTGTTTTAGTTTTAATCCAGATCTTATTATCAAAGGAATTGTTAATAAAATAAGCAGGCAAAAAATTGGAAAAACTTCAAAATATACAGCAATTACAGTTATTCCATAGGTAACTACAGGAAATACCCATAAAATTGAGCATGCTCTTTCCTTTCCTAAACTTATGACAAGTGTTTTTCTTCCTTTTGCTTTATCAGCATCATGATCCGGAAATGATGTAATAAATAAAACCAGTGAGGATAATGTACCAATAACAATTCCCCCTAACACTGCTTGTTCAGTAATATCTGTTGTTTGCACAAAATACGTTCCAATAACAATCATACTTCCTTTAATTCCAACAAACACTTCTGCTAATCCCCAGTTAACAATTTTGGTTGAGTAAAAGTAAATTGATAATACCGCAAAAGCGAGAATTATTCCTATAACAATGCCATTAGTTGCAACAAAATACATTCCAATTGCAGCACCTATTATCAAAGAAACAATACCGGCTGCATATACTTGAGAAGGTTTTAACAAGCCCTCAGGAAGAACGCCTGAACCACCGCTCATTTTTGTTCTATGTGTTTTAGTATCTATTCCTCGTTTAAAATCCCAATAATCATTAAGTAAATCCACACTAGCATGAAGAGCTAGTACACCACACATCGTGAGTATGGCATCAACTATAGTAATGTTATTGGTATACCACCAAGTAATTGCCAAGCCCACTGAGACAGATATTACTGATGCTAGCAAAAAACGAATGCGTATTACACGTATCCAAGCGGAAATCATTACACTAATGATTCATTGCTTACACTAATTGGTTTTCTCCCCATAAAACCAGTGTCTTTTTCATGCCAAAATTTAATCTCAGTCTCTCCCTCTTTCCAACAAAGCCAAATTTCTTCATCAAAACGTTTTGCTGGGAAATCAAGTAGGCCTTCATCTAGTCCCTTCAAGGATACACCTGTATTTTCCAAGTCTTCTATTGATTGGTAAAATTTTGTGATAGACGAATTTAGTTTTCTTTTGTTGATAGTATATTCTTCCAATGAGGTTGTAGGTGTTATCTCAGATGTTAACTGCTGTTCCATTTTCATAACTTCTGCCTTAGCTTTTTTCGCATAATCGAATTTTTTAATTACTAATGGAAGGATTTCGTTTGCATCACTCACTGAAAAATACGAGTTCATAAATTTGGTTCAGAATTGAATAATTTAAAGTATGATCACAATTCTATGCGATAATAATCCCATCGTTCTGGATCAAATTTAAAAACAAATTCTGCTTTTTCCATACTTTTGGTACGTTTTTCGATTACATCTCTAAACGCAAAACTTGTTAGAAAGTTAAAATTCATTGTATGTGCTTGCATTAAGAAAATTTGTCTTAGTGTATGTCCAGCGCCAAGACCCCAATAACCCATTCTAAGTGCAATTGGTTCTAAAAATACAGTATTTTTCTTATCAAAGTTTTCATCCTTAATCTCAGAACGCAAATTGTAGTTTTCTAGTGGTCCACCCTTCGCAAACCCAATAACATCCCCATTTACATTATCTAATCGTAATGTTGTCAAAATTGTTTTTGAATCGTTTAATGAATCCATAAAATTTGTTTCATTAAATCGTAATGGTTTTGGTAATTCCTTGTATATGGAATGTAATGTATTTGTAAATTCAGCAGTCTTTTTTATTCCTTGAAACTCCATTATTGGAACAAATTTTAACTTTTGATTTGCAAAATTATCTGCATTCTGAAGTTCTCTCTGACGTAATTCGGCAAATTTTTGAATAGTGCCTGTAAAATTGTTTTGCATATCAGTCGGTAAGCATCCTAACACCAATTGAGATATTTTTGATTCATTCTCAGTTATCTCCTCAAAATATGTAACTGAACGTTGAACTAAAACTTCTGGATGCCAAGCAAGAGCATGCGAGTTCATTTTTGCAACATGCATTGCTTTTGAAAAATCACCTATGACATAACTTGCAGTTCGATCAATTATTGAAAGTATCCAACCCAACCACATGTAATGCTCCTGTTTTTCAAGTTTATTTCTTGTAATTTCAGAAGCTTCAAAGCATCCTTGTATAGACGCTTCAGTATTTTGTTTTAATTGATCAGTCCATGGATATGCTGTTCTGTAAATTAGTACCTTAATAATTTCAAAGTCAATTCCTGCATCTAAAATAAGTTCCTTGAGTTTTACATCTATCTGTAGATTTTTTAAAACATTCTCCTCATTTGGCTTGTCAGTAATTTTATCTGGTTCAAAATCATGAAAAATAGCGGCGATGAAAAGATATTTTAAATCATCATGTGACAAATTAGGAATTTTGTTTGAATCCCCTACTAACAGCGTGCAAAATGGTACTTCAAGCAAGTGATCAATGTTATGATATCCATAGTATTTTTCAGCAAAATTATTTGATTTAAGATTTGCAATAGTATAGTCAAGTATAGTTTTGTAATATGGTTCTGCCAATCCATTTTTTTCTGCCAGTTCTAAAATTTTATTCCTAAGACGTTTTGTATTAGAAGTTATAGAGGATGATTTTTCCATGTTAACCACTTTAATCAATAAAATCGTCTAAACTGTATGCATAAATGGGATAAAGCTTGCCTGTTTTTCTATAGTGATACTTCCACTTTGTATTTCTTAATGCTTTTTGTTTGAATAATTTCTGTGTTTCTGGATGCAGCCTATCATACACATCGCCACCGATAAGAATTTGATTAGGCATTGCCATGCTTTGTATTTTAGCTGCCATATTCATTGACGCACCTAAAATATCAACATGAGATTTTTTCTTATCAGAACCATAACGAACAATGATATTTTCGCCGCTGTCAATACCAATTTTAGCAGCAATCATAGGATAGCCATTTACATTTAACACTGGATTAATTGCTTCATTCATAACCCTAATCATTGATTTTGCACAATTTACTATGTTGTCAGCAGGATAAACTAGCGCGTGTTCTGCGTTAAAATATGCAAGTACTGCATCACCAACAAATTTTAACATATAACCACCAAACTGTGTCACGGTATATGCCATTTCTTGGGCAAATGAAGTTATGAGTTTGACAACCTTATCATCTGGTAATGTTAATGTGATATTTGTTGAATTAACCAAATCAACATACATTACAAAAATATGTACCCGAGAATTAACATGGTCACGTAGAAATTCCTCAGAGTTGTCATTAAATGGGGTATATTCAGCACCATTAATTATAGAATTACTTACTCTACTCTGTGCTTCTTTGATTAGTGTTTCAGAATCCACAGTTTTTTCTTCATTGTGAATAAGCATCTCAGCATAATCCTTATTGGATACACTCTTTTTAGAACGCTTTACTAGTTGTTTTCCACTTTTGATTTTTTTCGAAACAATTTTTTTGATCTTGGGACGTTTCACGTTATATCAATTACTCCTTTAACTTATTTTCCTGGAATGAACCAGAATTATACCAGCAATATCTAAAATAATCTAAACACCATTCATGAAATACATCTTGATCACTGTAAAACATTTCAGTGAGATCTGCTTCGCCATTTTTCGGAAAAAAAACACATGCTTCTTTTTCATTCAAAACCACAACGGTCTGCACAGATCTCTGCATTTTTCTTTCAATTGAGCCATTCTCGAGCAGTTCATAAAAACCTGATTTTTTTAGCCTTGCCAGTCTGCCCTCAGGAACTATTGCAGATTCTGAAACAATGTATTCTAATTTCACACCATTTTTTATTTTTTTGATAATAGGATCAAAAAGTTCTTCAGGTATTTCTGATAGGATTTCACAAATGTATTCATTCGCATTGCTGTAAACAGATTTCCATTTTTGTAATGTTTTAGTGATCCCCTTGATATGTGAACCAGTTGCAAGTTGGCCAGCTCTCATGACAAACTTCAGCGGAATACTACCAAAATCATGATCCTGGAAATATTCGTTATGTTGAGACAGAAACAGTATCGATGGTATTTCAACACACATGGTTTTACCAAATGTTGTAAGGCTATACTTTCCATCCTTCTCTTTTGTTATCAATCCACTCCCTTCAAGCCGTACCAAATTTCTATGAACTTCTTGTTTTGTTGCACCTAATTCTTTGGCTAGCGGCTCAATTCTTTTACGATTTCTTTCTAGTAGTTTGAAGAGAATGTTAAGTCTTTGAAGACTAGCAAGTTCCAAAAAATAATCTGACACTTTCTCGTAAATATCTGTCATACTCCTATATTTTCTAGGTTTAATAAATAAGTGACAATTTCAATTTCCATGTTTAGCTAAGTATTGTACTTGAAAAGTAAACAATATAGCTGACGAGAGTATATGATCAATTAAAGGAATTATAACATATGGTAAAAATTAGTTCAAAACGAGGAACATCAACCATAGATGCAGCAGATGTAAAAAATTGGGCTGGAGAAACCTTCAAGAATTTCCAAAAAGAGCAGCTAAAAGTTGCTGGTTTGGATACCGTTCTATCACAGAAAAGAGGTACTAGCACAATTGTTGCAAGGGATATTCCTGACGTTCCACAACCTTCATTGAAAGGTCAGAAAATAACCACAAAAAGAGGCACCTCAGTAGAGACCCTCTAAACTTTATTTTTTTACGAAAATAGTATTTTTTGCAGTTGTAGTAAGTATTAAAAAGCTTAGAAACTTCGCATATTCATGGTAAGAGTAACCACAAACAGAGGAACCTCTACTAGAAATGTTAAGAAAGCTAAGCGTAACTGGGCTGGCTCAAATTACAAAAAGCTTCAGAATAAACAACTAGCTGGAAAAACACTAACTACTGGAAGAGGAACTGGTACACGAAAATACGTAGCCACTAAAGCATCTAAAACTAAAAGCAAACCAAGTATAAGATCAGGAAGGGGCTACGTTAGTAGATCTAGCGGTACAACCAAGCGTCGTGCAACAGGCATGAGGGCTGCCAGAGCATCAGGTAAAGTAAAACGCTCTGGAAGAGGATACATTGCGGCAAGTGGCGGTTCAGCTACTAAAAGAACTCCAGCAAAACCAAGTATGAGATCAGGCAGGGGAACTATACGCAGGACAGCTTCAGGCACATACAAAAAATCTACTGCTAAAAGAAAACCCAGTACCAGATCAGGTAGAGGAAACGTCAGTCGATAGTATTGTTGTTTTTTATAAAATCAATGCTTCCTGGCTATTTACTTTTTTAAAAAATCATATATTGTTTTTATTATTAAGATATTGTAACTTTGGCAAATAAAATAAAGTGCTCACACATTCTTGTGGAAAAGCAAAGTCAAGCTATTGCTATACTAGATAGGATCAAACAAGGCGAAAAATTTGGAAAACTTGCAAAAGAACTTTCTATAGATTCAGGTAGTGCAAAGCGAGATGGTAGTTTGGGGTATTTTGGCAGGGGAAAAATGGTTAAGGAATTTGAGAATGTAGCATTTAGCTTGGAAGTAGGTAAAATTTCAGAACCAATTAAAACACAGTACGGCTATCATATAATCAAAAGATTATCATAATTAAAAAAAGTCATCCATTACTTGCTCAGTTTTTTCAAGATGCTTAGTAATCTTATCCGCCATATTGCTCGCTAATTTTACTTTTCTCTTACCAATCCAATAGTATGCTTCATCAATTGTATCTTTTGCAATTAACACTACTAAACGACCAGCATCTTTTCTACCAGTCCTTCCTTTCCTCTGAACAAATCTGATTGAGCTTGGAACGTTATCATAAAAAATCACTAAATTTACTTCAGAAATATCAAGCCCTTCTTCACCAACTCGTGTTGCAACAAGAGCTTTAGTTATCCCATCACGAAATCTTTGTACAACCTCTATCTGTTTTTCTTGTTTGAGCCCGGTTTTACCTGCTTTTCCAATCAAAATTTCAGCTGCAATATCCATACTAACTAATTTTTTTTGTATTACATCAACGGAATCACGATAACTAGAAAAAATTAATACTTTAGATTCTATATTACGTAAGATTTCTACCAGTTTGTCAATTTTAGGATGCTCGATACCATTAGCCTGCTGATTTTTTGCTAAATCAATTGCTTGCATAAAGTTTTGATCAGTTTCAAAAAGCTCTTTAATTCCTGCACCCTTTTTGATTTTTGTTCTGTCACAAAATTTTAGAAATGGTGTTATACCATGTGCCTCAAAAATATTCAGTGCGTATGTTATTCGAATTGCTGTAAATAGCGGCTTTGCTGAGCGTATATTTCGTTTTAAAACAAACTGTCTTGAGTTTAATAACTGTGAGAGTGACTTGTTATCAGAAAGCCTCAGTCCATTTCTTCTAAGCTCCGTATAACGCTGGTCCAGTGCAAGTTTCAAGTATCGTTGAATAACTTTCAAATCAGGTGAAAGATCTACTGTAACCCATTCGGTTTTAGTTTCTTGAATGTATGGTTTTACATCTGGGCTTGAATCATTTCGTTCAGCTAAACTTCTAACATGTAAATTATCACAAATTTCTTTTGCCTTTTCTTTTTCACTAGGCAATGTGGCAGTCATTCCAAGTAATCGTACGTTTGATCCGCTTAGCTGTTTTGCTATTTCTACATAAGCGTAATCACCCACAGCTCTATGTGCTTCATCAAAAATAATCAGGTTAAATTGAGTGGTGTCAACAATTTTCCTCGCAATATCATTTCTACTGATCTCAGGTGTTGCACATATTACACTGTTGATCCAAAGTTTTTTTCTTTTTGTGAGTAAAACCTCACCAGTTATCATTCCAATATCATCTATTGCTAATGTGTTTTTCAAAAACTCATAATGCTGATTTACTAATACCTTAGTAGGCGCTAAAAATAAAACTCCACCATTTCCCTTGGTGAGATAATCAGCTATGACATGTAATGCTACTACAGTCTTTCCTAATCCAGTTGGCAATATGATCAGGCAATTTTCATTTTTTGCTTGGTTTGCTAAATTAACTTGGTAGTCACGTATTTCAACTGAATTTGGAACAATGAATTTATGCTCAACATTTTTTGCGGACAAATCTCATCTATGAGAAATTAATGAAGTGTTTTGATTTTATAGTTTTGAATTACATATTTTTGACCTGTTCATAATCACAAATCATACTTTTTGGGCATAGCAAAAATTCTCTCATCTTATATTAGAGAATATGAAAATGCATTCATGCCAGCACAGTTTGAAAGGCCATCTTGGGATGAATATTTCATGTTACAGGCTGAATTGGCTAAATTAC
>Ga0310123_10002028_pt1 | contig 16344 bp, 17 predicted proteins | sample CB6_AW_1057_MG_FD_203505 | JGI IMG/M metagenome (GOLD analysis project Ga0310123, IMG submission 203505) | Marine microbial communities from Western Arctic Ocean, Canada - CB6_AW_1057 | ecosystem: Environmental > Aquatic > Marine > Oceanic | place: Canada: Western Arctic Ocean | collected... | reverse complement strand
CTTCGGGAATCCACCACCCCCCATCGACCAGAAAGCCGAAGTGGTGGAACTCGGGCTCGACGCTGAGCTCGAGGGTCCACCGGGTGCCGTCGCGCTCCAGCGGCAGCGGCGATCCCCGCCACCCCCACCGCGAGAGCTGCCGCGACCAGTCTTCCAACCCACATCTAACCGATCTCCCGTGACCCCTTCTAAGAAACTTCACCCGACCTCTCCTCTACAAGGGTCGGGCCAGTCCCTCGAGAGATGTGGGGAGAGGTCCGCAAGTGTCGTACGGAAGCTTGCTCCGGGCCGGAGAAGAAGGTAGCGGGTTACATTGACCGGATGAATCGAACCTACCTGAAGGTGCTCGGCTTCCTCTTCGTCCAGCTGGCGCTGCTCTGGTGGCTCCAGCAGGCGTTCCTGTAGCCCATGCATCCCATCGACTGGGGAGTGCTTGCCGTCCTCCTCGCCTGGATCGTCTGGGACGGGGTCAAGCGGAAGCGCGACACGACCGGGATCGAAGGCTACTTCCTGGCCAATCGGCGCATCCCCTGGTGGGCGGCCGGGCTCTCTGTGATGGCGACCCAGCTCAGCGCGATCACGATGATCGGTACCACCGGGCAGGGCTACGTGGACGGGCTCCGCTTCGTCCAATTCTACTTCGGGCTGCCGCTGGCGATGCTCATCCTGTCAGTCACGCTGGTGCCGCTCTTCTACAACTCCGGGGTCTACACGGCGTACGAGTACCTGGAGCGGCGCTTCGACGCGAAGACGCGCAGCTTCACGAGCCTGCTCTTCCTGCTCTCGCGCGGGATGTCGGTCGGAGCCGTTGTCGCGGCTCCCGCCGTGGTGCTCTCCCTCGTGTTCGGGCTCCCCCTCACCGCCACTGCGCTGCTCATCACCCTGCCGGCCGTGGTCTACACCATGGTCGGTGGGGTGGAGGCCGTCCAATGGACGGACGTGAAGACGATGGCGCTGATCGTGACCGGTGTGTTCGTGATGATCGGAGTCGCGGTGCTCGGGCTACCCGAAGGGATGGGAGTCACAGACGGGCTAAGCGTGGCCGCGGCCGCCGGACGTATGCGCGTATTCGACTTCAGCTTTGACCTTACGAACCCGTACACGTTCTGGTCGGGCACCCTCGCGGCCGTCTTCCTGTTCTGCTCCTACTTTGGCACCGACCAGAGCCAGGTGCAGCGCTACCTCACGGCGCGCTCGGTGAGCGAGGCGCGCTCGTCGCTGCTCATGAGCGCCTACTGGAAGATCCCGCTCCAGCTCCTCGTGCTGCTGCTTGGAGTGCTGGTGTTCGCGTTCTACACGTTCAATCCGGCGCCCATGATCTTCAGCACCCGTGCGGAGCAGCTGGTCGCGGAGAGCAGCGCGGCCGGAACATACGCAGCCCTCAACGGCGAGTACGAGGCGGTGTTCCACGTGCGCAGGCAGGCGGCGGAGCAGTTGGTGCGCGCGCGCTCCACGGGAGATCCGGCTGCCGAGCAGACGGCACGCGCCGAGCTGCTCGCCCGGGACCGGGAGGTGACCGAGATCCGGGGCCGCGCGCAGGCTGCGGTGCGGGAGGCGACGGGAGAGGGCTCCTTCAACGACGTCAACTACATCATCCCGAGCTTCATCCTGAACGAGCTGCCGGTGGGGCTCGCGGGACTCCTGGTGGTCGCCATCATGCTGGCGGCCACCAGCACGATCGCTGGCGAGCTGAACTCGCTGGCGACGGCAAGCGTGATCGACTTTTACCGGCGGTGGGCACGGCCGGTCGGATCGGATGCGCACTACCTGACCGTGGCGCGGATCGCCACCGGGCTTTGGGGTCTGTTCGCGTGCGCGGTGGCGGTCTGGGCCGCCGAGCTGGGCTCGCTGATCGAGGTCGTGAACCGCTTTGGATCGTTCTTCTACGGGTCGATCCTGGGCGTGTTCATTCTGGCCTTCGGAGTCCCGCGCGCCACCGGCACCGGGGCCTTCGTGGGGCTCTTCGCGGGCATGGGCGCGGTCGCATGGACGGCCTCGTTCACCCCGGTCGCGTTCCTCTGGCACAACGTGACCGGCGCGGTGGTGGTGGTGGTGGTGGGGATGCTGGTGAGCATCGTCACGCCGGGGGCACCGCGGGGGGAGCGCTCTGCACACGCACGCACGCACGCAGACGTCAGCATTCACTCCGGATGAGGCTCCTTACGGCGCCACGGTCATCCTCCGGGTACTGCGCGCACGCCATCCGAGAAGACCAGCTGCATCTCAGGCACGTATCGGGCACGGTGGTGGGAGTCGACCGAGTGTACCGCGCTCACCACGTGACCTCATACTCCACTTCCGTCAGACTGAGGGTTGAGGATGTCGCATCGGAAAGCCAGTCTCAGCTTAGCGCTTATCCTGCTCTGGTCCTGCGGGGACTCTAGCAGCCTGACAGACCCGGTTGCTATCGACCTCACCGGATCCCGGCAATTCAGTGAGAGCATGAGCAACAGTTTGCTGCCTGTTGATTGCGGTTCGCGAGGCACCACCGTCACGCGACACTCTGATGACGGGTTCACCGGGACGCATTTGGCCGACGGCGTCTTTACCAGTTGCGGTGGTTTTCTTTGAGGGCATCCCCTGAGCTTTGCTCGCAATATTTCTGGCGGGATCATCGACGGTAACTAGGTAAGTTACATGATAGTCGGTAACGTTAGCGAAGAGAGTTTCGGCATAAGTGTATCCTGCACGCTCAATGGTTTGGCGTCGGGTGACCCGCCTAACCAAATGAGTGCTAATCAGGACTGCGCTCTTCGGTTTCAGGGGCAGACTTACATGTTGAGCGGAAGTTGGGCTGCACTTCGCCACGCTGAGGATAGTGGGAGAGAGCCAGAAGTCTCAGTCTCGGGCACTTATGCGCTTCGCACAGTGAACAACAGGACCCTGCCCTACGATTTTGATACCGTTGAGTGAACAGCCGGCAGTCTGGCTCTCAACGGAGACGGCACTGCTAGCCTCAGCTTTATCGTCCAATTCATGCAGGGTGACTCCACCACAACAGACACTCTGCTCAAGGTCGGCACGTGGGCAAACTCTGGTGACTATCAACGCGACCTTATGTGGGGTGACCTTGACAGTGAGATCGGACATGTTAGCGGGAACAATGTCACGTTGGTTGCGGGCGGGCTATTGTACGTGTTTCGCAAGTAAGGGTTTGTGAGGACATAACTGCTTGATTTGGATAGGCAGCTGATGCCGTGCGGCATGGACATCGGTACGTCGCGTGCGAAGTGCCGAGGGCTGGCGCCCGTGTTGACGGAACGCCCGAGGCGGCTGTGGGCGGCGACGGAAGCGCGACCGCGGGCACTACCCTAGCGGGGTCCGCGTCACCGCCGCCCAAATGGAAAAGATCCATCTCAATCCCCACCGCTTCCACGGGGACTGGAACCACACGATTCGCCCAACCACATGATGACCAAATCACTCAGTTATTTACTGACGAGCCATGGGTGGCTTGGGACTGAGCCGACTCACCCCGTCGGCGTTGCGCCGGGCCAGAGCAGGCGAATGGACCCGAAGATCGGTCTATCCGAGCTCGACGACCTCCATCCTGAGCCCGTCGGGCTCCACGTATAGCCGCGCCACACTGACCGGAAGCTGGAAACGACGTGGCCCCGCGCTTCCGGGATTCAGGTACCAAACCCCTCCCCGACGCTCGATCATCGGCGCGTGCGTGTGGCCGCACACGACCGCCGCGCATCCCGCTGTGGCGGGATCGACGTCGAGGTCGTCCAGGATGTGGATCAGGTAGACCGATACGCCGCCCGCGATCTCGACTAGGTCGGTCGCGGGGAGAGAGCGGCGGAGCGCCCCGCCGTCCGTGTTGCCGTGGACGGCGCGCACCGGAGCGATCTCGGCCAGCCGGTCGAGGATCACCGGATCGCCGACGTCACCTGCGTGCAGGATCAGGTGGCTCCCCGCCAGGGCATCGAGCGCCTCCGGGCGGAGGAGCCCGTGCGTATCGGAGATCAGCCCCACGGAGCCGGCGCGCGGAGCCGCGCCGCCTCCGCTCTGCCTCACGTCAGTGCGGCGCGCGAGACCCCTCCGCGCTGGGCGAACTCAGCCTCGCGGTCGCGCGCGTCCGGCGCCCCCGCCACGCCGGCCACGATCCATCGGCGCGCGTTCCCGCAGAGGTGCAGCACCAGGTTGCCCGCGCTGTTGGAGGCCTCGTTCGGACGCCACCAGAGGTCGGTGTCGGGGAGGCGGTCCAGCGCGGTGCGGATGCGGAAATCCTCGATCAGGTAGCGGCGCGACCGATCGAGAAAGGCAGCGGAAAGGAGATCGGTAGCGGACCGCCTCAGAGGTACTCGTCCATCATCCGATCGAGCGCCTCGCCCCCGGGGCATAGACTCTCGAAGGGCAGATCGCGCAGCGGCGTCGGCGCGGTCCTTTCGCGCTCGTGTAGGTCGGGATCGTTCTCGTTGATGTACAGTAGACCGGTGGGCACCTCGCCGCGATCGGCGTGCTCGCGCAGATACCCCAAGGCGCCGGCCCGGTTGGTGGGATCGTAGTCCTCGGCCACTTTGCGCAGGTACATGGTGGTGCCGTCGTGCATGGTGACCGACCGCACCGAGCCCGGGGCGTACGTGGCAGCGATCTCGGGCTGGATCGGGACGAAGCCGGCCGCCGTGACCTCGTGCCGTGACTTGCGGATGAAGGTGTAGCTCTTGGTCGAACCCTCGTGATCGTTGAAGGTCACGCACGGCGAGAGCACGTCGATGAAGGCGAACCCGCGATGCTTGAGCCCCGCCATCACGAGCGGCACGAGCTGCTCCTTGTCGCCAGAGAAGCTCCGCGCCACGAACGAGCAGCCGAGGGCGAGCGCGAGCGAAATCGAGTCGATCGGCCCCTCCTGGTTGGGCACTCCGTACTTGGACTTGGACCCGCGATCCGAGGAAGCCGAGAACTGCCCCTTGGTGAGGCCGTACACGCCGTTGTTCTCGAGCACGTACAGCATGTGCACGTTGCGTCGGATCGCGTGGCAAAGCTGCCCGAGTCCGATCGAGAGTGAGTCCCCGTCGCCCGAGACCCCAATGTACGTGAGGTCCTTATGCGCAGCGTTCGCGCCCGCGGCGACGGCAGGCATGCGGCCGTGGACCGCGTTGAAGCCGTGCGCCTGCGAGACGAAGTACGCGGTGGTCTTGGACGAGCACCCGATCCCGGACAGCTTCACGGCCAGATGCGGGGGGATGGCCATCTCGAAGAACGCCTGCACGATCGCGGCGGTGATCGAGTCGTGGCCGCAGCCCGCACACAGCGTGGACATCCCGCCCTCGTAGTCGAGGCGGGTGAGACCGAGCGCGTTCCGCTCGGTCTTCTGGGTCAGGATTCTGGGTTTGGCGATCGAAGACACGGATCCGAGTCCTCAGGCTGGCAGGCGGGAAGGCTCGCTCACACCCGTGCCCGCGGCGGCGTCCGAGATGGGCTCGAGCACGGGCAGCACCCCCTTCAGCACGTGGTCGGCGGAGAGCGGGGTGCCGCTGTAGTGCCGCACCGAGCGGAGCTTCGCCTTCTCAACGCTGGTGTCGTTCACCAGCAGCGTGCGCAGCTGGCCATCCCGGTTCTGGTCGACCACGAACACGATCTCGTGCTGACGCAGGAACGCGTCCACCTCCGCGGAGAACGGGAAGGCGCGTAAACGCATCAGGTCGACAGGATGGCCGCGCTCGGCCAGGATGTCGATCGCCTCGCGGCAGGCCAGCTCCGAGCTGCCCAGGCAGACCAGCCCCGCCACCGTACCAGCCTTGCGCTCGATCACCGGGCCCGGCAGAGCGGCGCGCGCGGTCTCGAGCTTCTTGACCAGGCGGTCCACGACCTCTTGATACCCGTCCTCGTCCTCCGTGTAACGCCCGTACTTGTCGTGCCCGGAGCCGCGCGTGAAGTAGGCGCCCTTGGCGCTCACCCCGGGCAGCGTGCGGGCAGCGATCCCGTCGCCGTCCACATCCAGGTAGCGCGCGAAGGTCTTGATCTGCGCCAGCTCCGCCTCGCGGAACACCTTCCCCCGGTCCCAGCGGTACGCGCCGTCCCAGCGCAGCCGGGGGGTGCGCCAGTCGTTCATCCCGATGTCCAGGTCGCTCACCACGAACACGGGCGTCTGAAAGCGCTCGGCGAGATCGAACGCCTGCACCGAGAGATAGAAGCACTCCTCGGGACTCGACGGGAAGAGCGCGATGTGCATGGTGTCGCCGTGGGACGCGTACGCGATCGAGAGCAGGTCACCCTGCTGGGTACGCGTGGGCATCCCGGTCGAGGGCCCGGTGCGCTGGATGTCGAAGAAGACGCCCGGGATCTCGGCGTAGTACGCGAGCCCGATGAACTCGCTCATCAGGTCGATACCAGGCCCGGCCGTGGACGTGAAGGCGCGCGCGCCCATCCAGCCGGCGCCGATCACCATGCCGGCGGCGGCCAGCTCGTCCTCGGCCTGGAGGAAGACGTAGCGCCGGGTGCCGTCGGGCTCGGTGCGGAACCGCTTGCATAGGTCGCTGAAGTTGTCCATCAGCGAGGTGGCGGGCGTGATCGGATACCACGCACCCACTGTCGCCCCGGCATACACGCACCCGAGCGCCGCGGCGGTGTTGCCGTCCATCATGATGTACTCGCCGTCCGGCTCCATCTGCTCGAGCCGGATCGGCAGCGGCGCGAAGTGCTCCCGCGCGTAGTCGTACCCCAGCGCGAGCGCCTTGAAGTTGGAGTCGAGCATCGCCTTCTTGTGCGAGAACGTCTCCTCGAGCTGCTGCTTGATGATCTCCTTGTCCATGCCGATCAACGCGGCGAGCGCGCCCACGTACGCGATGTTCTTCATCAGGATGCGCGCGCGCGCGCCCGCGAACTTCTCCACGCATATTCGCGCCAGCGGCACGCCGATGTAGGTCACGTCCGGCCGGATCAGCGACTTCGAGAGCGGCCAGGAGTCGTCGTACAGAATCCACCCGCCGGACTCGACCGCGCTGACGTCCTGACTGTAGGTTGAGGAATTCATCGCCACAATCAGGTCGAAGCGCGGCATGCGCGCGACGTGGCCGCTCTTGTTGACGCGGACCTCGTACCAGGTGGGCAGACCCTGGATGTTCGAGGGGAAGACGTTCTTGCCCGAGACGGGGATCCCCATCCGGTAGATCACCTTCAGGATGAGCCCGTTCGCGCTCGCCGAGCCGGTCCCGTTGACCGTCGCGATCTTGAACGCGAAGTCGTTCACCCGGTTCGGTACTTCCTCTTCCGACGCTTTGGAACGCGCCGGCCTCCCGTTCCCGCTCATGCGTGCGTTAGTTCCTCACCGACGTCGACGGGACGTCCGGCGTACGGCTGCAGCAAGTCGAACCTCCGCATGTCAAAGGCCGCCGTCGGACAGCGCTCCGCGCACAGGCCGCAGTGGATACAGAGGTCCTCGTCCTTGACCATGAGACGGTTGGTCTGCGGCAACTCGCCTGATGCGAATAGGGGCTGGTCGTGGTTGAGCGCGGGCGCGGGCACCTGGAGGCGCAGCTCCGCCTCCTCCGCGTTCGGCGTGATAATCAGGCACTGCACCGGGCAGACGTCGATGCACGCGTCGCACTCAATGCAGAGATGATCGGTGAAATGGGTCTGGATGTCGCAGTTGAGGCAGCGCTCGACCTCCCTGATGGTCTCCTGGAGGTCGAACCCCATCTCCACCTCGATGTCGAGCGACTTGAAGCGAGCTTCCAGGTCCACGTGCTGCATCTTGGTGCGGTGGGCCGGGTCGTAGTCGTTCGAGTAGCTCCACTGGGCGAGCCCCATCTTCTGGCTGACCAGGTTCATGCCGACGGCCGGGCGGTCGGTGAGCGGCAGGCCCTGGCAGTACTGGTGGATCGAGATCGCGGCCTGATGCGCGTGCTCGACGGCCCAGATGATGTTCTCCGGCCCCCAGGCCGCGTCTCCTCCCGTGAACACCCCGGGACGCGTGGTCATGAACGTGGTCTTGTCGACCTTCATCATGTCCCACTCATCGAACTCGATCCCGATGTCGTGCTCGATCCAGGGGAAGGCCGCGTCCTGCCCGAGGGCCAGGATCACCCGCTCCGCCGGGAGGAAGACCTCGCCGACCGGCTTCTGCTTCTCCTTCCCGTCGGGTCCCTTCTCCCACTCGTGCACCACGAACGTCATGCCCTTGAGCTGACCGTTCTCGAACACGAACTCCTTGGGCGCGTGGTCCTCGACGATCTCGATCAGCTCCTCTTCGGCGTCCTCGAGCTCCCACGGGGAGGCCTTGAAGTGCTTCCGGCCGCGCCGTCCCATCACCTTGATGCTGGTTGCGCCGAGCCGCTTCGAGGTGCGGCAACAGTCCATGGCGGTGTTGCCCACGCCGATGACCAGGACCGTCTCGTCGATCTCGGTGATGTGGCCGAAGGCGACCGACTCGAGCCAGGTGATCCCGATCTCGATGAACGGCTCCGCCTCCTGGCGGCCCGGGACGTCCAGGTCCTTGCCCTTGGGTGCGCCGCTGCCGATGAACACCGCGTCGAAGTCGTTCTCGTCGAGGAACGCCGCGAACGACGTGATCTCGCTGCCGAGGCGCAGATCGACGCCCATGTCGAGGATGACGTCGATCTCCTCGTCGAGCACGTGCGGCGGCAGGCGGAACTTGGGGATGTTCGTCCGCATCAGCCCGCCGGTCTCGCCGTGCTTCTCGAAGATCGTGATGTCGTAGCCCAGTGGGGCGAGATCGTTCGCCACCGTGAGCGAGGCGGGGCCGCAGCCGATCAGCGCGATCCGCTTCCCGTTCTTCTCGTCGGGAGCGGTCGGGAGCTGGCCGGTCAGGTCCCCCTTGTGATCCGCGGCCACCCGCTTGAGGCGGCAGATCGCCACCGGCTTCTCCTCGAGCCGCACGCGCCGGCACGCCGGCTCGCAGGGACGATCGCAGGTGCGGCCGAGGATGCCCGGGAAGACGTTCGACTCCCGGTTGAGCATGTAGGACTCGGTAAAGCGTCCCTGTGCGATCAACCGGATGTACTCGGGAACGTTGGTGTGGGCCGGACAGCCCCACTGGCAATCCACGACGCGATGATAGTACTGCGGGTCGGTGGTATCGGTCGGCTTCATCGCTGTCCGACTTCAGGCGCTCCGTGCAACTGGCTCATGGCCCTGTGGCGAAAGTTGGTCCCCAACCACACATTCGGCCTCTTCCGGGCGCGACTCCGTCGGGACGGGCGGGAGAAGATTGTGGCAGGGACAGTTAGATCATAAGATCTGCACGCACGCAGAGCAAGGGCGGGCAGGAAAAAAAGGCTCAGCAGCCGGGATCTCCCAGCACCTCGATCAGGTCGGGCGCGTTCGGAACCACGCACAGGAACTCGAAGGGCTCGTCGCCGAACGCCTGGTACCAGTGCGGCGTACCGGCCGGGATGAATACCACGTCGTCGGCAGAGACCTCGATTACGTCCTCGCCGATCCCGATCCGCGCCCGCCCGCGCAGTACGTACTGCTCGTGCTCGACCGTGTTTGTGTGGCGCGGCATCCCGCCCCCCGGTTCCATGATGAAGCGCCGGAGCGCGAAGTTGGGTCCCTCGTCCGGGCCGATCAACACCTGGCGGGTGGTGCCCTGCCCTGCCCCCACCGGCTCAGCCGCCACATCCCTCGCGCTCCTGACCGACATCACGCTCTCCTCTCGGCTCTGTCCACACGTCCCTGATACCCCTGCCCCCGTCCCCCGATCGCCTCGGCGGACATTCATAACCAGCCAGCGCCTCGGCGCTAGACCCAACACCGTACGGCGGCGCGGTACACCGCCCAATCCTCCCCGAAGCACTCCGCGAGGATACGCTCCTCATACGCGACCCACCGAGCCGCGGCTGCGCCGTACCTGAGCAGGGCGAGCGCAGGCACGCTCGTGCCGAGCAGCGTCGCCCAGCCGGCGAGGATCGGAAGGCCAGCTAAGGTACATCGGGTTCCGCGTACGCGTCCGCCCGCACGAGCCGTGCGGGACGTCCGTCCGGATCGACGGTCGTGCGCGCATTCCGCAGCGTGCGCAGCGCCGCGGCATGGAGCCAGACGCCCGCGCAGATCGGCACCGCACCCAGCCAGCTCAAGGGCGGCCCGATCCACCTCGGTCCCGGGAGCAGGACGTGCGCCGCCTGCATCGCGACGGCGGCCGCGAAGAACCAACCCGCCGGGCTCAGCCGCCGCTCCGCAGCCGATCACGGAAGCGGTTCCGGAACTTGGCGACCTTGGGATCGATCACGATCCGGCAGTAGGGCTGGTTCGGGTTCTTCCGGAAGTAGTCGTCGTGGTACGGCTCGGCCGGCCAGAACTCACCGAGCGGCACGAGCTCGGTGACAAGCGGATCGGGATAGAGCCCCGCGGCCTCGATCTCCCGCATCGCCGCGGCCGCAGTCTCGCGCTGCGCGTCGTCGGAATAGAGGATGATCGAACGGTACTGCGGGCCCACATCGTTTCCCTGCCGATCTCGCGGGGTGGGATCGTGGATGGTGAAGAAGATGCACAGCAGATCGGCGTAGTCGATGGCACCGGGGTTGAAGCGCACGCGGACGACCTCAGCGTGCCCCGTGGTCCCCGAGCACACCTGATGGTAGGTGGGATTCGACGTCGTCCCGCCGGCGTAGCCCGACTGCACCGACTGGACGCCCTCCACCTCCTGGAAGATCGCCTCCAGACACCAGAAGCAGCCGCCCACGAAGACGGCGTCCTCCGCGCGTTTCGTCATGTTTCGGCTCCCGTGCGCGTAGCCTCGGGGAAGCTCCCTGCGGGTGCCCAGTTCCCGGCCGCGGGAGATCCCCGACATGCGTTCCTGGCTTGCCCTCACAGCGACCCTCGGACGCGGGCGCGATCGTAGGACACCGGCGAATGTCCTTCACCCCTGCCCGAGAGGTGATTCGTGGTCGAGCGCTTCACGGTGACGGTGACGCGCGAAGCGGGCTACTGCTTCTGCTCCGACTTCGGGGATTCCTCCCTCCCCCCGCTGCGCATGGACGAGCCGCCTCCGCTGGGTGACGGTGCCGGCCCGTCCCCTGCGCAGGTGCTCGCGAGCGCGATCGGGAACTGCCTGAGCGCGAGCCTGCTCTACTGCCTGGCGTGGCGCGCGCGCGCGCCGAGCCCAGCGGGGGATGCGCGCCGTCGTCGAGGGGGAGATGGCGCGGAACGAGCTGGGCCGACTGCGGCTCGAGCGCCTGCACGTGCGGCTCGAGCCGGAGCTCGACGTCGAGCAGCGCGCGCAGCTGGCTCGCTGTGCGGATCTGTTCGAGGACTACTGCATCGTGACCGAGAGCGTGCGCGCCGGAATCGACGTGCAGGTCGAGGTCGCCACGCTCGAGGCGCTTCCGGACGGGGCGGCGGCACATTAACCTGAAGTAATGCCCACGCAGCTCCCCGTCTTCTACAACTGTGCCAAGTGCCCCGGATACTGCTGCACGTACCCGCAGATCCCGGTCAGCGAGGCGGACATCCGGCGCCTCGCACGCCGCTTCGAAATCCGGCCGGCGGTCGCGCGCGAGCGCTTCACCAAGGCGGCGGACGACGGGAAGGGGCGCGTGATGCGGCACCGGTCCGACGATATCTTCCAGACCGCCTGCCGGTTCCTCCACACGGAGACGCGGCGCTGCACGGTGTACGAGCACCGCCCGCACGCCTGCCGCGCCTATCCCGGGAGCTCGCGCTGCGGCTACTACGACTTCCTCGCGTCCGAGCGGGGGCGCCAGGAGGAGCCCGACCTGGTCGTGACAGCCTGGGTCGCGGACCGCTGATCGCACGCGGCCACCCGTCAGAAGTAGGTCGCCAGCGAGAAGAGCAGCGCCGCGTGATCGGCGCGCGTGTTGAAGGGGTCGAACCCGCGCCCTCGAGCAGCTCGTGGGCGCGCGCGACCGCCTGCCCACCAGCCCACCCCTCTCTTCCTCGGCCTTCGGATGCTCGTCCATCACGCGCCTCCGGATCCGGCCGCCAGCTCCTCCGCGAGAGAGAACGCGCGCGCGAACCGCCCCGGGAGCCCCGGGCGGCTCTCCCAATTCGCATCCAGGTGGAGCCCCCGGGGCAGCGCCAGTCCCACGAGCGCGCTCCATGTGTGATCCCAGGCCGGCATCGCCTCACGCGCGACCGCGAGCGGACGGCTCTGGTAACCGGTGCAGCCGCGGAACTCGTCCATCGCCAGCCACGCCAGCGCATCGTCGTCCAGCTCCGCGATCTCGGGACGCGTGCCGCCGCCGAGATAGGCGGTGTAGACGTCGGTCCGTCCGAACAGGCTGTGATTGTAGGTGACTCCGCGCAGCGCGAGCGGCTCGGCGAAGGAGACCTGAAAGCCCATCCCACGCAGCTCGGTCTCGGCGTGCAGGTGCACGACGCCGAGCGGGTTGTAGTGGAGGCGCTGGATGCGGACGGCCGCGGCCGGAGCGACCGGCTCGAGCAGCCGTGCCACGGCCGCGGCCGGCACGGCGAGCACGACGCGCGAAGCCTCGAACGTCTCCCCCGGGATCTCGACTACCCAGGCGGGGCCGTCCGGCGCTCCCTCCGTACTGTGTGGGTGAATGCCCAGCACCGGCGTTCCGGTGCGAATCCGCGGACCGAGCGCGCGCGCGAGCGCGTCGGGAAGCGCCTGCATCCCATCCCTGAAGGAGCAGGCTGCCGGGGGCCGTACGGCCCCGCCGCGGCGCAGCAGGTGCAGCAGGAGGCTCCGTCCCACCCCGAACTCATCGAGCACGTGCTGGAGCGAGAGCCCCACCCGCATGTCGGCGGGGTCCGAGCCGTAGAGCCCCCCGTACAGCGGCCCCACCAGCGTCTCGTACAGCTCGTGCCCGAGCTTGCGGGTGAAGTAGCTCGCCACGCTCTCGTCCGGGTCGGGCCCGGCGGTGAGCGGCTCGAGGGCGGCGCGCAGCTTGGCGCGGGGTGAGACCAGATCCGACGCGAGAAAGGTGCCGGCGCTGAAGGGCACGCGGCGCAAGCTGCCGGACCGGTAGACGAACAGGTCGAGGTCGGGCGGGGCCGTTACGAGCTGCGCGCGCAGTCCCAGCTCGTCGATCAGCGCCGCCAAGGGGCGGGTGAGCCGCGCGCGCTGCGGCCCCCAGTCGAGCAGGTGGCCGTCGATCCAGCCGCTCTGGATCACTCCGCCCACGCGCGGGGCGGCCTCGAACAGGGTGAAGTCGACCCCGCGCAGGGCGAGCTCGCGGCCGAGCGCGAGCCCGGAGATGCCGCCGCCCACGATCGCGATCATGCGGAGCGGCTACCCCGCGGCCGGGCGGACGGCAGGCGCGGGATTTCCGCTAGTGGAGCCAGCGCAGGGGCGGCAGCGTGCGCATCGCCCGGCAGCCGTCGGGCAGCGTGGGCTCGCGCGCACCCTCCGACAGCCAATCGGGAAGATAGTGCTGGAGCGGCGCATCCAAGTCGAGGCGGCCGTCTTGGACGAGCACCATCGCCGCGCGGGTGGTGGCCGTGACCTTGGTGACCGACGCCAGGTCCCAGAGCGTCTCTTCGCTGACGGCGGGAGCGCCTAGGGCGCGGTCGGTCGCTCCCCACCCGCCGGCCAGCACGATCCGCCCGCGGTGCCCGATCACGACGGCCGCGCCGGGCGCGGCGCCGGGCGCGATCGAGCGCTCCATCAGCCGGCCCACGTCGTCCAGGAACCAGTACGCGAACCCGTTCACGCTCGGAGCCGGCTCGAGTAGCGGCACTCCCGCCGCGGCTGCGGCCGCCTCGACCGAGGGCGCGGGAGCGTCCGGGCGCGGCGCAGAAGCAGATCCCGAGGGCAAACGCCGGCAGAGCGGCGCACACCCGCTGCAAGGGGCGATGACTCAAGAGATTGGGGCTGAAGCCTCAGAGAGCGTCCCGCTGTGGGCCGCTCCTTCATGCTGTCACAAGGAGGTGAACCGAGCAATCCCTTCCGCATCGGGAACGCGCGCGGCGCCCGGCGATTAGATTGCGCGGCTGCGGACTCACTAGCGGAACAAAACTCTAGCGGAAAAGACTAGCGGAAGAGGCTTGCGGAGGAGAGATGAGCGAGGAGGGCGGAACGCCGGAGGTCGGACGGCTCGAGGCGATCTGGGTGAAGCCGGCGCGGCTGGAACGAATGGATCCGGTCGAGCGGGCGGTGCTGGACGCGCGCGGGCTCGAGGGAAACGCCGACCGGGGCGGGCGGCGCGCGCTTACCCTGATCGAGCGCGAGACCTTAGAGCAGGTGCGCCGGCAGCTTGGCCCCGTGATCGAGTCCAGCATGCGGCGCGCCAACCTGATGGTCTCCGGGCTCCGGCTCGCCGGCAGCCACGGACGGGTGCTTGCGATCGGACCCACCCGCATCCAGATCGGCGGGGAAACGCGCCCCTGCGAGCGCATGGAGGAGGCGCACGCGGGGCTCCGCGCCGCGCTCGAGGCCGACTGGGGAGGCGGAGCCTACGCGGTGGTGCTCGAGGGCGGCGCGATCGCGGTGGGTGATCCCGTCGCGTGGGAAGCGGCTACCCCTCCGCCAGCAGCGTCGCCAGACGGGTGACCCCCTCCGCGAGCGCCGTCGAGTGCGCCCCGTGAACGATCTCCCCGCCTTCCGCTCGATCGTAGAGGTCGATTCGGTCATGATCGAGTGCCGCCGCTGCCCGCGGCTGGTCGCATGGCGCGAGGAGGTCGCGCGCACCCGCCGCGCGGCCTTCCACAACCAGACGTACTGGGGCCGGCCCGTGCCGGCGTTCGGCGATCCGGACCCACGCCTGCTCGTGGTCGGGCTCGCTCCCGCCGCGCACGGTGGGAACCGCACCGGCCGCATGTTCACGGGCGACCGCTCGGGCGACTGGCTCTACCGCGCGCTCTTCCGCGCCGGCTTCGCCAGCCAACCGGAGTCGATCGCGCGGGACGACGGCCTCACGCTGCGCGACTGTCTGATCACCGCCGCCGTGCGCTGCGCCCCGCCCGGGAACCAGCCGCTGCCGGCCGAGCGGGCCAACTGCCAGCCCTACCTCGAGGCCGAGCTCGCGCTCACCCCGCGCGTGCGCGTGATCGTGGCGCTGGGAGGCTTCGCCTGGACCCACGTGCTGCGCGTGCTCGAGGGGCGGGGCTGGCGCATGCCGAAGCCACGGCCTGCCTTCGCGCACGGCGTGGAGAGCGAGGCGACCCGACCCGAGGACGAAGCAACCAAACCGGTGCGGCTGCTGGCCTCCTATCACCCGAGCCAGCAGAACACATTCACCGGAACGCTCACCGAGGAGATGTTCGACCGCGTGTGGGCGCGCGCGCGCGCGCTGATCGGCTGATGTGCTACTCCAGCATCGCGATCGCGGGCTCCGGTGCGGGGGGCTGCACCTTCGGATCCGACATGATCAAGCGGGCGCAGGTGTTCCACCGCAGCAGGGCATCGTCGTTGCCCGCAGGGCGGAGCGCCGCGGCCCGATCGTAGCACTCCATCGCCTGGCGCAGCCAATCGTACACGATCGGCCCCGAACCGAGCGCGTTGCGTGCGCGCAGCGCCGAGCCCTTCCGCTCGCAGATGATCCCGGAGTAATAGGCACGCTCGTACTCGCCCTCGATGCGCGCCAGGAGTGCGCGCACGCTCTCGACACCGGGAGCGCCCTCGTGCTTGAACTGATCCGTCAGCGCGAGCAGGAGCGAAATCAGCGCGTCCGGGTGGTTCGGCTCCGACTCGAGCACGTCCCGGCAGATGCTCTCCGCCTCCCAAGGCTCATTGAGAAGTCGATACCGTCCCACCTTCTGCAACGCGCGCGCGATCCCTTCCCGGCTGAGCTTCTTCAACGTGAACATGGTCATCCTCGTCATCCTCCTAACGGCGGGCCGGCGGCTTCCCCCTTCCCCGCCCATGAACGAGCCGCATCAGCTTGGTGAGTGGATCATAGGCATCGTCGACCACTCGCTCCTTGAGCGGGATGATGCCGTTGTCGGTGATCGTGATGTGCTCGGGGCAGATGTCGGTGCAGCACTTGTTGATGTTGCAGTAGCCGATGCCCTGCTCTCCGCGGAGATCGGCGCGCCGATCCTCGACGTCGAGTGGATGCAGCTTGAGGGCGGCCGCGGGGATGAGGAAGCGGGGACCGATAAAGCGGTCGTGATAGTGGTGCTCCCGCAGTACGTGGCAGACGTCCTGGCAGAGGTAGCACTCGATGCACTCGCGGCGACCGCCAGGTTCACCTTACCCCACTCCGGATCCTTGTTCGCGTGGTCGGCGTGTGTGTGCGCCGCGGCTCTCGGTGTGCTCGAGCGCGGCGCGATCACCTCGGAGACGGTGAGCAGGTTGTGCAGGTCGAGCGTGGCGTACCATCTGGGTACGGTATTCGCGGTTCCCCGTGACGGCAACCGCTTGTGCGCGCGTACTGCACCGGCCCATTGCCCGAACACGATCAGGTCCGAGAGCGAGTTGCCCCCGAGGCGGTTCGCGCCGTGCAGCCCGGCGCC
>Ga0310123_10002027_pt1 | contig 16351 bp, 11 predicted proteins | sample CB6_AW_1057_MG_FD_203505 | JGI IMG/M metagenome (GOLD analysis project Ga0310123, IMG submission 203505) | Marine microbial communities from Western Arctic Ocean, Canada - CB6_AW_1057 | ecosystem: Environmental > Aquatic > Marine > Oceanic | place: Canada: Western Arctic Ocean | collected... | reverse complement strand
TTGGCCGAGATGTTCGGCTACGCCACGACCCTGCGTTCGTCCACGCAGGGCAAGGCCGAGTTCACCATGGAATTCTCGCGCTACATGCCGGTACCGGCGGCGGTGCAGACCGAGCTCGTCGCCGCCGTGGCGAGCAAGAAGGCCAGCTGAGGACAGAATCCGATGTACGCAGAACAAGTCAGCAACAACAGCCCTATCCGCATCCTCGAGCGCGGCTGCCGTGGAGGGCTGGCGACCGGCGAACTGGGCGTCGTCATGGCGCGCGCCGGCGTCGGCAAGACCGCCTTCCTGGTGCAGGTCGGACTCGACGCCGCCATGCGCAAGCAGCCCGTGCTCCACGTGGCCCTCGGACAGGACCTGGAACACGTCCGGTCCTGGTACGACGCGCTGTTCGACGACCTGGCTCATACCACCCAGCTCGAAGATCGTGAGCAGGTGCGAGCCGTGATCAACGAGCATCGGATGATCCAGGCATCGGCCGACACGGCCTTTGGCCACGAGCGTCTCGACGACATCGTCACGCTGTACGACCGTGCCCGGTTCAAGCCGGTCGTGATCATCATCGATGGCTTGGACTGGGAGTCCGGAGCCGTGGTCGAGCGAGCCACCGAGTTCGGCGCGCTCAAGCTCGTGGCCAAGCGGTTGGGCGCGGTGTTGTGGCTGTCGGCCCAGACCCATCGGGACGTCACCCCGGCGCACCCCACGTCGCTCACCCCACCCTGCGCCGCCTACGCCGAGGTCATCGACATCGGGGTCTTTTTGGAGCCCGAGGGCACCCATGTCAGTGTACGGCTCGTCAAGGATCACGAGACCGTCCCACTGGCGGATACGCCACTACAGCTGCACACCGATACGATGCGGCTCGTCGAAGATGGCGCGGCGGAGACAGAGATGGCCCTACCGCCTCGGACATTCACGCTCCTGTCGGGCGGCGCCAACGGGGCCGAGGCCGCGTTTGGCGCCGCGGCGGAGCACCGAGGGCTGAGTGAGATCAATTTCTCGTTCGCCGGACGGGATTCAGCCCGCCGCCGAGGGCTCGTCGAACTGTCTGATGCGGAGCTCGAGCGAGGCAGCGTCAGCGAGGCCTACATCACCGCGCAGCTGCACCGGTCGTTCCCGGACACCCCAACTTTTCAGCGACTGCTGAAGTCGATCTGGCATCAAGTGTCGACCGCCGGAGAAGTGTTCGTCATCGGAGAGATTCTCGACGACGACACGGTCAAGGGTGGGACCGGCTGGGGGGCGGAGCTGGCCAAACACCTGCGGAAGCGGTTGTATGTCTATGACCAGACCAAGCTCCAGTGGTTTACCTGGACCGGCGACCGCTGGACCGAGGTGGAGGCGCTGCGGATCCGCCGGACCCGCTTTACCGGCACGGGAACCCGGTTTCTGACCGATGCTGGCCGACAGGCGATCGAGGACCTGTTCGAGCGCTCGTTCGGCGACAAGTAGGACCTGGCGGACGCCGTCGCCCACACTCGTCGCGAGGCACGAGCAAACCGGGCTTTACCTTTCTTTCAAACCATCGGGCGGGAAACTCATGATTAGCACCCACGGCCTGTGTCTCCAGTACGGCGAGCGCGTCCTGTTCGACGACGTGTCATTGAAGTTCACGGAGGGCAACTGCTACGGCTTGATCGGGCCGAACGGCGCCGGCAAGTCGACCTTCCTGAAGATCTTGGCCGGCGACGTCGACCCGTATGACGGCCAGGTCGTCGTCCCGCCCGGTCTGCGCATGGCCGTGCTCAAGCAAGACCATTTCGCGTACAACGAATTCGAAGCGCTGACGACGGTGCTGATGGGCCACGAGCGCCTCTACGCCATCATGCAGGAAAAGGACGCGCTGTATGCGAAGCCCGACTTCGATGAAGCGGACGGCATGCGGAGTGCGGAGTTGGAGGCCGAATTCGGCGAATTGAACGGGTGGGAGGCCGAGGCGCAAGCCGGCGAGCTCTTGTGCGGGCTGGGCATCCCGGTATCACGCCACGGGGTGCTGGTTCGTGACCTTGACGACGGCGACAAGGTCAGGGTGCTACTGGCGCAGGCGGTGTTCGGAGACCCGGACATTCTGTTGCTCGATGAGCCGACCAACCACCTGGACGTCGACTCGATTCTCTGGCTGGAGGAATTTCTCCTGTCCTTTCAGAACACGGTCATCGTCGTCTCGCACGACCGCCATTTTCTGAACAAGGTGTGCACCCACACCGCGGACATCGACTTCCAGAAGGTCCGGATGTACACGGGCAACTACGACTTCTGGCGCGAAGCCAGCGAGTTGGCCCTGCGGCACCGACAGGCGAAGAAAGACAAGAATGACGACCGAGCCCGCGAACTCAAAGAGTTCATCGCTCGATTCAGCGCGAACGCCTCCAAGTCCCGGCAGGCGACCTCGCGCAAGAAGATGCTGGACCAGCTGGATGTGGAGGCGATTCCACCCTCCTCTCGGAAGTACCCCCACATCCTGTTCGACGCGTCCAAAGTACACGGCAAAGTGATGGTGAGCGTGGAAAACCTCTCGAAGTCCGTGGGTGACACACGGCTGTTCGAAGGGGTGAACCTGACGATCGGCAGAGGCGAACGGGTGGTTGTGGTGTCGCGAAACTCCGTCGCCGTGTCTGCGTTCCTGGATATCATCGGCGGGGTGGAAGAGCCGGACACGGGCACCGTGAAGTGGGGCGATTCCATCCGACGGTCGTTCCTCCCGAAGGACTACGGGCACCTGTTCGAGAAGGATCTCAGCATCATCGATTGGCTCCGTCAGTTCAGCGATGAGAAGGACGAAGGGTTCATCCGGCAGTTTCTGGGCCGCATGCTGTTCACCGGTGAGGAGTCACGAAAATCGGTAACCGTACTGTCCGGGGGCGAGCGCGTGCGCTGCATGATTGCCCGGCTGATGCTCGAAGACCCGCAGTGCCTGATTCTGGACGGCCCCACCAACCACCTGGACCTGGAATCAATCACGTCGCTGAACACCGCGCTGGCCAAGCGCAGCGGTACGCTCGTCTTCGGGTCGCACGACGTCGAACTGATCGAGTCTTTGAGCGACCGGGTCATCGAGATCACCGACGACGGCCTGCTCGATCACCAGTACCCCTACGCTGAGTTTCTCGAACGCCGCGTGGCCAACCAGGGCGTGCTCGTCGGCGCCTGACCGCCATCGGGCGTCGACGAACGCGCAGCCGGAACTCCGTCGGCACCCGGATCGTGATGACAGACAGGCCGGTGCGGGTGGCGGTCATCGACAGTGGCGCGAGCATCGCTCACCCGCAGGTCGGCACGGTCGCGACGGGGTGACCATCCGTGCCGACGGCTCAACCTCTCCCGACTACTTCGATCGGCTCGGCCACGGGACGGCCGTCGCCGCCGCTATCCTGGAGCGTGCGCCCCACGCCGATCTCTTTGTGGTGAAGGTGTTTGACTGGGCACTCACCGCGTCAGTGGAGGCCCTGGTCTCCGCGATCGCGTGGTCCGCCAGCCGACAGGCTGACCTGATCAATCTCAGTCTGGGAACCACACTCCCGGGGCACGCCGACCGGTTGCGAGACGCGGTGGGCGCCGCCGCGCGCGCTGGCACGCTCCTGGTCGCGGCTCTGGCTCACCGCGGGATCGACTATCTTCCCGGGAGCCTACCGGGGGTCGTCCCGGTGGAACTGGACTGGAGATGTCCACGGCTGGCGGTCACCGTCGACGACAGTCACGATGGGCCGCCGAGGTGTCGCGCGTCAGGCTACCCGAGACCACTGCCGAACGTGGCGTCCGATGACGAGCCGCGCGGTCTCAGCCTGGCGGTGGCGAACGTGACAGGCGTTCTGGCTCGTGAACTCCAGGCCGGGGCGCGCACGTCGGCGACGGCGGCCATCGATCTCCTGCGCCGAGTCGAAGCCGCCGGCAATCAGGTGAACGAGGCGGCTCGTTGGCCCCCGCGGCACCGTCACCTTCATCGTAATAAGCAGTTCTAGTCGAGTAGGGCGCGCGACAATGCGCGCCCCGCAGGCCCGGAGTGGGGCTGAGGACCCATCTAAGTACTCAGTTCGGAAGGGCGAAGACGAACAGGTTGTTGCCGGCGCTCGGCCGCAGTTCCGGCGTCAACGCCTCGGTGCGAGTCCCGGTGCTGGCCACGAGGTACTGCCGTCCATCGACCGCGTAGGTGATCGGAAAGCCAGTGACGGGCGAGCCGAGATTGATCTCCCACAGCACCTCGCCTGTCTCCTGGTCAAAAGCACGGAACCGTCCGTTCCCGTCGCCCCCGAACACCAGCCCCCCGCCGGTTGTGACCAACGAGTGGGTGGCAGCCCGTTGCTCGTGCAACCAGTTCGTCTTCCCCGTCTCGGCCGAGATCGCTCGCACGGTGCCCAGGTGTTCAACGCCCGGCGGCAGCTCGAATCTGGCCGCCAGACGATAGATGGCGAGCCCCCCGTCCATCGTCGACAGCACCCGCGCACAGGTCTGCTTGAGCGGGAAATACATCGTGTTGGTCAACGGGCTGTAGGCGCCGGCCGGCCAATTCTTTCCGCCGGCCCACGAGGGACAGGACACCACCTCCTGCCCCAATCCGGTAAAGACCACCTCGGAGTTCTCGGTCACCGCGCCGGTCGCCCCGTCGATGCTGCTGATGACGTTCTGCGGCACGGTGGGGGTCGCCCACAGAAACTCCCCGGTCTCCCGATCGAGCGTATAGACCACGCCGGTCTTACCAGGAATGCCGGTGATCACCTTTCGGGTCTCCCCCGGTCGCAGACCCGGGTTTATCCAGGACACCTCGCTCGCGTCCGGTGTCACCGCAGTATCGACGAGCAGCCGCTCGTAGGGATGGTCGAGATCCCAGTGGTCGTTCAGGTGCTGGTAATACCACCGGATCTCGCCGGTGTCGCCGTCGATGGCGAGCGTCGAATTGTGATACAGGTGCCGGTTCTCGTGTCCACCCAGCATGAACTTCGGCGCCGGCGACGTGACCGACGTGCCGACATAGACGAGGTTCAGCTCCGGGTCGAAACTCGGCACCATCCAGGACCCGACATGCATCCGTTCCTCGTAGGGCACACCACCCCAGGTCTCGTCACCGGGCTCGCCGGGCCGTGGAATCAGGCGTGTCCGCCACAACTCCTTGCCGGTGCCCGGGTCATGCGCGAGGATGACGCAGGACACCGGCCCGGCCCGTGGCCGGCAACTTCGGCCGGAGATCGCCTTGCCGTTGGCGATGATCGGGCCTGAGGAGTGCCGGGCCGGGTGCACCTGATAGTCGAAGATCTGCTCTTCCCAGGCCAGTTCGCCGGTGTTCACGTCGAGCGCGTAAATGTAGTCGTCGTTGCTGGTGTCGATGATGTAGCTGCCGTAGATGGCGATATTGCGGTTGTTCTCGGTGAGACCACCCATCACTTCGGCGACATCGTCTGGAATGTCGCGTCGGTACTCCCACTTGAGGTCTCCAGTCACCGCGTCGATCGCCTGCACGACCTCGTTCGGATTCGGCATGTACAGCATGCCGCCGTACGCCAGGGGCGTGCCCTCCTGAGCGCCCGCTGCCAACGCGCGCGTCCACACCATCTGGAGCTCACCCACGTTCTCGCGGTCGATCTGATCCAGCGGGCTGTATCCCCAGCCATTCAGCGTACGGCGCCACATGAGCCAGTCGTCAGGCGACGGGTTCTGGAGCATGGCGTCGGTAACCGGCACGAATCCGTCGTTCTGCGCGGCGGATTGAGCCATCGCGGGGACGGCGTCCAGCCCCGGTAGCAGGAGGACGGTCGCCAGAACCAGTGCAGATGGGGAGACGACATGTTGTCCAGACATCGTAAGACTCCAGAGTAGCCAGAAGTTGCCGGTGGGTCGCCCTGGATTCTACTCCGACCGGCGCGCCGACACCCCAAGCAGCGTCTCCGCGTGCCGCCTGACGTACTCTTGCCGGGATGTCCGAAGAACCGACCTACTTCGACTCTCCTGCCGCCTTTGGGCGATGGCTCCAGCGCTACCACGGCTCAGCGCGCGAACTGTGGGGCGGCTTCCACAAGAAGGCGACGGGCACCCCGAGCCTGACCTGGCCGGAGTCAGTCGACGAAGCGCTCTGCTACGGTTGGATCGACGGCAAGCGGAGACGGGTTGACGACGCCAGGTACACCATTCGCTTTACCCCGAGGCGACCAAACAGCCACTGGAGCGCCATCAATCTGGGACGTGTCCAGGTGTTGATCGAAACACGGCGGATGCGCCCGGCCGGTCTGGCGGCATACACCGCTCGCAATCCCGCCAGGTCTGACGACTACTCGTATGAAAACCGGCCCCGTGATCTGCCGCTCCCGTTTCTGACCCGACTGCAAGCGAACACCGCGGCCTGGACCTTCTTCCAAGCACGGCCACCATCGTATCGGCGAGCGGCGACGTGGTGGGTCGTGAGCGCCAAGCGGCCAGACACGCGTGATCGTCGTCTGCAGCGCCTCATCGACGACTCCGCGGCAGGACGTATCATTGGCCCGCTCACCCTGCCACCACCATCGAAGTAGCCCAGCACGGAACCATGGGGGCCGTCGGGCAAGGCCCAGCATCGTGTCCTACTAACTGAATCCGGATCTCACTTGGGTTGGTGCTGTGGCGCGGGCCTTCAGGCCTGCGAGGCAAGACTCAAGTTTTGCTCCACGGATGTCGACACGACCGAGCTTCGGTCTAAGATGGCGCCGAACGCAACGCCATGAAACCGTGGAAAGAGCTCGGGCAGACGGACACGCCGGACGGCAACGATATGCGCCTGACGGAACGTGACGGCGAGTATGTGATCCTGGTGAACGGCCAGACCTTGATGTCGAGCCGCGCGCATGGGTCCGAAGAATCGCTCGCGACTCGCGCCTGCGGGCGGCTGGCCACCGTCGAGCGGCCCCGGGTACTCGTGGGCGGACTCGGCATGGGTTTCACCCTGCGGGCCACCCTGGATCTGCTCCGAACCGACGCGATCGTGACGGTGGCGGAGCTCGTACCGGCCGTGGTCCAGTGGAACCGGGGCCCTCTGGCATCGCTGGCGGACTCGCCACTGAGCGACACACGCGTGCGCATCGAAGTCACGGACGTCGGCTTCACGCTCCGCGCGAGCCCCGGACGATTCGATGCGATCCTGCTGGATGTCGATAACGGGCCCTCGGCGTTTACCTCGCTCAATAATTGCGGGCTCTACGACAACACCGGCGTCGCCGCCGCCTACGCGGCGCTCAAGGTCGGCGGGACACTCGCGGTCTGGTCGGCGTGGGATGACCGCAAGTTCGAACAGCGTCTGCGCTTCCACGGATTCAACGCACAGTCAGACCGCGTCCGAGCCCGTCGCGAGAAAGGCGGCTCCAAGCACACCATCTTCGTGGGGCTCAAACAGGCGCCCCGTCCCGCGCCGGCCCGCGCGCGGCGGTAAACGCCGCACACGCCTCGTCTTCAGGCTCATATTCTTGCGGCTGATTAGCGCCAGGCGGTGGTAGACTGCATAGCTTCTCCCGCCTTCCGTTCGTCAACCCACGCACACCGTCAGTTCTCGCGAGGCCCCCGGTGCACGAAGAAGACACGACACCTCAATCCGGATTCGCCGCCCTTCAACTGGCACCCGCGGTCTTGAGCGCGATTGAGCGAATCGGGTATGAGCAGCCCACGCCGATCCAGGCAGAGGCCATCCCGCACCTGCTGGCAGGACGGGATCTGATCGGCATGGCCCAGACGGGGACCGGGAAGACCGCGGCGTTTGCGCTGCCGCTGCTGTCGCACATCGAACTGAGTCTCGCGAAGCCTCAGGTACTGGTGCTGGCCCCGACCCGCGAACTCGCCATCCAGGTGTCGGAGGCGTTCCAGCGCTACGCCAGTCAAATGAAGGGCTTCCACGTCGTGCCCCTCTATGGCGGCCAGGAGTATTCCGGGCAGCTCCGTCAATTGCGTCGTGGGGTGCACGCGGTGGTCGGGACGCCGGGCCGCGTCATGGACCACCTCAACCGTGGCAGCCTGGTGCTTGATGCCCTCCGGACCCTGGTGCTCGACGAGGCTGACGAGATGCTGCGCATGGGTTTCCTCGACGATGTCGAGTGGATCCTGCGTCATACACCGGACACGCGTCAGACCGCGCTGTTCTCGGCCACCATGCCGGCACGGATTCGCACGGTGGCCGAGACGTATCTACGCGCCCCCAGCGAAGTCCGTATTGTCTCGGAAACGGCCACCGTCACAGACACGGAGCAGCAGGCGTACATGGTCCACGGACCGGACAAACTGGACGCCCTGACCCGGCTGCTGGAAACCATGGACTTCGACGGGATGCTGGTCTTCGTGCGCACCAAGACCGCCACCGTCGAACTGGTCGAGCGTATCGAAGCGCGCGGGTTCGCGTGCGACGCGCTCAACGGCGACATGAACCAGCAGGCTCGCGAGCGCACCATTGGCCGGTTCCGAGCGGGCACGCTCGACATCCTGATTGCCACCGACGTTGCCGCCCGCGGCATCGATGTGCCACGCATCAGCCACGTCGTCAACTACGACATCCCCTACGACGCCGAGGCCTACATCCATCGTATCGGACGCACGGGCCGTGCCGGTCGCGGGGGCACCGCCATTACCTTTGTCACGTCGCGGGAGCACCGATTGCTGCATGCCATCGAGCGCGCCACCCGCTCGCCCATTGCGTGGCTCGACGTGCCCGGCCGCAAGCAGCTCGCTGAACGCCGGATCGGGGTGTTCAAAGAAAAGATGCAGGCCATTCTGGCCAGCGACGAGGAGCTGGAGTTCTTCCGGCAACTGGTCCGCGATTTCGCGACCGAAAACGCCTGCTCGACGGAAGATGCCGCCGCGGTGCTAGCGTTCCAGTTGCAACGCGAGCGCCCCCTGCAACCGCCCCCTGACAAAGGGCCCCCGCCGAAGCCGTCAGCATCGCGGCGAGAGAGGCGACACGACGGCCCGCGTGGGCAATCGTCCTCTCATCGCGACGACCCGCCGCTTGAGCGCTACAGGATTCAGGTGGGCCAGGTGCATGGCGCCACCGCGCGGCACATCGTTGGAGCGCTCGCGAACGAGGCGGGCCTCACGGGCAAGTCCATCGGCCGGGTTCGGCTCAACGACACGGACAGCACGGTCGAACTTCCGGCGGATCTGCCGGGGGAGGTCCTGCTCCGGCTGCGGAGGGTTCGGGTTCTTCAGCAGCCACTGGCCATTGAACTCGACACCGAGGGCCCGCCCGACGCGCGACCGAAACGGCCGTCGAGCAAGAGAACGAGGCCCACCCGCACGTTCGCCAAGGCCGATAGCCACGAGAAGGCGCGGCACAAACGCAAGAACGTCTCTGGCGAGCCAAAGTGGTGGGACCAGAAAAAGACGGGCGGTAGGGCCGCGGGCCGCGGGAAAACCGCCAAATCCAAGAAGCGTCCGTCCGCGGACTAGCGCGCGCTGCGAAACGTCGCACCAGCGTCAGTCGTCTCTAGGGCGACGCGCAACCGCCCCAGAACTACTAGAGTAAGCGGCTCGTCCGCAACCGGGAACCCAACTTTTATGACCCTCTTGCTCCGCCGTGTTCGTGTTGTGCCGGTCGTCGTGGCCGTCTGGTGCCTGCACACCACCGCGCTCGCCCAGCAAGCCCCGACACCCGTCGGCGGCGTACCACTGGCCCAGTCGCTTCGGGTCGACAACGGCCCCATCATCGATGGCGACGTGGTGAACGACCCGGCCTACGCGGGCGCCGTGCCGGCGACCGGTTTCGTGCAGAGCCGACCATTCGAAGGAGAGCCGGCGTCCGAGCGCACGGAAGTGCGTATCGTCTACACCGCCGACACGCTGTATTTCGGCATCATCTGTTATACCGAGGACGCCAGCACCATCATCGCGGCCGATAGCCGCCGCGATTCCGACCTCACAGAAACCGACAGTTTCCAGATCGTGCTCGATACCTATCTCGACCGACAGAACGGTTTCGTCTTCGGGACCAACCCGGCTGGGGTCGAGTACGACGGCCAGATCACGAGCGAGGGACAGGGCAGCGGACGGTTCGGTGGCGGCGGTGGCGGTGGACGCCCCGGCAACAACCGGCAACAGGGCGGCTCAGGCGGCGGCTTCAATCTCAATTGGGACGGGGCCTGGCAGGTGGTCGCCACGGTGACCGACATCGGGTGGACGGCGGAAATCGCGATTCCGTTCACGACGCTGCGCTATCCGCTGAACGACATTCAGAACTGGGGCATGAACTTCCAGCGGAACATCCGCGCCCGCAATGAGCAGGCCTACTGGTCACCACTGCCGCGGCAATACAACATCAATCGGATCTCCCTGGCCGGGGAGCTCCAAGGCATCGAGGTACCCCCGCAGCGCAATCTGCAGCTCACACCCTACCTCCTGGGTCAGTCGCTGACCAGGGCCGAAGACTCGCGCACCATCAGAACCGGCGATTTCGGCGCCGACCTCAAGTACAGCATGACGCCGAGCATGACGCTCGACCTGACCTACAACACCGACTTCGCCCAGGTTGAGGTGGACGACCAGCAGGTCAATCTCGACCGCTTCAATCTGTTCTTCCCGGAGAAGCGGCCGTTCTTCCTGGAGAACGCGGGCATCTTCTCGGTTGGACAACCAGGGGCGGTCGACATCTTCTTCAGTCGTCGAATTGGGTTAAGTGAGGAGGGGGCCCAGATTCCGATCCTGGGTGGCGGCCGGCTCTCGGGCAAAGTGGGGTCGAATACGAACGTCGGCTTTCTGAACATGCAGACCGCTTCCGTCGGCGCCACCGGGACCCCACGGCAGAACTTCACCGTCGGGCGCGTTCGACAGGACCTCGCGAATCGCTCAAACATCGGGGTCATGTTCGTGAATCGCCAGGCCAACGGTGAACTCGCCGGCACGGATCTGGCCGGCGACGACTACAACCGGACGTTCGCGGCCGACGGACGCTGGGGCATCGGTGAAGGTGGCACGATCTCCGGCTTCGCCGCGGGCACCGACACGTCCGGCGACGCCGCCGACCCGACGGCAGGCTCATATGCCTATGCGATCAACACCCAGCACGAGTCACAACGGGCGCGCCTATCGCTCGGGTACACCGAGGTCGCGCCGAACTTCAACCCGCAGGCCGGCTTCCTCGCCCGCGAGAGCTACCGGCGGGTGAACGGCAGCGTGTTCACCACGTTCCGCCCCGAGAACTTCTGGGGCCTCCACGAGGTTCGGCCACACGTGTTTCACAACACCGTGTTCGACTTCAAGAGCGGTGATCACGAAACCCAGTTCACGCACATCGACAACCACCTCGAATGGCGGAACGGATACGAGATCCACACCGGCATGAACATCACCCGTGAGGGCGTGTTGGAGCAATTCGAGATATTCCCGGATGTCTTTGTTCCGCCGGGCACGTATGACCACAAGGAGATGCAGCTCGCCGGCAACACCAATCTCGGCGCCCCGGTCAACGGCAACATCAACGTCATTGTGGGCGGTCTGTTTGGCGGCGACCGGGTCACGATCACCCCGTCCATCGCCGCCCGCGCCGGCGAAACGTTCAACGCGATTTTCGAATGGAGCTACAACGACCTGCAGTTGCCGGGCGGGGATTTCACGACCAATCTCTTACGCCTCAGGACATCGTACTCCTTCACGACACGCATGTTCTTGCAGGCGCTGGTCCAGTACAACGACCGGGCCGACCTGTGGTCGTCCAACCTCCGTTTCGGTCTGCTGTCGGACGCCAATACCGGCCTCTTCATCGTCTACAACGACATCCAGGGACTGGGAAGCAATATCCCGACGGGCGCCGGGCGTACTCTGACGCTCAAATACAGCGCGTTGTTCGATCTGCTGAATTGAAAAGCGGTGGGGCGCTAACCGGAAACGGCCTCGGCCTGCTGCATCACGCGGAGGGCGTTGCCACCCATGATCTTGGCCACGTCGGCGTCTGAGAACCCGCGGTCCTTCAGTGCGGCGATCAGATTCGGAGTCTTCCCGATGTGCTCGAGTCCCTCGGGGACCTTCAGACCGACGCTGTCATAGTCACACCCGAGCCCGACATGGTCGATGCCGGCCACGGTCGCGGCGTGCTCGATGTGGTCGACGAGACGACTCATCGGGACTTGCCCGATGAGTTCGACACCGGCGGTTTCGATGTTCCACATCTCCTCAGACATTCGCCGTCGGTCGGTGGCGAACTGCTCACGAATCTCGCCTCGGCGACGGTTGAGATCCGCCAACTGCAACATACGGCCGCGGAAGTCATCGTCGAGCATGCCTGCGTAGTACGCCACCCCCAACAGACCGCCGTTCTGCGCCAACGCTCTCAACATGTCGTCCGTCAGGTTGCGTGCGTGGTCCGACGCGTGTGATAGGTCGACCATCATGCCCAAGCGGTTCATCTCACGCACGACGTCCCGTCCGAAGTCGGTCAAGCCCTCCGGCCCATCGTCGTATTCGGCGGCACCGACCCACGGAGTGTTGCCGCTGTGAGTCAGTCCCATGTAGCGCGCGCCCAGCCGGTACAGCTGCCGGAGCACAGCCAGGCTCGAATCGATCATGTGCCCACCCTCGATACCGAGCAGGATGGCCATGGTCCCGTCGCGCCGCGCCCGCAGCACGTCGTCCGTCGTCGTGGCCAGCAGCAGATCGCCCGGATGGCGCTCGACCTCCGTTACCGTCACGTCGATGAGACGGAGCGCGTTCTTTACCGCCGACACCGGTGTCTGCGTGCGAGCCGAGGTCGAGACGGCGAAGAAGCCGGCGTTGAAGCCGCCTTGGCGCATTTTCGGAATATCGACGTGGGTGTAGTCGAGACTTTCAGCCAGGTCGAGGTCCTCGTTCAGCAGGCGAGCGGGGGTGTCGATATGCAGGTCGAAGTACAACGGACCGCTCGGTTCGACGGGTGCCGCCTCTGTATCCGGTTCGGGGCTTGCCGGCGCGGCGCAGGCGGCCGCCAGTGCGGCCACGGATAGTCCCCACTCTCGTCTGGTCAGCATAGTGACGCCATTATCTGGTATTCCCGAGCGCCACACCCCACGCGGCCTCTCCGCGTGAGCCCGAAGTCCCGACTCCGCGGCCGCCGGGTCCAGTGCCGCCACAGTGATATCGTCGCATCGCACGGAGCCATCTGATGCAGTCACCGCGACCCCACGTCGTCTTCGATCCGCCGGTCGTGGCGGCGGCGATCGCCTCCACCCTCCGGCTGCCGCCTGCGTCCGTCACCGGCGTGACGGAGCTGCTCGCCGACGGCAACACGGTGCCGTTCATCGCCCGGTATAGGAAGGAGCGCACGGGCGGGCTCGACGAGGTGCAGATCGGCGCTGTCGATGACGCCGTCGCCGCCGCGCGGGATCTGGTTGACCGGAAGAACAGAGCTCTGAAATCGATCGCCGAGCAGGGCGGGTTGACTCCAGAGCTCCAGCAGGCCATCGTCCGCGCCCGTGACGTGCACGAGGTCGACGACCTCTATCGGCCGTTCAAGACCACACGGAAGACGCGCGCGACGATCGCGCGCGAGCGTGGACTCGAACCGCTTGCCAATTTTCTCGCGTCCCAGGTCAATGGTGGGTCCAGACGCGCCGCCGTCCTGGCCCCCTACGTCGATCCGGCGAGGGGTATCGCCAACGAAGAGGCCGCGCTGAACGGCGCCGGCGACATCATCGCTGAACGGTGGGCCGAGACGGCCTCGACCCGCACGTGGCTGCGCGGTCAACTGAGCCGCGGCTTCATCCGAACCCGGAAGAAGCGTGGCTACGCCGGTGACGACCATCGCTTCGAACAGCTCTACGACCACCGGGAACCAATTGGACGGCTCGCGTCGCACCGGTTCTTGGCGATGCGGCGGGGCGAAACCGAGAACGCGCTCTCGGTGGCGATCGAGGTCGACGACGAGACGGTCGCCGCCGCGCTCGAGCGGCAGTGGCTCACTAACCGTGGTTTCCTGTTCCGGCGCGAGCTGGAAGCCACCGTCCGCGACTGTTACACGCGTCTCCTGAAGCCGTCGGTATCGAGCGAGGTCCTGACCGCGCTACGTGAGACCGCGGACCAGGACGCCATCGCCGTGTTCGCCACGAATCTGGGTGAACTGCTGCTGGCCCCACCTGCGACCCACAAGACGATCCTCGGAATCGATCCGGGGTTCAGGGCCGGGTGCAAGGTGGCCGTCATCGACGCCACCGGCAAACTGGTCGCCCACACCACGATCTATCCGACCGCACCGACGAACGACACGACCGGCGCCGAGCGCGAGCTCGCCCGGCTCATTCACGCTCACGACGTCGAATTCATCGCCATCGGCAACGGCACCGCCTCGCGCGAAACCGCGGACTTCTGCCGGCGGTTCGAATCGACACCGGGCGTCACGACGGTGATCGTCAACGAATCGGGTGCGTCGATCTACTCGGCCAGCCCAATCGCTCGGGAAGAATTCCCGGAGCTCGACCTCACCGTGCGAGGGGCCATCAGTATCGCCCGACGACTCCAAGACCCGCTGGCCGAACTGGTCAAAATCGACCCGAAATCAATCGGCGTCGGCCAGTATCAGCACGACGTCAATCAGGCTCATCTCAAGAAGTCGCTCGACCGGGTTGTCGGCTCATCGGTCAACCGAGTCGGCGTGGACGTGAACACTGCGTCGGCCTCGCTGCTCTCCTACGTGGCCGGTATCGGCCCGAAATTGGCCCACGCCATGGTCGCGCACCGCGACACCAACGGGCGGTTCGCCACGCGTCGCGCGCTGCTGAGCGTTCCTCGGTTTGGCTCGCGAGCATTCGAACAGTGCGCAGGCTTTCTGCGTGTGCACGACGGGTCGGAGCCTCTCGATGCTTCAGCCGTTCACCCGGAAAGTTACTCCGTGGTCGAGCAGTTGGCGTCCCGCCTGGGATGTCGGTCGTCCGACCTGCTGGGCAACACCGCGCTGCTGGGAACGGTGGCGCCAGAGAGCCTCGTGGACAGTCAGATCGGGCTACCGACCGCTCGCGACATCCTGTCAGAGCTCGCGGCGCCGGGCCGCGATCCACGGGAGACGTTCGAGCCAGTGCGTTTCTCGGACGCGGTGCACGCCCTCGAAGATGTCGTACCAGGGATGCGGCTGGAAGGCGTGGTCACGAACGTGACGCACTTTGGCGCCTTCGTCGACATCGGTGTCCATCAGGACGGCCTCGTGCACGTCTCCGAACTCGACAACCGGTTCGTGAAGGATCCGACCCGCGTCGTCAAGATCGGTGATCGATTGCAGGTAGAGGTGCTCGCAGTCGATGCGCGTCGCCGCCGGATCGGACTGTCGCGAAAACGAGCCCTCGCACCGCGCGACTAGTGTCCTGTCTCACGCGCCGGAACAACCTGGCGCCACGGACTTACTGACGCTCGTAGACCGGCATCGGCCGTAGATAGAGCCACATCCCGAGCCCGAGCACCAGCACGGACAAGAGTCCACAGAGTCCACCCCACACCCAGTACGGCAACAGGAGCGCCTCTGCGATCTGGGCCGCATCGCTGGGCATGTTCCCGGCGCCGGTACGAGCCACCCGTGTAAACAAGTAGTCGCTTCGTGAAAAGACGCTGACCGAGAGTTGGATGGCGAGAAACACCAGGCCGAACCGCGCGATCCGACTGGATCCGAAGCGCACGAGCGCCGCCAGCAGCGCACTCAAGACGAGCACGTAGCCGACACCGAACGGATTGCGAACCACCAAGACGACCACCAGCAGAAGGACCGCGGCCAGGCTCCCCAGCGCCGCGCGGGCGCGCCCCGCCGTTCGCGCGAAGAAGAAAAGCCCGCAAGCCACCAACGCGGGTCCGACGAGGCCCCCGGCCGAGATCACGGCGCGAGCCACGCGGCCGCCGGCATGGGCGGTGGCGGCAACACCAGACCCGTCCACGAACACCTGGAGCGAGACGAAATCCCCTCCCACGAGCACGGCGGCAAGTCCGTGGCCAAGCTCGTGTGCGAGCGTCGACAACAGCATGAGAGGCCACCACGCCAAGCGACCACCCGGAACATGGGGTAACGCCAGACTCGCGGCGATGCAGGCCACCAGCACGGCCACCGCCCCCGGCGGCGGCCGCCTGTGACCCTGCACGGCCGGTCGACGCGGCTCCGTCATAGTCGGTCGAATGGCATTGCCTGAGACCAGAACATGGGACAGCCCCGTTGTGACGTTGGTGGATGTCAGAGGGCCACGGCTTCTACGCCCATGGCACGCGCCCTCAATTGCCCGCAACCCGCATTGATATCGAGCCCTTTCGCCATCCGAACCGTGGAGGGGACGCGGTATGCACGCAGCTTCTCCTGGAACGCGGAGCTGTATTCACGAGCCGGTCGGCGGAACGGCCCGTCGACGGTTGGATTGACTGGGATCAGGTTGACATGGCACAGCGTGCCGGTGAGCAACCTGCCCAGAGCCTCCGCCTGGTG
>Ga0310123_10002025_pt1 | contig 16352 bp, 13 predicted proteins | sample CB6_AW_1057_MG_FD_203505 | JGI IMG/M metagenome (GOLD analysis project Ga0310123, IMG submission 203505) | Marine microbial communities from Western Arctic Ocean, Canada - CB6_AW_1057 | ecosystem: Environmental > Aquatic > Marine > Oceanic | place: Canada: Western Arctic Ocean | collected... | reverse complement strand
CGTCCTCGTAGTCGCTCCAGTCAACCAGCTCGATCTCCGGCAGGATGATCTCGGTGAAGCCGGTCCGCTTGGAGGTCTTGATCCCGCGTCCGCCGCGGGAGGTGATGGTGTACTTGGTTTGTCCGAATCCGACCACCTTGTCATTCGTGTTTCGGATTTTCAGCGAGTCCCCCGGTCGTGCCAGTTGGCGAGCTCCGAGCACTTCGTCACCGGCATCCAGCCGGATGCCTCGCACGCCCTTGCCGGGTCCGGCCAGTACGGGGACATCTTTGATGGCGAAGTGCACCAGCCGGGCGTCTCGGGAGACGACAAACAGGGTTTTCCCCGAGGTCACGAGTCCGGCGTAGGCGACCTTGTCACCGGAATTGAGTCGACAGTAGCGACGGCCGCTGCGGGTCGAGGGGGTGCGGAAGGGGCTGAAGCTGTAGCGGAGCACCTGTCCCAGGGCGGTGACCACCAGCAGGTACGGTGCCGGAGTCGCTTCGCGGCGGACCCGGGTGTCTTCGGGCACAAACCGGCAGTCGGTTGTCAGGACCTCGATGACGGTGACTCCGTCACCGAGCTTGACGTGCTTGGAGAGCGGGTCGCCGTAGCCCGAGGAGGGGGGCAGGCCGTCGATGGGGAGCGTGTAGGCGGTGCCGTCGCTGGTGAGGATGACGGCCGAGTCGAGCGTGCTGCCGGGTACGACGGCCAGTACGCTGTCTCCTTCACGGACTCGCGTCGATTCGATCTTCGCCAGGCGACCGATTCGCTTGATCCACCCATCGCGAGTCACCACCACGTTGGTGTTCTCGCGGACGATGTACGCCTGGGCATCGAACTCGACGACTTCATCGGCCGAGCCCAGCGAGGTCTTCCGCTTGTCGGAGAACTCTGCTGCCAGCTGCTTGAGTTCTTCCTTGACGATGCTCCAGAGTTGCTTCGGCGAGCGGAGCAGCGACTCGATCCGGTCCGCATCGGCACGCTTCTCCTGCAGCTCCTCACGGATCTCGTTGATCTCGAGCCTGCTGATCCTGTAGAGCATCATTTCGAGAATCGCGTTGGTCTGGATCTCATCGAGCGGGAAGGCCTTGAGCAGTTTCTTGGCGGCGTCGGCTTTTCCGCTGCTCGAGCGGATCAGCTTCAGGGCCTTGTCGAGAGCATCGAAGAGGATCTCGAAACCCTCGAGAATGTGGATGCGTTTTCTGAGTTGTTCGAGTTGGAATTCGAAGCGTCGCCGCACGGTGTCGAAGCGAAACGTGTTGAAGTGGTTGAGCATTTCGCCGAGTCCGAGTCGGCGTGGCACCAGCGAATCGCTCTGGTCGGGCACGAGTGCGGTGGCGTTGTAGGAGACGTTCTGTTCCAGCGCGGTGTGTTTGAACAGGTAGGCCATCACCGCATCGGGATCGGCTTCGGCCTGGATCTCCAGCACGATCTTCAGCCCCGATTCGCTCGAGGTCTCATCGACGAGATCGGTCAGTTGGGGCAGCTTGCGGTCGGCGATCAGCAGTCCGATATCGGACTTCAGCGCGTCGGTGGCGACGCCGTAGGGGACCGAGTGAATCACGATCCGCCGGGGCGAGTTGCGTCGGCGACCCGATTCGAGCCTCCATTCGCCTCGGACCTTGATCGAACCCTTGCCGGTGGTGTAGGCGTCCCGCAGTGACTTCTTGTCGGTGACGATGCGACCTCCGAGCGGGAAGTCGGGGCCCTTGATGTAGGACATCAGCTTGCCGGGCGTGGCCCTGGGGTTGTCGACCAGGTGCACGCAGGCCTTGATCACCTCGCCCAGGTTGTGCGGCGGGATGCTGGTGGCCATGCCGACGGCGATGCCCTGGGTGCCGTTGACCAGCAGGTTGGGGAAGCGGGCCGGCAGCACGATCGGTTCGGAGCGGGTGGCGTCGTAATTGAGCCGCGTGTCGACGGTGTGGTAGCGGAGTTCGGACATCAGCTGTTCGGCGATCGCCGTGAGCCGGGCCTCGGTGTAGCGGGCCGCGGCGGCCCCCATGCCCATCACCGAGCCGAAGTTGCCCTGGCCGTTGATCAGGGGGTAGCGGAGCGTGAAGTCCTGGGCCATCCGCACCAGGGCCTCGTAGACGGCCATCTCACCGTGGGGATGGTAGTTGCCGATGGTGTCGCCGCAGATCTTCATCGACTTCCGCGGCTTGGCGTTGGCCGAGAGATGCAGGTCGTTGTACATCACGTACAGGATGCGACGCTGGACCGGCTTGAGCCCGTCGCGGACATCGGGCAGGGCCCGGGACTGGATCACCGAGAGGGCGTAGTTGAGGTAGCGGCGGCGCGTCTCGCGGCTGATCGAAACGTACTCGATCCGTGAGCCACCCTCACCCTGCTTTGCGGCTGTCCCCGAGGCCGACTTTGTCCTGGTGGCCTTCTTCGACCGCGAGGCCGACGACTTCCGCGTACGGCCGTTTCCGCTGGTCCCCTTGCGCGCCAATCCTGTCTCCTTGGTCATTGGCCGCCGGCATCACACGCAGTCACTGCGTCCGCGACGCCGGCCCGGTGACCCTCACAACCCGGCCCCGTCAACCGGTGGCACTCGGCGAGTACACGAGGGTGTTAGATTGTAGGGATTCTGCCGATTTTACAAGACCAATCGATTGCAGTGGTTGCCCGTGTCGTAACGCTCGGGCAGTCCGTAGCGACGACGCAACATGTTGTCACATCCCAAGTTATCACTCGGCGTCTGAAACGGTGCAAAACAACCAGATCGGTTCATCCGGCCAAACGGTACAGGCCGAAGCCAACCCTGAGACTGGCCGAACCTCCAGGGCGATCGGCGTCGGTGGGGGGGAGGTCGAAGCGAGTCACGGGCTCGAGAGACGATTTCGGACGACTCGATCCATCCAGGTGCGACCAGGGAGCCAAGGTATGCCGGCCACGCGGACCAACTGCAGCAGTAGAACGGGGAAGAGGTGGACGACGGGCCTGGTGGCATTGATCGCGGTCGTCCTGACCTCGATCGCGTTTCCATCGACGAGCGCCGACGAGCCGAAGCCTCCAGAATTGGCCGTGGCCGGTTGGTGGCACAAGCAGACGCAGAAGTTCCTGAACCGGCGCAGGGCGACCTCCAAACCAGCCAACTCTCCCCGCCAGGTGGCACCGTCGAAGACGCCCACGGTGGTCACACGCAAAGCCGCCGGTCCGAAGACGAGACGTGTGGTGAGGCCGTTGGCAAGGCCGTTGGTGAGACCAGTGCCGCCTCGGGCGATTCGCCAGGTGGTGGCCCAGGCTCCGCGGGTCCCGGCCAACCAGCCGCCGGCGGCACCGACGACGGCCGGCTACGCGAGACTCAACGCGCCGCTGTACCCCTCTCCTGTGCAGAACATTCCCCACCAGGTCGGCGGCGTGGTGATCACCAACCCGGCCCTGGCGCCTCACGAAATGCTCTACGAGCATGAGTACCGTGGCCTGTACCCGCCGTTCTACTACAAGGTCAAGGGCTGGTGGGTCTGGACTCCGTTCGGGATCGAGTCGCACGACAGGTGGGAGTTGACTGGTACCGAGGTGCGGGTTCGCTACCGCAACACCTCGAACATCCTCCGCAAGATCACCGACGTGTTCATCGAACCGTTCATCGACTGACCCATCCTCGAGCCCACCCTGTTCGTTTCCTGCAAGTTCGAGACAAGATCATGAAACCGACACGACTGATGATCAGAACCGCAGCCTGCCTGATCCCTCTCTCGCTGGTACTCATATGCGTGGTCACGCCGATGGTGCTACCGGCCCAGGACGTCGCGGCGACTCAGCCGGGCGAAGCGGCAATCGATTCGGCTGCAGCGGGTGAGGTACGGATCACTGACCTCAGCGAGGCACCGGAAGATCTGCTCGAGGCTTCGGCTCTCGATTTTGGCGATTATGCCGACGACGCCGAGGCGGCCTTTGAGGATGATGCTGGCGAGGTGACGTTGTCGGACCTGTGGTCGGCTCATTCCCTGCACTTCGTGTCCCGCAACCGTCAGCAGAGCGAGTTGCTGGCGAACTGGATGTTCGACCGCCTGGGTCTGTACACCCCGGCCAGTGTGCACACCGCGCCGATCGGGACCTACAAGATGGTCTACCCGGTCAACCCCAGCTACAACGATCCTCGCGACGCCCGGATCTACGGTGCCCAGGGGGCGGGCATCCCGATCGTGGTGCCGTTGGCTCCCAACGTTCGCTCGTCCTACAACTACGGCAACGGGCTGCCCGCCAGCCGCCTGACTCCAATCTCGGTACCTCGCTAGCAGCGACTGACCAGGCCAGATTCACCAGGCCAGATTCACCAGGCCAGATTCACCAGGCCAGATTCACCAGGCCAGATTCACCAGGCCAGACTTTCACGGCCGGATTCACAAGGCAGGAACGATGCGACGAGAGATCCCGATGCTGATGGTGTGCGTGAGTGGCCTGTTGCTGTTGGTCGGCACCGATCTGCGAGCCGACGAGCCGGCGACCGAGCCGGGGGTGATTCCGACGATGGCCGGTTCGGAGGTCCTGGAGGACACCGGTTACGCGCGGATTTCACGCCGGGACTGGACGCCTCCAACGAGCATCCCCCTGGGGAGGTCGCCGCTGGTCTATTCCAGGATGTACCCCGACAAGTTCTACGGCCAGCACGGCCCGGCGTCCTCGGGTCCGGTGCGGCGTTACCCGATCATCGCGATGCCGACGGATACCAGCCAGATGGGTTTCTACTACCGCCACGTTCCTCAGTGGCAACCTCGTGCCGACATGCTGCCGCCGATTCCTCGGCCGTCGAGATGGCACATCCGTCCTGTGCCGCCATCGCAGCGGATCCATCGCCCGGTGCTCAAGGCACCGCCGATTCCCAGCACCCAGGCTCTGCGGGGCCCGGCCACGCTTCGCTGAAGGGCCGCGTGGTGCGTTTTCGAATTCGCAGGGACCTGGGACGGACCGAGTCGGGCGTCAGGATGCTCAGGACTACGGCGACTTCCGACCTGACCTCAGTTGCTCGGCGAGTCGTTTCAGGTCGCCGCGCACGGCATCGGTTCCGCCATCGGGGTACAGCAGCTCGGTGACGGCCAGCAGTTGTCGGCACTTCTTGAGCTGACCGCTCTTGTGCAGCGTCTTGAGTGTCTGGAGCCGGACGCTCATCCAGTCGTCGCTGCCGGCCTTGAGCAGTCCTTCGGCGACGAGCCAGTCGTTGACGGCGGTCTTGAGTTGGTCGGCGGTCCCGATCGCGACCCGGATTTCGGCCAGCCGGGATCTCAGCCGCCAGTCCCTGGGGCTCTTCTTGACGAGATCCTGGTAGAGCGCAGCGGCGCGCATCGGCAGTCCGGCGGCGACGTAGGCCTGTGCCATGCAGCGATCCAGCCGCCTGCGGTCCTCGGGTCGCAGCGACTTGCGTTGTGGTTCGAGGGTCTGGGCGGCCTGCAGTTGCAGTTCGCCGAGCCGTCTGCGGTCAGTGGGCCGGGTGGTCCGGATGGTCACGGCGATGCGGTCGAGTCCATCGAGCAGTGCGAGCAACTCAGCGGGTCGTCCGGCGAAGTTGGCGATCAGGCCGCGGGCGTCATCGAGCCGACCCTGTCCGGCCAGCGAGAGGACTCGGAGTTGTCGGGCCGAGTCTCTCAGTGCGACGGCCCGGGAATCGGGTGCAGTGAGGGTCACTGCGGGGCCTCGGGTGAGCACCAGTTCCAGCAGTTGATCGACTCGACGGTAGTCGGGTCGAGTCGGTTTCAGGCCCAGGCGGGCCAGGCTGATCGCCAATGCGGCCTGGTCGGGCGACCACCTCCTGGGAGGTCCCGGCAGTTGAGAGACGAGTTGATCGAGCGAGGAGATGGCGAGTGCGAGTCGTCTGCCGCGGGCCGGGTCAGCCGGGTCCATCCCCGCCGCCTCCGCCTCGAAACTCTCACCCACCAACCGCCGCGCGGCGTCAGAGCGGGCGTGAGATCCGGGGATCTCCAACCAGAGTGCTCGGGCCCGGTCGGCGTGCTGTTGCTGCTGGTGTATTAGTGCTGCCAGGAGCCAGGTGGCTTCGGCGGTCGTGTTGTGCCGGGGGTAGCGTGTTCTGTGTTGAACCAGTGCCTGGTGGTAGGCTTCGCGGCGTGAGGGGGTGGTCTGTCTGCGGTCGACCTGTCCCAGGCACCAGGCCCACAGCAGGTGAGCCGAGGCGGCTTTGGGGTGGACCGGTTGCTGGTCGACGACGCCTCGAAACGACACCGACGCCTCGGCGTAGCGTTGGACTTTGACCATCACCGAGCCACGGGTGAAGGCCAGGTCGCCGGCGAGTTCGAGCTGGCCGCTTTTCAGAGCGGTCCGGATCACCTCGGCAAACGCCTCGAGTGCTTCGTCGTCTCTGCCGGCCTGGTACAGCGAAATGGCTCGGTGCTGGCCGTGGGCCAGTTCCGGTCCCAGCCGCTTGACGGCAACCAGCAGATCCCGGTCGCTCTTTGCGCGGATTCTCCAGTAGGCATCGGGAATCGCGATCGCCCGTTGAGATGCGACCAGCCAGCGGGTCCACAGGTCATCGGCGGTTGAGGCGGGAGTGCCGGTGGCGGTGGTCTGCCAGAATTGTCCGAGGCTGGCCTGAGCCAGGTAGATCAACTCGTCGGAGGCTGGAGGCGGTCGGTCCAGGCGTTTCTGGATCAGCTGCCAGGCCAATGCGGGTTGCCGGTCGTCGAGTTCGACCCACACGCGTTCGGCGAGCAGTCCGTCGTCGTCTTCGAAGCGGGCCGAGACGAGGAGTTTGCGGGCGAGGGTCATGTCGTGTTGTCGACGGGCGACCTGCGCCTGGAGTCGGGTGCGGGCCTGCCGCAGTTCTTCGCCGAGTCCTCCGGGCGACATTCTCTTGAGCGTCTCACCGGCGGCGATCAGGTCGGCGGCGCGATCGGGTGTTCCCGGCGTCATCATCCGCACGCGGTCGAGGTGGGCCCGGGCGAGTCGCCAGCGGGACGTGGCCAGCAGCAGCTGGCGGCGTCGAGTGTCCAGTGGTCCGGGGTTTTCGAGTCGTTTCTGCAGAGGCGTGAGTCGATCGATGCCCTGCTCGAGCATCTGCAGGGCCTGGCCCCGTCGATCTCGATCCAGCGGAGCGAGGTCGGCCAGTCGGGCGAGGTACCCGCCGTGGGCCAGCGGGATCAGCGCCGCCTGCACCCGCACCCTCAGCGTTTCGGGGTGCCTGGGGTGGGAGGTGCTGAACGTATCGAGGACATCACGGGCACGGTCAAAGAGGTCACGTTGCTGCGTACCGCCTGTGACCTGGGCGTGCTGGAGGTGTGTTCGCGAGAGTTGCAGGGTCCATTCCAGGCGGGTGTCGGGGTGGAGGTCCTTGCGAGCGAGTTCTTCGAAGCTGACGCTCTCGGCGAGACTGAACAGGCCTCGTTGCCTGAGCCCGTCGAAGTAGCGGTCTCGCAGAGACGTGTCCTGGGCGCTCGCCGCAGGAATCAGGCAGGCGGTGAGTACCAGGAGAACCGGGAGTACCAGGAGAACCGGGAGAACCGGGAGTCCCAGGAGCGGGGCGGGGTTGATGGGGTTTCGTGTCATGAGCAGGTCTCGAGGCCGACCTTACGACAAGCGGGCTGCGGTCGGCAAGACCGGTGTCCGGCGGTCGATTCAGTGCTCAAGGGCCTCGTCTGCGGGCTCCTCGAGCCCGAAATCGGCCAGGTCGAGTTGTCCGAACGGGGACTGCCCGGCGGCGTCCTTGAGTTTTCTGAGCACGAACGACTTGTGGTTGGCGACGTCCTGTTCGCTGATGCCCAGCTCGGTGGCCACGTCCTTGTTTCTCCAGCCGAGCACCAGCAGCAGTTCGATGCATTCGAGTCGTTCGAGTTGCCCTGTGTCGAGCCATTCCTGGATCAGCTGACCGAGCACGTCTCCGAGCAGTTGGGATTCGGCATCTCGACCTTCTCGGCTGCGGATCAGGCTCGAGGCTGCTCGTGCCGACCCGGCCGGTTCGAATCCGGTCCCGCTGGCATCGGGAGGTTGCAGGGGCAGGGTGGGTCGACGGCCCTGTCGGCGGAGCACGTCGGTGAGCTTGTGGGCGGCGATCGAGAACAGGAAGCTCTCGAGCCGGGTCCGGTCCGAGTCGTAATTGGGCAGGCTGGTCAGGAACCCCATCAGGGTTTCCTGGACGACATCTTCACTGGTCGTGCGGTTGCCGATTCGGCTCTGGACAAACGCCAGCAGTCGCCCTTCGTAGCGGGCAATCAGTTCTTCCCAGGCTTCGGATCCGCCTTCACGAACCCGTGCAACCAGCAGCTGGTCGGCATCATCGCTCATGCGAGGATTATGAGTTGCCAGGCGACGGCGGGCCAGCCTGCGAATCAGGCCGAGAGCACAGTCGAGGCGACGAGACCGGCGGCGGCGACGGCGGCGACGGCTGCCAGCTGCAGCTTGCCGCGGTGGGTGCCGCGAGAGGCGATGTCGAGCCGGAGGTAGAGGTGGGCGGTGACGATCAGCAGGCACAACAGCGCTGTGATCGTGCCGATCGTCTTCAATCGGCCCGCCCCGACACTCCGCTTCCAGTACCCCGCTGCCCAGTTCCGGCTGGCGTCCGAGATTTCCAGTCGCACGACGCAGTGGTACATGTCGCTGGAGGGTGCGAGGGAGCTGAGCTTGTAGGGCCGGGTTGTCGTGATCTCGTTGGTGATGAACCTCTGTTGGTCGAGCGACTCGCCGCTGAGATCCCAGTCACCGGCCCGGCCGTAGACGCGTTCGACTTCGTACTTGAGTCGCAGGGCGGCCAGTTGGAGTGCTTCCTGCCGGGCCATCTTCGCGGTCGAATGCGGTTTGCTGGCGATCGGAGTCCGCACGATGGTTCGCCCCGAGTCGTCCTGTTCGACCAGCGACTGGCTGGTCCAGCTGTGACCCTTGACGGTCGGCAAGGCGTTGTGCCGGGTCGGACCAGGGATGTCTACCGGAGCCTGTCGGGGGCTGAGCATCGGGCTGGCCTGTGTGGCCACGGCGATGACGATGGCCAGTGCCGGCACGACCCACGCCGCGGGCACGGTTCTTCGCAGCAGGGTCCGCACGTCGCTGTTGCCGCGTCGGCCTGCCCAGGCCACCCGGATACCAATCGCGGCAGCCAGGACCAGTAGCGAAATGACCCAGGTCGCGACGTGTTCGGCGGTGCCGGCAGCTCCCAGTCCTGTGGTGATTCTCAACAGGCTATGCATGCCGGGCTCCTTCCAGCTGGAGCCGTGCCTGGCGGTGTTTGGGGGCGACCCAGGGTGCAGAGAGCTGGACCACGATCGCGATGCCCAGGCCCCAGCCGGTGGCCGCTGCCAGTGGGAACCGCAGTACCAGTCCGAGAATCCACGAGACCGAAACGGTCAGCAGCAGCGAGAGCACCCGCAGTCGCTTGGGCCGGAACCCGTCAGTGTGCCACCACCAGCGTCGGATGCCGAACAGCAGCGCGAAGAACATCACGTAGCCGGCCAGCGTCGGTTGCTGATCTCGGACCAGTTTCAGTGACCCGATCGAATCGACCAGGCCGGCTGTCTGCGATTCGGCCAGGGGAGGCAGGTCGACCAGCAGCACCTGGTGCAACCACCATCCCGCTGCGCCGACTCCACCGCCCAGGAGTAACAGCGAGAGTCTCCGGACCGAAAGACTCTCGCGACCGGTGCCTTCCCAGGCCTTGGTCCCGACCAGCAGAGCCCAGGCCCCCAGCAGCGTGGTCAGGCCGAAGGCGACCGCGGTCAGCGGTGCGGCCTGCTCGGCATCGTCGGGATTGTCGAACATCCCGGTCAGGTGGCCGGCCGAGGCGAGCAGTAGGGTGAACAGGATCGCCGCGGCCATGCCTGCGGTCGCTTCCAGCGCGCGTTGTGAAAACGAGATGTTTCGAGGTGCCAGCGGGCCGTGGTGGTCTTCGGGGAAGAAGACCTGGGTGCGTCGAACCGGGACCTGGCCGCGACGCGAATGACTCGATCCGACAAGCACGACCGAACCCGGGGGCTGGTGCGCCGTCTCGGCCAGTTGAGGTACCGGCACCGCAGTGGTTCTCGATGCCTGTGTCGCCTGTGTCGCCTGTGTCGCCTGTGTCGGCTGCGGTGGGGTGTCTGACGTGGGAGGGGTTTGAGGTGTGCGCCCTGCGACCGCGTCGTCGAATTCTGTGAGCAAGGCGCCGAGGCTTTGTGTCCGGGCGGCGGGGTCCTTGGCCAGGGCGTGGTCCAGCACCGGCCGCAGGACTCTCGGCAGAGGGCTCAGGTCGGGTTGATCGGTGAGGTGTCGATTGAGGATCTCGGCCGTGGTTTCTCCCTCGAAGGGCACGTGGCCGGTCAGCAATTCGTAGACGATAGCCGCCGAGCTGTAGACATCGATCTCGGGTCCGTATTCTCCACGCGAGATCTCCGGTGCCATGTAGTAGATGGTCCCGATGCTTTCGGTCTGGGCTCCTCGTTGGCTGGGGGTGATGATCTTGGAGAGTCCGATGTCGCCGATCTTGACGTAGCCGGATTCGCGGTAGAGGTTCTGGGGCTTGAGGTCACGATGTACGATGCCTTTGTCGTGCAGGTAGTCGACTCCGCTGGCGAGCCCTTCCAGCCACGAGCGGACCTCGGCCACGGGCATCCCCTCGGGGTAGTCTTCGGCGAGGACCCGATCGAGCGTGCGGCCGCTGACGTATTCCATCACGACCCAGGTATCTCCGTCGCTGTCTTGCTTGATGTCGATGATGGAGACGAGGTTGGGGTGCTTGAGGTTGAGGCACTGCTCGGTGCCGCGGCGTTCGACCTCGACGTGGCTGTGCAGCAGTTTCAGCGCGACCTCCTTGCCCCCGTCGCTGATCGCGTAGTAGACCTCCCCGAAACCTCCTCTCTGGATTCCCCGCTTGATGGTGAACCCGTCCAGGGGTGTCGATTCGGGTGCGAAGGTGAATTTCCCGGATGTCATCGCCGGCCTCCTCGATTCGAGGACTCGACCGCGAGCGATTCGATGTGGAACCTGAGATCGGGGCCGGTGACGATCTCTCCGTCGGTGATCGCCGTCTTTCCCCGCAGCCGCTTGCCGTTGATCTCCAGGTCCAGCTGGGGCGAGTGGACCAGCCAGTCGCTGCGGCGGTGGATCAGGATCACCGAGTCGTCCCATTCGGGGCAGCGGATGTGGCAATCGCGGCCCGGACCCAGCAGGCAGGTGTCGTCGACCAGGATCACTCCGTCGAGGCTGTGCGAGGGTCGGTGGTCGCTCTGGAAGCTGAGTCGACCGGATCCGGAGAGCACGCTGGGCTGGTGGAACACGAGTCGCACGCTGCGTCCCAGTCTGATCTCGGCACCGTCGCGGAGCTCGGTCGACTCGGTGACCGGCCGCTGGTTGACCGACGTGGGGCCGTGAGCTTCGAGCAGGTAGTTGCCGTCGTCGCGGTGGATGGTGGCGTGTCGTCCCGAGAGGCTGGCGAGCAACTGGATGTCGGCATCGGCCGCCGTGGGTCCTCCGATGGTCACCGCCGGCCGGGTCAGCAGCAGGAATCCTCCGACTCCGTCGATCCACAGCAGGAACCGATCCTCGTTGGTCGAGTTCGATCCGATCGCTGGTGGTCGTCGGGCGGGCATGGCTCGGGTTTCCGTCAGGCTGGGCATCGGAGTTGTCCAGTGCTTGAGGATAACGTGTGGCCGGTCGGGAGGTGTATGGGCTTGATGAGGGATTCAACGTCGAGCTGAGCGGACTGTGGGTGTCTCTGCGAAGAGGCCGGGCCTCCGCAGGATTGTGCGGAGACCCGGCCATCGCGGTTGCCGAGGGATCAGCTTCGGCTGCTGTCGGCGACCGATCCGTCGGAGTCGCCAGCTCCGAAGTAGTCGTCGATCCGGTTGGTGATCGAAGACTCGGTCGGTTCGCTTCCGCTCTCGACTGGGATCAACCCGTTGACCTGGCCCTCGAGGTTGGCCTGCCGTTCGCGGACATCGAGCTGCTTGTTGAGCTCGAGGATCAGCTTCTTGGCACGGGCCAGTTTCGAGTCGTCGAAGTCGAGAGTCGCGGTCGCCTCGGCCGCCTCCACGGTTCTCAGCCGAGCCCCGAGCTGCTCGATCTGCACCTCGAGATCCTGCTTGGCGGTGAGCATCGTATCGAGCTTATCCTGGTTGGCCGTCATCGTCTTCTGCCAGGCCACCAGGATCTGCGCATCACTCTCCAGTGAGTTCTCCGACACCTTGTAGAGCTTGAAGCGTTTTTCGAGGTCCTTGCGGACGTCGTGAGCAGAGTAGGAGTGCTTGGCATAGATGAACTCGGTCTTGCCGGTATCGAGGTCATTCCGCAGTGCGAGGATCGCCGCCTTCTTCGAGTTCAGCGATGCACTCTTGCGATCCACGTCCTTGGACTTGTGATCGATTTCGACCTGTGCCGAGGCGATCACGTGCATCATGTCGCGGATGTCGGGTACGAGGTTGTCGACTTCCGTGCGAGCACGCTCGATTTCGAATTCCAGTGGCACTTCCGAAATTACCGCATCACGGACTGTTCCACCCCAGGTCGTGGCGTAACTCAATGCGTCACGTCCAAACACGAAGGTCCCCAGGGCCACCAGGACGGCCGCACCAATCAAGGTCTTCTTCAACATGGTACTATCCCCTTTGACTTGTACCCTTGGAGGCCTTCGACGGGAGACCATCTCACCGACAAAGTGCCTACCAGACTTGTTTCTGGGGGTATTTCGCCATGGGGGTCAGAATCTTGCGGCGGTTCTGGGGGTTTTTCCGGGTTGGGGTCAGATCCGCCTGAGGCGGACCCGTGGCGGGGCGTCTGAGCCCCGGGCCTACTCCTCACCCCAAGCCCGGCAGAAGAAATCGACCCAGTTCCTGTAGAGGATCCCGTCGATGTCTTCCTGTGAGTAGCCACGTGCCTGGAGAATCGTGGCGATCTTTCCCAGGTCGGCAATCGTCTCGATATCAGCCGGCGACTGTTCCTTACCGAAGCCGCCGTCGAGGTCGGTGCCGAGTGCGGCGTGTCGGGCGTTGCCGGCGAGCTGGCAGACATGATCGATGTGATCGACGATGTGTTCCATCGTCACCTCCCCCGGCTGTGTCACTCCGATCACCCAACCGGGCTTGATCATCCAGCAGTCGAAGGCAGCTCCGATCACCGCATCCCTCTCGATCAACGCCTTGATCTGTTCATCGGCGAGCTGTCGGTCGCCGGGTACGAGTGTGCGGCAGTTGTGGTGGCTGGCCAGCACCGATCCGGAGAAGGCATCGAGAGCTTCCCAGAACGACTGGTCGGAGAGGTGGGTGACGTCCAGCAGCATCCCGACCTGTTCCATTTCCTTGAGCAGTTGCGGCCCCTCGGCGGTCAAACCCCCTTCGCTGCCGGTCCCGAAGCAGTAGGGTGCCGGTCCGTAGTGGGCCGGGCCCAGGATCTGCAACCCCGCCTCGTACCACTCGGGGATCTGTGCCGGAGAGAGAATGGGGGGGCTGCCTTCCATGCTGAGAATGAAGCCGATGGGCAGGTCGCCGGTGGGGTCGTTTTCCCAGGCGGCGACATGGTCGCGCAGCGAGGCGGCGTCGGTGATCTTGCGGAGGACTCCCTGGTCTGTCAGCGCGCGGTAGTAGGCGAGTTGGCCGTGAGCCGAGGCGTAGGCGGCGTCGCGGGACTGGTAGTGAGTCATCGCGGCGTCCTTGCGGTTGAGCCGCGGGAGCAGTGTCGAGATGGTCATCCCGATCCGCCCTCGCCTCAGCTCTTCCCAACTCACCGTGCACTCTCCCGAAATGATCCCCTCGAACTGGCTCTCGAATTCTCTCAATTCCGAAACCGGTTTCAGCAGGTCGCGGTTGAATTCCAGGGCGTTCCAGGCCATGTCGAGGTGTGCGTCGAAAATCAGCCGCGGGGCGTCGGTCATTTGAGAGCGTTCCATCGATGTGGGGTGCTGTGCCGGGGCGCGTCATTCGGGGCGTGTTCAGCGGGCTGCTACTGCGACCCAGTGGTGGTACGGGATCCGCAGGGGCAGGTGCCTGCGGCCAGGAGGAACCAGCCGACGATTATCAGGGAGCCACCGGCGGGAGCGGCGAGGCCGAAGCTGGAGTTGCCGGTGAGGGCCAGTGCGTAGAGTCCGCCGCTGAAGCCGATGATGCCTAGGCCGAAGCAGATGCCTGCCGCCTGCAGCGGCCAGTTGCGGGTCCCCGCGAGTGACCCCGCCAGCCCGACCGCGATCATTCCCAGTGCATGCCAGACGTGGTAGCGGACTGCGGTGCGGAAGTCATCGAGTGCCTTGGCGGGGGCGGAGATCGATCCGGCGAGTCTATCGACCGGGGGGCTGGAGCGGTGGACGGCTGAGAGCCGTTCGTCGAGTCCGTGGGCGGCGAGGGCTCCGGCGATCACGCCCAGGCCCATCAGCACCGCTCCACAGGTGATCCAGCAGCGGCAGCATGAGTTGGACATTGTCGAGGTCCTGGGGGGAAGGAGAAAGGGGAAAGGGGGGAGAGCGAGGTGGTGGGATTTTAGTGTTGGATCAGTCCGGCGAGTTGAGCGATGGTCAGGGCTGCGGTACCCAGCAGCAGGTAGCCGAAGTGTTTTCGCAGCGCGTGTCCTCCGAGTCGGGCGCTGAGAGTCGAGCCGATGCGTGCTCCGACGCTGCCTCCGGCCAACAGCGCCATCACCGGCACCAGTTCGACTCGACCGGAGAACGCGTGCAGCACTGCGGCCTGTGAGGCGACGAGCCAGACGACGACGAGCGTGACGGCGACGGCCTGGTGGGTGCCCAGGCCGATGCAGTAGATCAGCCCCGGTAGCATGATCAATCCCCCCGAGAGTCCCAGCAGTCCGGCGAGGAATCCGACGGCCAGTCCGAACCAGGCCAGGACGACGATCGAGGTCCTGGAGGCATTGAGTTGAGGGAAGCGGGCGTAGGGAGGCAGGGGCCAACTGGCGAGCCAGCCACGGCGGATCGGTCGGCCTTGGGCGGTGCGGTGGGTTTCCCACAGTGCCAGCAGGCCGACCACGCTCAGCAGCACCGAGTAGGCCCCCAGCACGACCGTCTCGCCTCCGGTCTCACCGTTGCCCACCTCAGCGGCCGCCAGTGTCAGCAGGCTCGAACCGAACCAGACCCCCGTCAGCAGTCCTCCGCTGATGATTAACGGCAACTCCAGGTGGTGCCAGTCGATGCGGCGGGCCATCAGGCCGGTGGTGGCCTGGCCCAGGGCCTGGCACGACGCGATTCCGATCCAGGCCAGTCGGAAGCCGTAGAGGGCCGAGAGGACCGGGACGATCAGGAAACCACCACCGATGCCGAACAGCCCCGAGACGATCCCGATGCCGGTTCCGGCCAGGACCGTGGTCAGGATCTCCAGGACGCCGAAGGACTCGTTTGTGCCGCCAGCGGCCAGCAGCCCCGAGCAGGCCGGGATCGCGATCATCAGCGAATCGAGGGAATCGAAGAGCATGAATCGGGTATCGGGTTCAGATCTGGTAGTCCTGCATCACCGGCTCCTCGGAGGGCGTCTCGCCACAACGTCTCGAGATCCAGTTGAAGATCAGGTGCACGGCCAGGCCCCACAGCACCGGGAGTACCAGTGCGGCGGCGGCCACGGCGATTCGCTGCACCGCCGCATCAGAGGCCCCTTCGGCCGACTCGCTCGCCGCTCTGGCAACAGTGTTCGCGGCGTCGGCGAGCGTCACGGGGGCTATGGTCCGAGATCGGGGCGCGGAATGGGGAGGCTGGCGGAGGGTGAGTTGAGCTCGATCCGACCCGGTACCGGGACCTGTTCGGCGCGTTCAGACTCAAAGATGCACGGTAGTGGTCCGTGTGAGAGTGGTCAACGATGGGGCCAGAGTCGGATTCTGCAGAGAATGACTGACGGAAAAAATCAAAAAACCGGGATTTCAAGACCCTGTTCGTGACCGGAAGCCGGGAATTGGCTATTCTGTGAGGTGGACTGAAGTATCAGGGTTGGAATACGGTTCGAAAAAAGCCGATCTGTTCGGTAGGCCTCTTCGGAATTGCCACTCGAACCAGCCCTCCGATCCCGGCCTTCTCGTGTCCCGCCCGTCGCAGATGGTAGTCAGACAGGAGACGTTGAGATGCGGATTTCCATGCCGATTCGACGACACAGTGGTTCCGGTCAGCCTCTCGAGGCGCTCAAGACCTTTGCGACATCCGGGTTGCGTTGGTCGGGTCACACTGCCTTGGCGGTGCTCCTGACGCTCTCGCTCCTGACGACTTCCGGATGCGGCGGTTCCGACGACGGCGGCGAAACGGTGGCTCAGTCTGACACGAAGGCTGACGGCGGCGGCGGCGGCGGCGGCGGCGGAATGCCCGGTGGCGGCGGCGGCGGAATGCCCGGTGGCGGCGGTGGCGGAATGCCCGGCGGCGGCGGCGGCGGTGGCGGTCAGCCCGGTGGCGGCGGTGGGCAACCCGGCGGTGGCGGTCAGCCTGGCGGTGGCGGTCAGCCTGGCGGTGGACAAGGATTCCCCGGTGGTGGTGGTCAACC
>Ga0310123_10002020_pt1 | contig 16371 bp, 9 predicted proteins | sample CB6_AW_1057_MG_FD_203505 | JGI IMG/M metagenome (GOLD analysis project Ga0310123, IMG submission 203505) | Marine microbial communities from Western Arctic Ocean, Canada - CB6_AW_1057 | ecosystem: Environmental > Aquatic > Marine > Oceanic | place: Canada: Western Arctic Ocean | collected... | reverse complement strand
GTGACCTGGAACAGTTCGACCAGTGCCGCCGCCGAGATGCCTCCGTTGAAGTGATGCTGCCAAGGCCGCGATTTCTCGGTGACATACATCGCCGCTTCCTCGTCGGGAAACTCCGTCACCAGCCCTCCATCACCCCGAGCGATATGAAACAGCCGCTCGTCGGGTTCTGGTTGCCGGTCCCACAACCCAACAATCCACTCCCCCGCCCGCTCCGCCTGCTCGACCCGTCCGATCCCCAGCAGAGTCATCGCCGCCTGGCAGGCCGGGAACAACTCCTGCTCGCACTCTGGTGACCGATCACTCCACCTGGCATAAAAGCCGCCGGTCACCGGGTCCTGCCACTCGAGCAGCCTCGGCGTTCCGCGCTCAACCAGGTCGCCGTGTCCAACAAGCTGGGCTCCCGCCAGCAGGCAGGCCAGCGGGTAGGAACCGTAGTGCAACTCGAACAGGCCCCGCGGACTGACTCCCTCGAATTCACCCACGCGGCTGATCATGTTGCGATCGATCCAGTCCAGGCACGCCTCCGCGGCAGACCGCTCTCCGACCAGCACCAACGCCCAGGGCACGCGGTAGTAGAACAGCCGGTCCCGCACCGGTCCCAACGAGCCGTCGTGATTGACGCGAGCCAACAGCCAATCGGCCCCGTTGCGGAACGCCGAACGGAATTGCTCGAGACAGACTTCCCGGTCGACCTCGTCCATCTGCTGTTGCACACCATGTGACTTTGAATCCGATCGGTCACTCTGTTCTTATTGACGCTCAAGTCAAGCAACCCGCGATTTCCGACTGAAACAAACCGACCGAGGAATGAACCGTGGCCCTGAGACCCAATCGTGCCAAACAACGACTCGCCGCCGGTGAGACGGTCTGCTGCGTGTCAGGACTGACCGATCCCGAGGACATCGACCGCTTCGGACCGGCCGGTTTCGATGCCGTGTGGCTCGAAGGCGAGCACGGTCCGGTCGACTTCCGAGACATCGGAGACCTCTCCCGAGCCTGCGACCTGTGGGGCATGACCTCGATCATGCGGATCAACCAGAACGAGCAGGCGATCATCTACCGGGCACTGGATCGGGGAGTGCAGGGCATCGTCGTGCCTCACGTCAACACTCGCGCCGAAGCCGAAAACGTCGTCGCCGGCGGCAAGTTCTCACCCACCGGACAACGTGGCCTATTCACCAGCCGACAGGGGTACGGCGTCGAAAACTACTTCGGGACGGCCAACGACCACACGATGTTCATCGTGCTGATCGAAGACATCATCGCCGTGAACAACCTCGACGAGATCCTCGAGGTCGACAACATCGACGTGTTCTTCGTCGCACCCAGCGACCTGGCCGCCTCGATGGACCTGATCGGACAACTCGATCATCCCGATGTCGTCTCGACCCGCGAAAACGCCCTGAAGAAGATCGCCGAGAGCGGTCGCGTGGCCGGCACGCTGACCGACAACGGAAACGTCGCCCATTTCACCGACCTGGGCGTCCGCTTCGTGATGACCTCGTCCGGCCCCTGGATCGACACCGGCGCCGCCGACTTCAAGTCAGCCGCCGGCATCACCTAACTCAACTCTCTCAACTCTCTCGACTCTCCAATCTCTCCTTTGCACGGTCCCCCCATGTACGCCATCTTCGTCACACTCAACGTCCAGCTCGACAAGATCGCCGAATTCGAAGAGGTCAGCCTCGGCGACGCCCAGGGTTCGACCCGCGACGAACCCGAGTGCTTCCGCTTCGACATTCTCAAGGACCCCACCGTCCCCGGTCGGTACTACCTCTACGAGGTCTATCTCAACGCCGATTCACTCGACAAGCATCGTGAAACGCCTCACTTCCAGAAGTGGTGGTCGACGGTCGAGGAGTGGTTTGAGACGGACCTGGAGAAGATCGACATGGAAACGGTCTTCCCCTCCGACGCGGGCTGGGAAGCTCAGAAGCCGCACCTGTTGAACTGGTGACTGCGGGGGGCTGATCCGCCATGAAGATTACCCAGCTCGAGTGCCTGCACGCCGACGCCGGCTTCCGTAACTTCGACTTCCTGAAGATCAGTACCGACGAGGGGCTGGTCGGCTGGAGCGAATACAACGAGTCGTTTGGTGGGTTGGGTGTCAGCGAGGTGATCAACGGCCTCGCGGGCGTGCTGCTGGGCGAGGACCCTCGACCGATCGAACTCCACGTGGCCCGGATGTACGCCATCCGCCGCCAGGCCAGCGGCGGCGTCGCCCAGCAGGCCATCGGCGCCATCGAGAACGCCCTGCTGGATCTGAAGGCCAAGGCGCTGGGAATCCCCGTCTACGAGATGCTCGGCGGCCCCGTCCGCGACCGCATCCGGCTCTACTGGTCCCACTGCGGGACCTACCAGTTGAGCTTTGCTGAGGAGATGCAGATCGAGCCGCTGAGATCACTCGACGATGTCGTCGAGTTGGGCCGCAAGGCGGCTGCCAGTGGTTACTCGGCTCTGAAAACTAATGTCTTCCGCTTCGACCTCGGTGAGGCCTGGCTGCACAGCCCGGGGTTCTGGCGTGGTGAGGGCTACCCCGAGCTGAATACTGACCGGGCGGTGGTCCGGGCGATGTGCGAGCAGTTGGAGGCGTTTCGCGAGGGAGCCGGTCCCGACATGGATATCCTGGTCGACCTGAACTTCAACTTCAAAACCGAGGGCTTTCTGAAGATGGCCCGGGCGATGGAGCGGTTCGATCTGTTCTGGGTCGAAATCGATACCTGCAGCCCCGAGGCACTGGCCTACATCCGCCGCGGCACGACGATCCCGATTGCCTCGGGCGAATGCCTGTTCCGGCGTCGCGGCTACAAGCCCTACCTCGACGCCGACTCGATGGACGTCGCCATCGTCGACAACCCGTGGAACGGTGTCGGCGAGGGTCTGAAGATCGCCGCCATGGCCGACACGTACGAGGTGAATGTCGCCCCGCACAACTTCTACGGCCACCTGGCCACGATGATGAACGCTCACTTCTGCGGCGTGGTACCGAACTTTCGCATCATGGAAATCGACTGCGACTTCGTCCCCTGGCACGACGAGCTCTTCACCGTGGTGCCCCGGATCGAAGACGGCCAGCTGCTGCTGCCCACCGGGCCCGGCTGGGGGACCGAGGTCAACGAAGAGGCCGTGCGGGAACATCCACCGAAGCGTTGAGCACCCCCGGTGGCGATTATTCGCCCTTTTTCTCCGCTTTCTCTTCGGCCGGTGGCTCGTAGGTCTTCGACTCGTCGTCCAGTGGCAGAATCCAGACGTTGCGAAATCGGACCGCGTGACCATGGTCCTGGAGAAACACCGGGCCGGTCATCGTCTTCTTCTGGTTCTCGAAGATCGCCTTCAGGTAACCGGTCGTCTCGTGACGGTACGGGTGATACACGCTGCGTGGCTCGCCGAGCCGGGTCTGCTTCTGGACAAGCTGTCCGTTGAGCCAGGCGGTGATCGAGCCCTTCTTGACGATCTTCTGCTTGTCGTCTCGCCGGGGAGCCGCGTAGAGAATGTCGTAGACCTGCCACTCGCCTGGCTTGCGAGCCGCGTTGACCAACGGCTTGGCGAAGCCGTAGACGGCCCCCATGTCCTTCTGCGTGACGTCCTTCTTGCCGTGTGAACGGATGATCTGCAGTTCGTAGTTGCCGTGGATGTAGACCCCGCTGTTGCCACTCCCCTCGGGCGGCAGCAGAAATTCGACATGGATCACCGCGTCGCGGAAATGGAGCGAGGAAACGACGTGATTGGAATTGCTGCCCCCCTTGGTCGACACCAGGTTGCCGTCCTCGATCGGCCAGTTGATCGTCTCGCCGGTCTTGGAGAGGAACTTCGTGGAGTCGCTGCCGTCAAACAGCACGGTTGCTCCCGGCGGAACGGCTGCCGGCAACTTGTCCTGCCTGGGTTCGAACGGAACTCCCGGCGAAATCACCTGCCGGCGTCGCGCATCGGCCAGTCGCAGTTGCGAGGCGACGCGGATTCGCTTGGCCAGGTCGAAGGCCGGCTTCGCCTTCTTGGCCCGTTCGTGACGCCGTTTCGCCTCCTCGGCCGACTTCTTGGCGGCATCGGCCTTCGCCTTCGCCTCGCCAGCCAGCTTCTGAGCCGAGGCGTGTTTTTTCCGGGCGACCTTCAATTTCGCCGCCGCTTCATCAGCTGCCTTCTTGGCCTCGGCCTGGGCCTTGTTGGCCGCATCGGATTGCTTCTTGGCCTCGTCGGAGGACGACTTGGTCGCATCCTCTTTCTTCTTCAACTCGCCGATCTTCGGCGTCAACTGGTCGTGCTCCTTAGCGGCCACCGCAAGGGCTTTTTCGGACTCGGCAAGCAGCTTCCGAGCCACCTCGGTCAGGGCCACGATCCGCCGTCGTGTCCCCGGCCGGTCTGGCACCACAACCAACTCGGCATTGGACGCCTTCAGATCGGCAACCCCATCAATACTGGTTGACGTCCGATCGATGAACAGTCGCCGCAACGTCTTGGACGCCTTCAGGTGAACCAGCCCGGCATCGGAAATCGAGGTGCCGAAGAGATTGAGCGTTTTCAGGGACGGCAAACTGGCGATGGTCTTCACGCCCGCGTCAGTGACGGCAGTTTCGGACAGGTCGAGTTCTTCGATGGACGAAACGGCCGCCAGGTGTTTCATTCCGGCATCGGTCACGGCAACCCGCTTGAGCCGCACCACCACGACGTCCTTCAAGACGGGGATGTACTGCAGGTGGTCGTCGGAAAGCCCCTCGACGGCAAACCGCAGGTCGACGACCAGCACCTTCCGCTTGGCCGACAGGTACCGGACACGCCCGCCCAGTTGCCTGATGCGTGCCACCGCCTCGTCGGACGTCTTGACCGCCTGGTAGGCAGGGGCCTTGGGAATCTTCTTCTTCGCCGTCTCGTCGGCCAGTGCCTCCGACGCCACCTGCCAACCACCGGCAATCCCGACCAACCACGTCACGGCCACGACGGCCAGGGCTCTTTGCACGCGCATCATCGACCTCTTCGGCTGATCGTCCACGGATGTCTCGGAATGGTTCGGCCGAGGTTCAACCCAGCATCTCGGTGATCGGCTTGGCCACCTTGTCGACCATCGGCATCGGCCGGTTCCCCGGAGCCATGAACTCGGTGTGAGTATCCATGCCAAGGGCCAGGCACAGCGTCGCGATAAAATCAGGCGCGGTGACCGGGCGTTCGGCAATCTCGGATCCCGGATTCTTGCCCTCGCTGGTCTTGCCGATCACCTGTCCGGTCTTCAATCCGCCCCCGGCCCACATCGTGCTCCAGGCCTTGCTGAAGTGTCCGTTGCCGTCGCCGGGTGTCCGCCCAAATTCACCCATCCAGATCACCAGCGTATCGTCGAGCATCCCGCGGACTTTCAGATCCGAGATCAATGTTGCCATGCCGGCGTCCATCCACGGGGAGCGGTAGGCGATCGGCTTGGCGGCACCGCTGTGATCGTCCCAGCCACGGTGGACCACCTCGACAAACGACACGCCCGCCTCGACCAGGCGACGGGCCATCAGGCAACTGCGACCAAACTTGTGCGTCCCGTAGGCCCGCCGCAGACTCTCGGGCTCCTCGTCCACGTCAAAGGCCCGGGATCGTCGCGACTGCATCAGGCGGACGGCCCGGTTGAAAGCGGCCTGCTTGGCATTGACGACCCGCGTGGCGAATTGCTTGGCAAAACGGTTTTCGCTTCGAGACAACAACTTCAACCTCGCCTCCACATCGCTGCCGGTCGGAGCCAGGTTCTCCAGCCCCTCGTTGGGATCGTTGACCAGCAACGGGGCGTGGTTCGGACCCAGGTAGCCCGGGACATTGCGATACAGGCGGCCGCCGTCGTTGCGGTCGTATCCGGCATCGATCGTGACGAACGGGGGCATCTCGTCACCGGCGTGGCTGACCTGCGACGAGGCAATGCAACCCACCGACGGGTGCTCGAAAGCGGTGGTTCGCTTGTAGCCGGTGTGCAGAAAGTACTTGGCATCGTAGTGCCCGTTGATCTCGGTCGTCATCGACCGCACCAGCACCAGGTCCTCCATCAAGGCACCCAGTTGGGGCAGGTGCTCGACGATGTGGATGCCCGGCACCGACGTCGGTTTCGGGGTGAACTCGCCCTTGGGTTTCGGATCGAAGGTGTGCTGCTGGCTGGGACCTCCGTCCATCCATAGCAGGATGCACGACTTCTTCCGCGGCTTGCCGATGGCCGTCCCGGCCAACGATTCGAACCACGGCACCGAGACGCCTGAGACCAGGCCGGCGGCCGAGAGTTTCAGCAGGTCCCGGCGTTTCAGCGTCATGTCAGGTCGTCGCATGGCGTGTTCGCTCCGTTTTCAGCACCGGTTTCGTCCGGGTGACAGCTTGTCGTGTTTTTGAATGGGTCAGCGGACCAGTAAGAACTCGCTCCGATTGACCAGCATCCAGAGAACCCCGTCGTAGGCCTTGTTGGTGTCTTTGGATCCTTCGACGAATTCACGAGCTTCGGATGCCTCGTCCGAATTGGGGCGGCGAGACAGCGTGCCCAGGTAAAGCCACTCGACGGTCCGCTCAACCCCGGCATCCGGCGTTTTCTTCTGGAACGCGTCCAGGGCCCTGCTGCGAGCCTGTAGCCTGGGGTGGTTGATCATCGTCAGCATCTGTGCCACACCATGGGTGAAATCGGTGGCGTCCTCTTCGTTGGTCCCGAATCGCCTCTGGAATTCCAGCCAGGCATCACCCACTGGTGCGGCCATTCCCACCGTCGAGGCCTTGATCCCCGTTCGCAGGTCCAGCTTCTCGTCGCCGTAGGCCCGCTTGAGCGAATCGAAGAGCACATCGGCCGTCATCAGCCGCATCGGCATCCGTCCAAAGGCCGTCGTCAGCGCAGCGCGAGCCTGAACGTCAGCTCCCGATGCAAACCGGCTGGTCCGCTGGTAGGCCTGTGAGTTGCACAGGCAGCGGAACAGGTGCTTGACGTCGAAGTCCGACGCCGCGAACTCGGTGGCCAACATCTTGATCAGGCCGGGATGCGAGGGCGGATTCAGTTCACGGAAATCGTCGATCGGGTTCACGATCCCACGTGAAAACAGGTAGAACCAAGCCCGATTCACCAGCGCGGGCGCAAAGAACGGGTTGTCCGTGGCCGTCAACCACTCGGCAAACGGCGGACGAAGATCGTCGGCCCCCTTCACCTCGAACTCCGCGCCCCGCAAAAACGCCGCCTTGACGGCCTGGCCCGAGTTCTTGAACGCCGAACCGGGGATCGAGATTTCCCCGGGCGTCTTGCTGGCCCCCTTGCCCGTCTCGATCTTGGTGAAGTCACCCTGGGCCCGACCGAAGAACGCCGCCAGGCCCCAGTGTTCTCGCTGTGACCAGTCCCGGTAGGGATCATCGTGGCACCTGGCACATTGCAGTTGAACGCCCATGAACAACGAGGCCACCGCACGGGCGGTGCCGTCGGCGGTCGTCTTGCCGCCCTGGCCGACCAGGGCGTAGAAGATCACCTGCGGGCTCTTTCCGATCGCCCCCTTGACGGTCAGGATCTCGCGGGTGATCTGGGCCCACGAGGCTCCCTCGGTCAACCTCTTCCCGATCCAATCTCCGAATGCCCGCGCCTCGCCGTAAGGCTGCGTGCCGGCGTTGCCGTTGGACGGTAACTCGGACGGACAGATCCAGTCTCGCCAGGTACGACCGAACTGTGTGCCAAACTCGGGCCTGGCCAGAAGCTGGTCTATCAGCTTGGCACGGCGTTTCGGGTCCTTGCTGTCCAGGAACGTCGTCGCCTCCTCGGCGGTGGGTACACGGCCGGAGAGGTCCAACGTGACACGTCTCAGAAAGGCCGCATCGTCGCTGATGGCAGCCGGCTTCAGACCGGCCGTCGCCAGGAAGCCGTCGATGTGCTTGTCGATGGCAGCGGCCACCTGCTTGGGCTCGTGCCGCTTGGGACCGTTCAACAACGTGTCCACGTCCTTCTGCCGCTCCGAAACGGTCGGCATCCCGGCGTCAATCCACGTCTTGATCCTGGCCTTGTCGGCGACCGAGAGCTTTTCGCGGTCGTCTCCCGAGGGCATGTTGTCGCTGGAGACCTGCTTCCACAACTCGCTCTTTTCGGCACTCCCCTTCACGATCGCCGGACCCGACTCGCCCCCCTTGAGCATCGCCGGCATGGTCCGCAGATCGAGGCCGCCTTCCTGCTTCAGCCCGCCATGACAGCCCAGGCAGTGCTTCGTCAGGATCGGCAACACGTCCCGCTCGAGTAGCGACTCCTCGTCGGCATTGGCCGAACCGGACGACGCGGCAACCAGGCATCCCAACGCCAGCAACAGACCAACACGCCTGGAGTGATCAGAGATCATCGCATCCTCATCTCGTGGCAATCGACCGGCCCTCCCAGCCGCGCTACGTCTACCCGATACATCGGCGCACGCCGATCAGTCTCACGAGTCTCCCAATCCGCACGGCGTGCTGCAAGACGGCATCAGGCAATGATCTCGTGGATCGGCGCCCCGCGGTGCATGTCGATCCGCTTGCGGCCGGGAACCTCCAGCCGCAACGGATCCAGTCCCAGCTGGTACAGCACCGTCGCATGCACATCGGTGACGTAGTGACGGTTCTCGACCGCGTAGAAACCCAGCTCGTCGGTCGCCCCGTGAGTCACTCCGCCCTTGATCCCTCCCCCGGCCAGCCAGCAACTGAACCCCTGCGGATGGTGGTCGCGACCGTTCCCTTGTGCTCCCGGCGTTCTGCCGAACTCGCTGCCAAAAACGACCAGGGTCCGCTCGAGCATGCCACGTCGCTTGAGATCTTTCAGCAGCCCGGCAATCGGCTTGTCGACCCTGGGAGCCTCGCGGTCATAACGCTTCTTGATTTCGTTGTGAGCGTCCCACTTCCCGGCACTACCGGCTCCGTGGTACAGCTGCACGAATCGGACCCCCTTTTCGACTAACCGCCGCGCGGCCAGGCACTGAGTGCCGAACTCCCGAGACGCCTCCTGGTCGAGCCCATACATCTGCTGAGTCGCCTCGGTCTCGGTCTCAAAATCCATGATCTCCGGAACCGCCGTCTGCATCCCGGCGGCCAGCTCGTAGGAACGGATCCGGGCCCGCAACTGCGGATCGTCGGGGTACTCGACCCCCACGGCTCGATTCAGCCTGCCGATCAGGTCCAACTGGGCCGCCTGCTCCGTGGCCGTCACGCCCTGCCCATATGGAGTCACAAACGGCAGCGGGTTGTCGGGGTCGGTCGAGAGCTTCACTCCAGCGTGATGCGGGCCCAGGTAATTGGCTCCATGAGCAAACTCACCACCACAGCAGCCACCGATCGAGTGGCCCATCACGATGAACTTGGGCAGTTGCTGGTTCAGAGAACCTAGCCCGTAGGAGACCCAGCTGCCGATCGTCGGCTTGGCGCCTTCGCGGACATGCTGGCCGGTGTGCCAGGTCAATTGCATGCCGTGGTTGGGGTGCACCGTCCACAGCGAACGGACCACGGCGAGGTCGTCGGCACATTCGCCGATGTTTGAAAACCAGTCCCCCACCTCCAGACCACAATCGCCGTAGGCGTGGTAGCCGGTCTGTAGCCGCATCAGGTTGTTTCGTGCCGGCACCTGGCTGCCGGCTCCGGCGAGGTCCTTTTCGCGACGCTCCTTGTCCAGGAACGCCGCAAACGGAGTCTCCTCGAATGTCTTACCGTCGAACTTGTTGAGCGCCGGCTTGATGTCGAAGCTCTCCATGTGGCTCAGGCCACCGGTCAGAAAGATCCAGATCACCGAGTCGGCCTTAGCCGGAAAGTGCGGCTCGGCCTCCAGCCGCGTCCCCGGGCTGGCTGCCTGCTCGGCCACCGCGTCCTCGTGCAACATCGCCCCCAGGGCCAGGCCGGTGAAGCCCATGCCGGTATCGGCCAGGAACGTGCGTCGCGACTGCTGGCTGGTCATGCCGGTCACCGCTGTCAGGTCGTTTCGAGTCCAGGAAGTGCGTCGGGGGTCACTTGATCGTTACGAAGTCGTGGTGATTGAACAACGAATGCACGAGGTTCTCTCGAGCGTGCAGTGTGGGGTCGGCCGAGGGTGCAGCGCCGGTCTTCGACAACGCCGGCGGGGGCCGGGGCGTCTTGGCCTGCGTGTAAGCCGCCGTGCGACTTGTGAGAAACTCCAGACAAATCGCCGCCTCGGCCGTCGTCACGTCTCTCGAGAGCACCTGCCGGAATGCCCGTTCCACGAAGACACTCGCCACAACCGGCGTCCCCGGCTTCTTTGCCGTTTCATCGACCGTCAGCTTCCGGGCCAGGCGGCGGGCGTGAACGAGTGATATCTCGCTGTTGAACAGGGCCAGGGCCTGGTGCGGTACGATGCTGACGTGCCGCTGGTAACACTCGGCCGGATCCGCACCGTCGAACAGTTTCAGGAACGCCATCTGGTCTTCGGGCGACTGGTGAAAGTAGAGACTGCGTCGAGGCACCTTCAGGCCATCGCTGGAGGCGATGTCGGGTCCGCCGAGTGTCGGATCGAGCCCGCCCGCGACGCTCAGGATGCTGTCCCGCACCGTCTCGGCGTCCATTCTCCGTGAAGGCATTCGCCAGACCAGGATGTTGTCAGGATCGGTGGCGAGAGGTTTTCCGAGGGGTGAAGAGGCACTGCGGTAGGCTCGGGAGGTAACAATCAGGCGATGCAGGTGCTTCATCGACCACGGCCGTGACCCGGGGCTCCCCTTCTTCCAGGCCACAGGCCCCGTGCCCCCGGCCGGCACCATCGATGGCTCGACCAGTTCCGAGGCCAGCCAGTCGAGCAACTCGGGGTGGCTCGGCTTCTCGCCACTGAGCCCGAATTCGAACACGCTGGTCACCAGGGCCCGTCCGAAGTGCCGCAACCAGATGTGATTGACCGCCACGCGGGCCGTCAGAGGATTCCTGGCGTCGGCGACCCAGCGGGCCAGGGACAGCCGCCGACCCGACGACGAGCCGTACTGGCCCCGCAGGCTGCTGTAGCCTGGAGTCGAGGGCTTTTCGAGCGTTTCCAGCGAGGTGGTCAACTGCTTGGATGTCGCCTTCACCTTGTTCTCGGCATCGGTCACCGCCTTGGCCAGCTGTTGGAGCATGGCCGCTTTTGCCTCGGCGGCGACACCCGGGGGCAACCCATGTTGCCGGCGACCCTTTGCCACCACCAGCGACTGTTCGGCCAGAAACTTGGCCTCGCGGGCTTTCGCCACCGCCAGGCCACGCTGGGCCAGTTGGGCGACGATCGCCAGCGGCGCGACTTTCTTCTTGTGCGCGGCCACCCCCTCGATATCCTCACGCAGCGGCACGTCATACAGCCGAACCCGGTCAGCCGCCAGGGTGCCCTGGAACGACGCCAGTTCCCCACGGTCTGTCGCCCGTCGCAGCCGTGCCTGTTCGTGGATGGCATCGAAGAAGGACGGATGCGACGCGTGAGCCGCATCCAATTCGGCGGTGGGCGAGAACTGTTTGATCGAATCGGCCGGGGCCATCGCCAGGTTGCCCGGCAGGCTGTCGAGTTGCAGCAGGCCGAACTCGGCCGACGCGTCGCAGGTCCACAACCGAATGCCGCCGGGTTCTCGAGCGGGCAACTTGTGAGCCGCCAGCAGGACGTCGTTGACGTAGACGTTGATCAACTGGCCCCGCACGTGGATTCGCAGGGCGAACTCACGACCCAGCGGCACGTCGAAGGCCCGGAACAGCGGGTCCGAGTAATGACGCTCGCCGTCGAATTCGCTGAAGAAGCCCAGCCCGGCGCGGTCCTTCGATGCCTTCAGGTACACCCCCTCGTTGCGGCCTCCCTTGTCGTGGCGGTCAAAGGTGATGCCCGCTTCTCGAGTGGACTCGCCGCCGGTGAGCCTGAGCACCGCGTGCAGAGTGAACTCGAGCGGTGATCCGCCCGGCGGGGTGAACTCAACCCAGCCCTCGACATCCTCACCGACCTGCTTCTGTGCCAGTCCGCCCTGGGGCAACTCGACCCATTCCCCGGCACCAGTTCGCCATGCCGGATTGCGCTGGGGGGCAAACGTGTCGCGGATCCTGTTGCCAGGGCCGGGTTTCTCGGGAGGCACACCCGGTGCCTGGAGACGTTTCTGGAAATCGGCCTTCAGTGCCAATGCCGTCGCCATGGCCTTTTCGGCGGCGGCGATGTTGTGGTGGAGCCGCTCGAGCGTCTGGTCGGCAACGGCCGGCCGCAGGTGCGGCACCCTCGCTTCTGGAGGCAAGCCGACCGAGCTTGGTTCAACCCAGCCACCGATCACCTGGGGAATCCCCGGGGTGATCTTCCGTGTCTTGTCGGGTGTCTTGTCGTTGCCGCGAATGTAGAACCTGGTGGCCGCGTTCTGGTCGCGATCGAAGATCCGTGCCACTCCGGCCAGGTCGATCCCGTCGGGACCCCCGCCGCCGCTGTCGATCGCCACCTGCACCGGCTCGAAGATGTTGCGGTATCGGTAGTACTCGTCATGCCAGATCGGGTCGTAGGGATGGTCGTGACACTGAACACAGGCGATCGTCATCGCCAGGAAGGCCTTCGCGGTGTGTTCGACCGTGTCACGGATCCACTGCTCACGGCTGTCGGTGTTGCGGTTGCGGACCAGGAACCCGGTGGCCCGCAACGCCCCGATCTCAAAGGGCGTCATCTCGTCCCCGGCCAGCATCTCCATCGCCATCCGGTCATAGCCCTTGTCGGCGTTCAGCGACTCAACCACCCAGTCCCTGTAGTGCCACATGTTCTTCTGGCTGAACCGCACCTCGCTCTGAAACCCGTACCAGTCGCTGTACCTCCACACGTCCAGCCAGTGCCGCCCCCAGCGTTCTCCGTAATGAGGGCTCTCGAGCAGGCTGTCGACTGCCCGGGCGTAGGCGGCCGGTGAGGGATCTGCCCGCAGGCTCTTCAACTGTTCGGGCGAAGGCGGCAGCCCGATCAGGTCCAGGCTCGCCCGCCGCAACAGCACCTCGGGCGACGCCTGCCTCGCGGCAACCACGCCCCCGCGGACGTGGCCTCGTGCAATGAACGCATCGATCGGGTTGTGACTCCACTCCCGGTCAGCCGCGGGCACCGCGGGTCGGCGAACCGGTCGATAAGACCAGTGATTCCGCGGATCCTCGGGCTCTTCGCTCGGCGGCGCGACCGCGCCGCCTGCAATCCAGGCCGTCAGCGTGGCGATTTCGGCCTCCGAGAGCCCCATGCTCTCAGGCGGCATCCGGGTCTCCTTCTCGGCCGTGACCCGCTTCAGCAACAGGCTCGCCGCGGCCTGGCCGGGGACCAGTGCGGCACCGTTCTCACCACCCTTTGCCGCCAGAGTCCGCGTATCCAGCCGCAGCTTGGCTTCACTCTTCAACGGCCCGTGGCAGCGAACGCAGTGAGTCTTGAAGATCGGCTTGACGTCGCGGAGGTAATCGACGCCGTCGGCCCCGTAGACCGACGACGTGAATGCCGCGACCAGGACCATCAGCGCCACGCGGCTGATCGGATCCCGACTCGATTGCATCAACCCGCCCCCTCATGGACCAGCCGTCAACTCGCAGGACCCCGCATCCCCAGCCGACACCGCACCGCCACTAAACCTCGGGCAGCGGCACATGCTTGTCGACGATGTATTGCGGGCGTCCCGAGAGATCCGGCAATTTCATCGTCGAGGGATCCAGGCCGAGGTTACGGTACAGCGTGGCAAACACCTCGCCGAAATGCACCGGCCGGTCCTTGGGAACAGCACCGTTGCGGTCGGTGGAACCGATGACCTGGCCGGTCTGCATCCCACCACCGGCAATCAATCCCCCACCCACCTGCGGCCAGTGATCTCGACCGGCCGTCTTGTTGATCGTCGGCGTCCGTCCGAATTCGCCCCAGGCCACCACCGACACGTCGTCGCCCAGGCCCCGCTCGTAGAGGTCGGCGATCAGGGTCGCCAACGAGCGATCGAAGATCGGCAGGTGCGTGTCGCGAGCCGTGTTGTGGTTGTTGCTGTGGAAGTCCCACCGCCCGAAGTTCAGCGTCACCACCCGGGCACCGGCTTCGACCAGCCGACGAGCCATCAGGAAGTGCTCGGGGTTCCGCGGGGCCCCGTCACCGTAGTTCTTCGGATCGCCCTTGCCGTAACGCTCACGGACCGCCTTATCTTCCTTCGAGAGATCCAGGGCATCGGCCAGGCGGCTGGAGGTCAGGATGTCGAGTGCCTGGCGATTCAGGTCGTCGAGCCCGGCGAGTGACTTGTCGGAGGAGTGGCTGCGGCGGAAGGCATCGAGGTCGCCGAGCAGCTGCTTGCGGTTGCCGAGCCGTCCGAGCGTGATGCCGCCGTTGAGTTTCATGTTGGCCCGCGCGGGCCCCGAGGGGCGGAAGGCACCCTGGCTGATGCCCAGGAACCCCGGATGACCCGGTGACCCGTAGGGAGGATGACCGGTGTTGGGCGAGAGACCGATGAAGGGGGGCATCGAGATATTGGTCGCCCCCTGCAGTCTCGACGCCACCGCACCCATCGACGGCCAGTTGCCCGATGGCTGGTTGACGAAACTGTGACCGGTGTAGCAGATGAACGAATCGTGAGATCCGTTGGGCGAACCGTAGACACTCCGCAACGGGATGCACTTGTCCATCACGCCGGCCAGCATCGGCATGTGCTCACAGATCTGGATCCCTGGCACCCGGGTGTCGATCGGCCGGAACGGACCGCGGATGTTGCTCGGGGCTTTCATCTTCAGGTCGTACATGTCCTGGTGCGGCGGTGCACCACACATGTAGATCATGATGACGGCCTTGTGAGATCCCTTGATCCCGGCTGCCTCTTCGGCCGCCAGCAACTGCGGCAAGGACAGCCCACCCAGGCCCAGGGCGCCGATCTTCAACGCATCGCGACGCGTCACTCCGTCACACAGGCGACTGCCGGTTCCTTTGATCGTCAGCATCAGCGTGCTCCGATTGTCATTCGATCTACAACCCTCGCTACTCCTTTGTACTTCATCGGCAGACCACCAACCACCCCGACCTTTTTTTCGCACTCCGACGGGAACCGATCACGGCAATCGCGACACCTGGCGGACCGCGATGTTGTCCATATCCAGGACGTTGTTCTCAGCCGCCTTGTGTAGGTAGGTCCCCATCCGCAGGAACCAGGTGGTCCCCCTGGCCCGGGCGTCGAAGTACGGCAGCGGCTTTCGATTGAGCGGCACCCAGTCGCCGCGATCCTTGCGGACAAACGCCTCGATCGTCCTGGCATCGGTATTGATCACCAGCCTGAGGCCAAACCACCCGCCGGTCCCGACCACATCGCCCAGCCCGTGTTGCGAGTCGCCATAGTTCTGCCGGTCATCGGGCACCGCGACCGCCACCAGGTCAGCTCGCCCCGACCACGCGTGCACGACCGCGATGGAGCGTCCATCGGCATCCTGGATCGCCAGCGTCGGCTGGTTGACCAGTGACCCGCGGCGGAAGTCGACCTCGACGGACACCACGCCGGAAGCCACGCTGATCGAGTGCATCGGCAGCACGTCGCTGGGACACGTCGAGTTGACGTCGCAGACGGCACGCCGGCCCGCACCGCTGCCGGCAACCGTCAGTGACCGGTCCCATCCCCGTTTGGCGTACCGGGTGTTCTCGTACCAGCCGTCTCGACCCAGCAGCGCAGCCGGCTCGCCGGGCGTTCCAAAAGCAGACCCACTGAAGTCGCAATTCCAGACCAGGCCACCCCGATCATCCTTGCCGTTGAACGTGATCAGCCCGAACCTCGCCGGGTCACGGAACCCGGCCGGACTCAGGGACCAGGCCGAAAACGGCGGGCTGCCCCGCTCGGCGAACCGGTTGCGGCAGAGATTGAAGCGCCAGGTCGATCCGGGCCGGGGTGACTGGCCACCCAGCCGCGCCAGCGGCAACGCCGCTCGCAACTCCCACGACGTCTTCCCCACAGACGTCCGCACCTCGATCCCCGAATTCCAGCCGATGTTGGCCGTGGCCCCGATCGCGCCGGGCGTTTCGCGAGCGTCATAAACGACGCCGCGACTGGTGATGCAGAACTGGTAGAAGCTCTTCCCCAGCCCGGTCGGATCGACGAACAGTTCGATCGAATCGTCGCTGAATCCACCCACGTCCCGGTCGCGGGTCACCGCCTTGATCGACGACACAAGTGGCTCGTCGCAGCGGGCTCGGATGTAGAGACTCGAGTCGTCCCAGGCCAGCTGGAACGCCGTCTTCTGAGGCACCGGTTCGTTCTTCAGCGTCCGGGTGATCTGTTGCCAGGGTGCCGTCGCCCAGGTGGCATCGGCGTGCCAATTCTCCTCGGACACCTTGCCCGCAACGCGAGCCACGGCCGAGGTTGCCATCGGAGCCGCTTCGGCGATCGACGACGCCTCGTAACGAACCCGGCTCTTGAGCATGTGCTGCAGGATACCCTCATCGACCAGGTCCACACGACGACGAAAGACGCTCCCCGCATCGGTCACCCGACG
>Ga0310123_10002018_pt1 | contig 16377 bp, 10 predicted proteins | sample CB6_AW_1057_MG_FD_203505 | JGI IMG/M metagenome (GOLD analysis project Ga0310123, IMG submission 203505) | Marine microbial communities from Western Arctic Ocean, Canada - CB6_AW_1057 | ecosystem: Environmental > Aquatic > Marine > Oceanic | place: Canada: Western Arctic Ocean | collected... | reverse complement strand
GGGGAGTCGGTCTGGCATCCGCTTTCGATTCGGCCCGACCGCACACTACTGGGCCTGGCTTGCCTAACCGCCTTTGGCCTGCTCCTCCTCGGCACCGCACGAGCCTTCAGCGTCATCAGCCGCCGACGGTTCACAGGCGCCCTTGTGGTTTTTGGTGTCATCCTGGCCTTCATCGGTATCGTCCAGAAGGGCCTGATGGCCGACAAACCGTACGGTTTTTGGGAGCCGATCGACGCCGGCGCGTTTTTCCCGTTTGGCCCGTTTGTCAACCGGAACCACTTCGCCGGTTGGATGGCGATGGCGCTGCCGCTTTCGCTCGGGCACTTCGGCGCGCTGGTGGCGCAAGGAATGCCGGGTGTGGGACCCGGATGGCGGAACCGGCTGGTCTGGTTCTCGACACCGGCCGCCAGTGCTGCGGTCCTGACTGGACTTGGCGTCCTGGTCATCTCGCTGTCGCTGGTCATGACCGTCTCGCGGTCCGGTCTCGTTTGCCTCTTTGTCGCGGTGGCGCTTCTCGGCCGGCTCTGGCTGCGGCGAAACGCGACGTTGACCAAGCGAGCCGTCGGCGTGGTGTTTCTTGGCGCGGTCGTGATAGGTGCCATCGGCTGGACCGGCATCGATGCCATTGCCGCTCGCTTCGATCAGACTCAAACGGCTCGCTTCGCTGGCCGGCTCGACGCCTGGGCCGACGCAGTGGATATCGCAACCGCCTTTCCGGTGACCGGTACCGGTCTCAACACCTACGGTTTCGCGACGCTCGTCTACCAGAAGCGGAATTTGAAGTACCACTACGTCGAGGCGCACAACGACTACCTTCAGCTCGTGGCGGAAGGCGGCGTGCTCCTGGCCGTTCCGGTGTTCGGACTGCTCGGTGTCGTGGTCTATCAGCTCGCGAAGTCACGGCCAGAGAGGACGACGTCGCTGTGGATACGTGCCGGTGCCGTGACAGGTCTCATCGCAATCGGCGTGCAGGAAATCGTCGACTTCAGCCTACAGCTACCTGGCAACGCCGTCCTCTTTACACTCGTCCTGGGCCTCGCGCTGGCGCATCGTGAACATTCTCCTCCTCAACCAGACATCGTGGAGCCACACGCGACCGGGAATCCGTGAGAGTCACGCTCCTGCTTCTTCCAGCGGTGGTCGCAGGCGCCATCGCATATGCGCTGACGCCCCTGGTGTCCGTGCTCGCACGACGCCTGGGCGCCATCGACATACCCAGCTCGCGCAAGGTGCACGGCAGCCCGACGCCAAGGTTGGGAGGGGTCGCCGTCGTCACCGCGTTGGTCGTCACCCTCGGTGGTCTCTGGCTGTTTCGCGTGGCCCGCTACCCGGAGCTGTCGCTTGGTTTGTGCCTCGCGCTCACGCTGGGCCTACTCCCCGTCTTCCTGGTGTCGTGTTACGACGACATCCGGCCATTGCGTCCCTACGTCAAATTTGCCGGGCACCTTGGCGGCGCGGCGATCGCCATCGCCGCGGGATTGCACCTGAACGACACGGTGCAACTGTTCGGGCAGGTCATTCCGCTCGGCGGCCTGGCGATTCCACTGTCGATCCTGTGGATCGTGGGTGTCACGAATGCCTTCAACCTCGTCGACGGCCTGGATGGGCTCTCGGCCGGGTTGGGGCTGATCTCGGCCGGAAGTCTGGCGATCGTAGCGGTGCTGACCGGAAACAGCGAAATTATCGTCCTTTCCCTCGTCGTGGTCGGGGCGCTCGCCGGTTTCATTCCGTACAATCTCCACCCCGCACGCGTGTTCCTGGGCGATTCGGGTGCCACCGCGATCGGCTTCTCCCTCGCCTGCCTGACGCTCAGTGGAGGCTCGAAGCTGTCAGCGGGGTTGGCGGTCTTCGTGCCACTGCTGGCCGTCGGCGTACCGGTGGCCGACACCTTGCTGTCGATCCTCCGACGCGTCCTCCGGGGGTTGCGGCAGAAGACCGGGTTTTCCATTTTTCAGGCCGACCGCGAGCACATCCACCACCGGCTCCTGCGTCTGGGCATCAACCACGGCCGCGCCGTTCTCATGCTCTACGGCGTTGCGGTGACGGCGGCCGCCGTCGGCATTGCGTCGCTGTTCGTGACGGCGGGTAACGCCGGGCTCCTCCTGGCGACGCTTGCCGGCGCCAGCTTCATCGGCGTAGGCCGTCTGGGGTACGACGAGTTCGCCGTGCTGCGGAGCGGTGTGGTCCTGAAGATCTACGACACCGCCGTCATCAAGAGCGGCTTTTTTAAGGTCTTCGTGGATATCGGGCTGGCGATGCTGGCGTTCTACGTTGCTGTTGCCTTCAAATACGACGACTGGGAGTTGGCCACCCATCGGACGCTGCTGCTGAACGGCCTCGCGCTGCTCCCCTCGATCAATCTCGGGGTGTTTTGGGCCTTCCGAGTGTATTCGCGCGCGTGGCGGTACGCGAGTCTCGACGACGTCATCGGCGTGAACTGTGCCGTGTGCGTGTCGGCTGTGCTCGGGTTCGTCCTGACCAGATTGCTGTTCGATTCGGGCGCGGCCACGACGCTGTTTGCCGCATACGCAGTGCTGCTCATGGTGGGTACCAGCGCCGGGCGGTCCTCATTTCGCGTGTTGGCGTACCTCAGGGATGCCGGCCGCCTGGACGGACCTCGTGTCGCGGTCTACGGGGCCGGGACGCACGGTATGATGGCGCTGCAGGAGATGCGGAGTAACGGCGCATTGCAACTGCGGCCGGTCGGGTTCATCGACGATGACCCCTCCCTGCTGGGGCGTCGCTTCAGTGGACTCCCGGTCTTGGGTGATGTGACCCAGCTCGGTCGGCTCATCCGGGAGCATCAAATTGAAGCCGTGCTGTTCGCCTCGGACCACATTCAGCCAGACCGTCTCGATGCCACGGTGCGAGCCTGCGGCGCGGCTGGCATCGGCATCTATGAGTTCAGAATCGGCGTTCACGCGCTGGCGCCTGGCGGGGCATCCGCGCGGGCCGGCGCACGCTCGGCTCGGGCCATCGTCGAATCGGCGTAGCCATCCACGCTCTCTTCGCCGCGAAATTGCATGACGCGTCTGATGCCTGTTTGTGCGGCGATCCTGGTCCTGTGTTCTGCAGGCGGGCTTCACGCGCAGTCGTCCGACGTCACCATCATGCCCGACGACCTCGTGATGGTCACTGTCGAAGGGCATCCCGACCTCGGCGGGCAGTATGCGGTTGAGCTAGATGGCTCGGTCTTGTTTCCTCTCGTTGGTCGCGTAGAGGTAGGGGGTCTAACGGTTCATGCGCTGACGGGTGTTCTCGCAGGTCGCCTCCAGGCGTACATCAGCGCGCCGCGGGTCCGTGTCGAGTTTCGACTGCCCGAGCGGGTGTTCGTCTTCGGGGATGTGCAGCAACCCGGGCTCTACGACCTGCCGAGAGGCATGACGGTCCTCGAGTTGTTGCTGCAGGCTCAGTATAGCGGGGTCTCCGAAGTGCTGGTAGTGCGTACCGGGAATGTCAGGGCTCCCGTGCTGCCGTATCAGGCGCAGCCGTCAGACGTCATCCGGGTGAACCTGCGACAGCTCGAGTCGGATGTCGAACGGGGGGACCTCTCCCGCAACCTTCCACTTGAGACGGGCGACACCGTGTTCGTCCCGACGCTCGATCCCAACACCGCGTTTGTTAGTGGAGAAGTCAACAGGCCGGGGGCGTACTCCGTCCACGACGGGGCAACCGTCCTGCAGATGCTGACGCTTGCAGGGTGGCTGACCGAGCAGGGATCGCCCGAACGGGTGCGCGTCGTGCATTTCGAGGGCACCGAGCGCACCGAATCCCGGGCGGAGCTCGACACGGTGGTCCACCCGGGGGACACGATTGTCGTGCAGGAGCCGTTCTTCAATCCATCGTTCGGGTTCGATCAAAGGCAGATCAACGTCGGTCGCATGAGGTCCGCTGTTGGTGGTGTCGGTGCCCCTGCCTTGTCGGGCGGCGAGATCCGGTTGGGAAGGAGCCTGGTGATCACGCCAGCCCTGGTGTTCGACGGCGTGGGCGTCGACTCGAACGTGTTCTTCGCACGTAGCGATGAAGATCGCAAGTCCGACTTCGTCATGTCGATGAGTTCCCAGGTCGGGATCGGCCTGGATCTCCGCCGAGTCCGATTGAGGGGGACTCTCTCAGTCGGAGGGCGGTACTACCAAAAGTTCAAGAGCCAACGTTCCGTGGACCCAGGCTATGGCGTGTCCGTGGAGTATGACCTTGCGCGGCGCGTAGCGCTCTCGGCAGGCTACGGCTTCAGCTCGACACGAGATCGTTTCACCTACGACCTGGACGCGCGGGTACGTCGCAACGAACGTGCGACGACTGTCGGTAGCACGTTCGGGCCGTGGGGACGTGTGAGTTTTGAGCTGACAGGTTCCATCTCGGAGAGGCTGGTGCCGGATGTCGTGACCTTTGACGGGCAAGACCTGCGTGTCACGCTGGATCAGCGCATTCAAACCGCCACACTGTCTGTGAATCTCAGGCTTACGCCGGTGACTTCGCTGGATCTCTCCTATACTCCTTCCACATTCCGCTTCCCGCGGTTTCCCGACAGAAACGCCGACGCCTCGGAGTTCAGGGTCGGTACGTCCTTCGCGCCGAGCGCTCTAGTGCAAGGTAGTGTCTATGTTGGTTATCTACATTATTTCGCACTCGATGACTCCGTGGAGGATTACGTCGGGCCGATCATGGGTGGCAACGTGGGGTACACATGGCGTGAGCGTACCCAGGTGGGTGTGCGGGGCGACCGCACGACCGAATCTTCGTACCGGGGAGGAGTGGCCTTCGTTCTGGTAGACCGCTATGGAGGTTGGCTCGGTCAGTCTCTGTCGAATATGTTCGATGTTGTGCTGGAGGTGGATCAGGAGCATTACAATTATCGAGGGTTCGATGTGCCAGGGCCGCTCGGTCAGCTGGATCAAACGACCTTGACAGGCACCCGGTATGCCGTGCAATTTGGCGTTCGGCTCGGCGGTTCGCGCGTTGCAATCAACACGATCTACGAGCCGCGCTACGAAGCCTGGCTATCGAGCATTCAGTTTCAGTACGGAATTTTTCAGGTATTACGCCAATGACAAACCCCTGGTGCCAGAAGTTCGGATCCGTCTCGCCCGGAACGGGGGAGAGGGTGAGCGTGTGGGGGAAGAGCTCTCGCCGTGACGTGTGGGCCTCCTGCGTTCGGCTGATGTCCGCAGCAGCCGCCGTCTGTGCCTGCGTCGGCGTGATCGCGTTGGCCCAATCCGACTACCAGCTTCGCTTGGAGGACACGATCAACATCAGCGTCGTGAACCAGCCCGATCTGTCGAAGCAGTACGTCGTCAACGAGAATGGGAACCTGCTGCTCCCCTTGATCGGCGAGCTGCAGGTCGTGGGGTTGACGGCGACCGAGCTCGCCGCCGAGCTGCACCGGAGGCTGGAGGAGTTCTACACCAATCCGCAGGTCAGCGTGGATGTCGAGCGAACGCTGCGCGTCTTCCTCTTCGGTGGCGTGGGCTCGCCTGGCATGTACGAGCTGACGGCGAACATGACGTTGATCGAGCTGCTTGCCCGCGCCGGGACCGGGACCGGAGGTGCGTCTGAAGCGCTCATTATCCGAAGGAAGGGCGCGCTCACGCCTATCCACCCCGATGATGCTGGTGCCGACGTCATTCGTGTGAACATGCGCGAGTTCGAGAAGGACCTCGAGAGCGGGACATTGTCTCGGAACATCGTCCTCGAAGAAGGGGACACCATCTTCATCCCGCGGGTGGATCCCAACCGTATCTACATCTCCGGCGAGGTTCGCAGTCCCGGCACGTTCTCCGTACCGGAAGGGACCACCGTCTTGCAGGCGCTCACGCTGGCGGGTGGGCCGACCCCGGGTGCGGCGCTCAATCGCATCAATATCATGAGGCTTGTGGACGGGAGCCAGGAGAAACTCGATGCCGAGCTTGAGGACATCGTGCAGCCCGGCGACACGATTCTCGTACCGGAAAGGTTTTTCTGATGTCCAGCGATCGTCTGTTCGATGCGCCTGACCGGGGAGCTGAATCTGCCCCCGAGTCTTCCAACGGTGGCCATGGTGGCAATAACGACGGCGCTCCGGGCCCGCGGGTGTCATCCGGGGCCCCTGCGGAACCACCGGTGTTCAACACCGCCGGGCGTACGCCTGGCGGTGAGTCCGGCTACGGCGGCTCCTACGGAGCGGCGCTGGATATGGAGGCGGCGTCGTCTGAAGGCCTCAACATCCGGTATGTCCTGGGGGTGCTCGTCAAGCGTCGGTGGAGCGCTCTCACCGTGCTTCTGATGGCGCTCACCTACGTGGTGATTCAGAATTACACTGCGGTGTCCGTCTTCCAGGCCACGGCGCGCGTGCTGGTCGAGACCGAGCGGTTCAACCTGGTGGACATCGAGGCGGTCATCGAGCAGCGCCGGTCTCTCGATGCCGAGTTGGCTATTCTGAGGAGTCGTTGGCTGGCCAAGCGCACGGTTGAGGCGCTCGGGCTGTTACCGTCCCGGACGCAGACGGTCCCTCAGGATGGGACCGAGGCGACCGAGGTGGGTGACGTGCCCAGCGACTCATCGCTTGCGTGGTGGTCTTCCGTCCAGACCTTCGCCTCGAAGGCGTTTGGCATCGGGTCGCCGCCGGCGTCTTCCGAGGGGTCTCAACCCGGTACGGGTGTGTCCGCCGAGAGCTCGTTCGGAGAGAGTCTGGCCGACATAGGCCGGATCAATGGCTTCCTGGGTGGCCTGTCGGTTTCCTTTACGTCCCAGGCAAGCACGGTCCTCGACGTCACGTATCGCTCAAGCGATCCGATCGTTGCCGCGCACTACGCCAACACGCACGCCGATCAGTACATCGAGCAGAGCCTCGATCTGCGATTCGCCGCGGTCCAGGAAGTTACCGATTGGCTGGGAGATCGTCTCGCGGAGCAGCGGCTGAAGGTCGATGCGAGCGAACAGGCCCTATCCCAGTTCAGAGAAGAGAACGGACTGACCGCCATCGAGGGGAGCTCGCCGACCGTAACGCGACTCAACCAGCTGACCACCTCGCTTACCAGCACGCAGGCCGAGCTCCTGGAAATGGAGGCACGCCACAACACGGCCCTTGCACTGCGCGGCGACCCCGAAAGATTCGATCAGCTACCCTTGACCCTCGGCAACGAGACGCTGCAGCGGCGCCGACTCGATCTGGAACAGCTACAGCGCCGGCGGGTTGAGTTGAGCGCGACCCTGCGCGACCGGCATCCGGATATGGTCCAGCTCCGGGAAGCGCTCGAGGCGTCCCAGATCATGCTCGAAACCGAGCGTGACCGCCTGCTCGAGTCGCTGCGGCAGGAGATCGCCGCCAGTGAGGCCGCAGAAGCCAACCTGGCCCGCGCGCTCGACACCCTCAAGCAGGAAGCGATCATCCAGGGCAGCAAGAGTGTCCAGCTAAGCGTTCACATGCGCGAGGCCGAGACCAACCGTCAGATCTACAACCTGCTCCTGGAGCGGGCGCAGGAGACCGATGTCGCCAAGGAGATCAACCCCAGCCGGGCGCGCGTGCTCGATCAGGCGGTCGTACCGGGGTCTCCATTCACCCCGAACCGGGTGCAGAACCTCCAGCGTGGGTTTCTTGCCGGCCTGGTGCTTGCTATCGCCGTGGCGTTCGGTTTCGAGCGCCTCGACAACAGCGTCAGGGCTCCGGGTGACATCAGCGACTACCTGCAGCTCCCGTACATCGGGCTGCTCCCGGAGGTCACCGTCAACGACAAATCGGTGCGGCTGCTGGCGACCGACGGGGTCTTGCCACAGTTTACCGAAGAGCTCCGGCAGATCCGCACCAATGTGCTCTTCTCGTTTTCGGGCAGCACAGCGCGCTCGGTGGTGATCACGAGTGCCGGCCCAGGCGAGGGCAAGACCGTCGTGGCGAGCAACCTGGCCGTGGCGCTCGCGCAGACCGGGGAACGGGTTCTTCTCGTCGACGCCGACCTGCGTCGGCCGAGGGTGCACTCGACCTTTTCAGTTTCCCAGCAGCCTGGACTGACCAACGTGTTGGTGGGGAATACCAAGCTGTCTCAGGCCGTCCAGGAGTCTGGAGTGGCTAATCTGTGGATTCTTCCCGCCGGGCGGCACCCGCCGAACCCGTCGGAGTTGCTCGGGTCACAGAAGCTCAAGAGCCTCCTGACTGTGCTTGGCGAAGAGTTCACGTGGATCCTCTTCGACACGCCGCCGGTCATCGCCGTGACCGACGCCTGCGTGCTGGGGCACGTCGTCTCCGGCGTGCTGTTTATCGCAGGTTCAGAGAAAGTGAGCCGCCAACTGGCGCGCCGCGCGATCGAGCAGATCAAAACCGCCAACGGAAAGCTGGTCGGCGGCGTGCTCAACCGCGTGGCTATCAGTAGCAACCGCTATTACTACGCCTCGTACTCGGCAACCTATCAGCGAAAATACGGCGACTACTACCGGACGCCGAAGCCGCCACCACCAGTGCAGGCATCGTCCGACGGCGTCTCGAATCTGGTGGGGAAGTAGGGACATCGAACCGGCTCTATCGCCAGAGGTATCAGGCCGTCATGCGGCCCGAAACGAGAGTGTTGTACTCATTCGAAACCGCCGGTGGCGGCCAAGGCGCGCATGTGCGCGCTTCGCGGGCGCGGAGTGAGGCCTTGGGGGTCCCCGCGAAGCGCCCGGGTGAGGTTCGGGGCGTAGCCCCGTCTAGTTAGACAGAGCATGGCACTGTATCTGCTGTACGGCCTTGTTGGGCTAGGGGTTGCTCGTGGGCTCACGCGCTGGCGTGATGGGCTGTTCTTCATCGTCCTGCTCGGGGCGGTGCAGGACCCGCTGCGCAAGCTCGTGCCGGGGGTGCCGGGCTATCTGGTGCTCGCCAGCGCCGTGGTCCTGGGTGTCGTGATGTTGGGGCTCGCCAGCGGCAGCCGTACCTGGTGGAGCACGTTCGCCCGTCACTTTCCCTCGATCAGCCGGGCCGCGGGGTGGTTCGGGCTGGCCTGCGTGCCGGCGGCCGTCATCTCCGCGTCTTACGGGGCCGGCTCCTGGCTGCTGAGTCTCCTGGGCGCGATGTCCTATGCGGTTCTGTTTGTGGCCGTGCTCGTCGGCTTTTACTATCCCCGCTCCGTCCGGGAGCTACGACGGTTCCTCAGCTTCTACTGCATCATGACGTCCGTCATGCTGACGGGCACGGGCATAGACTATTTCGGGTTTTGGCCCAATTCGCCTCTAGTCGGCACCGAAGCGTTGGGAACCGAGTGGCTCCGATTTCGCTCGGGATACGTCATCGAGATGATCGCCGGCTTCTATCGCAGCCCGGATGTGATGGGTTGGCATGCGGCAGCGACCGTCATGCTCGCCACGATTCTGGCGATGACAGCCCGGGGGACATCCCGTTGGTTTTGGATCGCACTGGCGGCACTGGCGGTCGCGGCACTGATCGTGTGTGCACGCCGAAAGATGTTCTATATGCCACCGGTGTTCGGCGCCGTCATCATGTGGATCTACTGGCAGTCGCGCCGGCCGGGACGGATGGTCCCGGTCCTGCTCGGCCTCATGGTGCCGCTGGTGGGCGGGGCGGTGGTGTCGGAATGGCTGGGGGAGAATGAGGCCCCAACCGTCATTCGCTACTACACAGAGGGTTCCCTAGAGGCGCTGGACCAGTTGGAGGCGCACGGGTATCGCGCGCTCGTCACTACCTACGCCCAGGCAGGCTTCTTTGGTTCCGGTCTGGGTGTGGCCACGCCTGGCTCGCATCACCTGAACGTGGAGCGTCCGCACACCTGGCAGGAGGGCGGCGCGAGCCGCCTCCTGGTGGAGTTGGGCGTGCCGGGCATGGTGGCATTCACCGCCCTCGTGGCAAGCATCCTCCTTGCCGGATGGCAGTTGACAAGACGTCACGTGCTAGCGCGATCGGACCTGAGCACCTACGCCGTCGGGCTGTTTGCGTTCTTCGTGGCCAATGGCTCGAGCCTGATCGTGTCTGGTCAGATCCTGGCCGATCCGGTCATCGCGACACTTCTCGGGCTGTCGCTCGGCTTCGTGCTCTCCCTGGCACGCGCTCCGATAGCGCTGCCAGTTCCCGCGTCGCCGCCGCTGCCAGTGCCAGCCGCACGGGCGCCAGCATATGTTGCTTGAGCTGGTTCGAGGGTTGTGGCCCTCTATCCCCGCGGCTCACTTGTGTTGGCATCCGTGGGGCAAGGCTTTAGCCTTGCCACGCAGGCCTGAAGGCCTGCGCCACATTAGTAACCCAAGACAGCTCTAGGCATAAGGAACGATGACTGCGTCTGTCTCGCAAGGACTTGCAGCAGCCCAAGGCGCGCACGGCGCGGCTGTGGGGGAGCAGCGCGGGGCGTCGGGGTCCCAGCAAGCGACCGAGCCGGGGTTCGGGGCAGAGGCCCGGCTGATGATAGATGTCGAGGCCAATCGCGCAGCGCCCAAGTACGGTCGCGGCGAGCTTGTGCTGCGGGCTCTGTGGATGCCAGGGAGACTGCTGTTCCGCTTGATTCCAAGGCCTTTCTTCGGCGTCCGTCGTGTCCTGCTGAGACTGTTCGGCGCTAGGGTGGGCCGCCAGGTCCATATCTATCCTTCAGCCACCATCTACCTGCCCTGGCGCCTCACGATCGGCGATCGGGCTGCGATCGGGGAATACGCCTTCGTTTATAACCTGGGCGCGGTCTCGATAGGCGCGCGGGCCACCATCAGCCACAAGGCCCACCTCTGTGCGGGCACCCATGATTACACCGACCCATCGCTGCCCCTGGTTCGATCGACCATCGTGATCGAGAACGACGCCTGGGTTTGTGCCGACGCGTTCGTCGGCGCGGGTGTGCGGATTGGCCGTGGCGCCGTCGTGGCTGCGCGGGCCGTGGCGGTCAGGAATGTCGACGACTGGAGCGTGGTGGCAGGTAACCCTGCCAGACACGTCAAGTTCCGAAGGATGAAGGTGGAAGGGTGAAGGGCGATTCTCGTGACGTGAGCAGAAGACGAAAGTAGATGCATCCTTTCTCCCTCCTTCATCCGTGATGAAGATCCTCTTCCTCAACCAGGCGTTTCATCCCGACGTCGTTGCGTCCGGGCAGGTGCTGACCGACCTGGCTGTGAGCCTGGCCCGGACGGGCCATCAGGTGACCGTCGTCACCGGAGCAAACGGCTACGACGACACCCAGCGGCGCTTCCCGCGGCGGGAGATCTGGAACAACATCGAGATCAAACGGGTTCCCGCCGTGCGTCTCGGCAAGGAGAGCCGCTGGCGCCGGGCCGTCGACTTCGGGAGTTTCCTGACACTGTGCGCGCTCCGCCTAGCTACGCTTCGGCGCCACGACGTCGTGGTGGCGATGACGTCGCCCCCGTTGATCTCGGTGCTTGGCGCGCTGTTCGCGAGCGTGCGACGGGGACGTCTCGTGGTCTGGGTGATGGACCTGAACCCCGATGAGGCGATCGCCGCGGGCTGGCTGCGGTCGGCATCCCATACGACGCGCCTGTTGCAGCGGCTCCTGGATTTCAGCCTGCGTCGCGCGGCGACGGTGGTGGTGCTCGACCGGTTCATGAGAGACCGCATCCTCGCGCGAGGAATCGAACCGGTAAAGGTGACGACCATCCCGCCATGGTCCCACGACGACGACGTGAGGTTCGACACCCAGGGACGGGAGCGCTTCCGGAGCAGGCACGGTCTGGCGGAGAAGTTCGTCGTGATGTACGCCGGGAACCATAGCCCCTGCCACCCGCTAGACACGCTGCTGCACGCTGCCCGTGAGCTTCGCACCCACGAGGCCATCATGTTTGCCTTCGTCGGGGGTGGAAGCGAGGTCGGGAAGGTCCGGCGGTTCGCAGAGGGGCACCGTCTGGCGAATGTCGTCCAGTTGCCGTATCAGCCGCTATCGGACCTCGGTGCCACACTCTCCGCGGCCGACTTGCACGCCGTCGCGCTCGGTGACCCGTTCGTGGGCATCGTCCATCCCTCCAAGATTTACAACATCCTGCGGGTGGGCGGCCCCGTGCTCTACATCGGTCCCCCGGAGAGTCACATTGCAGACCTCGCCGCGCGGCTGCCCGCCGGCATCGTTACGTCATGCACCCACGGCGATGTGGCGGGCGTGGTTGCCGGCATCCTTGCCGCGCGTCGGCACTCGTGTGTCAATCGATCGACTGGTCACCGATCTGAGCCCGTGCCGCGCCAGTACTCGAAGGCCCTCCTGCTGCCTCAGCTTGTCTCGGTGCTCACGCACCGCAGCACGCCGCTCGACAGCCGATCGCCGACCGCCGCCGTCTCGCGGCCCGAACATCCGTGATCGCCGCGTCTCCTCGCGTCTTCGTCGCCGGCCACAGCGGCCTGGTTGGCTCGGCCATCGTTCGCCAGCTCGAGAGGAAGGACGACCCTCCCGGCGTTCTGACCGCGACTCGCAAACAGCTCGACCTGCGAGACCAGGCGGCCGTCAACCATTGGTTCAAGGCGAACCGGCCGGACTACGTCTACCTCGTCGCCGGCACCGTCGGGGGCATCATGGCCAATGCCACCCGGCCCGCCGAGTTCATCTACGACAACATGATGATCCACGCCACGGTAGTGCACGCGTCCTACCTGTTCGGCGTGAAAAAGCTGCTCTACCTTGGGAGCTCCTGCATCTACCCACGGGAGGCGCCGCAGCCGATGAGCGAGGCTGCGCTGTTGACCGCGCCGCTCGAGCCGACGAACGAGCCGTACGCGATTGCGAAGATCGCGGGCATCAAGCTCTGTCAGTCGTACCGCCGGCAGTACGAGTGCGACTTCATTTCAGCCATGCCGACGAACCTGTACGGCCCGCACGATAATTTCGATCTGGTCAGCGCGCACGTCCTGCCGGCGCTGATCCGAAAGTTTCACGAGGCCAAGGTTGAACGATCCGAGCGCGTGGTGGTATGGGGAAGCGGCACGCCGCGGCGGGAGTTCCTGCACGTGGACGATCTTGCCGATGCCTGTGTGTTCCTCATGCACGAGTACAGTGCGTTGGAGCACCTCAACATCGGCACGGGTGAGGATGTCACGATCTGCGAAGTGGCCCAGATGGTCCGTGACGTCGTCTACCCGTCCGCGCAGCTTGTCTTCGATACTTCGAAGCCTGACGGGGCGCCGCGGAAATTGCTGGACGTGAGCCGGCTGCGCGCGCTGGGCTGGCGCCATCGTATCCCGTTGGCGGAGGGCATCGCGTCGACGTACGCTTGGTTTCTCGAGTGCCACGGCGAGGTACGGTTCGATCAGGCCGCCGCTCGGCGGAGTACCGCGCCCGTGGGTTGATGCCACTGCTCGCAGCCGACTGCTCACTGCCTATTCACCCATGCGCGTGCTCGTCAACGGACTCTCGCTCGGCTCGCTGAGCGGCCGGCACGTTCTGTACGGCCACTTGCGACAGCTTGCCACCGCGGGTACTGACCATCACGAGTTTCTCGTGGTGTGCCAGGCCGACGAGCCCCCAGTCGAGAGTCTCAATCGACCCAACGTCCGATGGATAAGAGCGCCAGCATCCTGCCGGAACTGGGTCGTCCGATATGCCTGGGAGTCCTACGAGTTGCCCCGGCTGATCGAGCAACGGCGCGTCGATCTCTATTTCACGCCCAACGGGACCGTTCTGCCGCGCTGCGGCATCCCGCAGGTGTCGCTTGCGCAGAACCCGTGGTGCCTTCTCCGTGGCTTGCACCGCAGTTTCACAGAACGCTTGAAGGCGCGGCTCCAGCGAGGAGCTTACCGGACGGCATCTCGGCGTGCCGCGTTCGTCGCCTACAACTCCGAGTACATACGGAAGCTCTACCGTCGAAACGCGCCAGGTTGTCACGAGGGACCGAGTGCCATTGTCCACCAGGCCATTAACGACGAAACACATAAGCGGGCGGCGGACCTGCGGCGGACCGTCGAGAAGCAGCGCTGGACGATTCTCTCGGTGTCCGCCATGGCACATTGGAAGGGGGCCGAGACGCTCGTGCGGGCAACGAAGATTCTTCACCGGCGTGGCATCCCGGCCCAGCTGCAGCTCGTCGGGCCGTGGCCGGATCCCGCGTACGCGCGGCTGGTCCGTCGTGAAATCGCCAGCCACCGGCTGGGTGATTCCGTTGTCATCACGGGGCAGCTGGCTGTGGACGAGCTCTACCGGCGTTACGCCGAGGCTCGCGTGTTCTGCTTGATGAGCCGCTGCGAGTCGTTCGGTATTCCGGCCGTCGAAGCGCAGGCGTTCGGTACGCCGGTAGTCGCGTCCGACGCCGGAGCGATGCCCGAAATCTGTGGCGCCGGAGGCGTGTTCGGTCCTCCGGACGACCCGGAGGGCACGGCCGAGGTGCTCGCCTCGTTGCTGATCGACGCACGGCGATGGCGTGCGCTGTCGGAGGCTGCGACTGCCAACGCGGCCCGCTACCGTTGGGAAGCCTGCTCCCGGCCTCTGTTCACCATGTTCGATCTCGGACGGCCGATTCCCGCGGAGCATCCGCTCGAGCGCGAGGCCCCGGTACAGTCATAGCCATGTTGTGGTGCTTTGATGTTGCTGCAGCAGCTTTCGAGGGTCACGTCGAGTGGACGATTCATTCCCGTGGTCGACGGGTTGCGATTCATCGCCATCATGGCGGTCGTGCTGTATCACCTGGAGGACTACCTCGTCGCCAATTCGTCCGGTTGGGATGTTGCGCTACTGCGAACGGGTTGGCTGCACCGTATTCTGCACGTCGGGAACGCCGGCGTCCTGCTGTTCTTCACGATCAGCGGGTTTATCCTGACGCTGCCCTTCGCCGACGCGTTGTGCGGATCGGGGAAGAGTGCGACGGGCGGCCTCAAGCGCTACTATCTCCGGCGCGTCACACGGCTGGAGCCGCCGTATCTCATCAACCTGGCGGTCCTGTTCATCTTGCTTGTGCTGGTCTTGCAGCGCGACGTTCAGGAGTTGCTGCCCCACCTGTTGGCGAGTGTGTTCTACGTGCACACGCAGGTGTACGGGCAACTGAGCGAGATCAACTTTGTCGCCTGGTCGCTGGAAATCGAGGTGCAGTTCTACGTTCTCGCGCCGCTGCTGGCACGCGTGCTCTTCGCGGCGCGTCCAGCGGTCCGCCGTTCATTGATCGCGGTGCTGATCGGTGCCTTCATCGCGTGGAAGATGCTCGCGTTGCCCGCCAACCCGCGGATCGCGCTGTCGTTGTTCGGCGTGCTGGACCATTTTCTGGCGGGCATGCTGCTTGCCGATCTGTATGTGACGGAGTGGCGAAAAAGGCCCGATCGGTCGTGGAAATGGGACCTCGTCAGTCTTGTGGTGTGGCCGTCGATCGTATTAACTCAGCAGTCGCTGCAGACGTCGCCCCTTCTGCCGGCCCTGACCTTCATCGCCTACACCGCGGCGTTCCGTGGCGTCCTCACCCAGCGGCTGCTCACACAGACTCCCATCGTGATCGTCGGAGGGATGTGCTACACGATCTACCTCTATCACTTCTACATCATCTCGTTCGTGGGCCGGTACACCCTCTTGTGGACCGACAGGCTAGGCTACGCCTACGCTCTGGTGGCACAGGCGCTGCTGATCGTCCCTGTCATCATTGCCGGCTCCGGCTTACTGTTCTGGCTGTTCGAGCGACCGTTCATGGTGTGGCGGCCGTGGCTACGGGCACGGCCGGAGGTCCAGGCGCCTGAGGAGGCGGCGAGAACCAGATGAAGCGCTGATCTCCTTCTGACTGATGCTGACACTTCTTGTCACCGGCAGCAGTGGCCTGATTGGTTCGGCAGCGGTCGAGTACTTCGACCAGCTCGACTGGACAGTCCACGGCATCGACAACAACATGCGCCGGGACTTTTTCGGTCCCGACGGAGACACGACCTGGAATCTGCACCGCCTCCGGGCGTGTACGAAGCGGTTCGTTCACCATGCGATCGATATCCGGGACCGGGCGAGTATCCTTGAATTTTTCCGTAAGACGCCGATCGATTTCGTGATCCACGCTGCCGCCCAGCCGTCGCATGACCTCGCGGCCAGACGCCCGTTCGACGACTTCGACGTCAACGCAGTGGGAACGATCAACCTGTTGGAGGCGACACGGCAATTCCGGCCCGAGGCGGTGTTCTGCTTCATGAGTACGAACAAGGTCTACGGTAGTGCGCCGAACGAGCTGCCGCTGGTCGAGCACGAGACCCGCTGGGACTACGCCGACCCGCAGCATCACGACGGCATCGATGAGACCTGCCGGATCGACCGCAGCCTGCACAGCCTCTTCGGTGCCAGCAAGGTCGCGGCCGACGTGATGGTGCAGGAGTACGGGCGGTACTTCGGGATGAAGACGGCCTGTTTCCGCGGCGGGTGCCTGACCGGATCGCAACACAGCGCGGCAGAGTCGCACGGGTTCCTCGCCTATGTCATGCGGGCCGCGGCCGAGGAGCGGACATACCAGGTGTTCGGTTACAAGGGGAAGCAGGTCCGTGACAACGTCGAG